>Ga0209677_100505_pt1 | contig 21853 bp, 19 predicted proteins | sample AraplaCvi_mCL_r2_2_FD_184285 | JGI IMG/M metagenome (GOLD analysis project Ga0209677, IMG submission 184285) | Arabidopsis root microbial communities from North Carolina, USA - plate scrape CL_Cvi_mCL_r2 (SPAdes) (version 2) | ecosystem: Host-associated > Plants > Roots > Endosphere | place: USA... | reverse complement strand
GGCCTGACATTCCGCGGGCTGCCCGACGCCGACGCGCGCACGCTCGCCACGCAATGGCTGCGGCGCGTGGGCCTGGCCGAATTCGGCGACCGCTATCCGCACCAGCTGTCGGGCGGCATGCGCAAGCGCGTGAGCCTCGCGCAGGTGCTCGTGCTCGATCCGGACATCATCCTGATGGACGAGCCGTTCTCCGCGCTCGATGTCCAGACGCGGCAACTGATGGAGAACGAGGTGCTCGAGCTGTGGGGAGGGGCCGCCGGCGAGCGCCCGGCCGCTGCGGGGCAGGCCGTGGGCGGTCGCAAGGCGGTGCTGTTCATCACGCACGACCTCGACGAGGCCATCGCCATGAGCGACCGCGTGGTCATCCTGTCGGCCGGACCGGCGTCGCGCGTGGTCGGCGAGTTCCGCATCGATCTCGCGCGCCCGCGCGACGTCGCCGAGGTGCGCACCGCGCCGCGTTTCGTGGAGCTGCACAAGGCCATCTGGGGCGTGCTGCGCGACCAGGTGCTCACCGGCTACCAGCAGCAGCTGGCGCGGGCGGGCTGACGATGGCGCGCGACAAGGGCATCGACCGCCGCCTGCTGCGCGCCTGGCAGGCGCTGCTGCTGGTGCTGCTGTTCGTGGCCTGGCACGTCCTCACCGTGCCGGGGCTGGTGCCGCACTTCCTGTTCACGGACGACCACCAGGCCGCGTTCTTCTTTGGCGAGCCGCTGAAGATCTTCGACCGGATCCGGCACTGGTTCCTCATCGACGCCGACATCTACCGGCACCTGGCGGTCACGCTGTGGGAGACGGTGCTCGCGTTCGGCATCGGGACGGCGCTGGGCCTGGGCATGGGCCTGTGGCTGGCGCTGAGCCCGCTTGCGGCCGCGTTGCTGGACCCGTACATCAAGGCGATGAACGCGATGCCGCGCGTGATCCTCGCGCCGATCTTCGCGGTGTGGTTCGGGCTGGGCATGGCCAGCAAGGTGGCGCTGGGCGTCACGCTGGTCTTCTTCATCGTGTTCTTCAACGTGTTCCAGGGCGTCAAGGAAGTCAGCCCCGTGGTCCTCGCCAACGCGCGCATGCTGGGGGCGAGCCGGCGCCAGCTGCTGCGCCACGTGTACCTGCCCAGCGCGACCAGCTGGGTGTTCAGCTCCCTGCACACGTCGGTGGGGCTGGCGTTCGTGGGCGCGGTGGTCGGCGAGTACCTCGGGTCGTCGCAGGGCGTGGGCTACCTGATCCTGCAGGCCGAAGGCAGCTTCGACGTCAACACCGTGATGGCCGGCATCCTGGTGCTGACGGTATTCGCGCTGGCGCTCGACGGACTGGTGGGCGTCGTCGAGCGGCGCCTGATGACCTGGCAGCCGCAAGCGGGCGGCACCGCGAGGAACTGACATCATGGTCAGCACCATCGTCGTGCGATCACTCGAAGGTCGCTCGGCCATGGCGGCCTGCACGGTGGTAGCGTATCGCCCTCGGCCGCCACGGCCATGATCGGCACCAAAAGCCCAGGGAGGCTCTCCATGAAACTGCACCTGTCCACCCTCGTCGCCGCGTCGACGCTCGCCCTGCTGGCCGCCTGCGGCGGCGGTGGCTCCGACGCTCCCACGCCCACCGGCGTGAAGATCTCGTCCGCCAACCAGACCAGCGCGGCCCGCGCCGGCGTGAACACCGGGCTGTCGGTGGCGATGGCGCAAGGCGCCCTGGGCAGCGGCGCGGCCGTCGCCCCGGCCGCCGCCGGTCGCGCGCATGCCCTCGCCTCGCTGGTCCGCCAGGCCGTCGATGGCGCCACGCGCAAGTCCGCGGCCAGCCTCGGTGCGCATCCGGCGGTCCTCAGCTCGGCCAGCATGAACTGCGCCGTCGGCGGCACGGTGTCGAGCTCGTTCGACGACAAGGACGGCAACCTGATGGTCTCCGCCGGCGACGTCATCAGCGCCACGTTCTCGCAGTGCCGCAACAGCACGACCAACACCGTCAACGGCGCGGTGGTGATCACGATCGCGGCCAACCCGGTGGTCACGGGCTCGACCTCCCAGCTGTCGGTCAACGCGCAGTTCCAGGCGCTGGCAATCGTGGACGACGGCTCCAGCTACACGGTCAACGGCAGCGTCGCCGTCGCCGAGACCGACAACGACGTCACGACCAACACGGTCGTGACCGTGGGCACCGGCGGCCTCAGCCTGGCCACGGCCTTCACCGGCTACAACGACGACATCACCCTGGGGGCGGGGCTGACCGTCACCAGTGCCTTGGCCGACGATGGCAGCTTCGGTTCGGTCAGCGTGGCCGGCACCGTGACGTCCTCCCTGCTCGGGGGCCCCGTGACCATCGCCACGCCGGTCGCGCTGTCGGGCCCGGGCGCCGATGCATACCCGTCGACCGGCCAGATGCTGATCACCGGCGCCTCCGGCAGCAAGGTGCGCCTGACCGTGCTCGACAACACGCAGGTCAAGCTGGAACTCGATGCCGACGGCGACGGCACCTTCGAGAGCTCGTCCACCGTGGCGTGGTCGACGCTGGTGGCCTGACCAGCCCTTCGCCCTGCCTACGAGGCGGGCAGTGGATGCAGCGGGTCGCGCGTGCCCGCGGCCAGCAGCGCGTTGACGAGCGGCCGCCCGACCAGCGCGGGGACGCGGGCCGCCACGCGCAGCAGCCGCCGGAGGTCCACGCCGGTGCCGTGGCCCATGCACTCGAACATGTGCACGAGCGTCTCGGTGCTCACGTTGCCCGACGCGCCCGGCGCGTGCGCGCAGCCGCCCAGCCCCGCGCACGACGCCGCAAAGCGCGTCGCCCCGTGCTCCAGCGCGGCCAGCGCATTGGCCAGCGCCATGCCGCGGGTGTCGTGCAGGTGGATCGTGGTGGTGCCCGGCGGCAGCGCGCCGCGCACGCGCGCGAGCACGCGCCCGACGCCCGCGGGATCGGCCATGCCGGTGGTATCGCACAGCGTGAGGCCGCTCGCCCCGCCGGCCATCAGGGCCAGCGCGATGCGCGCCACGTCGTCGACAGGCACCGCGCCCTCGAACGGGCAGCCGAACGCGCATGACAACGACACGTTGCACGGCACGCCGCCGTGGCCGGACTCGCGCACGATCTCGAGCAGCTGCGCGAGCGACTCGGCCCGGCCCCTGCGCAGGTCGGCCACGTTGTGCGATTCGCTGCACGACATCGCGAGGTTCAGCTCGTCGACGCCGCTCTCGATGGCGCGCTCCATGCCGCGCACGTCGGGCACCATCGCCGTGTAGGTGACGCCGGGCACGCGCCGGATCTCGCGCATCACGATCCGGCCGTCCGCCAGCGCCGGGATGGCGCCGGCCGACGCGAACGACGTCACCTCGATCCGGGCGAAGCCGCAGTCCGACAGCGCGTCGACGAAGGCGATCTTCTCGTGCGTGGGCACGAAGCGCTTTTCCCCCTGCAGTCCGGCGCGCGGGGCGACCTCGTCGACCAGGAGCCGCGTCATTCGATCACCCCGCGCCGGCGCAGGTCGGCGATGCGATCGGCGGACAGGCCCGTCTGTGCCAGCACCTCGTCGGTGTGCTGCCCCAGCCGCGGCGCGGCGTGGCGCACCGCGCCGGGCGTTTCCGAGAGCTTGGGCACGATGCCCGGCGCGGCGACGGTGCCGCCGGCCATCGCGGGGATGCGCTCGATGTTGCCGCGCGCGGCGTAGTGCGGATCGACCGCGATCTCGGCGATCGTGTAGACGCGGCTCGCGGGCACGCCGGCGTCGCGCAGGCGCGCGAGGACGTCGTCCAGCGCATGCTGCGCGGTCCACGCGCCGATGGCCGCGTCGAGCTCGGCGGCGCGCGCGGAGCGGCCGTCGTTGGCGGCCAGCGACGGGTCGTCGGCCAGGTCCTTGCGGCCGATCATCGTCATCAGCCGCTTGAAGATGCTGTCGCCGTTGCCGGCCACCAGCACGGCGTGCCCGTCGGCGCAGGCGTAGGCATTGGACGGCGTGATGCCCGGCAGCGCGCCGCCGGCGGGGCGGCGGATCTCGCCAAAGACGTCGTACTCGGGCAGCAGGCTCTCGCTGAGGTTGAACATCGCCTCGTACAGCGCGAGGTCGATGCGCTGGCCTTGCCCGCCGCGCGCGTCACGCGCGTACAGGGCCAGCATCACGCCCAGCGCGCCGTGGATACCTGCAACGGTATCGCCCAGCGACACGCCGCTGCGCACCGGCGTGCGGCCAGGCTCCGCGTTGAGGTAGCGCAGGCCGCTGAACGCCTCGGCCACCGCCGCGAATCCCGGCTCGGCCGCGCGCGGCCCGGTCTGGCCGAAGCCCGACAGGCTCAGCATGACGAGGCGCGGATTGAGCGCGTGCAGCGCGTCCCAGCCCAGGCCCCACTCGTCGAGCGCGCCGGGTCGGAAGTTCTCGACCAGCACGTCGGCATCGCGCACCAGCTCGCGCACCAGCGCCTGGCCGTCGGGCACGCGCAGGTCGATGCACACCGACTCCTTGTTGCGCGACTGCGCATCCCACCACACCGAGGTGCCCTCGCGCAGCTTGCGCCACTTGCGCAGCGCGTCGCCCGTCCTGGGCGGCTCCACCTTGATGACCCGCGCGCCGAAGTCGGCCAGCGTCTTGGCCGCGAACGGGCCCGCGATGAGCTGGCCGAGTTCGACGACCTTGATTCCTTCGAGCACTTGCATGGCCGAGCGTCTCCGTATCCGATGGGCCGATTGTGGAGACGCGCGGGGCCCGGCGGAAGGCAGGTATCGCCAAGCGAGCTTTCGTCAGGAGTGAAAGCGGGGGCAGCGGGTCCCGGGTCGGCCCAGGAGGGCGTCCGCCGGCCGCGGAGCGTGCGAATCCTGCACGGCGCGGCTCCGGTGCGCCCCCAATGCCAATGGCCGAGCTGGCGTCGTACGATGCGCGAACAACGGGGGGGGGATAAGAGGCCATGAGCCACAACGACAAGACGGCGGCGCCGCGGAGCGCGCTCGCCCAGGACCTGATCGTCACCGCCGGCGGATTCATCGCCAGCACCGCCACGGCGTGGATGCTCTACGCGATGGAGCGCTGGTGGGATTTCTCGCTGTACTCGCTGATGGTGTGGTTCGTGCTGCCGGCCGGCGCGCTGATCGCCGGGATGGGGGCGGCGGCCGGCTACTACGCCGGCGCGCGCATCGCCGACAGCCGGCCCACGCGCCTGCTGCTGGTCAACATGGTGCTGGTCTCGGCGAGCACGTTCTTCGCGATCCACTGGCTGCGCTACGACGGCTACTTTGCGTCGAGGGGTCTCGGGGACCGCGTGTCGTTCTGGCGCTACCTGGACGAGGTCACCACGCACCAGTCGATGATCCTGCGCACCCACGGAGCGCGGGTGGGCGATACGGGTGAACTGGGCCTGCTCGGCTACGGCGTGGCCGCGCTGCAGATCCTCGGATTCGCGATGGGCGGCTTCATCGTCTACGGCGCGCTCGCCAAGCTGCCGTTCTGCGACCGATGCGCGCGCTACCTGGCCAAGCGAGGGGCGCAAAAGCGCTTTGCGGATACGCCCGATTCGTTCGAGACGATGGTCCATTCGCTGGTCGCCCGCTGGAACCAGGGCGACCTGCAGGGCGCGCTCGATCTGCACCGGCGCTGGGGCCAGGCCAAGTTGTCCAAGACCTGCCGCGTGCTGTCCACGTTCGAGCACAAGCAGTGCCCCGGCTGCCGCGTGAACTGGTTGCGCTACAGCGCCCAGCGCTTCGACGGCCAGCACTGGAAGGCCGTGCCGGGGCTCGATTTCGCGCGCATGCATGACGGCAACCTGTCGGCTTGAGCGCGGCGCCAGAAGATCACAAGTGAGGGAGAAAAGACATGCTCGTCGTCTACGGACGCTATCGCTGGGCCGCCAAGCGCGTGGGCTTCGGCAACTCGTATTGCCTCAAGTGCGAGGCGCCGTGCCGCAGCACGCAGGTCAAGACCTTCGACGTCGGTCACCTGTACTGGCTGCCGCTGCTGCCGCTGGGGCCGCGCCGCCGCTGGTTCTGCGACACCTGCGGTTCGCGACCCGACCAGCGCGTCAAGACCAGCATGGGCGTGAAGATCGCGGGCCTGCTGATGCTGGGCGCCGTGACGGCGGGCCTGTGGGCCACGCCCAATGACCCCGACGCGCCCTGGCCGCTGTGGATCGGCCGCCTCGGCCTGACCGCCATCGTCGTCGGTTTCATCGTCGTGATGGCGCGTGCCAAGCCCGAGCCCAAGTACGCCGAGAAGCTGCGCGCCGTGCCGGCAGCAAGCGATGCGGATTGCCGGTTCTGCACGACCAGGCTGCAGTCGTCGCCGCACTGGCATTGCCCGGGCTGCGCCGCACGGCGCTACTGACGCGGGCGGGTGTCGCGCCCGAGGGCTTTCCGATCAGGCGGCCAGACGCTGGTCTTGCAGCGTGGCGGCCTGCAGCGTGACGACCATCGCCTCGCCGGCTTCGGTGAGGCGCAGCGAGCCACCGTTCCAGCACAGCCAGCGCAGGGCGACGAGGCGGTCGATGGTCTGCTCGGGGATGTCGCAGGCGCGGCGGCGCGAGAGGGCGTCGACGGCAGCCAGCAGGGCGTCGTGCATGGCGGGGGTGGTCTTGGCGAGAGCGGTGGCGGTCATGGTGCGTGTTCCTTCGGGAGTGACGCAACGATAGCCAGGGGGTGTCCGACATGCCGTCGGCGTCGGCAGCGAGCGCTTGTAGGACAGCATGCCATCGAGTTTTCGCGCTGCAGGCTGGTGGCTGCAGCCCGCGTCCTCCGGCGCGGGCTCAGTCGTCCCCTTCGCCCTCGCGCGCTGCCTTCATCGCCGCCTCCCACACCCGCTTGGGCAGGTGCCCGCGCAGCCGCTCGATCAGCAGCTCGGCGATCTCCGCGTTGATCTCGTGGCCGACCCCGGGCATCACGTCCGCGGTGACGTCGCCGCCGATCGCCACCAGGTGCTTGGCGGCCTCCACCGTGAAGCCGTAGTGGACCACCGGGTCGGCCTTGCCGTGGAACATGTGCACCGTCGTGGCCAGGTTGGGGGATTCGGGCAGCGCGGCGAAGCGGCCGGCGATGGACACCACGCGGCCCGCGATCGCCGGCCGGTCGCGCGTCGATTCGAGAGCCATGATGCCGCCCTGCGAGAAGCCGATCAGCGCGACGGCGTCCGTGCCGACGCTGGCCTCGGCCTGCCACCTGGCCACGGCCTCGACGAAGGCCGGCAGCGCGGCGCCGACGCGCTCGGGGCGGTTCTCCTCGCTGATGCCCTGGATCGAGAACCATTGCCGCCCGGCGCCGCCCAGGTCGGACGGCAGCGGTGCCGCGATGCTCACGATGAAGGCCTCGGGGAACTCGGCGGCCAGCACCTTGCCGAGCGGCACCAGGTCCTGCGCCGTGGCGCCGACGCCATGGAACAGCAGCATCAGCTGCCTGGCCGGGCCTTCGGGACGGGCGACGACGACGGACTCGGACATGGCGATCTCTTCGGTGCGGGGACGACTGCCGATTGGATCACGCACCCGCGCGCGGCGCTCGCGCCAGGGCATGCGCGGACTCGCCGAGGCGGGCAAGGAACTGCGCCGTCATCTGGCGCGCGGCCAGCTCGATCAGCGGTGCCCCGAGCTGCGCCATCAGGCCGTCGATCTGCACGGCGATGTCCACCGCCAGCGTCGTCGAGGTGGCGCCATCGGGCTGCAACTGCAATGCCGCCTGGCCCGAGCCGCCGGCGCCGGCGCCCGACGTGCGCGTCTCGAAGTGCAGCGTGCAGCGATGCGGTGCCTGGACGTCGCGGCGCAGCACGTGCACCGTGAAGCGGGATGTCGCGAGCCCCAGCGGCACGGCCATCTCGCCGACGAACTCGTCGTGCGCGATCTCGAGCAGGGACTCGCAGCCGGGCAGGGCGTCGCGCAGGACGTCCAGGTCGTTCAGCGCGGCCCAGGCGTCGGCCAGGGGGGCGGGCAGGGCACGGGTGTCGCTGAGGCGCATGGGCTGCAGCCTACGCGACCACGCGCCGCGCGCGTGTCGGCCAACGGCTATTTCGAGAGGCCTAGACGCCCGTGGCGGCGAACTGGGCGTGCACGTCCTCGCACCAGACCTCGAGGTCGGCCTCGTTCATGCCCAGCGCGGCCAGCGCGATCCCGCCGCCCTTGCTCCACTCGATGTGGCGGTTCAAGCCCTGGTAGCGCTGGATGATGGTCTCGCAGACCAGGCCCAGCGCCACCAGCTCGCGCACCTGCGGCGGCATCGGGCCCATCCACGAGCTGTATTCGTGGTGCAGGCGGGTGGCCAGCACGGCCGTCTGCGACACGCCCCAGGTGCGCGCCGTGAGCGCGCCCACCAGCGCGTGGTCGACGCCGTGGATGGACTGCTCGAGCGCCGTGATGCTGCCCTCGTGCACGTTGCACTTCTCGAGCGTGGCCATGTAGCCCGCCTTGCCCGGGAAGCGCTGCAGGAGGATCGCGATGCCCAGCTCCACGAACAGGCCGTAGGTGTGGGCGAGCGCGGGCGGCACGACCCGGCGCGTGCGGGCGAGGTAGGTCATGGCGCGGGCGCGCTTGGCCGAGACGTCCCAGAAGCGCGTCAGGCCGGGGCCCGTGGCGGGCAGCAGCTTGCGCAGCACGATCTCCGTGAAGATCGCCTGGCACTGCGCGAAGCCCAGCAGCTGGAACGCCTGGTCGACGGTGTCGGCACGGCGGGACAGGCCCATCAACGGCGAGTTGGCGTATTTCAGCAGCGCCGCGGACAGCGCCACGTCGGAGCCGGCGATGTCGGCCACGCGCTTGAGCGACGGGTCGTCGCGCTCGAGTTCCTGCTGCAGTTCGACCAGCATCTGCGGGCGGGCCGGGATGCCGATGTCGCGCACCAGCGCCTGCAAGGCCTTTCCGTCGAGGTCGGCGAGCGCGAGCAACTGGTCGCCACCCATTTCGGGCAGCGAGGTGAGGGCAGAAGCGTCCATGCGAGGCTGTTCCATTGTTGACGGGTCGTCTCGCCCTTATCGGCAGGACGGCCGGATGGTTGAGCCCCAAATGTGTTTCAGGCTGGCTCGGCCCACGACGGCCCGGTGTCAGGCCGATTCGACGGCTCCGCGGATCTGCGCCAGCGCGCCCGGATCGTCCAGCGTGGTGAGGTCTCCCGGGTCGCGGCCTTCGCAAAGGGCCTGGATGGTGCGGCGCAGCAGCTTGCCCGAGCGCGTCTTGGGCAGCCCGCTCACGAAGCGCACGCGCGCCGGGCGGGCGACCGCGCCCAGGGTGTCGTCCACGCGTTTGAGCACCTCGGCCTCCAGTGCCCTCGCCAGCTCGGGCGTCGCCACCCGGGCGGCGTCGCGTGGCACGGCAAAGGCCATCGCCACCTGGCCCTTGAGCGCATCGGCCACGCCCACCACGGCCACCTCGGCGATGGCCGGATGGCCCGAGATGCTTTCCTCGATCTCGCGCGTGCCCAGGCGATGGCCGGCCACGTTGATGACGTCGTCGGTGCGGCCGAGGATGAAGAAGTAGCCGTCGGCGTCGCGCACGGCCCAGTCGAAGGTGGAGTAGACCTGCTGGCCCGGAATGCTGCGCCAGTAGGTGTCCACGAAACGCTCGTCGTCGCCCCACACCGTCTGCATGCAGCCGGGCGGAAGCGGATACCGGAGAGCCAGCACGCCTTTCTGCTCGGCGCCCTCCAGCTCCTGGCCCGTCTGCTCGTCGAGCAGCACCGCGCCGTAGCCGTAGACCGCCTTGCCGGGCGAACCCAGCCGAGTTTTTGCGGGCTCCACGCCGCTCAGCAAGGTCAGGATCGGCCAGCCGGTCTCGGTCTGCCAGTAGTTGTCGATCACCGGCTTGCCGATGCCCTGCGTGATCCAGTCGGCGGTGGGCGCGTCGAGCGGCTCGCCGGCGAGGAACAGCGCGCGCAGCGACGACAGGTCGTGCCGCTTGAGCAGCGCCGGATCCTGCTTCTTGAGCACGCGGATGGCCGTCGGCGACGAGAACATCCCCGTCACCTTGTACTTCTCGACCAGCCGCCACCAGATGCCGCCATCGGGCTGCTTGCCGAAGCCCTGCGTGGGCAGGCCCTCGTACATCAGCGTGGTCATGCCGGCGATCAGGGGGCCGTAGACGATGTAGCTGTGGCCCACCACCCAGCCGATGTCGCTGGTGCAGAACCAGGTCTCGCCGGGCCGGCCGTCGAAGATCAGCGGCATGGACGCGGCGAGCGCGACCGCGTAGCCGCCCGTGTCGCGCTGCACGCCCTTGGGCCTGCCGGTGGTGCCCGAGGTGTAGAGCGTGTAGCTCACGTGCGTGGCGGCAACCCACGTGCACGGCACCTGCGCGTGCGCGTGACGCGCCCGCAGGGTGGCCCAGTCGACGTCGCGCCCCTGGACGCGCTCGGCCGGCGCGAGGCCGCGGTCGACGAGGACGACGCTGGCGGGCCGGTGCCGCGCCAGCGCGATGGCCTCGTCCAGCAGCGGCTTGTACGCGATCACCTTGCCGCCACGCGATCCGGCGTCGGCGGTGACGATGACCGTGGGCTGCGCGTCGTCGATGCGCGCCGCCAGGCTGGCGCTGGCAAAGCCGCCGAACACCACGGAGTGGATGGCACCGAGCCGCGCGCACGCGAGCATCGCGAACGCGGCCTCGGGAATCATCGGCAGGTAGAGCAGCACGCGGTCGCCCTGGCGCACGCCCAGTTCCTGGAGCGCGGCCGCCATCGTCATCACTTCCTGCAGCAGCTGCGACGTCGACCACGTGCGCTCCTGGTCGACCTCCGTGGACACCCATGTCAACGCCGCCCGGTCGGGATGCCCGGCCGCGTGTCGATCGACCGCGTTGTGGCACAGGTTGGTCAGCCCGCCAGGGAACCACTGCACGAACGGCGGGTTCGACGTGTCGCACACGCGGTCGAACGGCCGCTGCCAGTGGATGCGCCGGGCCTGCTCGGCCCAGAAGGCCTCGGGGTCGGCCAGCGACTGGCGGATGAGCTCCTGGGCGGTGGTGGCCATGCTGCCTTTCGGTTCTTCGTGGCTCGATGGTGCCACGAAGCCGCGGCCTCAGCACGCCCTGGCCGCGATCGCGTCCGCCAGCCGCGCCGCGTGCGTGACCATCGGTCCATGCGCCACGCCCGTCCACGCGAGGTACTCGGCGTCGGGCCGCAGCGCGCGCATGCGCTCGCCGCACAGCGAGGGCGGCGCGGAGACGTCCAGGTCGCCCTGGATGATCGTGACGGGCACGTCCATGCGCTGGAACTCGCCGCGCATGTCGGCGTGGGCCACCACATGCTGGAAGTCGACGATGGCCCGCCGCGACGCGCCCTGCACCATGGCCCCGAGCCACGCGATCGTGCGCCCGGAGGCGCCCGGGCAGAACGGTTGCGCGTTCTCGTCGATCCAGCCGTCGAGGTCGTCGCGCAGCTGGCGTTCGACCGCGGCGCAGGCCTCGGGGGGCAGGCCGCCCGGGTTCGTGGGCGACGCCATCGGCGCGGGCAGCGTCGCGCCCACCATCACCACGCGGCCGATGCGCGCGCGGCCGTGGCGCGTGATGGCGCGCACCACCTCGCCGCCCGCACCGGAGTGGGCGACGACCGTGCAGGCGCGCAGGTCGAGCGCATCCAGCACGTCCTGCAGGTCGTCGGCCAGCGCGTCGTAGTCCATCGGGCCCGGGTCGCTGGACCGGCCGTGGCCGCGGCGGTCGTACGAGATCGCGCGCAGGCCGGCCTCGTTCAGGCGCAGCATGACGCTGGCCCAGAGGTCGGACGTCATGGCCCAGCCGGGCAGCAGCAGCACGGGCGCGCCGGTGCCCCAGTCGCGCACGAACAGCCGGGCGCCGCCGCGGCTGGTGATGCAGTCGTCACGCATGGCCGGCCCCCGTGTCGAGGAACCCGATCACCTCGACGACGCGGCCCTCGTCGTCGACCCGCACGACGTCGGTGCCCGCGGCGACCGACGCGCCGGCGGCCGGGCCGAGCGACCACGAGAAGCGCGCGAAGGGGCCGTGGGTGTCGGTGCCGCCGCGCTGACGGAACTGCAGCCCCGGGAACTGCGCGCGGGCGGTCTCGATCATGCGCGTGATGCCGTCGTGGCCTTCGCCCGACATCAACGGGTCGGCGTAGCGGCCACGCGGGCTCCACACGGCGGCGACAAGCGCCTGGCGGCGGGCGGCGTCGGGTTCGTTCCAGGTGGCGAGGTAGCGGTCGGCGAGGGAGTTCATGGCGGTCTTTCGAAGTGGCATCGCGGGACTGCGACGGCCGCATGGTCGCGAGCGGCGCGCGCCCCGTCCATTACCTCGCGGGTCATGGGGCGCGCGACGCCGCGGTGCTATCTTTTGCGCATGCACTCTCCCGCGATCGCACCCCTGCAACCCGGCGTCGGCGACCTGCTGCGGCAATGGCGCCAACGCCGGCGCCTGAGCCAGCTGGAGCTGGCCGGCGTGGCCGACATCTCCACGCGCCACCTGAGCTTCATGGAGAACGGTCGCGCCGTGCCCAGCCGCAGCATGCTGCTTCGCCTGGCCGAGCGGCTCGACATGCCGCTGCGCGCCCGCAACGAGATGCTGCACGCCGCCGGCTTCGCTGCGCTCTACGCCGAGCGGCCGCTCGACGCGCCGGAAATGGCGCTGGCGCGCCGGACGGTCGACGCGGTGCTGGCGGCGCACGCGCCGTTTCCCGCGCTGGCGGTCGACCGGCACTGGACGCTGGTGGCGGCCAACGCCGCGGTGAACGCGCTGCTTGCGGGTGTCGAGGCCTCGCTGCTGCAAGGACCGGTGAACGTCCTTCGCCTGAGCCTGCACCCGCAAGGGCTCGCGCCGCGCATCGACAACCTCGCCGAGTGGCGTGCGCACCTGCTCGCGCGGCTGCAGCAGCAGATCGCGCGTTCGGGCGACGCCCAACTGGCCGCCTGGCACGACGAGCTGGCCGCGTATCCGCACCCGGCGGCCGGCGCGCACGTCGCGCTGGAGGCCGGCGCGATCGCGGTGCCGCTGCGCCTGCGCGTGCAAGGCCTGGCCGAGCCGCTGGCGCTCATCAGCACGACCACGGTGTTCGGCACGCCGGTGGACGTGACGCTGTCGGAGCTGGCGCTGGAGTGCTTCTATCCGGCCGACGACCGCACGCGCGCGGCGTTGCAAGGGTTGTCATCCTGCGCGCCGTCGGGGGATCCGCCCCGGCCATGACGCGGCCCTGGCCCCGCGTGGATCCTGCACGACGCGCAGGATGACGGTCAGCGCGCCGGCTGGCCGCCGCGCAGCGACAGCGCCGCCAATGCCCACGTCAGCACCGCCACCACCGCGATGCCGGTGAGCATCGCCTGCGCGCCGCCGTGCGAGACCAGGCCCAGCAACGCGATGACGGCCGCGCCGGACACCATCTGGATCGTGCCCATCAACGCCGAGGCGGCGCCGGCGATCTCGCCGTGGTGGTCGAGCGCCATCACCGACGTGGTGGGCACGACCAGGCCGAGGAAGCCGAAGCCGATCATCAGCACGACGATCATGGTGCCCAGTTGCGCCATGCCGGCGGCGTGCAGCGCGGCCCCGGCCAGCATCGACAGCGCGAAGCCCGCGACGGCCACCGACACCACGCGCGGCAGGCCATGGCGCTTGGTGAGCCGCCCGGTGAGCTGCGACACGCCGATGAACGACGCCGCGTTCACGGCGAACGCGAGCCCGTACTGGCGCGGCGTGAGGCCGTACTGGTTCATCAGCACGAACGACGAGTTGGACAGGTAGATGAAGAAGCTGCCCACGCCCAGCGACGCGACGCCCGTCATGCCCATGAAGTGCGGGTCGCGCAGCAGCAGCCAGAACGCGCGCAGCGTGCTGCCCAGCCCGCTGCCGTGGCGTTCGGCGGGCGGGCGCGTCTCCTCCAGCGCGAACGCGGTCAGCGCGAGGCCGGCGACGCCGATCGCGCCCACCGTCCAGAACACGGCCGGCCAGCCGGCGAGCTCGACGATGACGCTGCCGGCCAGCGGCGCGAGGATGGGGCTCACGCTGAAGACCAACATCAGCAGTGACATCAGCCGGGTGGCCTCGTGGCCCGTGTGCAGGTCGCGCACCACGGCGCGCGTGATGACATTGGGCGCGCCGCCGCCCAGGCCCTGCACGAAGCGGAAGACGAGCAGCGTGCCGATGTCGTGCGCCAGCGCGCAGCCCACGCTGCCTGCCACGAACAGCGCGATGCCCGCGTACAGCGGCCGCTTGCGGCCGAACATGTCCGAGGCCGGGCCGTAGAGCACCTGGCTGACGGCGAACGACAGGAAGAACACCGTCAGGCTCAACTGCACCGTGGACGGGCTCGAATGCAAGGCCTGCACGATGACGGGCATCGAAGGCAGGTACATGTCGATCGCGAACGGGCCGATCGCCGACAGCAGGCCCAGGACGAGGGCGAGGCGCAGGAACGAATGCTTCATGGGATCGCGAAGTATAGGTAGCGGCGGGCTCGCAGCGTGCGCCTGGGACAATCGACGTCGATGACCTCGACCCTGCAAACCCTGGCCGACCTGCGCGCCGGGCGCCTCGCCGGCGCCACGCACCTGGACCTCCGCCACTGCCAGCTCACGACCGTCCCGCGCGAGCTGTTCGACCTGGCCGACACGCTCGAGCAGCTCGACCTCTCGGACAACCCGCTGCGCGAGCTGCCCGACGACCTGCCGCGCTTGCACGCGCTGCGCACGCTGTTCTGCTCGAACTGCCAGTTCGACACGCTGCCCGCGGTGCTGGGCCGGTGCGAGCGGCTGGACCTGGTCGGCTTCAAGGCGAACGCGATCGCGCACGTGCCGGCCGAGTCGCTGCATCCGGACCTGCGCTGGCTGATCCTCAGCGGCAATCGCGTCGAGGCGATCCCCGAGACGATCGGGGCCTGCCAGCGCCTGCGCAAGCTCGCGCTCGCGGGCAACCGCCTCACGGCGTTGCCGCTGGGGCTCGCGCGCTGCACGGGGCTGGAGCTGATCCGGCTGTCCGCCAATCGATTCGAACGCTGGGACGATGCGCTGCCCGCGGGCCTGCTCGCGCTGCCGCGGCTCACGTGGCTCGCCTGCGCCGGCAATCCGTTCAACCTCGCGCACGAGACGCACGCGCTGCGCGCCACGCCGATCGCCGCGATCCCCTGGTCGTCGCTGCAGGTGGGCGAACTGCTGGGGCAGGGCGCGTCGGGCCACATCCACGCGGCGCGCTGGCGCACGATCACCGGCGACGACCGGCCCGTGGCCGTCAAGCTGTTCAAGGGCGCCGTCACCAGCGACGGCCTGCCCTCCAGCGAGATGGCCGCGTGCATCGCGGCCGGCGTGCACGCGCACCTGATCGGCGTGGAGGGCCGCATCGTCGATCACCCATCGGGCACGCAAGGGCTCGTGCTGGGCCTGATCCCGCCGCGCTACCGCAGCCTCGCCGGCCCGCCCAGCCTTGCGAGCTGCTCGCGCGACGTCTACGCGCCCGATCGCCGCTTCACGCGCACGCAGGCCCGCGCCATCGCGACGGGCACGCGGGACGCGCTCGCACACCTGCATGCGCGAGGGCTGATGCACGGGGACTTCTACGCCCACAACATCCTGGTCGACGATGCGGGGCAGGCGTTGCTGGGGGACTTCGGGGCCGCGTCGTTCCTGCCCGCTCACGACATGGCGATGGCCGAGGCATTGAAGCGCATCGATCGGCGTGCGGTGGGGGTGCTGGTCGACGAGTTGGCGCAGCGTTGCGACGACTCGTCGGCACTGGCGGACGTGCGTTAGACCTGCCTCGCCCACCTCTCCCACGGTCATTCTGCGCGGAGCGAAGCGGAGTCGCAGAACCGACCCCCGAGGCAGCGGATCCCGGCGCGTGGGCCCTGCGACTGCGCGCAGGGTGACGGAAGCGGTGGCGCGGCGCCTCGCTAGCCGGCAGTCTCCTGCCCCAGCACCGCAAGCACCTCCGGCGGCGCCTGCACCAGCTCGATCAGGACGCCTTCCCCGCCGATCGGGAACTCCGCGTTCGACTTCGGATGGATGAAGCAGATGTCGTGCCCCGCCGCGCCCTTGCGGATGCCGCCGGGCGCGAAGCGCACGCCCCGGGCCGTCATCCACTCGACGGCCTTGGGCAGGTCGTCCACCCACAGGCCCACGTGGTTCAGCGGTGTCGCGTGCACGGCGGGCTTGCCTTCCGGGTCGATGGGCTGCATCAGGTCGACCTCGACCTCGTGCGCGCCGTGGCCCAGCGCGCAGATGTCCTCGTCGACGTTCTCGCGCTCGCTGCGGAACTGGCCCTTGGTGGCCAGGCCGAAGATGTCGCACCACAGCGTGCGCAGCGAGCCCTTGTCGGGCGCGCCGATGGCGATCTGCTGCAGGCCGAGGATGCGGAAAGGCTTGTTCATGGGATGTCTCGGGAAGCGACGGTCACCACCCGGGCCGACCCGAGCGCCCCTCGGGGCAGCAACGGGAGGAGCGAGGGGGTCGACATCTATTCGAAGCGGAGGATGGTTTCGTCGACCGCCAGGCTCTGGCCCGGCGCGGCGACGATCTCGGCGACCACGCCGTCCTGCGTGGCGGTGAGGATGTTCTCCATCTTCATCGCCTCGATGACGGCCAGGCGCTCGCCGGCCTGCACGGACTGCCCCGCGGTCACGGCCACCTGCACCAGCAGGCCCGGCATCGGCGACAGCAGGAACTTGCTGGTGTCGGGCGGCGCCTTGTGCTTCATCCACTGCGACAGCGCGGCCGCGCGCGGCGACACGATCATGACGTCGATGCGCGCGCCGGCATGCGACATGCGGTAGGCGAGGATGTTGCGCGGCGTGCCGCGTTCGACCTGCGCCATGAAGCGGCGGCCGTTGACCGTGCCCGCGTGGCGCAGGTCGGTCAGGCGGCACGGGCTCTCGATGTGGTACGGCTGGCCGTCGACCGTGAGCCGCGCCTCGCCGGTCCGCGCATCGAACGCCGTGAAATGGATGACGTGCTGGCGCGTCGTCTCGCCGGTCTTGACCAGCGCGACGAAGTCGGCCGCCTGCTTGACCTCGTGGCCCGACAGCTGTCCCGTGATGCCGGCGGCGCGCGCATGCTCCTTGCGCCGGATCTGCGCGGCCAGCGCGACGAGGAACAGCGGGTCGGCCGCCACCACGTCCTCGGCCACGAAGCCCTTGGGATAGTGCTGCGCGATGAAACCGGTGTTGAAGTCGCCCGACTGGAAATCCGGATGCGCCAGCAGCGCCGACTGGAACGGGATGTTGCTGGAGATGCCGCGGATCACGAAGCCGTCGAGCGCGTCGCGCATCCTCGCGATGGCGTCCGCGCGATCCTTGCCGTGCACGATGAGCTTGGCGATCATCGAGTCGTAGAACATCGGGATCTCGCCGCCTTCCTCGACGCCGGTGTCCACGCGCACGCCGCCGCCTTCGGGCATGGCGGCCGCGGCCTGCATCGTCGCGTGCGGGGGCAGGAACTTGACCAGGCGGCCGGTGGACGGCAGGAAGTTGCGGAACGGGTCTTCCGCGTTGATGCGGCACTCGATGGCCCAGCCGTCGCGCCGGACGTCGGCCTGCGCGATCGGCAGCCTCTCGCCGGCGGCCACGCGGATCATCAGCTCCACGAGGTCGAGCCCGGTGATGCACTCGGTCACCGGATGCTCCACCTGCAGGCGCGTGTTCATCTCGAGGAAGTAGAACGACTGGTCCTTGCCGACCACGAACTCCACCGTACCCGCGCTCTGGTAGTTCACGGCCTTGGCGAGCGCCACCGCCTGCGCGCCCATCGCCTGGCGCGTGGCGTCGGAGATGAACGGCGACGGCGCCTCCTCGATCACCTTCTGGTGGCGGCGCTGGATGGAGCACTCGCGCTCGTTCAGGAAGATGACGTTGCCGAACGCGTCGCCCAGCACCTGGATCTCGATGTGGCGCGGCTCCTCGACGAACTTCTCGATGAACACGCGGTCGTCGCCGAAGCTGCTGCGCGCCTCGTTGCGGCAGGCCGTGAAGCCTTCGAGCGCCTGCTTGTCGTCCCAGGCCACGCGCAGGCCCTTGCCGCCGCCGCCGGCGCTGGCCTTGATCATCACCGGGTAGCCGATGTCCTGCGCGATCCGGACCGCCGCCTCGGCCGACTCGATGGCCGCGTTCCACCCCGGGATCGTGTTGACCCGGGCCTCGGCCGCGAGCTTCTTGGACGCGATCTTGTCGCCCATCGCGGCAATCGACGCATGCTTGGGACCGATGAAGACCAGGCCTTGCTCTTCGACGCGCCGCGCGAAGCCCTCGTTCTCGGACAGGAAGCCATAGCCCGGATGGATGGCCTCGGCGCCGGTCTGCTTCGCGGCCGCGATGATCTTGTCGGCCACCAGGTAGGACTCGCGCGACGGCGCCGGGCCCAGCAGCACGGCTTCGTCGGCAAGCTCGACATGCAGGGCGTCCTTGTCGGCTTCGGAGTACACCGCGACCGTCGCGATGCCCATCTTCTTCGCCGACTTGATCACGCGGCAGGCGATCTCGCCGCGGTTCGCAATCAGGATCTTCTTAAACATCTACTTTTCCTTGCGAAGTGCGCGAAGCGAAAGGCGTTGCCGCCGCTGGCGCTGTCTTGTGCGCTTGAAGTTCAAGGGAGCGGTGGAACCGGCTCTGCCGGGCCACTCGCGGCCGGCCCCTCGGGGGCAGGGAGCGCTAGCGACCATGGGGCTCACATCACAGTGGGATGTTGCCGTGCTTGCGCCACGGGTTCTCGATCTTCTTGTCGCGCAGCATCGCCAGCGAGCGGCAGATCCGCTTGCGCGTCTCGTGGGGCTGGATCACGTCGTCGATGTAGCCGCGGGCGCCGGCCACGAACGGGTTGGCGAAGCGGGCCTTGTATTCGGCCTCGCGCGCGGCGAGCTTGTCGGGGTCGTTCTTGTCCTCGCGGAAGATGATCTCGACCGCGCCCTTGGCGCCCATCACGGCGATCTCGGCGTTGGGCCAGGCGAAGTTGACGTCGCCGCGCAGGTGCTTGGAGGCCATCACGTCGTAGGCGCCGCCGTACGCCTTGCGCGTGATGACGGTCACCTTGGGCACCGTGCATTCGGCGTACGCGTACAGCAGCTTGGCGCCGTGCTTGATGATGCCGCCGTACTCCTGCGAGGTGCCGGGCATGAAGCCGGGCACGTCGACGAAGGTGACGACGGGGATGTTGAACGCGTCGCAAAAGCGCACGAAGCGCGCGGCCTTGATGCTGCTCTTGATGTCCAGGCACCCGGCCAGCACCAGCGGCTGGTTGGCGACGATGCCCACGGTCTGGCCCTCCAGCCGCGCGAAGCCGATGAGGATGTTCCTGGCGCCTTCGGGCTGCAGCTCGAAGAAGTCGCCGTCGTCCACCACCTTGTGGATCAGCTCCTTCATGTCGTAGGGCTTGTTCGGGTTGTCCGGCACCAGCGTGTCGAGCGAGTGGTCGATGCGGTCGGCCGGGTCGCCGCTGGGGCGCACGGGCGCCTTCTCGCGGTTGTTCAGCGGCAGGTAGTTGTAGAACCGGCGCAGCATCAGGATGGCCTCGAGGTCGTTCTCGAAGGCCAGGTCGGCCACGCCCGAGCGCGTGGTGTGCGTGGACGCGCCGCCCAGCTCCTCGGCCGTGACCTCCTCGTGCGTGACCGTCTTGACCACCTCGGGCCCGGTGACGAACATGTACGACGTGTCCTTGACCATGAAGATGAAGTCCGTCATGGCCGGCGAGTACACCGCGCCGCCCGCGCACGGGCCCATGATCATGCTGATCTGCGGCACCACGCCCGAGGCCATCACGTTGCGCTGGAACACCTCGGCGTAGCCGCCCAGCGACGCGACGCCCTCCTGGATGCGCGCGCCGCCCGAGTCGTTCAGGCCGATCACCGGCGCGCCCACCTTCATCGCCTGGTCCATCACCTTGCAGATCTTCTCGGCATGGGCCTCGCTCAGCGCGCCGCCGAACACGGTGAAGTCCTGCGAATAGACGAACACGAGGCGGCCGTTGATCATCCCGTAGCCGGTGACGACGCCGTCGCCCGGGATCTTCGAATCGGCCATGCCGAAGTCGACGCACCGGTGCTCGACGAACATGTCCCATTCCTCGAACGTGCCCTCGTCCAGCAGCAGCTCCAGGCGCTCGCGCGCGGTGAGCTTGCCCTTGTTGTGCTGCGCGGCGATGCGCTTTTCGCCGCCGCCCAGGCGGGCCTGCGCGCGCTTGCGTTCGAGTTGTTCGAGGATGTCGTGCATGGGTTCGTTTCCAGTGACTCAGGCCGGCGCGTACTGCGTGCGGATGTGTTCGAGCACGTCCTTCGCGCTCGCGGGGATGGGCGTGCCCGGGCCGTAGATGCCCGCCACGCCGGCGTCGTAGAGGAAGTCGTAGTCGCGGCGCGGGATCACGCCGCCGACGAAGACGATGATATCGTCCGCGCCCTGCGCCTTCAGCTCGGCAATGATGGCCGGGACCAACGTCTTGTGGCCCGCGGCGAGCGTGCTGATCCCCACCGCATGGACGTCGTTCTCGATGGCATGGCGCGCGCATTCCTGGGCGGTCTGGAACAGCGGGCCCATGTCGACGTCGAAGCCCAGGTCGGCGAACGCGGTGGCCACCACCTTGGCGCCGCGGTCGTGGCCGTCCTGGCCCAGCTTGGCGATCATCACGCGGGGGCGTCGACCGTGGTCCTGCGCGAACCGGGCGATCTCGGCCTGCAGGTCGGCCCAGCCTTGCGCGCTGTCGTACTGTGCGGCGTAGACGCCCGTGACCATCTGCGTGTCCGCACGGTGGCGGCCCCAGGCCTGCTCCAGCGCGTCGCTGACCTCGCCCACGGTGGCGCGCAGGCGCATCGCGTCGACCGCGAGCGCGAGCAGGTTGCCCTGGCCACTTCCGGCCGCGCGCGACAGTGCCGCGAGCGCCTCGGCCACGCGCGCGCCGTCGCGCGACGCGCGCACCCGCGCGAGGCGCTCGATCTGGCTGGCGCGCACGGCCACGTTGTCGATGTCCAGCGTGTCGATGGCCGCTTCCTTCGCGAGCTTGTACTTGTTGACGCCCACGATGACGTCCTGCCCGGAGTCGATGCGCGCCTGCTTCTCGGCGGCCGCCGCCTCGATCTTGAGCTTGGCCCAGCCGCTCTCCACGGCCTTGGTCATGCCGCCCATCGCGTCGACCTCCTCGATGATGGCCCAGGCCTTGTCGGCCATCTCCTGCGTGAGCGACTCCATCATGTAGCTGCCGGCCCAGGGGTCGACCACGCTCGTGATGTGCGTCTCCTCCTGGAGGATCAGCTGCGTGTTGCGCGCGATGCGGGCGCTGAATTCGGTGGGCAACGCGATGGCCTCGTCGAGCGCGTTGGTGTGCAGGCTCTGCGTGCCGCCGAACACCGCGGCCATCGCCTCGATGGTGGTGCGCACGACGTTGTTGTACGGATCCTGTTCGGTCAACGACCAGCCCGAGGTCTGGCAGTGCGTGCGCAGCATCAGGCTCTTGGGGTTCTTCGGCGCGAACTCGTTCATGATCCTCCACCACAGCAGGCGGCCCGCGCGCATCTTGGCCACCTCCAGGTAGAAGTTCATGCCGATGGCCCAGAAAAAGCTCAGGCGGCCGGCGAAGTCATCCACATCCAGGCCCTTGGCCAGTGCCGTCTTCACATACTCGCGGCCGTCGGCCAGCGTGAACGCGAGCTCCAGCGCCTGGTTCGCGCCGGCCTCCTGCATGTGGTACCCGGAGATCGAGATCGAGTTGAACTTCGGCATGTTCCTGGCCGTGAACTCGATGATGTCGCCGATGATGCGCATCGACGGCTCGGGCGGATAGATGTACGTGTTGCGAACCATGAACTCCTTGAGGATGTCGTTCTGGATCGTCCCGGCGAGCGCGGCCAGCGGCACGCCTTGTTCCTCGCCCGCCACAATGTAGCCGGCGAGCACGGGCAGCACGGCGCCGTTCATCGTCATGGACACGCTGACCTTGTCCAGCGGAATCCCGTCGAACAGGATCTTCATGTCCTCGACCGAATCGATGGCCACGCCGGCCTTGCCGACGTCGCCG
>Ga0209677_100503_pt1 | contig 22003 bp, 15 predicted proteins | sample AraplaCvi_mCL_r2_2_FD_184285 | JGI IMG/M metagenome (GOLD analysis project Ga0209677, IMG submission 184285) | Arabidopsis root microbial communities from North Carolina, USA - plate scrape CL_Cvi_mCL_r2 (SPAdes) (version 2) | ecosystem: Host-associated > Plants > Roots > Endosphere | place: USA... | reverse complement strand
GGCGTCCGGATAGGCCACGGGGCCGCCGATGTGGGCGATGCGCGTGTGGCCCAGTTCGATGAGGTGGCGCGTGGCGCGGCACGCGCCGTCGACTTGGTCGCAATGCAGCGAGAACACGTTGGGCGCGCTGAGGTCGCGGCCGGTGATGGCGATGGGCAGCTTGCGCGCCATGTCGACCACCTGCTCGTCGGCGAGGTTGCCGCCCAGGATCACCATCGCATCGACGCGGCGCGCGATGAGCAGCCGGGCGCGATCGAGTTCCTCGGCCGGGTTCCAGTGGCCCGGCACGACGATGGGCGCGTAGTGGCTGCCCTGCAGGCCGTGCTCGATGCCGGTGGCACCGCGCGTGAAGTACGGCGATTCGAGCTCCTGAGTCAGCACGCCGATCGTGCGCGTAGAGCCGCTGCGCAGGCTCTGCGCCGCGAAGTTCGGCCGGAACTGCAGGCGCTCGATGGCGGTCTCGACGGCCAGGCGCTTGTCGTCGGTGACGCGCGCGGTGCCATTGAGGATGCGCGAGACCGTCGACGCCGACACGCCGGCCAGCCGCGCGACATCGAGCAGCGTGGCGGGTTCGGCGAGGGGCTTTTCCTTGATCGGCATGGAGGCGGCAGTGGGAAAGGGAAAGGGCTGCGAGGCGAGGCGGGGCGGGGCGGGCAACGGTGGGGACCCGGGCACCCCCGTCGTCGAACGGCGCTGCGGCAAGTCTAGGCTTGAAATCGATTTCTCCTAATGCAGGAAACCACTGATCCGTAGGTTTCGCGTCAGCCGGTGACAGACTTCACGAGGCGAGAACTCGTCGAATCAGGGTATTCACCAGACGTCGGCGCTATCCATTGACGAGGTGACAGCGTTGTCGCACACTGAATTCTGAAAACGATATCAAGAACCACGGAGACACGCTTCCACCATGCGTCCGCGCATCCTTCCGCTGCTGCTCGCCGGCCTGGCTGCCCTGGCACCGCCCACCCATGCCGCCCGCACCACGCTGACCGTGGCCGCCTTCCCCGACCTCGATCGCAGCGCGAAGATCGCCATCGAGTCGTGGGCCGTCACGCATCCGGACGTGCAGGTCAAGCTCACCACGCGCGCGTACGCCGACCACCACACGGCCATGACCACCGCCATCGCCACCGGCGCCAACCTGCCCGATGTCATGGCCGTCGACATGGACTACCTGGGCAAGTTCGCGCAGGCCAGCGGCCTGGAGGACCTGGACGGTCCGCCGTACGACGCGCAGGCCATCGCGCCGCTGCTGTCGCACTTCACGCTGGGCCCGGCCACCGGCGCGGGCCGCCGGCTGCGCGCGCTGCCGGCCGACATCGGCCCCGGCGCCCTCTTCTACCGCGCCGACCTGCTCACGCGCGCCGGCATCGCCGAGTCCGACCTGACGCACGACTGGGACTCGTACCTCGCCGCGGGCCGCAAGCTCAAGGCCGCCACGGGGGTGTACCTGCTGGCCAGCGCGATCGACCTGAAGGACATCGTCATCCGCGCGGGCCTGGCCGACGGCCAGGGCATCTTCTTCGATGCGTCGGGCAAGTCGCAGGTGGAGTCGCGGCGCTTCGTCCAGGCCTTCACGCTCGCGCGCGCCGCGCGGCGCGCGGGCATCGACGCGAAGATCGCCGCGTGGAGCAGCGAGTGGAGCGAGGGCTTCCGGCGCGACCGCGTCGCCACGCAGATGATGGGCTCGTGGCTCGCCGGCCACCTCAAGAACTGGATCGCGCCGGCGCAGTCCGGCCAGTGGCGCTCGGCGCCGCTGCCCGGGGGCGCCGCGGCATCGTGGGGCGGCTCTTACTGGGCCATCCCGGCGCGCGCCGAGCACAAGGCGCTGGCGTGGGAGTTCATCAAGACGCTGTCGCTCGACCGCGCGCAGCAGCTCGAGGCTTTCAAGCGGCTCGATGCCTTCCCAGCGCTCATCGCGGCGCAGCAGGACGACTACCTCTCGCAACCGATCGCCTACCTCGGCGGACAGGCCGCCCGCCTGCAGTGGCGCGCGGCGAGCGAGCGCGTGCCCGCGCTGCACGTCGACCGCTACGACCGGGTCGCCAACGACATCGTCAACGCCGAGCTCGACCAGGTGCTCGAGCACGACAAGCCCATCGCGCAGGCGCTCGCCGACGCGCGCGTGGCCATCGACCGCCGGGCGCGCAGGTACTGACGATGAAACGCAAACCCTGGATCCCCGCGCGCTGGGCGCCCTACGTCTTCATCAGCCCGTTCTTCATCCTGTTCGGCGCGTTCGGGCTGTTTCCGCTGCTGTTCTCCATCGTGCTGTCGTTCCACCAGTGGGATCCGGTGGCCGGCATCACGGGCATGCACTTCGTCGGCCTGGACAACTTCGCCTATGCGCTCATGCGCGACGACTGGCTGCGCAAGGCGATGTTCAACACGCTGTGGATCGCGCTGGTGTCGGGCATCCCGCAGCACCTGGTCGCGCTGCCGCTCGCCTGGTTCCTCAACCGCGCGTTCGGGCGCTGGCGCAACGCGGTGACGGGCGCGTACTTCCTGCCCTTCATCACGTCGACGGTGGCCATCTCGCTGGTGTTCTCGTCGCTGTTCTCCAAGGACTTCGGCCTGGTCAACGCGGCCTTCGCCGCGCTGCGCGAGGTGCCGGTGCTGGGCTGGCTGATGCCTGGCCAATCGATCGACTGGAACCAGCCGGGCTACACCAAGTGGATGATCTCGGCGGTCGTGTTCTGGCGCTACGTGGGCTGGAACACGGTGCTGTACATGTCGGCCATCCAGACCATCCCGGGCGACCTGCTCGAGGCCGCGCAGATCGACGGCGCGAGCGCGCGCCAGCGCTTCCTGCACATCGTGCTGCCGCTGCTCAAGCCGATGGTGTTCTTCGCCGTGACGCTGTCGATCATCGGCAACCTGCAGCTGTTCGAGGAGCCCTTCATCCTCACCGGCGGCACCGGCGGCATCGACCAGGCCGGCAAGACCGCGGCCATGCACATGTACGCGGTGGCGTTCATGGACGGCGACTTCGGCACGGCCTCGGCCATCGCCTGGCTGCTGTTCCTGATGATCTCCGGTGCCACCTGGATCAACAAGCGCCTGCTCGGAGCACGCGCATGAGCGCACGCCCGGCCGTTCCCAAGACCGCTCGCGTCGCAGGCCGCCGGCCGGAGACGTTCCATTGACTTCCGATTCCATGCCCATCGCCACGATGCCCGGCGCCGCCCCGCGCGGCGCGTCCCCCGCACGCAAGCGCGCCCGCGCGGGCGAGAGCCGCGCCGCGCTGTGGATCGGGCGCCTCGTCGTGCTGGCCGGCGCCTTCACGATGCTGGTGCCGTTCTGGTTCATGTTCGTGTTCGCCACGCACAGTAACAGCGAGATCCTGTCGATGCCGCCGCCGCTGTGGTTCGGCCACTCGCTGGGCGACAACCTGCGCGACCTGCTCGAGCGCCTGCCCACGTTCTGGTGGAACCTGCTGTGGAGCCTGTGGGTGGGCGTGGCCACCACCGCGCTGAACCTGTTCTTCTGCTCGCTCGCGGGCCACGCGTTCGCGCTGCTCGATTTCGCCGGCAAGGAGCGCCTGTACGCCGCGATCATGCTCACGATGCTGCTGCCCGGCTTCATCTTCATGGTGCCCACGGCGCTCACCATGAGCTGGCTGGGCTGGACCAACGAGCACCGCTCGCTGATCGTGCCGGGCGCCTGCGGCGCGCTGGGCATCTTCCTGATGCGCCAGTACATCGAGTCGGCGATCCCGCGCGACCTGGTCGAGGCCGCGCGCCTCGATGGCTGCAGCGAGTTCGCCATCTGGTGGCGCGTGGTGCTGCCGCTGCTGGGCCCCGCGCTGGGCACGCTGGCGCTGATCACGTTCATCGGCTCGTGGAACAACTTCATCGGCCCGCTGGTGGTGCTGCGCGACATGGACCGCTACACGCTGCCGCTGGCGCTGCGCTCGCTGCAGGGCTCGGGCCAGACGCCGTGGGGCGCGCTGTGCGCCGGCGCGGCCATCGCGGTGCTGCCGCTGCTCGTCTTGTTCGCGTTCACCTCGCGTCGCCTCATCGCCGGACTGACTGCCGGCGCCGTCAAGCACTGAAGCCCCTTTTCCCCAACGGGCCGCGCGAACCGCGGCCGTTTCCAGGCACCTCCTGATAACGATTTCATAGCGCGGATCCTCGAAATGTCCCCCATGCACGAACCCATCGCCCTCTCCGCCCAGACCCGCGCCACGCTTGCGCGCGACTTCGCCTGGGGCGTCGCCACCAGCGCGTACCAGATCGAGGGCGCCGCCGCCGTGGACGGCCGCGGTCCTTCGATCTGGGACACCTTCGCGCACACGCCCGGCAAGACCGTGCGCGGCGAGACCGGCGACGTGGCCTGCGACCACTACCACCGCTGGCCCGAGGACGTGGCGCTGATGGCCGACATGGGCGTCGATGCCTACCGCTTCTCGATCTCGTGGTCGCGCGTGCAGCCGCTGGGCCACGGCGCCTGGAACGAGGCGGGCCTGGCGTTCTACGACCGGCTGGTCGACGGCCTGCTCGAGCGCGGCATCCAGCCCAGCGCCACGCTGTACCACTGGGACCTGCCGCAAGGCCTGCAGGACCTGGGCGGCTGGGCGTCGCGCGAGACCTGCCACCGCTTCGCCGAGTACGCCGAGCGCATCGGCCGCCAGCTGGGCGACCGGCTGGCCACCCTCTCGACGCACAACGAGCCGTGGTGCACCGCCGTGCTGGGCCACGCGCTCGGCAAGTTCGCCCCCGGCGACCGCGACCCGGCGCTGGCGGCCGACGTGTCGCACCACCTGCTGCTGTCGCACGGGCTGGCGCTGCAGGCCATGCGCGCGGCCGGCGTCAAGACCCCGCTGGGCATCGTGCTGAACCAGTCGTCGGTGACGGCCGCCACCGACGACCCGGCCGACATGCTGCGCGCGGCCACCGAATACGCGAGCTTCGTGCGCTGGTACATGGAGCCCATCTTCCAGGGCGGTTACCCGCAGGACGCCGGCATCGCCCACTACCCGCGCAACGTGCAAGCCGGCGACTTCGCGATCATCGGCCAGCCGCTCGACTTCCTGGGCGTCAACTACTACACCCGCATCTGGGCCAGCGCCTCGACGCCGCCGGTGCCCTCGCCCAACGCGCTGGGCGTGACCGACATGGGCTGGGAGATCTACCCGCAAGGCCTGACCGAGCTGCTCACCGGCCTGCACAAGCGCTACATGGGCCTGCCGCCGATCTACCTGATGGAAAACGGCATGGCCAACGCCGACGCGCTGGAGGACGGCCGCGTGCACGACGCGCGCCGCATCGACTACATGCGCCGCCACATCGACGCCATCGCGCGCGCCCGCGAGGCGGGCGTGGACATCCGCGGCTTCTTCTACTGGAGCCTGCTGGACAACTACGAGTGGGACTCCGGCTACGACAAGCGCTTCGGCCTCGTGCACGTCGACTACGCGACGCAACAACGCACGCCCAAGGACAGCGCGCTGTGGTACCGCGACGCGATCGCCTCGGTGCGCCTGGAGGCCGGCCGTGGCTGATCTGCAGCTGCGCGGCGTGCGCAAGGCCTTCGGCACGACCGAGGTGCTGCGCGGCCTGGACCTGGACATCGCCGACGGCGAGTTCATGGTGTTCGTCGGGCCGTCGGGCTGCGGCAAGTCCACGCTGCTGCGCCTGATCGCGGGGCTCGACTCGGCCAGCGAGGGCGAGATCCGCATCGGCGGCGAGCGCATGGAGGACGTGCAGCCCTCCGAGCGCGGCGTGGCGATGGTGTTCCAGAGCTACGCGCTGTACCCGCACATGACGGTGGCGCAGAACCTGGGCTTCGCGCTGAAGATGGCCGGCCGACCCAAGGCCGAGATCGCCGCCGCCGTGGGCCGCGCCGCGGAGATCCTGCAGCTGTCCGCGCTGCTGGACCGGTTCCCGAAGGCGCTGTCGGGCGGCCAGCGCCAGCGCGTGGCCATCGGCCGCGCGATCGTGCGCGAGCCGCGCGTGTTCCTGTTCGACGAGCCGCTGTCCAACCTCGACGCCTCGCTGCGCGTGCAGATGCGGCTGGAGCTCGCGCGCCTGCACCGCGAGCTGGGCACCACGATGATCTACGTCACGCACGACCAGGTCGAGGCGATGACGCTGGGCGACCGCATCGCCCTGTTCAACGGCGGCCGCCTCGAGCAGGTCGGCGCGCCGCTGGCGCTGTACGAGCGCCCGCGCACGCGCTTCGTGGCCGGGTTCCTGGGCCAGCCGCAGATGAACTTCCTGCCCGTGGCGCAGCTGCATGCCGCCAGCCGCCTCGCCTTCACGGGCCAGGCGGCGCCGACGCCCGGCGACTGGACGCTGGGCGTGCGCCCCGACCACCTGCGCCTCGCCGCCCCCGGCGACGGCGCCGGCCTGCCCGGCCTGGTGGAACGCGTCGAGCACGTCGGCGACGCCGCGCTCGCCTGGGTCACCCTGGACGCCGGCCGCGCCACGCTCGCCGTGCGCCTGTCGCCCGACGCGGCGCTGCCCGCGCACGGCGACCGCGTGGCCGTGCGCCCGCAGCCCGGCCGGGTGCATGCTTTCGATGCGGACGGGCTCGCCCGGCCGCTGCCTGCCGCCACGGCGCCTGCGCAGGAGGCCGTCGCGACACCCCCTTGACCCACCCCTCCCCGAACACGGCACGAGAGATCCGGCGGGATCGTGCCTGCAAGCCACCCCTGGCGAAAAAACAAACCGCCCACCACACTGCCACCTTGGTGAGGAGACCATGAAGAACCTCTACTCGATCCTGGCCCTGGCGATACTCAGCCAGTGCCCCAACATCGCGGCGGCGCAATCGCCCGCCAACGCGCCCCCGGCGCCCTCGAAGGCCGCCTCGGCCGCGCAAGGCAAGTCCACCGAACCCGTGCAGGTGGACCAGGTCACCGTGACCGCCAACCGCCGCATCGAGACGCTGCAGGAAGTCGCCGGCGTCGTGCAGACGATCGACGCCGACCAGCTGCGCCGAGACGGCATCACGCAGGTGCGCGACCTGCAGAACGCCATCCCGGGCATGAACATCGCCAACCAGGAAGGCAACATCGAGATCTACATCCGCGGGGTGGGATCGTCGAACAACACCGAGCTGGGCGACCCCGGCGCGGCGCCGCACCTGAACGGCATCTACATCCCGCGTCCGCGCGGCATGGGCACCATGTTCTACGACCTCGAGCGCGTCGAGGTGAACAAGGGCCCGCAGGGCACGCTGTATGGCCGCAACGCGATGGCCGGCACGCTCAACATCATCACGGCCAAGCCGCGCCTTGACCACCTGGGCGGCTACGCGCAATTCGGCGGCGGCGACCACGGGCAAGGCTTCGAGGCGGCCCTGAACGTGCCGGTCACCTCCACCTTCGCCCTGCGCGCCGCGGGCTACCAGGAGCAGAAGACCTCGGGCTTCCACAACGCGTCGCCCGATCCGCAATCGCACGCGCTGATGCCCGCCGGCAAGGAAGACAACGCCGGCGCGCGCCTGAGCGCGCTGTGGGTGCCCACCGACCGCATGACGGTCACGGCCATGGCCGACGTCGGCCATGAAGGCGGCACCGGCTACCCGGGCGCCAACATCTACACCGCCGTCAAGGCCACCGGCCTGCGCGCCGAGAACCTGCCGCTGCGCGACGTGGTCTACCGCGGCCCGCAAGGCACGATGCGCAACGACCTCTCGGGCCTGCAGGCCAAGGCGTCGTACGACTTCGACGAGTGGGGCGCCGAGCTGTCGCTGAGCCAGCGCAAGGTCGACTTCTACCAGCGCAACGCGCAGTCCGAAGGCATCGCCTGGCCCGGCCGCGACTACTCCGGCGTCAACTGGGACAACTGGTCGACGCAGTACTGGCAGACCAAGTCCGACAGCAAGATTGGCGAGCTGCGCCTGTACTCGGGCGACGGCCCGCGCAAGCTGCAGTGGAACGTGGGCCTGTTCGGCTTCAACGAGCACCAGCAGGTGGGCTACCTCGCGCTGGCCGACGGCGGCTGCTGCTACTCGGGCACCGAGTTCACGATGCCCAAGGTGATCGGCCGCTCCGGCGCGCTGTACGCCGACGGCACGTGGTCGGTGGCCGAGCACGTGCGCCTGATCGGCGGCGTGCGCGAGACCGAGGAAGCCAAGTCGCGCTACGGCATCGGCGGCAACATCGGGCTGACGCTGGGCGCGGAGGACCTCACCTCCAACCCGGCCAACCCGAACCACTACGCCTGCTGCATCGGCGTTCGCGTGGGCACCGAAGGCTTCCAGCCCAACCTGCTGTCGCGTCCGAACTTCGACATGAGCAAGGTCACGACGCCGCAACAGATGGCGCAGTTCCTGCTGCAGACCTCGATGACGCCGGGCGCCCGCGACACCATCGCCGCGCAGCTCGCCTCCATCGCCGACGGCACCAACACCAACGGCAACTGCTTCCTGCGCTCGGACATCGCCGCCGGCCTCACCTGCCCCAGCAACGGCGCCTTCAGCTTCGCCAACCTCACGGTGCCCGGCCAGCAGGTGGGCAGCAGCAAGTTCCACTACACCGACTGGCGCTTCGGCGGCGAGTTCGACCTGAGCAAGGACAACATGCTCTACGCGAAGGTGTCGACCGGCCACAAGGCGGGCGGCTTCAACGACAGCTTCCACACCGACCAGGTGCCCGAGCTGTTCCGTCCCGAGCACGTGCGCGTGTACGAGGCCGGTTCGCGCAACGCGTTCACGCTGGGCGGCCAGCGCGCGGTGTTCAACGTGTCGGGCTTCTTCTACGACTACAACGACCAGGTGTTCCAGGACCTCACCTGCATCGCCACCAACACGTCGGTCAACCCGCCCACCTGCACCGGCTACTCGCTGGTCAATCGCAACATCGGCAAGTCCAAGCTGGCCGGTATCGAGGCCGAGGCACGCTTCGGCCTGCCGGCCGGCTTCAAGCTGGACATGAACGGCGCCCTGCTGCGCACGCGCATCGATTCGGGCACCGTCGCCGACGTGCGCGCGATCGACTACGGCAAGGGCGGCCAGAGCCCGCTGATCGACCTGACGGGCAACCAGCTGCCGCTCGCCTCGAAGGTGAACCTGTCCACACGCCTGCAACAGGTGATCCCGATGTTCGGCGGCAAGTTCGACTGGCAGGCGCTGCTGAACTGGCGCTCGTCGTACTACCTGACGCAGTTCAACGAGAAGCCCGTGTACCAGCTGGGCAGCGACACGCCCCAGACCGCGCTGCAAGCCGGCTTCCCGGATCGCCAGATCGGCTTCCTGACGGTCAACGTCGGCGCTGGCTACACGTTCCAGGGCGGCCTGCGCCTGGAGGCCTACGGCACCAACATCACCAACAAGGAAGCCTCGCAAAAGGCCCTGGTGGGTGCCGGCCTGGACGTGCGCTTCCTGAACGACACGCGTTCGTTCGGTGCCCGCGCCCGCATGGATTTCTGAAGTCCTGACATCGTCATTGTCCCAAGGGCCCCGACCCCGGTCGCGGGCCCTTTTCATTGGAGGTTTACTGATGACCAAGCAAACGCTCGCGACGACGCTGGCCGCCACCGCACTCGGGCTGCTCGCCGCCTGCGCGGGCGCGCCCTCGCCCGCGCCGGCCCCCGCGCCCGCGAGCCCCGACGCGCTCGCCGCCTACCCGCCGCTACCCGCCGGCAGCGCCCCCGGCGCGACCCCGGCCGCGCGCCAGTTCGCCGCCAGCCTGGGCCGCGGCGTCAACTTCGGCAACATGCTGGACGCCCCTACCGAGGGCGCCTGGACCCTGCGCGTGGACGATCGCTACATCGCGCTGGTCGGCTCGGCCGGCGGCACCGGCGGCTGGGGCAACGCCGAGCGCGTGCAGAGCGTGCGCCTGCCCGTGCGCTGGAGCAACCACGCCAGCGCCGACGCGCAGGCGACCATCGACCCGGCCTTCATGGCGCGCGTCGACGACGTCGTCACGCGCCTGCTCGCGCGCGGCGTGCCGGTCGTGCTGGACATGCACCATTACCGCCAGTTGGACGGCGACGCGGTGGACGCCGGCGAGACCACCGTCCCCGACGCCGTGATCGACCCGCGCTTCCTGGCGATGTGGAAGCAGATCGCCGAACACTTCCGCGACGCGCCCCCGACCCTCGCGTTCGAGCTGTACAACGAGCCGCACGGACGCCTCACGGCGCGCTGGAACGACCTGATGTCGCGCGCGGTGCGCCTGGTGCGCCAGAGCAACCCGACGCGCGTGATCGTCGTCGGGCCCACCCAGTGGAACTCGGCGCGCGGCCTGCCCGACTTCACGATGCCGCCCGACGCGAACCTCGTCCTGACCGTGCATCACTACGACCCGTACACGTTCACGCACCAGGGCGCGCCCTGGGTCACGCCGGCATTGCCCACCGGCATCGCCTGCTGCTCGCCGCAGCAGATGGCCGACATCCGCGGGCCGCTGGACAAGGCGCAGCAATGGGGCGCGTCGCATGGCTACCCCGTCTACGTCGGCGAGTTCGGCGCGTTCGAGTCGGTGGCCCTGCCCGACCGCCTGCGCTACACCCGCGCCATCCGCGACGAGATGGAGCAGCGCGGCATGACCTGGTCGTACTGGGAACTGGCCGGCGGGTTCGGGTTCTACGACCCGGTGGCGGGGGCGGTGCGCACCGATGGCCTGGCGGATGCGCTGTACGGGCCGTGACGCGCGACGGGGTGTCGTCAGGCCCTCGGCGGCCGACGGCGCCTCCGCCGCACGGCATCGGCGATGACGCGGCAGCCAATGCCCGCCGCGTCGCCCGTGGCCTCGTTCAGCGGGCCTTCGTGACCTGCAACTCGATGCGGTCGACGGTGCCCGTGAAGTCGCGCATCAACCGGATCTCACGCTGGCCGTCGGGGCTCACCAGCAGGTTGGCGTTGACGATCGTCCAGTACTCGGAGGAGGGGCCCTCCACGAGCACGCGTCCGCGATCGACCTCCATGCGGATCGTGCTGCCATCCTGCATGGCGTAGGTCCACGACACGTCGCGCGCCAGCAGGCGCGGGCCGGCCGCCTGGACGGCGGAGGCACCGAACACGGAGGCGGCGAGCGCCACCATGAGGGCGGCGGACTTCAGGGGCGAACGAGAGGGCACGGAGGACATGTGGAGTTCCTTGGGGGTTGACGCCCGCTCGTGGCGGGCGAAGGAGCTAGTGCAAACCCTATGCCAGGAAATCCCTGAGGTTTGGCGCAAAGATGAGGCGGGGGTGCGCCAGGGGAGTGAGTTTGGGAGGCCTTGTCGCACCAGCGTGGCGCTTGGCGTCAGGCGTTGGGCGTGCGCTAGAAGCGCCGAAGACGAGTCGGTCAGGCGCGGTGGACGTGAATTGCGCGCAGGCTGGCCGTTGGCCGCAGAGTGACGGAAGCAGTCATGTAGGGCTCCGCTTCGAACGGCGGCTTACGCTGCAATGCAGACTTCGGCGACGGAGGGGCGTCCTTGTCAATCCGCATGGATTCTCGCCTTACCGATCCATTGTGTTGGTGCCAACGAACTGCCCCCGTGACAGAGACGTTGGGAGTCTCCCGGCGACTGACCAACTCCGCCGTACCGCCAAACTGTCTGATTCGCTAACGCCGAGGTGCAGCGCCTAAGATGGCACTAATCGCGGAGTGCATCGCGATGCTGGAGTCCGCCGATGGCATTGACGGCGTGGGGACGGGCCTCGGCGAGGTCTAGCTCTGCATCTGCCACTGACTCGAGCGTCGCGTTTCTTCTTTGGAAGGTTCGACAGTTATTTATGAAAACTATTAAAGCGCAGCGTTTTGTTACGTTTGTTTTTGCTGCGATCGCATTAGGTTTTGTTTTCTCCATTGGCCCCAGCATTCAGCAATACTTTATTGCTCTCATTAATAGCAAGGCGCCGTCTATATATGGTTCTGTTTACAAGCAAGATCTAATACAATTTCCGACGCTTGCTGTCTGGCTAAGCAGTGCTCTAAATTGGGAATTTTTTGTAGTTGGTGGCTTCGTTGCGTGGCTTGGGCTAAAGGCGCCGGAGCCGCGTGCAATATTTTTTAGGGTTACCGTCGCGGGTTTTCTTATAATATCATTATTCGATACGGGCATAGGGATTTATTCGCATTTATTTTCATTTGCATGGGTTGTTGAGAACCTTGTATCCAACTTAATCGGTGCGTGCTTGGTCGGCCTGCTGCTGGTCGTGATGCTAAGCGTAACTGACTATTCATACCTGCATGCACCGTTTAGTGCGATTATTGGGCGGCTAACAGCATTATCGATTCTGCTGTTCCTCTCGTTTATCTGTTGCACATTTGTATATTATCTAATCGAATTTTTTTACGAACCATTGCCCGCCCGGTTCGACGCCTATTTCACAGCGCCCGCCAGCGGTGCCGTAGCCACCACGGCCGCTAGCGGCTCAGAGGGGTCCGAGCGTCCATTTTCATTTTTTCCGGACAAGGAAATACACGCTTCGCTTATATGGGCACAGCCAGAGGGGGAAATTCATGTTGAAACTCTTCCAAATAATGACAAGAAGGGCTTTATTGAGGTGAGTTTTCTCTCTGAATGCAACAATGCGGAAGAAGTGAAGAAGTTACTTCCTAGCGTCAAGCCCTGGGCCACTTTGCCGGCCACGTCGGGTTTCTCGATAGCAATCGACAAAGGGCCTAGTGATCTCTTCGTGTTCCCTCTTGGTAGTGGCGCCGGTGTGTTCGATTTGAAGACGGCGCACCCAACCTATTTTTACGTCAACCAGGACGGTAAAGAAGGCAATTTAAAGCTAACGCGGTTTGTGGGCTCAGATGCCGCTGTGGAGTTTAGGAAACCAGGCGGCGACTTTGCGTTTGTAATTTCTTCGCCGCTCATGCAAATCAACTCAAAAGTCTTAAAATTTGTTCCGCGCATCCTGACTATGGCAATGGGCAAAGAGGCAAAGACGATCACGCTGCAAGTGCCGTCCGCAAAGCCTGACCTAAAACATACGATGGTGTGCGCGCAATCGCTCACTTCGCCGCCTGCTTTTTCGACAAACAAGACCGTCTTGTTTCAACCGTCCACTGAGTTCGTATCGATCCTAGTTGTCGTGAGAGCACATGCTGAGGCGCAAAGCTTTTCCTTCGCTGATTCCGGCATTCATGCGACAGGCACTTCTGGGTGGCTCGCGGCTGAAGGGGTAAAACCCCAGGAAATCAGTGGTCAGGAAATCGGACGACTCGATATGATTCAGTTACAAGGGAATATCTCTGAGTTGATTGTCGATGATATTGTTCTGCCAACCCATCAGATAGAATCCTACGTGGCACTGGGTGCGCTGCGAGCCAAGTTCGGAGATTCTGGAAAGATTCGCGTATGGGGTGATGTTAAAAGTCTATGGAGAGATACCAATCGGCTAAATTCAACCAAATGGGAAGGGCTGGGCTGGGAGCCGAAGGCCTTCATTCTAGGATTGCTTGCTACGATAATTGGAGCGATTGGAGCGGTGTTTGGCAAGTGCATGAGTACAAATGCTCGATTCAAATTGCTTACCTAAGCGTGAGAGTGTAGTTAGAAAGTGGAGCGATACGGCCGAATGCCCTATGCTCAAAGATATCTCTGAGCGGAGCACCCTTCCGTTGCTATGCGCATGGAGAGTGCGTTTGCTCGGGACTGCGGCGGACTTCCCCGATTGCCCTCAGCAGTTGCGTTCGGGTGTCGGCTTAGCAGCGAGAGCGGTCGCCCTTCGACACGCTCCGAGGACGGCTTCCAACGGATTGCCGCCGCTTGGGTGCCAAAGGGTGCCTGGCTTTATTTCTGGCGAAGCCCAGGAGTCCTCCACAGGCGCGGTCACAAGAGGCACGGCACCAAACGAACACGCGAGTCTTGTTCAGTGGACCGCTGTCGCAATCTTTGACCCGCCCGGCCCTTGCCAAGCCCCAGTTCCCTCGCCACGAGCCACTCCAGCAGCCTCCCCCGTCCGTGACGTCCGCCCGCTCCCAGGCATTCCTCGGCCCCGTCAGCTCAAGTCCCGCGCCAGCCGTCCGAAGACCGGATAGCCTCCCGCAGTACCGCCCCCCGATGTCCCGCCTCCCGACCCGTCTCCATGGCCTATGGTCGCGCGTCGTCGCGGCCGTGCTGCTGGCCGGGCTGTGCGCGACCGTGGCGCGCGCCGCGCCGGCGGACGACGACGAGTGGATGCGCAATTCGAGCGCCGCGTTCAGCCATGCCTTCGCGTCGGAGCCGGGCGCGCTGGACATCACGCAGGACCCCGCCGGGTTCCTGTGGATCGCGACGCAGGCCGGGCTGCGCCGCTGGGACGGCTATCGCGTGCGCACCTACCTGGGCGATCTCGCGGTTCGCGGGGCGTTGCCCGACAGTTATCTCCTGAGCCTGCTGGCCGACAGCCGCGGCCGGCTGTGGGTCGGCACCAATGCGGCCGGCCTCGTGCGTTACGACGCCGCGCAGGACCGGTTCGAGCCCGCGCTCAAGCCGGGCCAGGCGCTCACGCGCAACAGCGTCTACGCGCTGGCCGAAGACGGCGCGGGCGGACTGTGGATCGGCACCGGTGGGGGCCTGGACCGCCTCGACATCGCGGCCGCCAGCGTGCTGCCGCGCGCGCGTTCGGCGGTCGCGATGAGCTTGCCCGGCGGCTCCGTCCGGGCCTTGCTGCGCGACCGGGACGGCACCTTGTGGGCCGGGACCGAGCACGGGCTCTATCGGCTGCCGGCGGGCGCGCCCCGCTTCCTGCCCGTGGCCTTGCCGACGCAGGAGGGTGACACCCCGATCGTGCGACGGCTGGCGCGCGATGCCGACGGCCGGCTGTGGGTCGGGACGCACGTCCACGGCGTGTTCGTCCTCGCGGCCGGAGAGACGGACGCGCGACCGCTGCGGGCGCTCGTCGGCCCTGACGGCGGCAGCGGCACCGAGACCGTCACGGGGCTGGCGGCGTCCGAGGACGGCGACATGTGGGTCGGCTTCAGCAGCGAGGGCGTCCTGCACGTCGATACCCGGCGCTGGCAGGCACGCCGCGAGCGCCACCAGGAGCATGGCGGGCGAAGCCTGGCGGACGACGACGTCGGCGCCCTCTACCGCGATTCGCGCGGCTTGCTGTGGGTGGCGACCGACACCGCGATCAACCTCCACCCCACACGCGCCCGGGCCATCGCGACCTGGTCCGCCGGCGGCGCCAACGAGACGATCAGCCATCCGAACATCCCCTCGGTGCTGGCGCGCCCCGACGGACGCGTCTGGCTCGGCCTGGGCGACGGGGGGCTGGACATCATCGAACCGGCGCGCGGGCGCGTCGCGGCACTGCGCCCGGACCCTTCCGCGCCGAAAACGGCCCTGCCCAAGGGCCGGGTCCTGAGCATGGTGCCCAGCCCCGACGGCGGCGTCTACGTCGGCACGCAGCGCGGGCTGTACCTGGTCGACACGGACGGCGTCCAGGTGCGACGTGTCGAGATCGACGGGCGCCCGCCGACCGATTCGGTCTGGACGATGGCCTGGCAGGGGCCCCGGCTCTGGCTGGGCGGGATCGACGGCCTGTGGGGCGTCGAGCCGGGGGCCGACGGCCGGCTGCGGATCACGGCCCGCGAGGATGGCAAGCAACTCGGCGACGCACGCCTGACGGCCCTCCTGCCCGCCCCCGACGGCGCGCTGTGGATCGGCACCTGGGCCGGCGTCGAGCGGCTGGATCCGCGCACGATGACGGTCTCGCACCTGCCGATGGAGGCGCCTGGCCGCCTGGGAATCCCCGCCGGCTACACGTCGGCCCTGATGCGCGACGGCAGGGGCCGCCTCTGGGTGAGCCAGCTGGGGGCGGGCATCCGGGTGCTGGAATGGCCCGCCGGCGGGGGCGCTCCGGACGTCCGGCGCGTGACCACCAAGGAGGGTCTTCCCCACAACGGCGTCGATGCCCTCGTCGACGACGGCCACGGCGCGGTCTGGGCGAGCACCGATGACGGGCTCGCGCGCATCGCGGTCGACAGCCTGGCGGTGCAGGGCTACGGCGCAGCGCACGGAGTGGGCGTGCAGACCTACTGGACGAACGCGGGGGACCGGACGCCGGATGGACATATCGTGTTCGGAGGCTCGGGCGGCCTGACCATCGTGAACCCGCCGCAGGCCACGGCATCCGACGATCCGGTGCGCCTCGCCGTGACCGAGATCCAACTGGGCGACGCGCCCGCGCTGCACAGCTATCCGCTGGGGCCGCAGGCGGCACCTCTGGTCGTCGAACCGGGGCGGCGGAGCCTGCTGGTGGAGTTCTCGGCACTCGACTTCGTCGCCCCGCAGTCTCGCCGCTACCAGTACCGCATGAGCGGCGTCGACCCGGAATGGATCGACGTGGACGCGGGCAGGCGCATCGCGGGCTACACGAACCTGCCGCCGGGCAGCCATGTGCTGCTCTTGCGCACGGCCGCCGCCAACGGGCCGTGGTCCGCGCCGTTGCCGCTGCCGCTGCGCGTCGCCCCGCGCTGGCACGAGGTGCCCATCGTCCGCGGTGCGTTCGCGCTGCTGGCCATCGGCCTGATCGCAGCGGCCGTGCGCGGGCGCCTGGCCCTGCTGCGCCGACGTCAACGCATGCTCGAGGGCCTGGTCGCCGAGCGCACGTTGCAACTGCAGGAAAGCCACGAGAAGCTCGAGCGGCTCGCGTATTTCGACGGCCTGAGCGGCCTGGCCAACCGCCGGATGTTCAACGACGAGCTGCGCAGCCATTTCGCGCACCTGGCGCGCCACGGCAGGCCATTCACGCTGCTGCTGATCGACCTGGACAAGTTCAAGCAGATCAACGACACGATGGGACACGACGCCGGCGACGCCGTCCTGGTCGCCGTGGCCGCGCGGCTGGAGCAAGCGGTGCGCGAGACGGATCGCGTCGCTCGCCTGGGTGGCGACGAATTCGCGATCCTGCTGCCCGACCTGGTCGACGTCGAGGGCTTGGCCGTCGTCTGCGCTCGCATCAATGAGCTGGCACGTCGCCCGATCGCGCACGCCGGCTCGATGTTGCAGGTGGGCGTGAGCATCGGCGTGGCGTGCGCACCTCGCAACGCGGCCGCGCCCGACACGTTGTACAAGGCGGCCGACCTGGCCCTGTACCAGGCCAAGGCCGCCGGGCGCGGCTGCTGGCGCATGGCCGATGGCGGCGCCGATCGTAGCCACGTCGATCGCACGGACGTGGCGCGCACGGTCGATCATGATGGTGAAACGGCGGGGGCGTGAGCGGTTCTGTTCGCATGCCACGACAGCCTGACGCTCGCTCCGCGAACGCGTGCCAGGCGCCCCCGAAGGAGCCATCGTGAACGCCGTCCTGTCGGCGCCCGGTTCGATCGCCGTGCCCGGGCATCACCGGCGGTACGATCCGGCTCATGAAGTTCTTCGACCGTCCCCTCGTGCGCGCGACCGCGTCCGTCTTGTTGCGCGTGAGCCTGGTGCTCCTGGGCGCGTGGCTCGTCGCCCTGCTTCCGGTCGAGATCCGCGTGGCGCAGCGCCGTGCGGCGATCGCGGCGGCGGGGCTGCTGCCGAACATCGATCCGGGCGTGATCGTGACGACGGCGGCGTTGATGCTGGTCGTGCCGCTCGCGGCCCTGTTGCTGATCGAACTGGTGCGCTGCGGGGGGCTGGGGTTCCGGCTGCTGCCCTGGGACGCCTGCCTCGCGCTGGGCGCGCTGGCCACCTGGCCCATCGGGCTCGCGTGCACGGGCGCGTGGCGCAACCCGGACTACCGCGTGCTGCTGTTCTCGGCGGCGCTGAGCGTGCTGCCGCTGTATGCGATGACATGGACGCTGCCGCGCAAGGTGGCGGGTGCCGCGGGCTGACCGGACAGCGACCGAAGCGGCCGCGCTGGCGGCCATCCGCGCGAATGGCGGTCGGTGGTGTCCGGCACCATGATGAACAAGCCGTCGATACGGCCGTCGGCGCGCTGGTCGGGCACGTACTCGACCTGAAAGTGCATCGCCGCGTTGCTGGCGCAGCCGCCGTGGTCGAACTCGGGACCGTGGGTCGTGACGGACCGTCATCCCGCGGCCACACAATGCGGCCATGACGACGACCCGATTCCGCTGCGCGGCGGCGATGTCCCTGGCCGCCACGCTCCTGGCCGGCTGCGCGACGGCGCCCGCCCCGGCGCCCGTGCACGTCAAGCTCATCGCGTTCAACGACTTCCACGGCACGCTCGAACCGCCCGCGGGCCGGTTCGCCGCGTCCACGCACGTGCCCGCGTCCGGGCGCGTGGCCGTGGGCGGCGCCGACGCGCTCGCCGCCTGGGTGGCGCGGCTCGCGGCGCAGAACCCTCGCCACGCCGTGGTGGCCGGCGGCGACCTCGTCGGCGCCTCGCCGCTCACGTCGGCGCTGTTCTTCGACGAGCCCACGGTGGAGGCGCTAAACCGCACCGGCGTGGACTTCTCGTCGGTGGGCAACCACGAGTTCGACCACGGCGCCGCCGAGCTGCTGCGCCTGCAGCACGGCGGCTGCCGGCCCGACCCGAACAGCTGCAAGGGCCTGGGCTCGCGCGCGCCGGGCACCTTCGACGGCGCGCGCTTCCAGTGGCTGGCCGCCAACGTCGTCGAGACCGCCAGCGGCCGCACGCTGCTGCCGGCGTACGGCATCAAGACCTTCGACGGCGTGCCCGTCGCCTTCATCGGCATGACGCTGCGCGGCACGCCGGGCATCGTGTCGCCGCAGGGCGTGGCGGGCCTCGCGTTCCGCGACGAGGCCGCCACCGTCAACGCGCTCGTGCCGCAACTGCGCGCGCAGGGCGTGGGCGCGATCGTCGTGCTGGTGCACCAGGGCGGCATGCAGGCGGCCGGCCCGGCCAGCGACATCAACGGCTGCAACGGCGCGCTGCGCCACGACGGCCGCGAGTCCGACATCGCGCAGATCGTGCGCCGCCTGGACGCCGGCGTCGACCTCGTCATCAGCGCCCATACGCACCAGGCCTACAACTGCTCGGCCAACGCGGTGGAAGGCGGCGCCCGCGGCCTGCCCGACAGCACCGGCCGGTTGGTGCCGGTGACCAGCGCGAACGCCCTGGGCCGCGTGGTGACCGACATCGACCTCGTCATCGATCCGGCGACGCGACGCGTGCTGTCAGTGTCGCCGACCAACCGCCTGGTCGAACGCACCGACGACATCGTCCAGGACAGCGCCGCCGCGCCGGTGCGCGACCTGGTGCAGCGCTACGCCGCGCTGGCCGCGCCGCTGGCGCAGGCGCCAGTCGGCCGCCTCGCCGCACCGCTGCCGGCGCGCGCGAATGCCGCGGGCGAGATCCTGGCCGGCAGCCTCATCGCCGATGCGCAACTGCGCGCGACGCAGCCGGGCGCGCAGATCGCGTTCATGAACGCGGGCGGCGTGCGCTCGCCGGGCTTCGTGCCGCCGGCCGGCGCGGCGGCCGATGCGCCGTTCACGCTCACCTACGACGGCGCGTTCACGGTGCAGCCGTTCGGCAACAGCCTGGTGACGCTGACGCTCGGCGCGGCGCAGATCAAGGCGCTGCTGGAGCACCAGCTCGTCGGCTGCGGCGGCGCCACGTCCGACAGCTTCCTGCAGCCGTCCAACGGCCTGCGCTACACGTGGCGCGAGCACGGCCCCGCGTGCGCGCGCATCGCCGAGGTCACGTTCACGCCGACCGACGTGACGCGCACGCCGCCGGTCGTCACCGGGCCGGTGCAGGTACTGGTCAAGGACGGCGTGGTGCAGGAGCCGGAGCGCCGCTATCGCGTGACGGTGAGCAACTTCCTGGCGACCGGCGGCGACGGCTATCCCGCGTTCGCCGAAGGCACCGACCGGATCGGCGGCGCGCAGGACCTGGACGCATTCGTGCAGTTCATGGCAGCCTACAAGCCACCAGCGCCGGCGTTCGATCCGCACGCCGTGACGCAGGGCGAGCCGAGGATCGTGCGGGTGCCGTAGTCGTCGCCGTCGCGCGGTACATTGCGTCGCGCGGAACAGTCGCTCGGCGGCATACCCTCGGACTTGCCGACTTCACCCGACAGCCGTCCCGACGCCACGCCATGCCCATCGCCTTCCTCGACGTCCACTACCACGCCGCCGGCGCGCGGGCCGCGTGCGTGCTCGCGCAGGACTGGTCCTCGCCCGCGCCGCTGGCGACGCACGTGGCCGACATCGCCGACGTGCAGGACTACGAGCCCGGCGCGTTCTACCGGCGCGAACTGCCCTGCCTGCTGCAGGTGCTGGGCCTGCTGGCGTCGCCCGCGGACGTGCTGGTGGTCGATGGCTACGCGTGGCTGCTGGACGCCCCGCATCCTGGCCTGGGCGCGCGGCTGTACACCGCTCTGGGCGGCACGACGCCGGTCGTCGGCATCGCCAAGACGGCATTTCGAGACGCGGACGACGCGCCGACGGTGGCGCGAGTGTTGCGGGGCGACTCGCTGCGGCCGCTGTACGTCACGTCGGTCGGGATGCCCGCGGAGGTCGCCGCCGGCTTTGTGCGCGCGATGGCGGGCGAGCACCGGATCCCGCTGCTGCTCGCGGCAGTCGATCGGCTGGCGAGGTCCGTGTCCTGAGTCGCGGCCGACACGCGCGACGCGTCAGGCCCCGTACTGGCTCAGGAACAGGTCGGCCGTCGCCGTCGCCAGCTGCTTCTGCGCCCGCGCGTTGAGCACCGGCTGGCCCATGGCCACCTGCGGCCAGAACGCGACGCCCTTGACGAGGCTCTCGAGCTGCTTGTACGCCTGCACCGCGTCGCCGGCCTTGAGCGCGCCGGCCTTCTGCGCGGCGCGGATCCAGTCGACGAGGCCGCCGTCCTTCTCGCCCAGGCGCGCCACCATTTCCTGCGCGCGCTCGGGCGAATGCAGGCCCGCTGCGATGGCCACGCGCGCGAGCGCGAGGAAGTTGTCGTCGGCGAGCATGGCCAGCTTGCCGTGCAGCAGCTCGAGCAGCTGGTCGCGCACGGGCCGGCCCGGTTCGTAGACGCGCGCCATCTGGCTGGCGCTGCTCTCCCACAGGATGTGCAGGATCGCGGCGAACAGCTCGTCCTTGCTCGGGAAATGGTTGTAGAGCGTGCGCTTGGAGACCTCGGCCCGTGCCGCCACCTTGTCGACGCTGGTGGCCTCGAAGCCATTGGCGCGGAACTCGACGATGGCGGCCTGCACGATGGCGTCGCGCTTGCGGTCGGTGAGTCGCACGGGAGGGGTCATGCACGCAACTTTACACCAATGAGTTTACTTTTCGGCGATTCCGCCCTACACTGAAAACTACACGGTGCAGTTTACTTACTGGAAGCTTTCCGGAGCACCGGCCGACCCAGCCAAGGACACCCCCATGACCTGCCTCAGCGCCCGCGCCCCCCGGACCGAACCCACGCCGTCGCCGCACCGCCGCGACGGCAAGTTCCACAACGTCGCGCCCCGACAGCGCCCGGGCCTGAAGAAGACGCTGGGCATCGCGTGGCGCGTGCTGACGCAAAAGCCCGCGACGACGGTGCCGCGCGCGCCCATCCCCGTGCAGGCGCTCGATGCCGCCACGCTCGCGGCCGCGCCCGACGCCAGCCTGTTCCGCCTCGGCCACTCCACGCTGCTGATCAAGCTGGGCGGCGAGTTCTGGCTGACGGACCCGGTGTTCTCGGAGCGCGCCTCGCCGGTGCAGTGGGCCGGCCCCAAGCGCTTCCACGCGCCGCCCATCGCCATCGCCGACCTGCCCCCGATCAAGGGCGTGATCCTCTCGCACGACCACTACGACCACCTCGACCACGCCGCGGTGCTCGAGCTCGCGCCCCGGGTCGAGATGTTCATCACGCCGCTGGGCGTGGGCGACCGGCTGGTCGAGTGGGGCATCCCGGCGGCCAAGGTGCGCCAGCTCGACTGGTGGCAGCAGACGGCGCTGGCCGGCGTGCGCCTCGTGTGCACGCCCGCGCAGCACTTCTCGGGCCGCGGCGTGAGCGACGGCAACACCACGCTGTGGGCCTCCTGGGTGATCCTGCACGACGACCTGCGCGTGTTCTTCAGCGGCGACACCGGCTACCACGCAGAGTTCAAGACCATCGGCGAGCGCTTCGGCCCGTTCGACGTCACGTTCATGGAGACCGGCGCCTACGATGCGCAATGGCCCGACGTGCACATGCAACCCGAGCAGACGCTGCAGGCGCACCTGGACCTGCGCGGCCGCTGGCTGAT
>Ga0209677_100502_pt1 | contig 22034 bp, 18 predicted proteins | sample AraplaCvi_mCL_r2_2_FD_184285 | JGI IMG/M metagenome (GOLD analysis project Ga0209677, IMG submission 184285) | Arabidopsis root microbial communities from North Carolina, USA - plate scrape CL_Cvi_mCL_r2 (SPAdes) (version 2) | ecosystem: Host-associated > Plants > Roots > Endosphere | place: USA... | reverse complement strand
CGAGGTCGTGCCCGGCGTCTACCAGGTGCGTGGGCTCGACATCGCCAACATGACGCTGATCGAAGGTGACACGAGCGTCATCGTAGTGGACACCCTGACCTCGATCGAAGGCGCGCGTGCCGCGATCGAGCTCTATTTTGCGCATCGTGGCCGGAAGCCGGTCGCGGCCGTGATCTTCACCCATACCCACACCGATCATTGGGGCGGCGCGCGGGGCGTCGTGAGCGAGGAGGACGTGACCAGCGGCCGCGTTCCGTTGATCGCGCCGAACCTGTTCATGGAGCACGCGGTCTCCGAGAACATCATCGCGGGCCCGGCGATGCTGCGCCGTGCGCAATATCAGTTCGGTCCCTTGCTTTCGAAGGGGCCACACGGGCAGGTCGATTGCGGTCTCGGCAAGTCGATAGCGGCGGGCGCGGTGGCGCTGCTGCGTCCGACCGATCTCATCATGGCGACCGGCGATCAGCGCACCATCGACGGCGTCGCGTTCGAATTCCAGATGGCGCCGAACAGCGAGGCGCCGGCCGAGATGCATTTCTTTGTGCCGCGTTACAAGCTGCTCAATCTCGCCGAGAACTGCACGCATAATTTCCACAACCTGCTGCCGTTCCGTGGCGCCGATGTGCGTGATGCGCTGGCCTGGTCGAGATATCTCGGCGAGGCACTGCAGCTCTGGGGCGGCAAGGCCGAGGTGATGTGCGGCCAGCATCACTGGCCGGTTTGGGGCAATGATCGGGTCTGCACCATGATCCGCGAGCAGCGCGACATTTACAAGTTCGCGCATGACCAGACCGTGCGGCTGATGAATCACGGGCTGACGGCAAGCGAGATCGCGGAAGTCATCCGCCTGCCGAAGAGCCTCGAAGGCGCCTGGCACGCGCGCGGCTATTACGGCCATATCCGCCACAATGCGAAGGCGATCTACCAGAAATATCTCGGCTGGTACGACGCCAATCCGGTCAATCTCGATTCTTTGCCGCCGGTCGAAGCCGGCAAGAAATATGTCGACTACATGGGCGGCGCCGAGGCACTGCTGACAAAGGCGCAGGCGGATTTCGAACGCGGTGAATTCCGCTTCGTGGCGCAGGCCGTGAGCCATCTGGTATTTGCGGAGCCTGACAATGCCGCGGCCCGCGCGCTGCTTGCAGATACGCTGGAGCAGCTCGGCTATGCCGCGGAGAGCGCGACCTGGCGCAACGCCTATCTGTTCGGCGCCCAGGAGCTGCGGCAGGGCATGCCGCAGGTGCCACCACGTGCCGCGCTGCCGCGTGAATCGTTGGCGGCGCTGCGCACCGGGCAATTGTGGAACATGCTGGGCGTGCGGCTCAACGGACCGAAGGCGGAGGGCAAGCACATCGTGCTCAACTGGACCTTCACCGACACCGGCGAGCAGTTCGTGCTGACGCTGCAGAACTGTGCGTTGACCTATCTCGAAGGTGTGCAGGCCGAATCGGCGGATGCCGCCTTCACGCTGGCGCGCAGCACACTCGATGCCGTGATTGCGAAGCAGACGAGCTTCCCGGAGGCGGTTGCGGCCGGTACCATCAAGGTGACAGGCAATTTGATGCGGCTCGCCGAGCTGATGGGCCTGATGGACGAATTCCCACGCATGTTCGAGATCGTCGAGCCGAAGCGGACGGTTGTGAGCTAGTCGCCCGTCATTCCGGGGCGTCGCGATTGCGACGAACCTCGCAATTGCGCACCGAGAATCTCGAGATTCCGGGTTCACGTCTTCGACGCGCCCCGGAATGACCGATTCCTTAGATCCCCAGATACGCCGCCTGCACCTCTCTGTTGCCGGCAAGCTCGGCGCTGGTGCCCTGCAGCGTCACCCGGCCGCTTTCCAGCACATAGGCCCGCTGCACCAGCGCCAGCGCGCGGCTGACGTTCTGCTCCACGAGCAGGATCGCGGTGCCCATCTTGTGGATCTCGCCGATCTTCTCGAAGGTGACGTCGGTCATGACGGGCGCTAAGCCCAGCGACGGCTCGTCCAGCATCAAGAGCCGCGGCTTGAGCATAAGCCCGCGGCCGACCGCGAGCATCTGCTGCTCGCCGCCGCTCATGGTGCCGGCGAGCTGCTTGCGGCGATCGGCGAGCCGAGGAAAGATGCCGTAGACCAGCTCCATCGTTCGCGCCCGCTCGGCCTTGGCCTTCGGCACATAGGCGCCGATCTCGAGATTCTCCTGCACCGTCATTTCCGGAAACACCTGGCGGCCCTCGGGCACATGCGCGATGCCGAGCTCCGGAATCCGGTAAGGAGCGCGTGTTGCAAGGTCGGCGCCGTCGAACGTGATCGCACCCGTGGTCAGGCGGATCAGGCCAGAGATCGCGCGCAGGGTCGTGCTCTTGCCGGCGCCGTTGGCGCCGAGCAGGCCGACCGCTTCGCCGGCGCCGATCATGATCGAGACATCTGACAATGCCGGCACCGAGCCGTAGGCGGCGCTGACGCCGCGGAGCTCAAGCATGTCCGCCTCCCGCCGCGGGCGGATGTGCGTAGCCGGAGCCGAGATAGGCACGGATCACTTCGGGATTTGCGACGATATCCTTCGGCGCTCCTTCCGCGATCTTCTGGCCGTGATCGAGCACGACGATGCGGCGCGCCACCGCCATGATCGCGCGCATCACATGCTCGACGATGACAATGGTCAGCCCGCTTGCGGCGAGCTTTCCGACCAGCGCCACCGCCTGATCGATCTCGGCCGGATTGAGGCCAGCCATCACCTCGTCGAGCAGCAGGATCTTCGGCTGGGTCGCCAGCGCGCGCGCCATCTCCAGCCGGCGCTGGTCGATGGTGGTGAGATCTTTCGCCCGCGTCCGGGCGCGCGCGGAGAGCCCGACGAACTCGATGACTTCGAACGCCTTGTCGCGCGCGGCGCTGACACGACGGTCACGCAGGAAGGCGCCGGTCATGACGTTGTCGAGCACCGTCATTGCGCCGAACGGCTTGGCCACCTGAAAGGTGCGCGCAAGCCCGTGGGCACAGACGTCGTGTGGGCGCAGGCCCACGATCTCCCGGCCGAAGGCGCGCACCGAGCCAGTGTCGGCGCGGTGGAAGCCGGTGATGAGATGGAAGCTCGTGGTCTTGCCGGCACCGTTGGGGCCGATCAGTGCCAGCGTCTCGTTCTCACGCACGGTGAAGCTGACATCCTGCACGGCGCGCAGGCCGCCGAAGCGCTTGGAGAGTCCGGTAATGACAAGCGCGTCGGTCATGGCGCCACCTTGGCGGTCGCGGCCGGGCGACGTCGCCGGTAACGCTCGAGGATGTCCTGCAGCACGCCCATCAATCCGGTCGGCCGCCACAGGATCACCGCCATCAGGATCAGGCTGTAGACCGTGAGCTGCACGCCGCCGGTCGAGGAGCCGAGCCAGCTCTGCAGCAGCGCCGATGTCGTTTCCAGCAGTACCGTGCCGATGACAGGGCCCCACAGCGTGCCAATGCCGCCGACGATCGAGACCAGCGCGGCCTCGATCGAGATGTTGAAGTTGAAGGCGGTCGCGGGATCGATGAAGTAGATGTACTGGACATAGAAAGTGCCGGCGAGGGCGGTCAGGAACGCCGAGATCATGTAGATGTCGCGCTTGATGCGCGGCGCGTTGACACCGATCGCCTCTGCGGCATCCTCGTCCTCGCCGATCGCGACCAGGTAGTAGCCGATGAAGGAGCGCTCGATCAGGAAGGTGACGAGCAGGCCGAGCGCAAGCAGCCCGAGCGCGACGTAGTAATAGGCGGCCTTGCCCTCGAACTGCAGCATCAGTGGCGCCGAGCCGAGGTTCGGGATCGTGGTGCCCTCGGCGCCCCAGGCGAAGTCGCGGAATTTCAGGAAGATCAGCATCAACGCCTGCGCGGTCGCGATGGTGGCGATGGTGAAATAGGGGCCGCGCAGGCGGAAGCAGAGCCAGCCGATCGGCAGGCTGGCGAGCGCGGCCACCGCGCCGCCTGCGACCATGCCGATCCAGGGCGAAATGTCGAAATCGATCTGCATCAGGGTCGAGGTGTAGGCGCCGAGCCCGAAATAGGCGGCGTGGCCGAGCGAGAGCTGTTTGGCATAGCCGCCCATCAGGTTCCAGGCGACGCCAATGAACGAGAACAGCAGGATGCGGATCAGGATATCGAGCGCGAACGAGTTGGTCACGATCTCCGGCAAGGCCAGCATGACCACGGCGAGGCCGACGAGCAGGATCATCTTGGTGCCGCTCATGAGCGCAGCCTCCCGCGGCCGAGGCCGTTCGGCTTGAAGGCAAGCGTCAGCAGCAGCATGGCGAACACCACGATCAGCCCGGAATCGGCGCCGACGAACTGGATGCCGAGCGATTCCGCCACCCCCATCATCAGGCTCGCGACCAGTGCGCCCAGCACATTGCCGAGCGTGCCGAGCACGACCGCCACGAAAGCCATCAGCACGAAGGTCTGGCCGACGAAGGGATAGGCCGAATAGAATGGCATCAAGAGCGAGCCGGCGGCGCCGGCAAGCGCCAGTGCCGCGCCAAAGGCGACGGCGAATACCCTGTTGGGGTTGATGCCCATGAGCATTGCGACATCGCGGTTCTGCGAGGCCGCGCGCATGGCGCGGCCGAGATCGGTGGTGTGCAGGAACAGCCAGAGCGCGCCGCTCAAGCCCATCGCCAGGATAAAGGCAATCAATTTGGCGACGGGGATGTAGAGACCGCCGAGATGAAACGCGGTATCCGAATAGGAGGTGTGTACGGTGCGGTAATTCGCCGTGAACAGCATCAGCGCGAGATTGAGCAGCAGCAGCGACAGCGCAAACGTCAAAAAGATCTGCGGCATGTCGTTCGGCCCGAGCACGCGGCGGATCAGCAGATGCTGGATCACGACGCCGACCACGAACAGCGCCGGCATGGTGACGACGAGCGAGAGGATCGGATCGAGGCCGAACCGGGTCGCGAGATAGAACGAGATGTACATCCCGAGCATCACGAACTCGCCCTGGGCGAAGTTCACGATCTTGACCACGCCGAAGATCAGCGTGACGCCGATGCTGACCAGCGCGTAGATGCCGCCGATGAGCAGGCCGTTGATGACGGCCTGGACGATGGTTTCGAACATCTGGGAGAGCCGGCGATCAGATTTTCAGGAGCGGCGCACGGGCGTCGTCCTTCGGGAAGACGCTGACGAGGTCGGCTTTCTGCCACTGCACGCCGACAGGACGACCGTAGATGTTCTTGCCGTCCGGACCGAACTTCACCTTGCCGCCTGGCGCCATCGCGGCGTAACCGCTGGAGACATCGAGGGTCGACAGGGCCTCGCGGACCTTCTGCGGATCGGCGGAAGCGGCGCGCTCAAGCGCGTCCGCGAGCATGAAGGTCTGCGCCACCAGGCCCCCGGCATATTCGAACGCGAACTCGCCGGTACGCTTCTTGAACTCGGCGTTGACCTTTTGAGCGTCCTCGCTGACGTCGTGATTCCAGTGCGCGACGCCCTGCAGGCCCTCGGCAGCCTCACCGACATTTTTGTAGAAGTCCGGCATCACGAAGCCGCCCGAGCCGCCATTGATCGCGATGTTGAGGCCGACCTGCCGCACCGTGCGCACGATCAGGATGAGGTCGTTCAGATAGGAGATCGAGAACAGCGTGTTGGCGCCGGAGGCCTTCACCTTGTTGATGAGCGGGCTCGCATCGGTGAAGCCGGCCGAGTAGGGCTCGAACATCACGATCTCGACGCCTTCGCCTGCCGCCTGCTCCTTCAACCCGTTCGATGTCGAGGTGCCGAAGGCGGTGTTCTCGAAGATCACGGCGACTTTAGGCTGCTCGCTGACGAGCTTGGCCATCTGCAACTGCGTCTTGGCGAATTGCGACGCGCGGGCGAACGGCGTGAACGTGAAGCGGCGACCCTTGTTGAGCTGGTCGGAGCTCGAGCCGGTGATGATCGGTACCTTGGCGCGTTCGCAAACCTCGCTCGCGATCAGCGTCAGCGCGCTGGCGTAGCAGCCATGCACGGCGGACAGCTTGTTGCCGGTGATCAGCCGGTCGGTTTCGGTGCGGGTGACGGTGGTGTCGCTCTGCACGTCGGAAATGATCAGGTTCAGCTTGGCGCCGCCGAGCGATTTGATGCCGCCGGCCTCGTTGACCATGTCGACCGCGAGCTTGGCGGCGGCGACGCAGCCGACGCCGATCTGCGCCATGCTGCCGGTGGTCGGATAGAGCGCGCCAATGTTGATGGGATCGGCGGCCCAGCCGCGCAGCGGCACCGCGCCGAAGGCGCCAGCAGCGATGGCAGCGCCGCCATTGAGGATAAATCTGCGGCGGCTGGGCCGCTCAGACCCAATCGGCCGCGTGCCGCAAGTCTTGCGCGGAATGGAATCCTGACGGTCCTTGGTCATGCCGCTTCCCCCCAGTGCGATCCGGCGCCGGCGCTTTCCGCCGTGCGTCCGTTCGCTTGTTGATTGGGGGAGATGCTAGCGTCGCCGGACGACGCTTACAATATGCGGCGCAATACGAAGCCTACGGCAAGGCTTGCGTCCAGCGCGATGCAGCCGAGCGGCTGGCCGAGGTTGCACGGTGAGCATGAACTCATTTGATCTCGCAAACCCCCGAGGAGGGGCTTGCGAGATTGCGTGCGTGCGAAGCTTCGATTACTCGGCGCTACTGACCAGCTTGATGCGCGGCTCGGCCGCCTCCATCAGGCCACGATAGGCGGCGAGGTAGTCCAGCGCCATTCGCCGCGCGGTGAAGCGGGTCTCGAACTGCTCGCGGACCCTGGCGCGGCTCAGTTGCGACAACTGACCCACGGCAGCGACCGCGCTAAGCTCGTCCTCCACCACAAAGCCGGTGATGCCGGGCTCGATGACCTCCGGTACCGAGCCGCGGTTGTACGCGATGACCGGCGTGCCGCAGGCCATTGCCTCGATCATGACCAGGCCGAACGGCTCCGGCCAGTCGATCGGCAGCAAGAGGGCGATGGCGCCGGAGAGAAACTCCGATTTCTCGTGGTCGCTGATCTCGCCGATATATTCGACCAGCGGATTGCCGTTGATCATCGGATAGATGAACTGATCGTAATAGTCCTGGTCGGCGCGATCGACTTTGGCGGCGATCTTGAGTGGGATACCACAGCGCATCGCGATCTTGATCGCGCGATCGACGCCCTTTTCGGGCGCGATGCGGCCGAGCACCGCGAGATAGCTGGGTGTCGCCGGCTGCGGCATCAGGAGCTTCTCCGGCAGGCCGTGCTGCACGGTGCGGACCCAATTGGCGTTCGGAACCGGCCGCCGCTGTGCGTCCGAGATCGACACCACCGGGATGTCGGAGAACACCGAGAACACCGGCTGATGTTCCGGAAGATCAAGTCTGCCATGCAAAGTTGTGAGGAATGGCGTGGGTTGCCGGGAGAACAACGACCAAGGATAGTAGTCGAGATGGAAATGCAGGAAATCGAACTCTTCGTCGTCGCATTTCTGTCGGACGTTCTCCAACATCACCATGTGCAGCGCGTTGGCGTCGCGTACCGAACCGTCGAGACGCAGGGCTTTGGGCCAGGTCGCGCACAGTTTTGCCGAAGTTTGGGAATCGCCGCTCGCAAAGAGCGTAACGTCATGGCCGAGTGCCACGAGTTCTTCGGTCAACCAATGTACCACTCGCTCCGTCCCGCCATAGAGCTTCGGTGGCACAGCCTCCGTCAATGGAGCAACCTGCGCGATGCGCATCTCACTGTCTCCTATCTGTGATCATCGGATGGAAGCCCCCGTGGCACCGGCACTGCCAAAGCTGGAACGTTCTCGCATTTGCGAAGTTCCTTTCAACAATTGTTGTTTCTTTGACACACGGTTTCGAACTGACGTCTCATTGATGCCATTTGGCGCTTCCAAGCCTACGTCGCGGTCGATGTTGGATAACGGTGGCGCTTCGATGGTGATGGGGAGGGGAACCGAACGAAAGAGTTCTTCGTTCAGTCGAATGAATGGATGCCGGTCACAACAGCTCTCCAGATAACGGACGTCACATGGATCAGCTTTCAGGCTACGCGCACCGGCCTTTTCCTTTTGTTCTGCGCTATCTGCGCCAGCGCCCGGCCTCGCATCTCATCATCTTTTTGGCCGTCGTCGGAGCCGTTGCCTGCTCCGTAGGCACGCAATATGGCGTTAAGTTTCTCGTCGATACGTTGTCGGCGGGACCGAGCGGCGGCGGCAACGTCTGGACCGCATTCGCGGTGCTGATGGTGTTGATCGGCGCCGACAATCTGCTCTGGCGGGTGGCGAGCTGGGTCGCGAGCTTCACCTTCGTCGGTGTGACCGGCGATCTGCGCCGCGACATCTTCCGGCATCTCACCGGTCATGCGCCGAGTTATTTCGGCGACCGTCTGCCCGGCATGTTGTCGAGCCGCATCACTGCCACATCCAACGCCGTGTTCACGGTGGAGAACATGTTCGTCTGGAATGTGTTTCCACCATGCTTTGCGACTGTGTCCGCGATCTGCCTGATCGGGACGGTCAGCATGCCGATGGCGCTCGGCCTGATCCTGATCGCGGGCAGCATGGTCATGGCGATGTTCCGTCTCGCGGCCGCCGGCAAGCCGCTACACGATGATTTCGCCGACAAGGCTGCGGTGGTCGACGGCGAGATGGTCGACGTGATCTCCAACATGCCGCTGGTTCGCGCTTTCTGCGGCCTCAGCCACGAACATGATCGATTTGACGCAACCGTGAATCGGGAACTGGTGGCACGCGGCCGCAGCCTCCGTTATCTGGAGAAGCTCCGAATTCTGCACGCCTCCGTCACCATCGCGCTGACCATCGCGCTGATGGCATGGGCCATCTCGCTGTGGCAGAGGGGCGGTGCGACCACTGGCGACGTGGTGCTGGTATGTACGCTGGGCCTGACCATCCTCAACGCGACGCGCGACCTCGCGGTGGCCCTGGTCGATGTCACTCAGCATGTGGCGCGTTTGAGCGAGGCGATCGCGACGCTCTTGCAGCCGCACGAACTGCGCGACCATCCCGAGGCCGAGCCGTTGGTCAAGAGCGGTGCCGCGATCGCCTTCAACAACATCAGCTTCCAGTATCCGGGCGGCCAGAAGATCTTCGACCATTTCACCCTGCGCCTGCAGCCCGGACAGCGCGTCGGCCTGGTCGGCCAGTCCGGTGGTGGCAAGTCGAGCCTCTTCACGTTGTTGCAGCGATTCTACGACGTGGGGTCCGGCAACATCACGGTCGACGGGCAGGACATCGCCAGGGTCACGCAGCAGAGCCTGCGCGAATCCATCTCGGTGGTGCCGCAGGACATCTCGCTGTTCCACCGCTCCATCCTGGAGAATATCCGCTACGGCAGGCCGAGTGCGACCGACGACGAGGTGTTGCGGGCGGCGATCGCGGCGCGCTGCGATTTCGTCGAGAGCTTGCCGGAGGGACTCGACACCATGGTCGGCGACCGTGGCGTCAAGTTGTCGGGCGGGCAGCGCCAGCGCATCGCGATCGCGCGCGCCTTCCTGAAGGATGCTCCGATCCTGCTGCTCGACGAGGCCACCGCCGCGCTCGACAGCGAATCCGAGGAGGCGATCCGCGAGGCACTCGGCCGCCTGATGCGCGGCCGCACCGTGATCGCGATTGCGCACCGTCTCGCCACCTTGCGCAATTTCGACCGTGTGGTGGTGCTGAAGGCAGGCAAGATTATCGAGGACGGTCCGCCGGATCGTCTGATGCAGGGCGAGGGCCCGTATCGCGAGCTCGTCACCCAGGAAATGAGCAGGCTGGCGAAGTTCGCAGCATAACGGGGGTAGGGGCACGCCGCGCCGGCGGCGAGGGGGCGTCTGACTGAGTATCAACGGGTTGAGTTGCGCCGCCGAAGCGCAATCCGACAACGCACGAGGTCCACATGGTGGCCGAACTCGCAACCCAGATCGCATTGGCATCACGGCCGGACGAACCGGTCGCCGAACAGCCGTTCTACATTCCTATGACCGGGCCCGCGGCGCGGCCGCGGCGCTCGCTCAAGCATGACGATACCTTCATCGTGCTCGACGGCCATGGTGACATCGGCGCCTCGGCCGGCGGGCCGGATGGCCTGTTCAACGCCGACACACGCTATCTTGCTCGCCTAGAGCTGATGCTGGACGATGTCCAGCCGTTGCTGCTCGGATCGAGCCTACGCGACGACAATTCGGGCTTGACGATCGATCTCACCAATCCCGACATCTACCAGGATGGCCGCCTGGTGCTGCCCAAGGACATGCTGCACATCGTGCGCACGATCTTCCTATGGCGAGGCACCGCCTATCAGCGGATCGGCCTGCAGAACCACGGCGAGCATCGCGCGAGCTTCGACCTGCGGCTGATGTTCGACAACGACTTCGCAGATCTGTTCGAGGTGCGCGGCTCGGCGCGTCCGCGGCGCGGCGTCGGCGCGAGCAAGCTTGCCGGGCCATCCGACGTGGTGCTCGAATATCGCGGGCTCGATGGCGTCACGCGCACCACCGCGCTCAATTTCGATCCGCGGCCGACGCGTCTTGCCGTCAACATCGCGACCTATCATCTGGACCTGGCGCCGCACGAGACAGCATCGTTGTTCGTTGGCGTCTCCTGCAACGCGCCGGAGGGGCACAAGCCCGGCCGGTTCTTCCGCAGCCTGCTCGCGCACCGCCGCGAGATGCGCAACTCCGCCAGGGGCACGGCCAGCATCGAAACCTCCAACGACATCTTCAACGAGGTGGTGTGCCAGGCGATGGCCGACCTCAACATCCTGATGACGGAGACGCCGCAGGGACGTTACCCCTATGCCGGCATTCCCTGGTATTCGACGACGTTCGGCCGCGACGGCCTGATCACCGCGATGCAGATGCTGTGGGTCGACCCGCGGATCGCGCTAGGTGTGTTGCGCCGGCTCGCCTTTCACCAGGCCAAGCAGACCGACCCGCTGGCGGACGCCGAGCCCGGCAAGATCCTGCACGAGATGCGCGGCGGGGAGATGGCCGCGCTGCGCGAGGTGCCGTTCGCCTGCTACTATGGCAGCGTCGATTCGACACCGCTGTTCGTGCTGCTCGCCGGTCTCTATTTCGAGCGCACCGGAGACATCGAGACGCTGAAGGAGTTGTGGCCGGCGATCGAGGCGGGCCTGCGCTGGATCGACGGCCCCGGCGATCCCGATCGCGACGGCTTTATCGAATATCAGCGCGCTTCCGAGCAGGGATTGGCCAATCAGGGCTGGAAGGATTCCTACGACGCGATCTTCCATGCCGATGGCCGGCTCGCCGAAGGCTACATAGCGCTCGCCGAGGTGCAGGGCTATGTGTTCGCCGGCAAGCGGCTGGCGGCGCGCTGTGCCCGCGCGCTCGGGAAGCCCGACATTGCCGATAGGCTCGATGCCGAGGCCGCGCGGCTGGCTCAGCAGTTCGAGGACGCCTTCTGGTGCGAGGACCTCGGCACCTACGCGCTGGCGCTCGACGGCAAGAAGAGGCCGTGTAAGGTGCGCAGCTCGAATGCCGGCCAGCTGCTGTTCAGCGGCATGGTGCGCGAGGATCGCGCGCGCAAGGTCGCAGCGGATCTGCTGCGGCCGCATTTCTTCTCCGGCTGGGGCATCCGCACCATCGCCTATGGCGAAGCGCGCTACAATCCGATGTCCTATCACGACGGGTCGATCTGGCCGCACGACAATGCGCTGATCACGCTCGGGCTTGCGCGCTATGGCCTGAAGCGGTCGGTCGGGCAGGTGTTCAAAGGTCTGTTCGACGCCGCGGCCTATATGGATCTCCGGCGGCTGCCCGAGCTGTTCTGCGGCTTCCGGCGCGAGAAGCATCGCGGACCGACGCTCTATCCTGTGGCCTGCGCGCCCCAGGCCTGGGCCAGTGCCACACCGTTCACGCTGCTGGAGGCGGCGCTCGGGCTCGAATTCGACGCTGTCGAAGGCGAAATCCGATTGAGAAATCCATACCTGCCCGAATTCCTCGACGAGGTGATCCTGCGCGACCTGCAATTGGGGGCGTCGACCGTCGATCTCAGGGTGCGGCGGCACGATGACGATGTCTCGCTGGAAGTGCTGCGCCGGCGCGGACAGATCCAGGTCTCGATCGTCCTCGCACATTGATTCTGATCGTTGCGTAAGGAGAGTGCATGGGTGTCGGATGCCGATTGGTCTTGCTGTTGCCGCTGCTCGCGCTGATGGAGGCTCCGCAGCTGCGCGCCGACGAGCAGCAACAATCGCCGCCGCCGGCCGCGAAGGAAACGCCGGCACCGGCTGTCAAGGAGACTCCGGCACCGGCCGTCAAAGAGCCGGCGCCGCCACCGTCGGTGACGATCATCGGCGCGAAGGAGGCTCATGGTGTGCTGGGGCGGGACGTGCGCAGTACGGCGGACCAGGACATGGGCCACATCGTCGACGTGATCGTCGACCGCTCCGGGATGGTGCGCGCGGCCGTGATCGATTTCGGTGGCTTCCTCGGCGTCGGCAGCCGCAAGATCGTGGTCGACTGGGATGCGCTGCACTTCGCCCATATTGCCAACAAGGGCGAGAGCATCACGCTCGATCTCACCAAGGAGCAGGTGATGGCGGCTCCGGAGTACCAGGAAGACAAGCCGATCGTCGTACTCGGCGCGGCGGGAAAGCTGTCACCTTGGCAATTCGATCATTGAGTTTGTGCTGACAGAAGGACTGGCTCCCATCGATGCATGGGTCGGAACGGGGCATCGCCGCCCATAGACTGGAGATGAAGGAAGACGCGGAGAGGCATCCTGATTGCGCGGCTGTCAAAATCGGTTGACCGGTTCGATTCCACTTCCAATCACGAAGCGGCAGAGGATTTGCGTGCCGTGGCGCTGACGGAACCGCGTCCAGATCCCGGCAAGTCGACACCGTCGCAACAGAGCCTGCGCGGCCTCGACTGGTTCATTTTCTTCCTGGCGGACGTCCAGACCGGCTTTGGTCCCTTCATTGCGGTGTATCTGACGACGCAGAAATGGACCCAGGCTGAGATCGGCCTGGTGCTCTCGATCGGGGGCGTGGTCGGCCTGATCGGGCAGATGCCGGGCGGCGCGATCATCGATGCCGCAAAATCGGAGCGGCTCGTCGCCGCATTCGCGGTCGCCACCATTGGCTGCGCCGCGCTCGCCTATGCGACCTGGCCGATCTTCCCGGTGGTCGCGACCGCGGCGACCCTGCATGCTGCGGCAAGCTGCGTGCTCGGACCTGCGATCGCCGCGATCAGTCTCGGGCTGGTCGGGCCGCGCGGCATGGCACGGCGACTCGGGCGCAACGCGCGCTTTGCCTCACTCGGCAATGGTGTTGCTGCGGCGGTGATGGGTACCGCCGGCTATCTGCTCTCGAGCCGCTCGGTGTTCCTGGTCACCTTCATCCTGGCGTTCCCGACTCTGATTGCATTGTCGCGAATCCGCGACGCCGAGATCGACATCCCCCGATCGCACGGCATAGCGCGGCGAGACAATGTTGAGCAGTCGTCAGCCAGCGTGCTGAGCCTGATCAGCCAGCGACCACTGCTGATCTTCGCCTGCGGTGTGTTCATGCTGCAGCTTGCCAATGCTGCGATGCTGCCGCTGATGGCCGGCGTGGTCACCACGCGATCGAGCGAATGGGCCACCGTGCTGATTGCGTTCTGCATCGTGGTACCACAGGCGATCGTGGCGCTGACCTCGCCGTCGGTGGGCTCGGCGGCGCAGTCGTTCGGGCGGCGGCCGCTCTTGCTGCTCGGCTTCTCGGCACTGGCCATCCGCGGGCTATTGTTCGCTGTTGTGCACGACCCTTATTTGCTGGTCCTGGTGCAGTTGTTCGACGGCGTCACGGCCGCTGTGTTCAGCGTGATGATCCCGCTGACGGTGGCCGATGTTGCCTTCGGCAGCGGCCATTTCAACCTCGCCCAAGGCATTGTTGGTACTGCGACCGGTATCGGCGCGTCGCTCTCGACCGTGCTCGCCGGCTATGTCAGCGACAAGTTCGGCAGCGCCGTCGCCTTCCTCGGGTTGTCAGGCGTGGCGGTGCTGGGTCTTCTATTGATCGCGCTGCTGATGCCGGAGACGCGGCAGCGCGAACAGGCGGATTGAAGCGGCGCCTTAGGCATCCAGGCTCTGCAGCTTCTGCCGGTTGCGCAGCACGATCTGGCGTGCGCCGGAGAAGCCGAGGACGCCCTGGCTGTGCAGCTGCGACAGCGCGCGTGAGACGGTCTCGAGCGTCAGGCCGAGATAGTCGCCGATGTCGCGGCGGCACATCGGCAGCGCCATCATGCCGGCGACTGCAAGACGACGATCCATTTCGAGGAGGAACGTGGCGACCCGCTCCATCGCGGTCTTGCGTCCGAGCAGCAGCATGTGGTCTTCGGCATGGCGCAGATCGCCCGCCGTCATGGTCCAGAGCTTGCGCGCCATCGCGACGTCCGTCGTCGCGGCCTGCTCGAGGCTGCGCCGCTTCACCAGCCGAACCGTCGTGTCGATGATCGCCTCTGCGGCGAGTCGGTGCGAGGGGCCGGACTCCAGCCCGAACACGTCGCCCGGCAAATGGAAGGCACCGATCTGGCGGCGGCCGTCGGAGAGCAGCTTGTAGCTGCGCACGGCACCTGTGACCACCTGGTAGACATATTCGGCCGGCTCGTCCTCGCCGTAGATTTCCTCGTCCTTCTTGTAGGTGTATTCGGTCGCGATCAGCCCGGCATGGCCGGCGATTTCTGCAAACGGATGCGGCGCGGGACGGGGGGCCGGACGGCTGACCTGGCCGATAATCGAGGGGCTGAGCGAGGGGGTGAGCATGACCATCTCCTTGGCGGCTGATGGTGATGTGGTACACGCCGGCGCCCGGTTCCGATATTTCGCGCGATCGCTTAAGGGGGACGACGTAAGTAGAAATACGGAGCACTCATCTCTTTGATTGAGCACGATCTTTTCGGAAAACCGGTTTCCGCTTTTCCGGATCATGCTCTAGTCCTACTGCGTCACAAGCTCGACGTATCGCGTTCTCGGTGGTCATTCCGGGGCGATGCAACAGCATCGAACCCGGAATCTCGAGATTCCGGGTTCAGCCCCTGCGGGGCTGCCCCCGGAATGACGGGGTTATGACGCAGTAGGACTAGCCAGGGTCGGCGGCATGCTCGGCGATCGCGCTCCGGATGCGCTTGGCCACATTGTCGTCAAGCAAGGGCTTGAGCAGGAAATCGTGAACGCCGGCGGCCGCGGCTCGCGCTTCGAGCCGGCCGTCATAATGGCCGCTGATCAGGATAACCGGTGCGGTCGCCCCCCGCTTGCGCAACTCCTCGGTCAGCTCGACGCCGTTGATGTCGGGCATCCTGTAGTCGATCAGGAAGCAATCGACCGGCATCTGATCCAGCGCATCCAGCAGCGCAGTGCCATTCTGGAAGGTGCGCACCTCGAAGCCATCGGTCTCGAGCAGGAAGCGCAGCGAGCCGAGCACGTCGGCGTCGTCGTCCGCGACGTAGATCGTTGACGTCGCGGGTGACGGCGCGGCGCGCGATGTGGATGAGGGTTGGACGGCCATCTTGTGACCTTGCCCTTGAATCGGGCTGTCCGTCTTGATCCAGCTCAATCCTTGAGAACACCGGCCCGCATGGCGAGCCGCACCAGCTCCGAGAGACTGCCGGCGCCCATCTTGGTCATCACGTTGGCGCGGTACACCTCGATCGTGCGGGGGCTGATGTCGTATTCGCGCGCGATCATCTTGTTGGAGAGCCCGGCCATCAACCCGTCCATGACCTGGCGCTCGCGAGGACTGAGACTCTCCACGCGTGTCAAGATCTCCAGCGTGGCGGCCTCGCTCTTGGCCGCGGGTTCGGCCTGCCGGATCGCGCTTTCGATCATCGTCGTCAGCCGCTCGTCCTCGAAGGGCTTTTCGAGAAAGTCGATGGCACCAAGCTTCATCGCCTCGACGGCCAGCGGCACGTCGCCATGACCTGTCATGATCACGATGGGAAAGCGGTTATCGGCCGCTTTCATGTGCTTGAGGAGCTCGATCCCGTCCATGCCCGGCATGCGCACGTCGGAGACCACGCAGCCGAAGGGAAGGCCAGACAACGCATCGAGGAAATCCTGCGCCGCTTCGAACAGCGTGACGTCGAAGCCGGAGGAATCGAGCAGGAATTCCAGCGAATCCCGCATCGCGGCATCGTCGTCGATCACGTAAACCTTTGCCTTCTGCTCCATCAGAATTCTCGATTTTCCTGCGGTGCCGCCGGCAGGGTCAAGCGGAAGGTCGCGCCGCCGGCGTCGTTGTTTTCCGCCCACATGCGGCCGCCATGCGCCTCGATGATGGACCGGCTGATGGAAAGGCCCACGCCCATTCCGGTATCCTTGGTGGTGAAGAAGGTCTTGAACAGGTTCGGCAGGACGTCGTCCTGAAACCCTGTCCCGGTATCCGACACGGCAATTTCGATCAAGTCGTCGCCGACCCTGCGGTTGGTGACGGCGAGCTCGCGCCGCTGTGACGGCGCCATCGCCTCCAGCGCGTTGCGGAACAGGTTGACCAGCACCTGCTGGATCTGCACGCGGTCCGCCAGCACCAGGTCGGCGCTCGGATCGAGATTGAAGCGAAGCCGCACATTCTGCTCGCGCGAACCGGCGAGCCCCAGCGCGCCGGCTTCCTCGATCAGCTTGGACAGGCTCTCGACGCGCTTCTCCGATTCGCCGCGCGCGACGAAATCGCGCAGGCGGCGGATGATCTGGCCGGCGCGGATCGCCTGCTCGGCGGCGCGATCCAACGCAGATTCGATCTTCGGCGTGTCCGGGTCGGTGCTGCCGGCGAGCAGCTTGCGCGAGCCCTTCATGTAGTTGCTGATCGCGGCGAGCGGCTGGTTCAATTCGTGCGCCAGTGCGGAGGCCATCTCGCCCATCGCGGTCAGGCGTGAGACATGGACCAGTTCGGACTGTAGCTCACGCAGGCGCGTCTGGGTCTGCTGGTGTTCGGTGAGGTCGTGGGCAAAGCCGGTGAAGTAGGGCTTGCCGCCCGACTGCATCTCGCCGATGGAGAGATGCATGGGGAAGGTCGTGCCGTCGCGCCGGCGACCGGTCACGATGCGTCCGATGCCGATGATGCGGCGCCCATGGGTCGACTGATAGCGCGCCAGATAGCCGTCGTGGCGAGATCGGTCCGGCTCCGGCATCAGTTCGCTGACGTTCCTCCCGATCGCCTCCTGTTCAGTATAGCCGAACAGCCGTTCTGCAGCCGTGCTGAAGAACTGGATGACGCCGCGCTCGTTGATCACGATCATCGCATCCGGCACGGTGTCCAGGATGGAGCGAAAGTGCTGCTCACGGACTCGCAGCGCCTGCTGGAGCTGTTTTTCCTGGTTGATGTCGAGCGCAATGCCCCGCAGCCGCCGCGGCTGCCCGGCATCATCGGGCACGATGCCAGCCAGCACACGAACCCATTGACCCTCGGCCGCCGTACCGCTGGCCACCTGGAACGACATATCGAAATTGATGCCCTGGGTACGGGCACGGTCGACGACCGTTTCGACCTGGACGCGGTCTTCCGGCCCAAGCAGCGACAGGAAGATCGATAGGGTTACGGGTTGATCGGCGGCCACCCCGAACAGCTTCCGGGTGGTTTCCGACCAGTACATCTCCTGCGTCACGAGATCGAGGTCCCAGGCTCCGAAGCCCAGGGCTCCGACACCTAAGGCTCCGACACCTAAGGCTCCGGACTCCTCATCAGGCCGCATCGATGCGTCGGGAAAGGGTTGAGGTACGCCGCGCACGAATCTGTCGTTCTCGTTTCAGTCGTTCTGGTTTCCGCTCGTGGTCGCCGCCGGCGAGCGGGGCGAGCTCCGGCAATGTATAGCAGATCGCACCGGTCCATCCAGCCCATGGCTGCGGCGCGCCCAGATCGGCGCCGGGAATCCATCCGTAATGATGCGGAAAGCCGGGTTTTCCGGCAGTTGACTTGATTTCGATCAATTCACCGTGGGTGCGATTGTGGTTGCTGGCCTCGTGTCCCTGCAGCGAGAGTCCGCATGAGCCCGTCCCCAGCAGCGAAATCAATGACAATCGGCGAAAGTGGCCTGTCACTCATCTTCGCCGTCACCGCGTTCCTGTGCGTCATCGGCGCGGCAAAGGCGCTCGATACGGCCTTTGCCTTCCATGCCTCGCTCGCGGCCGCCGCGAGCGCCGCGGCCGTGTTCGTGATTCTCAACCGCTATTTCGAGCGGCCCGCGGCGCTGCCGCCGCAGGAGATCAACAACCGGCCGAACTACAACCTCGGTCCGGTCAAGTTCGCGTCGTTCATGGGCATGTTCTGGGGCATCGCCGGCTTCACGGTTGGTCTCCTGATCGCCTCCCAGCTCGCCTGGCCGGCGCTCAATTTCGATCTGCCCTGGACCAGCTTCGGCCGGCTGCGGCCGCTGCACACCTCGGCGGTGATCTTCGCCTTCGGCGGCAACGTGCTGATCGCAACCTCGTTCTACGTGGTGCAACGGACCTGCCGCGCCCGCCTGGCTGGCGACCTCGCGCCCTGGTTCGTGGTGGTCGGCTACAACTTCTTCATCCTGATCGCCGGCACCGGCTATCTGCTCGGCGTGACGCAATCGAAGGAATATGCCGAGCCTGAATGGTATTCGGACCTGTGGCTGACCATCGTCTGGGTGACCTATCTCCTGGTGTTCCTGGGGACGATCATCAAGCGCAAGGAGCCCCACATCTTCGTGGCGAACTGGTTCTATCTCGCCTTCATCGTCACGATCGCGGTGCTGCATCTCGGCAATAATCCGGCGCTTCCGGTGTCGATCTTCGGCTCGAAATCCTACATCGCCTGGGGCGGCGTGCAGGATGCGATGTTCCAGTGGTGGTATGGCCACAACGCGGTCGGCTTCTTCCTGACCGCCGGCTTCCTCGCCATCATGTACTACTTCATCCCGAAGCGGGCGGAGCGTCCGGTCTATTCCTACCGGCTGTCGATCATCCATTTCTGGGCGCTGATCTTCCTCTACATCTGGGCCGGCCCGCATCACCTGCACTACACGGCGCTGCCGGACTGGACCCAGACGCTCGGCATGACCTTCTCGGTGATGCTGTGGATGCCCTCCTGGGGCGGCATGATCAACGGCCTGATGACGCTGTCCGGCGCATGGGACAAGCTGCGGACCGATCCGGTGCTGCGCATGCTGGTGGTCTCGGTCGCCTTCTACGGCATGTCGACCTTCGAAGGCCCGATGATGTCGATCAAGGTGGTGAACTCGCTCAGCCACTATACCGACTGGACCATCGGCCACGTGCATTCCGGCGCGCTCGGCTGGGTCGGCTTCGTTTCCTTCGGCGCGCTGTACTGCCTGGTCCCGTGGGCCTGGAATCGGCGCGGCCTCTACAGCCTCAAGCTCGTCAACTGGCACTTCTGGACCGCGACGCTGGGCATCGTGCTCTACATCTCGGCGATGTGGGTGTCGGGCATCCTGCAGGGCCTGATGTGGCGCTCCTACACCGCGCTCGGCTTCCTCGAATATTCCTTCATCGAGACCGTCGAGGCGATGCATCCCTTCTACATCATCCGTGCCGCAGGCGGCGCGCTGTTCCTGATCGGCTCGCTGATCATGGCCTACAATCTCTGGATGACCGTGCGGTTCGGCGAGGCGGAAGTGCCGTCGCCAGTCGCGCTGCAGCCGGCGGAATGAGGAGCGATCCCACAATGTCCTTCTGGCAACGACACCAAGTCTTCGAGAAGAATTCGATCATTCTGGTCATCGGCATTCTGCTGGTGATCGCGATCGGCGGCCTCGTCGAGATCACCCCGCTGTTCTACCTGAAGAGCACGATTGAGGCGGTCGACGGCGTGCGTCCCTACACGCCGCTGGAGCTCGCCGGCCGCAACATCTATGTCCGCGAGGGCTGCTATCTCTGCCATTCGCAGATGATCCGTCCGTTGCGCGACGAGGTCGAGCGCTACGGCCATTTCTCGCTCGCCGCGGAGAGCATGTACGACCATCCGTTCCAATGGGGGTCGAAGCGCACCGGGCCTGACCTTGCCCGCGTCGGCGCCAAATATTCCGATGACTGGCACGTCACTCATCTGACCAACCCGCGCGCGATCGTGCCGCAGTCGGTGATGCCCGGCTATCCCTTCCTGAAGGAGACCGAGCTCGACACGAGCAACATCGCCGACCACCTGAAGACGCTGCGCGCGGTCGGCGTTCCCTATACGGACGAGCAGATCACCAATGCGGTTGCGGATCTCAAGGCTCAGGTCGATCCGGACAGCCCGGACGCGGAGGCGCTCGCCAAGCGCTATCCGAAGGCGGTGGTGCGCAACTTCGACGGCAAGTCGGGCGCGCCGACCGAGATGGATGCACTGATCGCTTACTTGCAGATGCTTGGGACGCTGGTCGACTTCAAGCTCTACAACGAAAAAGCCAACCTCCGCTGAGGCCCCAGAAGGCGAGCATCATGAACCCGATCATCACCGTTCAGAACATCGCGTCGTCGCTGGTGACAACGCTCTGGACCCCGGTCTTCGTCGCGATCTTCATCGCGATCGTGACCTACGCCGTGTGGCCGCGCAACAAGGCTGTGTTCGACGACGCGGCGCGCATGCCGCTGCGGGAGGAGTGATTCACCATGGCCGAGCATCACGACATCGACACCGTCACGGGTACGGCCACGACCGGCCATGCCTGGGACGGCATCAAGGAGCTCAACACCCCGCTGCCGCGCTGGTGGGTGATCTGCTTCTATCTCACTATCGTCTGGGCGGTCGGCTACTGGGTCGTCTATCCGGCCTGGCCTTTGATCTCGAGCAACACCAGGGGCCTGTTCGGCTACTCGTCGCGCGCCGATGTCGGGGTCGAGCTCGCCAATCTGGAGAAGATCCGCGGTGACAAGATGGCCGCGCTTGCGACCGCCTCGCTCGCCGACATCGAGAAGGATCCGGCGCTGCTGGCATTGGCGCGTGCGCGCGGCAAGACCGTGTTCGGCGACAATTGCGCCGCCTGTCACGGCACCGGCGCGACCGGAGCGAAGGGCTTCCCCAATCTCAACGACGACGATTGGCTGTGGGGCGGCACGCTCGAGCAGATCGAGCAGACTATCCGCTACGGCGCGCGCTCCGGCAACACCAAGGCCCATGAGGGCCAGATGCTCGCCTTCGGCAAGGACGGCGTCCTGAAGCACGACGAGATCATCGCGGTGGCGAACTATGTGCGCTCGCTGTCGGGACTGCCGACGCGGCAGGGTTACGACGCCAAGGCTGGCGCCAAGATCTTCGCCGAGAACTGCGTGGCCTGCCATGGCGACAACGCCAAGGGCAATCCGGAGCTCGGCGCGCCCAACCTGACCGACCAGATCTGGCTGTACGGCTCCGACGAGGCGACCCTGATCGAAACCATCACCAATGGCCGTGCCGGCGTGATGCCGGCCTGGGAGGGCAGGCTGGATCCGGTCACCATCAAGGCGATGGCGGTCTATGTCCATTCCCTGGGCGGCGGAAAGTGACGGACGTCAAACGGAACTTTCTCTTTATTTGAGCTGGATCAATCGAGCGGCCGAAGGTGAGCTTACCTTCGGCCGCAGACGCGAGATGAGCTCCCAGCCATGAACCAGACGGTAAGACCGGAAGACCTCGAGCCGGTCGACAACTACGGACCACTTTATGCGGCCCGTAAGAAGGTCTACCCGCAAAGCATTTCGGGCACATTCCGCCGCATCAAATGGGGGCTGATGGCTGTCTGCCTCGGCATCTATTATTTCCTGCCCTTCCTGCGCTGGAACCGCGGTCTCGACGCCCCTGATCAGGCGGTGCTGATCGACTTTCCCAACCGGCGGTTCTATTTCTTCTTCATCGAGCTGTGGCCGCAGGAGGTCTATTACTTCACCGGCCTGCTGATCATCGCCGCCGTTGCGCTGTTCCTGATGAACGCGATCGGCGGCCGTATCTGGTGCGGCTATCTCTGCCCGCAGACGGTCTGGACCGACCTGTTCTACGCGGTGGAGCGGCTGGTCGAAGGCGATCGCCGCGAGCGCATGCGAAGGGACGCGTCGGGCGGCCGATTGACGCTCAGGCGCATCACCGAGATCGGGCTCAAGCACACGATCTGGCTGATGATCGCGTGGTGGACCGGCGGCGCCTGGGTGCTCTATTTCAACGACGCGCCG
>Ga0209677_100501_pt1 | contig 22041 bp, 22 predicted proteins | sample AraplaCvi_mCL_r2_2_FD_184285 | JGI IMG/M metagenome (GOLD analysis project Ga0209677, IMG submission 184285) | Arabidopsis root microbial communities from North Carolina, USA - plate scrape CL_Cvi_mCL_r2 (SPAdes) (version 2) | ecosystem: Host-associated > Plants > Roots > Endosphere | place: USA... | reverse complement strand
CAACGGACGATTCGGTGCTCCTACGGCAGGAGCAACTGACTAGCCTGCCTACCCGCCGATTGATGGTCCTTGATCCAAATCAAATCACGCGATCTGCTGCTTCATTTTTCCAGATCCCGACGAAAGATCGCCTGGCTCCGCCGGTGGCGGGGCAAGCCGCGGCCCACCGAAAAAAATACGAGGCGCTGTCGCAAACGGCGCCCGCCATTCGTCTTGCAGGGGAACGGGACGAAAACGGGAGAGAGCAGATGAACTTGTCGTATCGTTGGGTCATCGTGGCGGTGGGCGCGCTGATGACCTGTGTCGCCATCGGCGCGATGTTCTCGCTGGCGATATTCCTGGCACCGATGTCGGGACAGACCGGCTGGTCACGCACCGGCATATCGACCGCGATGACGCTGGATTTCGTGGTCATGGGCGCAGCCGGCTTCGGCTGGGGCGCGTTGAGCGATCGGATCGGCCCACGGCTGGTGACACTTGCCGGCGCGGTGCTGCTCGGTTCGGGGCTGGCGCTGGCGAGCCGCACCAGTGAGCTCTGGCAGTTCCAGCTCACCTATGGGCTCCTGGTCGGGCTGGCGGCCGGCGCCTTCTTCGCGCCGATGATCGCAGCGGCCACCGGATGGTTCACGGAAAACCGCAGCCTCGCGGTGTCGCTGGTGTCGGCGGGCGTGGGCGTCGCGCCGATGACGATCTCGCCTTTCGCAAGCTGGCTGATCGCGGCGTATGGCTGGCGCAGCGCGATGCTGATCATCGGCATCGGTGCCTGGACGTTGCTGATCCCGGCATCGCTGCTGGTTCGCCGGCCGCCGGTCATGGCGCAGGACAAGACGATGGCAGGCGTGTCGTCCGAGGCGCCGGCGCTGTCGCTCAGTGCAGCCTTCCGCTCCCCGCAGTTCATCGTGCTGTCCTCGACCTTCTTCCTCTGCTGCGGCGCGCATGCCGGCCCGATCTTCCACATGGTCAGCTACGCGATCGGCTGCGGCATCCCGCCGATGGAAGCGGTTTCGATCTACAGCGTCGAGGGCCTCGCCGGGCTCGGGGGCCGCATCCTGCTCGGCCTGCTCGCCGACCGTTACGGCGCCAAGCGGGTGTTGATTGCCGGGCTGATGGTGCAGGCCTTCGCGATTGCGGCCTATCTCCTGGTCGACCGGCTTGGCCAGTTCTACGCGCTGGCCGTCGTGTTCGGCACCGCCTATGGCGGGGTGATGCCGCTCTATGCGGTGCTGGCGCGGGAATCCTTCGGCCAGGCCATCATGGGCACGGTGTTCGGCGCCATGACCATGGCGTCCAGCCTCGGCATGGCATTCGGCCCCTGGGCTGGCGGGCGCATCTTCGATGCTTTCAACAGTTATATGTGGCTCTATCTCGGCGCCGCCGGCGTCGCGCTGGGTGCAGTCGCGGTTGCCTTTGCGTTCACGGCGCGGCCGCAGCGCGAGACCCTTGTGCCAGCGTGAGGGCGCACCTTTCGAACACTTGATCCCGGCGGTGTCGGCGCTATATCGACGTTTTCCCATCCACTCCTTTTGGGCCGACGTATGACGATGACCGACACCGCCCCCGTGACCCAACCCTTCCAGGCCGAAGTTTCCGAGCTGCTGCATCTGATGGTGCATTCGGTCTATTCGGAAACCGACATCTTTTTGCGCGAACTGATATCCAACGCCTCCGACGCCTGCGACAAGCTCCGCTACGAGGCGATCGCCCGGCCGGAGCTGATCGGCGACGGCGAGGCGCCGAAGATCCGCATCATCCCCAACAAGGCCGCCGATACGCTGACGGTCGCCGACACCGGCATCGGCATGGAGCGGCAGGAGCTGATCGATCATCTCGGCACCATCGCCCGCTCCGGCACCAAGGCTTTCGTGCAAAAGCTTTCCGAGGCCAAGGATGGTGCCGGCCTGATCGGTCAGTTCGGCGTCGGCTTCTATTCCGCCTTCATGGTGGCCGATCGCATCCGCGTCATCAGCCGCCGCGCCGGCTCGCACGAGGTCTGGACCTGGACCTCCTCGGGCGGCTCGGGCTTCGAGGTGGCAGAGGCCACGGAGGAAGAGGCCAACCGCATCACCCGTGGCACCGAGATCGTGCTACACCTCAAGGAGGACGCCAAGAAATATCTCGAAACCTATCAGATCGAGCGCATCGTCACCTCCTATTCCGACAACATCCAGTTCCCGATCGAGCTGGTGCCGGAGGAGGGCGAGCCGCGCCAGATCAATTCGGCCAGCGCGCTGTGGCAACGCTCGAAATCCGAGCTGACGGCCGAGGATTACAAGAAGGCCTATCAGTCGATCGCCCATGCCTTCGACGATCCGGCGATGACGCTGCACTACCGCGCCGAAGGCCGCTATTCCTACGCGGTCCTGCTGTTCGCGCCCGCGACCAAACCGTTCGACCTGTTCGAGCCCTCGCGCAAGGGCAGGGTCAAGCTCTATGTCCGGCGCGTCTTCATCACTGATGACGCTGACTTGATGCCGGCCTATCTGCGCTTCATCCGCGGCGTGGTCGACAGCGAGGATCTGCCGCTCAACCTCTCGCGCGAGATGCTGCAGAACAATCCGCAGCTCGCGCAGATCCGCAAGGCCGTGACCGGGCGGGTCATCAGCGAGCTGGATCAGCTCGCCGAGAAGGATGCGGAGAATTTCGACAAGATCTGGGATGCCTTCGGTTCCGTCATCAAGGAAGGCATCTACGAGGACTTTGAGCGCCGCGAGAAGCTGCTCGCGCTGTCGCGCTTCACCACCACGAGCGGCGAGCGAAGGTCGCTGAAGCAATATGTCGAAGGTCTGAAGGAGAATCAGACCGAGATCTACTTCCTGGTCGGCGACAGCGTCGAGCGCCTGAAGTCGAATCCGCGGCTGGAGGCGGCGAAAGCGCGCGGCATCGAGGTGCTGCTGCTGACCGATCCGGTCGACGCGTTCTGGACCTCGGCGCGGCTCGAATTCGACGGCAAGCCGCTGAAGTCGCTGAGCCAAGGCGACATCAATTTCGATCCGATTCCGCTGACCGAAGAGGAGAAGGCCGAGAACAAGGACGAGCCGGCGGCTGACGAGGCCAACACGATCGCGCTGATCAAGGCGAGCCTCGGCGAGCGGGTCACCGACGTGAAGGCCTCGACCCGGCTCACCACCAGCGCGTCCTGCCTGGTTGCCGCCGGCCATGGTCCGGATCGCGAGCTCGAGCGGATCCTGTCGCAGCAGGCGCGCGGCGAGCGGAGCAAGCCGATCCTGGAGATCAACCTGCGCCATCCGCTGGTGCTGGCGACCGCCAAGGCCGCGTCCGACCAGGCCAAGGTCGACGATCTGTCGTTCCTGCTGCTCGAGCAGGCTCAAATCCTCGACGGCGAGTTGCCGGAGGATCCGGCTGCGTTTGCGGCGCGGCTCAATCGGCTGGTCCTGCAGGGCATAGCGGCCTGATCAGCCACTCTTGTTCGCGCCGGAGAGCGCGATGAGCTGACGCCAGCGGATGATCTCGGCGGCGAACACGCCGCCGCAGTCTCGGATGCTGCAGGCGAGCGGAATGGCGCCGACCTCGCGAAATTCCTTGCGGATCGCGGGATCGGCGATTGCCAGATTGATCTCGCGGTTGAGCAGTTCGACGGTCTCCTGCGGGGTGCCGCGTGGCACCGCCGTGCCGTAGAAGCCGGATGTCTCATAGCCCGGCAGCACATTCCAGATTGGCGGCAGGTCAGGCAGTACCTCCGCTGGCTCGCGGGTGGTGACCGCCAGCGCCCGAACCTTGCCGCTCTGCAACAGCTCCAGCGACGGCGCGACGGTGTCGAACATCGCGTGGATATGGCCGGACGAGAGGTCGACCAGGCCGGGACCGGAGCCGCGATAATGGACATGGGTCCACTCCACGCCGGCCATGGCCCGGAAGAGCGCGGCCGAGAGGTGCTGAACCGTGTGGCGGCCGGCGGAGCCGACGCTGAGCTTGCCTGGATTGGCCTTCGCATAGGCAAGAAATTCGGCGAGCGTTTTCACCGGCAGCTCGTTGCTGACCAGGAGCAGCAGCGGCGGACGCGCCAGCACGGCAACGTGGATGAGATCGTGCGCGGCATCGAATGGCAGCGATGGATCGAAGGTGACGTTGATGGCGTTCGCGGTCGAAGTGGCCAGGATGGTGTAGCCATCCGGTGCCGCGTCGACGACGCTCTGGGTGCCAACATTGCCGCCGCCGCCCGGCCGGTTCTCCATGATGAAGGGCTGGCCCAGCCGGCTACTGAGCCGCTCGCAGATCGGACGCGCCAGCCGGCCGGTCGCACCGCCCACAGCATAGGGAAGAACCCAGGTGACGCTGCGCGAGGGATAGGCCGCTGCGGCCCGCGCCGGAACCGCAAGGGTGCTCACCGCGGTGCAGGCGGCTGCCTGCAGCAGCGCTCGTCTTGTGATTGTCCCGTCAATCGGCATGCCGGCGTTCGCCTTGGCTGTTCCTCAGCGTCCAGGCTAGCGCGGATTCGCCTCGACTTCGTAAAAGACACATTTCATATCGCAGCGAGCAGACTCTCATCCGGTTAACCCTCCCGGTTAACACCTGCGCAGGTGCGCGGGTCTATAAGGCCTGCACGTTTAACTGGCGGTCAGCCATGAATGCAGGTGTTATCCAACAGGCGGCGGAACGCACACCGGAGCGCGGCAGGCCGTCGGTAGTAAAGCAATCTACCGCGAAGGCTTCGACCGCAAAGACCTGGCTGAGGGCGATCGAGCTCACCGCGCGCATCGAGGCAGAGCCCGTTCGGTTGCTTGCCGATATCGTCGACGAGTGGGCAGTGAAGCAGCCTGATCGTCCGGCCTTGGTCTCGGACGTCGAGACGTTGAGCTATCGCGCACTATCAGCCCGTATTAATCAATATGCCCGCTGGGCGCTCGCCGCCGGCGTCGACAAGGGCGACACCGTCTGCCTGATCATGCCAAGCCGCCCGGACTACGTCGCGGCGTGGCTCGGCATCAGCCGCGTCGGCGGCGTCGTGGCGCTTATCAACACCAACCTGATCGGGCCGTCGCTCGCGCATTGCATCAACGTGGCGAAGCCGGCGCATGTCATTCTCGCCGACGAGCTTACGAGCGCATATGCGGGTGTCGCTGTCGCTGTCGCCGGTGCTCCGAAGGTCTGGGCGGCCCACGCCGTAGCGGACGGGATCAGCGACGCGCCATTGTCGGCAGCCGAGCGCCGCGAGATTACGATCAACGACCGCGCCTTGCTGATCTACACCTCCGGCACCACCGGCCTGCCCAAGGCGGCCTCGATCAGTCATCGTCGCATCCTGAACTGGGCCGGCTGGTTCGCCGGTCTCACGGACGCGACGCCCGAGGATCGGCTCTATGACTGCCTGCCGGTCTATCACTCGGTCGGCGGCATCGTCGCACCCTGCAGCATGCTGCGCGCCGGCGCCTCCGTCGTGCTCGCCGAAAAATTCTCGGCGCGCAGTTTCTGGCGCGACGTCGTGCGCTTCGATTGCACGCTGTTCCAATATATCGGCGAGCTCTGCCGCTATCTCATCAAGGTGCCGCCGTCCGAGCTCGATCGCGCCCATCGGCTGCGGCTCGCCTGCGGCAACGGCCTGCGTGGCGACGTCTGGGAAGCATTCCAGGCGCGCTTTGCGATCCCGCAAATGCTCGAATTCTATGCGGCCACGGAAGGCAATTTCTCGCTCTACAATATCGAGGGCAAGGTCGGCGCGATCGGCCGGATCCCGCCGCTGCTGGCGCATCGGTTTCCGGCGGCGATCGTGCGGCTCGATCCGGACAGAGGCGGGCCGCTGCGCGGACCTGATGGCCTTTGTGTGCCTTGCGCCAGGGGCGAGCTCGGCGAGGCGATCGGGCGCATCGGCACGGCCGATGAAGGCGGCGGCCGCTTCGAGGGCTATACCGACCCTCGCGAGACCGAGAAGAAGATCCTGCGCGATGTGTTCGCGACAGGAGACGCCTGGTTTCGCACCGGCGACCTGATGCGGCAGGACGAGCAGGGCTTCTTCTACTTCGTCGACCGCGTCGGCGACACCTTCCGCTGGAAGGGCGAGAATGTCGCGACCGGCGAAGTCAACGATGCCATCCTGCGATGTCCAGGGGTTGTCGAGGCTTCGACCTATGGCGTGAGCGTGCCGGGCGCGGATGGCCGCGCCGGCATGACCGCGATGGTGATCGATGAGCAATTTGATGTTGCAGCGTTCGCCACAGAGCTTGCACGCCGGTTGCCGGTCTACGCGCAGCCCGTCGCGTTGCGCATCTGCGCCGCGCTCGAATCCACCGAGACCTTCAAGCAGAAGAAGCAGCAATTGATGCGCGACGGCTTCGATCCGGCTGTGCTGCGTGATCCACTCTATGTCAGGGACTTTGAGACCGGCGGCTATCGATCGCTCGACGCGGCGCTCTATGCGCGCATCGTAGCCGGAGATGTCAGATTGTAGCTGCCAGGCTGTGGCTGATTTTATCGAAAAGCGGCGGCAAAGCATTTACCAACCGCCCCGAAAGAATGCTGGAGTACAGGCTCGGCTTCAGCTTTTCGTCCTATGATCGAAAGCAGCAATTTGAACAAAAAGAAGGTTCGGCGATGTCGGTGAGGTTAAGGATCATTGCGGCGATCAAGCAGATTGCGGAGGAGCAGAACGTCACGCTGCCGCCGCTCACCGACGATCTGTCGCTGCATGAGACCGGGTTCGATTCGCTCGCCTTCGCGATCCTGGTCGCGCGGCTCGAGGACGATCTCGGCACCGATCCGTTCACGCTTGCCGAAGACGCGGCGTTCCCTCATACGATAGGCGACTTCATCAGGGCCTATGAGAATGTCCCCGCGTGAGATCTTCGCGCTTCGCGACCATCTCGGCCCGGTGGCAGGCCGCACGATCTCCGATACCCAGCACATCATTGCGCTGAGCGCGCTGGCGACGCAGAGCGCGCGGGCGACGCAGGGCGCGCGGGCGATGCAGAGCTGCCTTGGCGGACGCGGCGGCGAACTCGCCGGCCGGTCGGTGCTGCTCGCGACCTCGGGCCAGCTTCTGGCCGGTCTCGCGATGATCGAGATCGACGGCGTGGCGCGGCGTTTGCTGCTCTGTCCGCCGGACCTGAGGGACGATCATCTCGCAAGCATCGTTGGCGATGCCGGCATTGATGCTGTGGTTACTGACCAGCCGGAGCGCTTCGCCAATCTCGATAGCGATCTGATGTTTCCCGTTGCGCTACCGCAGCCAGTTGAAAGCCGGGCCCAGACCTCGCGTGCGACCGAATGGCTGATGCTGACGTCAGGCACGTCAGGTGTGCCGAAGATCGTCGGCCACATGCTGGAAGGGCTGTGCGGCGCGATCGTCGGCGACAACCCGGCGCCTGGTGCCGCAATTCCGGTGTGGGCGACCTTCTACGACATTCGCCGCTATGGCGGCCTGCAGATCTTTCTGCGTGCGATCGTCGGCGGCGGGTCGATGGTGCTGTCGGATGCCGACGAGCCGCTGGCTAATCACGTCGCCAGGCTGAAGGCGTGCGGCGTCACGCACACGTCCGGCACGCCCTCGCATTGGCGCAAGCTGCTGATGAGCGGCGCAGCGTCCGGCTTCGCGCCGCGCTATGTCCGTCTCTCCGGCGAGATCGCCGATCAGGCTGTGCTCGACGGCCTCAGCCAGGCATTTCCTGCGGCCTCGATCGGCCATGCCTATGCCTCGACCGAGGCTGGCGTCGGCTTTGCGGTCAATGACGGCAGGGAAGGTTTTCCGGCAGCACTGATCGGGCAGGGCGGTGCCGTCGACATGAAGGTGGTGGACGGCTCGCTACGCATCCGCTCGAAGCGGGCCGCGCATGCCTATGTCGGCCGCAACGCGGCCGCGCTCACGGATGACGACGGCTTCGTTGACACCGGCGACATGGTCGAGCTGCGCGGCGACCGCTACTACTTCGTCGGCCGCCGCAACGGCATCATCAATGTCGGCGGCTTGAAGGTGCATCCCGAGGAGATCGAGGCCGTCATCAACGGTCATCCCGAGGCGCTTATGTCGCGTGCGAAGTCGCGGCGCAGCCCGATCACCGGCAGCATCGTGGTCGCTGATGTCGTGCTCACCGAGGGCAGCGATGCCACCCGCAGCGATGCCATCCGCAACGAGATCCTCAGCGAATGCCAAGCCAAGCTTGCCGCGCACAAGGTGCCGGCGATGATCCGCTTCGTTGCCGCGCTCGACGTGACGCCGGCCGGCAAGCTGGCGCGCGCCGATGCGTAACGTTCTGGTCACCGGCGGCAGCCGCGGCATTGGGCTTGCCATCGCGCGTCGGCTGGCGGGCGCGGGCTATGACGTGATCGCGGTGGCGCGCCGGGACAGCGAGGAGCTGCGCGCAGCGATCGCGGAGTTCGAATCCGGCAGCGGTGGCATCAGCTTCCGTGCCTGCGATCTTTCCGCTGTTGATGCGATCCCGGCGTTTGTGAAGTCGCTGCGCGACGAGTTCGGTCCGCTCTATGGCCTCGTCAACAATGCCGGCCTCGGCACCGAGGGGCTGCTTGCGACCATGCATAATTCGGACATCGAGGCGCTGGTGCGCCTTAACGTATTGTCGCCGATGATCCTCACCAAATATGTCGTGCGCCACATGATGGCCGCGGGCGAGGGGCGCATCGTCAACATCTCCTCGATCATCGCCTCGACCGGCTACAACGGCCTGTCCGTCTATGGCGCCACCAAGGCTGCGGCGACCGGCTTCACCCGCTCGCTGGCCCGCGAGGTCGGAAAGGTCGGCATTACCGTGAACGCCATCGCGCCGGGCTTCATCGCTACCGAACTGACGCAGACTCTGGCTGACGAGCAGCGCCAGCGCATCGCCTCCCGCAGCGCGCTGCGGCGGCTGGCGGAGACGGATGACGTCGCTGCGATGGTCGAATATCTGCTTGGCGACGGCGGCCGCAACGTCACCGGCAGTGTGCTGACGATCGACGCGGGCAACACCGCCTGACGCGGCAGGCTCTTGGTTGCAGTTCAAGCGTTGATTTCGGTCAAGTCATGACGTGGGATTTCGGGCGATAGCGAGATCGCTATCTGTCACGGATACTGCCGATCATGCTGGAACGCATTCTGCGATGGACGCTGGTCGCGATCGCTGTATCAGGTCTTGTTGCCGGTGGTCTGGCCCATGCCGCGGACCGCACAGACCCTGCTGACCTTGCTTTCACGCTGGCGACCGTTCCGGTGATTCTGGGTCTTGTGGTCTCGATCGTCCGGGATGTGCTGGACGGGCGCGTCGGCGTCGATGCGATCGCGCTGGTCTCGATGAGCGCGGCCATCGTGCTGCGACAGCCGCTCGCGGGCGCGGTGGTGGCGCTGATGTATTCCGGCGGCAATGTGCTCGAGGACATCGCGGTGGCGCGCGCCGCGCATGATCTGCGGGCGCTGGTCGACCGCGCGCCGCGCGAGGCCCACCGCCGGGTCGATGGCGGCATCGAAGACATCCCGGTCTCGGCGGTCGGCATCGGCGACAAGTTGATGGTGCGGGCCGGCGAGATCGTGCCGGTCGACGGGGTCATCGAGTCGGCCGTCGCCGTGCTCGATGAATCCGCATTGACCGGCGAGCCGATCCCGGTGACGAAGTCGCGCGGCGGTGCGATCCTGTCGGGCGCGCTCAATGCCGGCGAGACCTTCGAGATGATGGTGACGGCGGCTGTCGGCGAGAGCACCTATGCCGGGATCGTCAGGCTGGTGACGGCGGCGCAGACGGCCAAGGCGCCGTTCGTGCGGCTCGCCGACCGCTACGCGCTCGTTTTCCTGCCCGTGAGCCTCGTGATCGCCGCGCTTGCCTGGCTCGCGTCCGGCGACCTGACCCGCAGCCTCGCGGTGCTGGTGGCGGCGACACCCTGTCCCTTGATCCTGGCGGCGCCCGTGGCCTTCATCGCGGGTGTGGCGCGCGCCGCGCGCGCCGGCATCCTGGTCAAGGGCGGGGGCAAGCTCGAGGCGCTGGCGCGGGCGCGCACCGTGCTGTTCGACAAGACCGGCACGCTGACGGTCGGCGGCGCCCGTCTGCTGTCGGTCGAGGCCGCGCCAGGCGAAAGCGCTGACGACGCGCTCCTGCTCGGCGCCTCGCTGGAGCAGGCCTCGCACCACGTGGTGGCGAAGGCGATCGTGCAGGCGGCGGCTGCCCGTGGATTGAAACTCAAGGTGCCGGACGGCGTCAGGGAATGCATGGGCTCGGGGCTGGAGGGTATGATCGACGGCCGTCACGTTCGGGCGGGCTCGCCCGACATGATGCTCGGCCAGGCGATCCCGGCTCCCTGGGCACGCCGCGCGATCCGGCGCGCGTCATGGCGCGCCGCGCTGATCGTGTTCGTCGCCGTCGACGACCGGCTGGTCGGTGCGCTGCTGCTGGCCGACGAGTTGCGTTCCGATACGCCGCGCGCGATCCGGCTGCTGCGCGAGGCCGGCATCGCGCGCATGGTGATGGTGACCGGCGATCGCGCCGCGGCCGCCCAGGCGATCGGGGCTGCGCTCGATCTCGATGCGGTGCTGGCCGACCGCGTGCCGTCCGACAAGGTCGAGGCGGTCAGGACCGAGCAGCGGCTGCATCCGACCATCATGGTCGGCGACGGCATCAACGATGCGCCGGCGTTGGCGTCGGCCGACGTCGGCGTCGCACTGGGGGCGCGCGGTGCGAGCGCTTCGTCGGAAGCCGCCGACGTCGTGATCCTTGCCGACCGGCTCGACCGGGTCGGCGAAGCCATCATGATTGCGCAGCGTGCGCGTCGCATCGCAGTGCAAAGCATCGTCGCCGGCATGAGCCTGTCGCTGCTGGCAATGGGCGCTGCAGCGTTCGGCTGGCTGCAACCGGTGCCCGCGGCGCTGGTGCAGGAGGCGATCGACGTCGCGGTGATCCTCAATGCCTTGCGTGCGCTGTTGCCGGCGCATCGACATGCTGCGGGCCGGATCACGATCGAGGACCGGCGCGGCCTGCGTCACGATCATCAGGCCCTGATCCGCAGCCTCGACCGCCTGCGTGCGATCGTCGACGCGCTCGATGACACCGCGCCCGAGAGCTGTGCCGGCCTGATCACGGAAGCCAACCGGCTGGTTCAGGAGCAGGTGGTTGCGCATGAGCGCGACGATGAGGGCTCGATCTATCCGAGGCTCGCCAAGCTGCTGAACGAACGTCATGGCTTGGCGGCGATGAGTCGCGCACATCGGGAAATTCTCCATCTCGCCCGGCTGCTCGAGCGGATTGCCGACGACCTGCCGTCGGAGCAGATCGACCGCTATGTCGTTCGCGACGCTCAGCGCGTGATCGAGGCGATCGAGACGCTGGTGCGGATGCACACGGCGCAGGAAGACGACATCTACGAGGCGGTGACGGAGCAGGCCGCGTGAGGTGCTCACTCGTGATGCTTTGGAAGATCGATCCGCTGTTCGGAAAATTCGGGTGGTCCCTCGGTCAGGCGGCGGACACGGCGCTCGCGTTCGTCGGCCGGTAACGCAGGATCGAGCATTTCTTCGATCTGCCTGATCGCCTCCCGCTCGATCACGAGGGGATCGCCCGATGCGGTGTCCGGCGAGGCTGGCGGCGGTGACGCCGCAAGCGCAAGCTCCAATAGCCGGCCGATCGCGTCGGCGCGCGTCAGCTGATGTGCCTCCGCCCAGGCATCGATGACGGCCGTCAGCCGCTGCGACAGTTTGACGGCGCTGACAGCGTCCTCCCCGGATCGGACGGCGGGGCTGTGATCCCTTCGATGGCCCGACATGTTCGTCTTGTCATTCTTCTGTTAATCACAACAGACTAGCTGAACCGGACGAGGCGGCGTTTGATTCCGATCAAATCCGGCTGGTGAAGGCGACTGTCTGGCACCGTCGTCAGCCGAAAGGTTAGGCGGCTTTGCGGCATGGTGGGCAAATGAGGAGGTCGAGGCGCGTTCATGCGGTTCCTGCACACGTTCCAGCTCTATGATTTCCTCGACACGCTGGTCAGCCTGTTCACGGCCTTCGTGTTCGGCACGCTGATCGGCGCCGAGCGGCAGTACCGGCAGCGCTCGGCCGGCCTGCGCACCAATGTGCTGGTCTCGGTCGGCGCCGCCGCCTTCGTCGATCTCGGCAATCATCTGACCGGCACTGAGGGCAGCGTGCGCGTGGTCGCCTATGTGGTGTCGGGAATCGGCTTTCTCGGCGCCGGCGCGATCATGAAAGAGGGCATGAATGTGCGCGGCCTCAACACGGCGGCCACGCTGTGGGCGTCCGCCGCGGTCGGCGCCTGCGCGGGCGCCGATCTGGTGGCGCAATCGGCGGCGGTGACCGTGTTCGTGCTGGCCGGCAACACGCTGCTGCGGCCGATGGTCAACGCCATCGATCGCATCCCGCTCAACGCGCATTCGTCCGAGGCCAGTTACGAGATCGTCGTGACCACGGACGGCCTGCGCGCCGCGGAGATCAGGGAAGCGATCGACGAGCGGCTGGAAGCCGCCAAATATCCGGTGCGCGAGACCGAGGTGGCCTATCGCTCCGACGACAATGTCGAGATCATCGCGACGCTGGTGCCGTTGGCGGTCGACGCCGCCGAGCTCGACCGCGTCGCCGCAGATCTTGCCAGGATGCCGGGCGTACGGCACGCCACCTGGAACGTCAGCGCGCTGGAATAGGCCGACGAGATCATGATCCGATTCAGTGAAATCGGATGATGATCTCATCTCGTTGGCGACATGGCCCCGGAGCGTCTACCTTCGCGACCGCCGCCAATAACGATTTCTGCCGCGTCTCCGCCGTTGCCGCCCGTAGGATTTCGCTCGATCACGCACCTGCCGGCTGGACCGCCGATGCTGACGCCCGCAAGGCGATCCGCATCGCCCTCAGCGATTTCCTGGTCAACGGTATGACCAAGCGCTCCAACACCGTCGAACGCCAGTATCTCGATCATGTGCCCATCACCTGTGAGTACATGCGCGCCATGACCCTCGATACGTTGGCGATCGAAGCCAAGTAGTAGGCGGTCGCGACCTGCAGCGCCCCTCGGAGTTGATCGGAGTGGGCTAGTCGTCACCTTCGTGCCGCTTTGGGTCCAGATGACGCAATGCAATGCGCTCCTCCCAGAGCCGCAGTTCTATAAAATTGCGCTCGATATCCGTGAGATGGGTTTCGAGCAGTCGGTTATATCGATTGATATTGTTGCGGTGAGCTTGGCAAAGCGAAACGTCGAGGACAGCCATGTTGATCCCCCCTTACTTGTTCAGTCCAGCCACGCTTTTTAATCGTGGCGGGGGGCAGCCTGAAAGGCGACGGTGACCAAGTCGGCCTTCATTGCCCGAACGGAGAATGCATAAACTAACGAAGCGCGTCTGCCCGCGATCAAGCATAGACGAACGCGCAGCAAGGGCAAAAAAGTGATCTTTTCGTGTCACTGGCCGCGAGCGACAACTACTACGAAATGCAGGGCGCTCTAGCTCGCCGAGCGGGCGATGGCCCCAATGAAAAAGGCCGCCGAGAATATATTCGACGGCCGTCCGGGTTAAAAATGGATACGTGAACTAACGAGTCCGCGCCCCGGCTCGACAGAGCCTAGCGCTGTGAGGCCAAGACAAAAAGCGAAACGTTGTCCTTTGTCGGTAACTAACTACTGGCGTTTGCCATTCTGGCAAATTAACTATCATAGATTAACCAGGTAAAGCTGAAGCTCTCCGTCACGAAGATCAATCCTGCCCTGATTGAGCAGAGCGCAATTTGAGCACGATCCTTTCGGAAGGCCGGTTCGCACTTTTCCGGATCATGCTTTAGATCGTGATGCTGTCGGGCAGCGGATTGCCGAGCTCGTCGGTCGGCACGAGCTGCTGGCTGAAGGCGGAGAAATAGGCCGCCCATTCCGGCTCGCCGAGATCCACCATGACGGCGCCGTCCTGCCAGACATCATTGTGGTCGTTGGAATCGTCGCCAGCACGATGCATGAAGCTCGAGGTTGAACCCTGGTTGAGATGGACGTCGTGGATGCCGTTGCCTTCGCTGTAGAAGCGGCCGAAGATATAGACGTCGCGGCTTTCCTGATGGGCGCGCGTCAACAGCCGCCTCAGCGAGGCCACGGGCTCGGTCTGGTCGGAGCCGTCCATCACGTCGCTGTCGCGCCATTTGCCGGTGTTGCTGAGCAGGTCGGTGCTGCGCAGGAAATCGAGCGCGGGCAGCGCGTCCTTGTCCGTCAGATCTTGCGGGCCGGCCTCGGCGCTCGCCAGCATCTGGATGATCGGGTGACGGAAGTCGAATACCAGCTTGTATTTGAGCAGGTCGTCGGCGTCATTGGTGCCGACATTGACCGCGACGTCCCAATTGCCGCCGTCGACCAGCAGGCTGAAATGCAGGTGATACTGGATTTCGTGATGATGGCGGCTCGGCTTCAAATGCGGCTCAGAGGCCATCTTGGCTTTGACGAATCCGTAAGGCAGCGTCACGATAATCCTCCCAGTTCTCGTTCAGCCTATCGGCAGCTATTTGACGCAACGACCGACGTCGCCGGACGCCGTCGGCGCTTCGTAGCTCCCTGGCGAGACCGGCTGGCCGTCGAAGAACACCGCGAGCTGCTGGGCAATGCCGAAATCGGCATCGCCCCGCCGGCGATCATTGATCATGCGGGCAATGTTCCATTCGTCGTGTGAACCATAACTGAACGCCACTGACGCACGCAGGCCGTAATAGTTGCGGAAGCCGGCCTTGGTTAGGCTGCCATCGGCGAGCGCGTTCTTGTATTTCGGATCGCTCGCCACATGCTCGTCGAACCAGGTCTCCAGCCGCTCCAGATCGCCCTGTCCGGTTAGCTCGAAATGGCGCGCGAAATCAGTAGGACCGGCGAAATCGAAAAAGTCGAAATCGTCGCCCAGGCCCTTCGAGCCTTCGAGAATGCGCGTCCACATGTACATGAAATCGGCGCCGCTTGCGGCGGTCATTCCCTCGCCGGCCTCAGCGCCGGGATTGAGCAGGTAGACGGAGCGTGCGCCGAACCGTGCAGTCACGCGATCTGCGGTCTTTGCCGCGATATCCGAATTGATCGTAAACGAGCCGCCGCCCGCGGCCGATAATGGCACGCTGAGATAGCCGACCGCTTTGCCCTGCGCCCTGTTGTTCGCCAGCAGTTGTCGCACCCGTGTCACATTGGCGTCGATCGCGGCACGATAATCGGGATTGATGCAATAGCAGATGCCGAGCGCCGTGCAGGCGGTGACAGTGGTGGACGCTGCCTGGACCGGCGCCGTCGCGCCGACAACAAGCAGCGCGGCCGCAAGCGCGAGGCGAACAGCCACGATTCGCACGCGATGCGAGAGGCCGCCAAGCTCGTTCATGCCATCTTCCTCGCTGCCGGGTCTCAGCCCTGATCGCGATGCGACGATATCACCAGCACAACCAAAGATTTTGTCGACCGTACGGCGCTTCCGGTTCAATGACCGCCGCGCGCATAGAGGTCGTAGAAGCCGACCACGAGTTCGAAGGCGATCAGGATCACCACGATAAGCTCGAGCCGCAGCGAGCGCTTGGTGTCGATGATGTCGGCGAGGGTGGTCGCCGTCTCTGCGATCACCGTAAGCTTGCGGTTCAACGTCTCGACGCGCTCGCTGAGCTCGTATTCGTCCTCGAGCCGCGCATAGAGACGCTCCAGGTCGGGCCGGTCCCACAGCACGTCCGGCTTCTCGCCGACTGCGACGCGGCCCGAGACGCGGTGCTGCACCAGCAGCGCCTCGCCGAGCAGCTTGAGCATCGCGGTGCGGCTCTTCGAGGTGCGGCCGAACTTGGCCAGCTCGCTTGCGAACGGCTCGATGATGTCGAACACGCCTGCGACCTCGCGCTCGCCGCGGCCGAGCACGACGCTCTTGGCCAGCGCATCCGCCACGATCAACAACCGCTCCAGCGAGAACTCGCGGACCAGGATCGGGCCGCCGACCGGGATCTCCTCAGCCTCGCGCGCCACCTGGATTTTCGCCGCCTCCTCCTCGTGCGGACTGATCACGCCGAACAGGCGCGGCTTGAGCTGATCGACGAACGCGCTCTCGTCCTGAGGCGACAGGCCTATGAACACCACCACGCCATAGCGAAACACCACTGCCATGCCGGTCTCGCCGATGCGCACCGCGAGCGGCGTCGCGGACAGTACATTGCCTTCGAAGCCCGCAGTGTTTATGCGGTCAGCCAGTTGCAGCGCGTGGGCGTTAAGGCCGGGGGCGGGTGGGTTCTGCGCATTCATCGGTTGATCGTAGCAGGGCCGCGGCGATATTTCGATGACGTCGTCTCGCAGGCGGGTCTTTGCTTTCGTGCGAATTTGAATTCAATTTGATGCCAGTTGAACCCTCGGTGATTGCGGGCCGTATGTCCTTGCCGAGGTCGCAATGCAGTTGGATGATCGGTCCATGTCGAACGCCGACGCTACCGACTTTTACGCCTCCATCCCCGTCTTCCGCAGCTTCGCTCGCCTGATGGATCCTGCGCTCTACAGGCCGCTGCCGGACGACTGGACGGTCGGCGTCGCGGATGTCGTGGAATCGACCAAGGCGATCGCGGAGCGGCGCTACAAGGCGGTGAACATGGCCGGCGCCGCCGTGATTGCGGCCGTGACCAATGCGTTGGAGGGCACGGAGTTTCCGTTCGTGTTCGGCGGTGATGGCGCGAGCTTTGCGGTCGCCTCTGACCACGTCGCGGCGGCGCGCGCGGCGCTGGCGGCGACCGCGACCTGGGTCACCGAGGATCTCGGGCTCAAGATGCGGGTGGCGCTGGTGCCGGTCGGCGCGATCCGCGCGCAAGGGCTGGACGTCCGCCTCGCGCGCTTTGGTCCGTCCGCCAACCTGTCCTATGCGATGTTTTCCGGCGGCGGGCTCGGCTGGGCGGAGCTCGCGATGAAGCGCGGGGAGTTCGCCGTGGCGCCGGCGCCGCCGGGCACGCAGCCTGACCTCACAGGGCTCTCCTGCCGGTTCGAGGAGATGTCCGCATCGCGCGGGCTGATCCTCTCGGTGCTGGTGCTGCCGGCGCGCGCGGCCGATCCGGCCGCTTATCGCGAGATCATCGAGAGGATCGTCGCGCTGGTCGAGCGCAGCCCCGACGCTGGACGTCCGGTGCCAGCCGGCGGACCGCCGCTGCGCTGGCCACCGCAGGGCATCGATTACGAGGCGCGTGCCGCGCGCGGCGGCTCGCTGGCGCGGCGGCGCGCCTCTGTGCTCGGCCGCACGCTGCTCTACTATGCGATCATGCGCTTCGGCATCCGCGTCGGCCGCTTCGTCCCGGCCGTCTACCGGCAGCAGGTGGTCGAGAATTCCGACTTCCGCAAATATGACGACGCCCTGCGCATGATCCTCGATTGCACCGAGGAGCTGGCGAACGAGCTGAACGCGCGGCTGACCGAGGCCGCCGCGCGCGGCATCGTGCGCTACGGCCTGCACCGCCAGGATGCCGCCATGATGACCTGCTTCACGCCGTCGGCGGTGCGATCAGATCACGTGCATTTCATCGACGGTGCCCGCGGCGGCTATGCATCCGCCGCCACCGCGCTGAAGGCCGCGCCGGGCTGAATACACAGAGCGTTTTCAAGCGAAGTGGATACCGGTTCGCGTCAAGAAAACGCGTCAAAACAAAAGCCAGAGCCTCCGTTCCGATTCAATCGGAACGGAGGCTCTGGCCTATTTCGCCCGCGTCCAGGTCTCGCCGCCACAGAGCGAGCCGACGCAGCCTTCGACCTTGAGCGCATCTGGACCCGTCACCGAAATGTGGCTGTCGTAGCTCTGCCCATCATCGGCGTTGTAGATCCGGCCCGACCACCGGTTGGGGCCGTCTGCACGCATGCCCTCGAACATCTGCAGGCCGATGATCGGACGGGTGGCCAGCTCGCGATTGGGATTCTTGTTGTCGACCGCGGGCTTGCCGGTGTCCGTATCGGTGGGCTGCTTCAGCCAGATCACCGTGCCGCATAGGCTGCCGCCGCATTTTGCAACCTTCACCTTGGCATCGCCAGCCTGGGTGAGCCAGGTGCCGGCCGGATCGTCGGCGGCGAAGGCTGGCTGCGCGGCGATGAACAAGGCCGCGAGAGCGAGCCCGGCGAAACGCAATTGACTGATCATGGTGCCCCCTGAATCAAGGTGGTCTCCATAACAGCAAATAACGGCGGCGCAATCGGCTTGCGCCGCTTTGTCCCATGCCTTTGCATCACGAGCCAGTGTCGATCTCATCGCGCTCGGCATTCGTTTCAATGCGTTGGCGTTTTGTCTCAGAAGAACGGAGAACGACGGCGCCTCACCAGGGGTGGCCGCAGAGATCGAGCGTGCCGCGCGTCGGCGCGGTGCGCTTCAGATCATGCACGTAGGGTGCGATCGCATCGAATCGCACACGACCCCGGTCCGGCTGCTCGACATAGACATCGCCCTCGAATGGCTGGAAGCCGCGCGCCATGTAGAACGGCGCGCGATAGGGCTCACAGAACAGGATCGCAAAATTGACCGAATCTTCGGCGCGGAATGTCTGGATCGCCGCGTTCAGACCGATCGTCGCCAGCCCGCGGTTGCGGACGTCGGCCCGGGTCAGCACGCCGCCGATGCCGCCGACGTTGATCTTCTGCCCATTCCAGGTGATGACACGGCGATAGAGGCCGACGTGACAGATTACGTCGCCGGCCTCGTCCTGCACCAGCACGCGCAGGTCGGCATGCGCAAACGTGATGCCGGCCCAGGGCAATGTGGCGACGACCTCGGGCGGCCAGATCGCTCTGAAGAGCGGATGCGCCTGCGTCCAGGAGGCCTCGCCATTCAGGACCTCGATCTCGATGCTCATGGTGCGGACCTGCTTTTTCCAAAATCACGGTGTTTTACACCCATGGAACCTTCTATAAGGGGGTCCCGTTAAGTCCAGTCCTCCCACAAGTTGCGGAAATCACGCCATGACCTTTACCCTTCCCCCCCTGCCGTACGCCTATGATGCCCTCGGGCCTTATATGTCGAAGGAGACGCTGGAATTTCATCACGATAAGCATCACCAAGCTTACGTGACCAACGGCAACAACGCGATCAAGGGGACTGAATTCGAAGGCAAGTCTCTCGAAGAGATCGTGAAGGGGTCGTTCAACAAGAACGCTGCGGTGTTCAACAATGCCGGTCAGCACTACAATCATATCCATTTCTGGAGCTGGATGAAGCCGAATGGCGGCGGCGCCAAGCTGCCGAGCCGGCTCGAGAAGAAGATCAACGAGGACCTCGGCGGCTTCGACAAGTTCAAGACCGATTTCGCCGCCGCGGGCGCAGGTCAGTTCGGCTCGGGCTGGTGCTGGCTGCAGGTCAAGAACGGCAAGCTCGAGATCTCCAAGACCCCGAACGGCGAGAATCCGCTGGTGCATGGCGCCACCCCGATTCTCGGCTGCGACGTCTGGGAGCATTCCTACTACATCGACTACCGCAACCGCCGTCCGGACTATCTGAAGGCCTTCGTCGAGAACCTCATCAACTGGGACTATGTCGACGAGCTGTTCGGCAAGGTCGCCTGACGTCTCGCTGTCTTTACCGCTGTCATTCCCCGCGCAGGCGGGGAATCCAGTACGCCGCAGCTTCTCGATTCATCACAGCCGTGTCTGGAATACTGGATCGTCCGCCGGAGCCTGTCATCCGGCCGGCCGGAGGCCGGACCGGGTGGCGGACGATGACAGCGGGGGATCGCAGCGGGCTCCTCACAGGCGACGCAAAATGATCAAGGGTGGCGGCTTCGGCCTGCCGCCCTTTCTTTTTGGGAGCCGCGCTTGCGGCTGAGCGCCGCATCCGGCAAAACAGCATCGCCGGATGCAACAAGCGGAAGCAGCGTGTTCAACTATCTCCTGGTTTTCGTCGGCGGCGGGCTTGGCGCCTCGCTTCGCCACACGGTCAACGTCACCTGCGCTAAATGTATCGGGACCGCCTTTCCCTGGGGCACCTTCATCATCAACATCACGGGCTCGATCGTGATGGGCCTCATCGCCGGCTACCTCGCCTTCAAGGGGGAGGCCTCGCAGCCCTGGCGACTGTTCCTGATGACCGGCATCCTCGGCGGCTACACGACGTTTTCGGCGTTTTCGCTCGACACCGCGCTGCTCTACGAGCGGGGCGCGCTGGAGCTTGCGGCCGCGTATGTCGCAGGGTCGGTCATGCTGTCGATTGCTGGGCTGTTCGCGGGGCTGGCGCTTATACGCTGGCTGAGCTGAACGCACGATTTCTGAGAAGGTTTCTTTATACCATTTCCATGGACAGAGCTGCGTGTTGGACAGCTGTAATGTTATAATATAACGTCTTCTGATGGTTCCAGCCGATCCTCATCACGGCCATGCTCACGGCCACGCCCCCGGGCATGGACACAGCCACGGTCCGGCAACGCCGCATCCGGCGCAGCCGATGTCCTGGTCTATCCTGCGCATGCCGGTCACGGCGCGCCTCGCCGCCGCCGTAGCTGCGAGCGCCTGCCTGTGGGCCATCATCTGGCTGGCGATGAGGTGAAGGCCGTGGTCGCGCAGCTCACTTTCGACGACGTCACCCTAGGTTATGACCGCCACCCGGCGGTGCATCATCTCACGGGTGTGATCGAAACCGGGGCGCTGCTCGCGGTGGTCGGCCCGAACGGCGCCGGCAAGTCGACGCTGTTTCGCGGCATCGTCGGTCTGCTCAAGCCGCTTGCCGGCAGCATCGTCATGAGTGGCCTCGATGCGCGTGACATCGCCTACCTGCCGCAGATCGCCGACATCGACCGCAGCTTCCCGATCTCCGTGATCGACTTCGTCAGCACCGGTCTGTGGCGCGCGACCGGCATCTTCGGCGGCATCGGTGCAGCGGCCCGAAAGAACATCGCGCAGGCGATCGCCGCCGTCGGGCTGACCGGTTTCGAGAACCGTGGCATCGGCACATTGTCCGGCGGCCAGATGCAGCGCCTCTTGTTCGCGCGCGTGCTGCTGCAGGACGCGCGCGTGATCGTGCTCGACGAGCCGTTCAATGCGATGGATGCGAAGACCTCGGCCGATCTGCTGGCGCTGGTGGCACACTGGCACGCGGAAGGGCGCACCGTGCTGGCAGCGCTGCACGACCTGGAGATGGTACGCGCGCATTTCCCGCAAACCCTGCTGCTGGCGCGCGAGCCGGTCGCCTGGGGCGCGACATCAGAGGCGCTGACGTCTGAGAATCTGCTCTTGGCGCGCCGAATGTGCGAGGCCTTCGATGACAGCGCCGCGGCCTGCTTGCCCGCGCACCGGCCGTCGCGGGCTGCCTGATGATCAGCCAGATCTTTCTCAGCCCGTTTTCCGAGTTCGAGTTCATGCGTCGCGCGCTCGCCGCCGTGATCGCGCTGTCGCTCGGCGGCGGGCCGATCGGCGTATTCCTGATGCTGCGCCGGATGAGCCTGGTCGGCGATGCGATGGCGCATGCGATCCTGCCAGGCGCGGCCATCGGCTTCCTGCTGTCAGGCCTCAACCTGTTCGCGATGACGACGGGCGGCCTGGTCGCCGGCTTTGCGGTGGCGCTGCTCGCCGGCCTCGTCTCGCGCTCGACCGGGGTGAAGGAGGATGCGTCGCTCGCGACCTTTTATCTCGCCTCGCTCGCGCTTGGCGTCACCATCGTCTCGGTGAAGGGCACTAATGTCGATCTGTTGCACGTGCTATTCGGCAACATCCTGGCGATGGATGATCCGACGCTGCTTCTGGTCGCAATCAACGCCACCATCACACTACTCGTACTCGCGATCATCTATCGGCCGCTGGTGATCGAGAGCGTCGATCCGTTGTTCCTGCGCACGGTGAGCCGGGCAGGGGCACCGGCGCATCTGGTGTTCCTGGCGCTGATCGTGATCAATCTCGTTAGCGGCTTCCAGGCGCTCGGCACCCTGCTTGCGGTCGGGCTGATGATCCTCCCCGCCGGCATTGCCCGGTTCTGGTCGCGCGATATCACGCCCATGATCTGCATCGCAGTGGCGTCCGCGATCGCATCGGGCTATATCGGGCTGGTGCTGTCATTCCAGACCCGCATTCCCTCGGGCCCCGCGATCATCCTGGTCGCCGCCGTGCTCTATCTCGCCTCGGTGCTGTTCGGCCGCGTCGGCGGCGTGGTCCCGCAGCTGTTTCCCGGCCGCCATCTCTAAGCCTGAAGTCCGCCGAT
>Ga0209677_100500_pt1 | contig 22059 bp, 21 predicted proteins | sample AraplaCvi_mCL_r2_2_FD_184285 | JGI IMG/M metagenome (GOLD analysis project Ga0209677, IMG submission 184285) | Arabidopsis root microbial communities from North Carolina, USA - plate scrape CL_Cvi_mCL_r2 (SPAdes) (version 2) | ecosystem: Host-associated > Plants > Roots > Endosphere | place: USA... | reverse complement strand
GACCGACATGCCGAGCTCTCTCACCAGCCTCTCGTCTTCGCCCAGAGACATGTCTTCGGTATCCCGAAACGTTCCGCGTTGGGGCCGCATCCCTCAATACGTGGCGCGGCCGCCGGAGATGTCGAATACGCCTCCGGTCGAGAAGCTATTGTCTTCCGAAGCGAGCCAAGCGACCATCGATGCGATCTCCGACGGCTCCACGAAGCGTCCTCTCGGAATCTTGGAAAGCATCGTTTTGACCTGCTCGGCGCTGGTCTGACCGTGAATCCGTGTTTCAGCGGCTGCCGGAGTGACGCAGTTCACCGCGATGTTCTTGTTTGCCAGCTCTTTCCCGAGGGATTTCGTCATCGAGATGATGGCGGCTTTGGACGCGGAATAGGCAGGCATGCGTGCGTTGCCCTCCTTGCCGGCCACCGAAGCGATGGCGACGATCCGCCCGTAGTTGGCTTCGAGCATCGCCGGGATGACAGCCTTGCAGCAGAAGAAGGTTCCCTCCACGTTGATGCGCATTACCCGCTGCCATTCGTTTACGGGATATTCCCAGGTCGTGAAGTCGGGGCCGGAAATTCCGGCGTTTGCGATCAATACGTCGATCCGACCGTGCCGAGACTTGACCTCCGTCGCTGCCGCCGTGACCGCCGCGTGGTCCGTCACATCCACCAGCGTCGTCTTGACGTTCTTGCCTGCCTCCGCCTTCTCCAGGTCCCAGTTTTCGACCGTCGCTCCTGATGCCGCGAAGCGCTCGACGATAGCCTTTCCGATACCGTTGGAACCACCGGTGACGACGGCCACGCGCCCGCGAAGATCGATCTCGTTCATGCACATGCTCCATTGGTCGCTCGGTTGAGGTCGAGCGACCAATGGATGCTAGAGAGCGGCTCCCCTAACGTATGGAACGGTATTGCGCGATATGGTTTTTCGTTGCGCTTGTCCGACCGCTCGCCCTTATCGCTTCAGGCTCTTGGCGAATGCGGCTGGAGTGCAGTTGGCATGTACTCGGAAACGGCGGGTGAAGTGGCTCTGGTCGGAGAACCCGACTGCTAAAGCCACTTCGGCCAGCGACTGTTCGTTTACTCGGATCAGCTCTTTTGCCCGCTCGATCCGGGATCGCTCGACGAAGGCGATAGGGGTCAAGCCGACGCTGCTCTTGAACATTCGCGCGAAGTGGAAACGGCTGACGCCGGCGACCTGCGCTAGATCCGACAACGTTACTCCGCCGCACAGATTCTGGTCGACGTAGTCGTACACCGCTGCCAGAGCCCTCGGAGCAAGCTTCGATCGTGGCGTCGGATGGTCTACTCCCCGGAAATCGTAGGATCGAACGAGATGTGCCGCCAATGCGCACGACGCCCCCTCCGCGATCAGACGTTGCGCGGGATGGTCCGGACGCTCCAACTCTTCCAGGAGAATGGCACCTAGTCGCTGTATTAAAGGATCGCGCGCATGGAAGACGTTCTTGAGGACGACATCGCGTGGTCCGCTCCCGATCACGGTCGATGCGTCGGCAATCAGTTCTTGCGGTACCCTGATCTTGAGCTTCTTCAGCGGCCTGGCGAAGGACCAATACGACTCGGTCTTGGCCGGAAGGATCATGATCGACCCTGGCGACACATCGCCCTTATAAACTTCGCCTCCCCGCCGCTGGATGATCTCCCCGCCCCCAGCGCAATGCATGATGACGACGTGGTGATCATAGGCCGGCGCTTGGAAGCCGACCTCTTCGTCTAGCTCATGGAGATCGACCGTCGCTCCCGACCACGAACGCCCCCTGCTCGTCAACAAGGGGGGGCGCAGCTGATTGGACAGTGCGCCCTCGATGCTTATCAACCCGGAACGTGCGCTCATGCTTGCGTTGGACCGGCGGAGGCCTCAGGCGGCGTTGAATCCGGCGACCGCCTTGGCCTCGAGATACTCTTCGAGGCCGTATCGGCCCCATTCTCGTCCGTTACCCGACTGCTTGTAGCCTCCGAAGGGCGCGCCTCGGTCGTTCGGTACGCCCTGCAGATTGACGTTGCCCGCGCGAATCTGACGTGCAACGGCTTTTGCGTGGTCAAGCGTTCCAGCAGAGACGTAGCCGGCCAGGCCGTAGGGCGTCTCGTTGGCGATCCTGACGGCATCGCCCTCGTCCTTCGCACCGATGATCGTCAGGACGGGCCCGAATATCTCTTCGCGGGCGATCGTCATATCGTTGGTGACGTCTGCGAAAATAGTGGGGCGCACATAGAAGCCTTTGTTGACTCCCTCGGGAAGTCCGGGACCGCCGGCGACGAGCGTCGCGCCCTCGTCTATGCCCTTCTTGATGAGCGCCTGTATTTTATCCCACTGCCCCCGGTTCACCACCGGCCCGATCGTTGTGCCGTCCGCCCGTGGATCTCCGGCTTTCGTCTTCTCAGCTACCCCCCTCGCGATCTCCGCGACTTCCTTCATTTTCGAAAGCGGGACGATCATCCTGGACGGTGCATTGCACGATTGGCCAGAATTGTTGAACATGTGAGTCACGCCGCCGGTCACTGCCTTCGTCAGGTCGGCGCCCTCCAGGATGATATTGGGCGACTTACCACCGAGTTCCTGGCTTACGCGCTTGACTGTCGGCGCAGCTCGCTTGGCCACGTCGACGCCGGCTCGCGTCGAGCCTGTGAAAGAGATCATATCGATGTCCGGATGCTCGCTCATCGCGGCACCGACCTCGGGACCTAGGCCGCTCACGAGATTGAAGACCCCCTTCGGCACTCCCGCTTCGTGGAGAATCTCGGCCAGAATGACGGCGCAGCTCGGCGTGAACTCGGACGGTTTCAAAATCATGGTGCATCCTGCGGCGAGCGCTGGCGCTACCTTGCAGGCCATCTGGTTCATCGGCCAATTCCAGGGCGTGATCATGCCGACGACGCCGACGGGCTCTCTGAGCACCACGGCCGTACCCATCGTTTCCTCGAAGTGGTACGTCTTGAGGACCTCCAGGGTGTTCACCAGATGCCCCAGACCGGCACCTACCTGGAGCTTTTCGGCCATCGGGAGCGGCGCGCCCATTTCATCCGAGATGGCCACGGCAAGGTCCTTGGATCTGCGCTTGTAAACCTCGATGACTTTCGTCAGCAATGCGATCCGGTCGTCGCGTGTCGTTTGCGAATACGATGCGAAAGCCCTTTTCGCTGCAGCGACCGCCTTGTCGAGGTCTGCTTTGGAGCCGAGGGCGACCTCGTACAAGATCTCTTCTGTCGCCGGATTGACGACAGGGGTCGACTTCTTGACGGCAGGATCCACCCAGACTCCGTCGATGTAGAACTTCAAAAGATTGGTCATCTTGAGACTCCGTTTTTGGCCGCATGGCGGCGATTGGAAGATCGCTAGAGGGACGCCAATGTCCCTCCATCGACGTAGAGAACGAGCCCGTTGACATATCTGCCGGCGTCCGACGTCAGAAAAACCATTGCTGGCGCAACGTCGTCGGGCGTCGCCCAACGGCCTAACGGCACTCGTCTCGCGATCTGCGCATGCAGATCTGGGTTCGCGACGAGTTCTCGGGTCAATTCGGTCTCCACGTAGCCCGGCGCTATGACATTGCAGCGGATATTCCGCGGTCCGAACTCCACCGCAAGCTGCTTTCCGAGCGCCGTTACCGCTCCCTTTGCCGCGCGATACGGTGCGATCGTGCCTCTCCCGCACTCGACCATGATGGATCCGATCATGATGATCGACCCACCGCCTTGGTCGAGCATATGCTTGATCGCCGCTTGGCTGACCAGAAACGCACCGGTGAGGTGCACGTCGAGGATCGAGCCCCATTCCGCTGTCGAATATTCCAGGAACGGTTTTCGGTTCTGGTTGCCCGCATTGTTGACGACGGCATCGATTCGGCCGTGCTCCGAAACGATCTTATCGACCGCCGACGTGACTTCGTTCTTGACGGTCACGTCGAAGCGGGCACCGGAGCACTTCAGACCCTCGTCACGCAGCACGCGCACCGCTTCCGAAAGCGCAACGCCGTCGTTGTCGTTCAGAACGACGTGCGCACCTGCACGAGCCGCGGCCGACGAGAAGGCGAAGCCCAATCCTCGGGCGGCGCCGGTCACGAGGACCGTCCTGCCCGTCAGCGAGAATGGATCCGGTGGTTTTGCTTCGCCTGACATGATGAGCAACCTTCGGGCGTACCTACTTCTTGACGAGTGGACACTTGCTTTCCGACAGCGGTGTCCACGCCTCCTCGGGCGGAATCACGGAAACAAGTTTGTAGTAGTCCCACGGCGCTTTCGATTCGGAGGGCCTCTTCACCTCGTAGAGGTACGCCGGATGGATCTTCCGGCCGTCCTCGCGGATCGACCCAAGGCCGAAGAGCGGGTCATTGGTCGGCATCGCCTTCATTTTCGCGACGATCGCCTTCCCGTCGTGCGGATTTCCGTCCATGCCGTCTAGAGCCTTTAGGTAGTGCGCGACGCTGGCGTAGACTCCCGCTTGGATCAGCGTCGGCTTGAACCCGGACTTCACACGCTCCTGAAATCGCTGGGAAAAGGCGCGGGTACCGTCGTCGCGGTCCCAGTAGAAACTGGTCGTGAAGTTCAGCCCCTGCGCGACCTGAAGTCCCATGGCATGTACATCGGTGATGAACAGCAACAATGCCGCGAGTTTCTGTCCTCCCTCGACCAATCCGAATTCCTTGGCTTGCTTGATCGCATTGGAAGTATCGCCCCCGGCGTTGGCTAGAGCGATGACCTTGGCCTTGGACGATTGCGCCTGCAACAGAAACGAGGAAAAATCGGACGTGTTGAGAGGATGCTTCACGCCCCCGACGACCTTTCCGCCTGCGGCCTGAACGACGGCGGACGTGTCGCGTTCCATTGCCTTTCCAAAAGCATAGTCTGCAGTGACGAAGAACCAAGTGTCTCCGCCCGCTTTCGCGAGCGCAGCACCCGTTCCGTGTGACAGCATGTAGGTATCGTAGGTCCAGTGTACGGTATTGGGCGAACATTGTTCGCCCGTCAGATCCGATGTCGCAGCGCCGGAGTTGAGAAACACCGCATTCTTTTCGCGGACGACCGTATTCACGGCGAGAGCGACGCCGGAATTCGGAACGTCCGCGATAGCATCGACGTTCTCCGTATCGAGCCACTTCCGGGCAATCGCAGCCCCGACATCCGGCTTATTCTGGTGGTCGCCGGAGATGACCTCAATCTTCCAGCCTTTCGCCAACAGTCCGGAATCTTCGACCGCCATCTGTGCCGCGACGGTAGAACCAGGACCGGTCGAGTCGGCATATAGACTGGACTGATCGCTCAAAACGCCGACCTTCACGACCCTGTCGGCCGAATACGCCGGCAAGGAAAGCACGACGCAAGCCGACATAAAAACTGCGATGCCCATGCCAGAAACGCGCATTCACTAACCTCTAAAGGAAAAGCCGATCTGAATTCCGCGCAAGGCGCGCGACGGAGACCGGCATGATGCGTCAACTCCCACAGCCGGGTATTGCCGCATCTTGCTGTCCGCTTGCCTCCGATTGCGCATCAGGCGAACACCGCCACGTGCTGACGACAACACAGCACTGCTTCGCCTTCGGCATTCCACACCGTCATCTTCTGGCTCGAATATCCGTCTCGAAGACTTTCGGCTTGTACTTCGACGAGCCACCATCCCGCGCCGTTCGCGATTCGGTCGGTCAGAACATCCAACGACCAGGTCATCGTGCTGAGCGGTTTGTAGCTATCGAAAAAGGCCATCGCTGCCGGCAGTGCGGCGTCGGCCAATGCCACGAGCGACGCCATCGTATCGGGAGCGGCATCGTCGCGATGCTTCAACCAGATCGCCGTGGTCATATTGCTCGACTTCGAGAACGGAGCGTTCCCGCCGGCCGAGCGCCGCTCGAAATTTCTCGGAAAATTCAATCCTGGGATCGTTAGCGGGAATGGCTCGCAGTCCGACGGCGGGGGCACGATCGGCGCTACGACTTGCACCCCGGCGCGTGACGCCTGACGAGCCGCACCGTAACAAAAAGTGGCTCGCGCGGAGATCCCATCGTCGCCTTGCGAATCCACTCCCACGAATGCCGTCGATCGGCCACGACGAAGCATCGATGGATGCAAAGCTACCATCTTCGAGGACGGTCCTACGAAGGCCAATTGCGCCGACCTCAACGGCGGAACGTCGGGGAATGCGGCCGACGCGCTCTGCAGGCAATAGGCTGCCAGCAACCCACCGTACAGAGTCCGCCCCTGCAACCACCCTTCGTGAACGTTCGCGCGAAAGACCTCTCCGTCTCGCACCAACCCCTTCATAAGCGCTGAGAATTCGATCTTAGTCTCGTCCATCTTCGGTTCAGGCCTCTATGACGGTTGCGCGGACCAGTTCCCTGCGGGGGCGCGATACGGATGGAGATCCGTACCGCCGCGCGAAGACTGCGGGAGTAAGCCCGTTATGAAGATGAAAGCGGCGCGTGAAATGGCTCTGGTCGGCGAATCCAACCACCACTGCGATCTCGGCCAGCGGCAAATCGCCCTCCTTGATCAATTCTTGCGCTCGTTGGACGCGACTGCGCTCGAGGTAAGCCATCGGACTCACCCCGACCGTACGCTTGAACAGCCGCGTGAAATGAAACCGACTTACCTGAGCGATAGCCGCCAGATCGTCGAGCGAGATCGGACGACCGATATTTTGTTCGATGTAACGGATGACCCTGGAGAGATGCCGTGGACTCAACTCAGGTCCATCCTTCGACGCCATGCAGGGCGAGATGTCCTTCAGTTCGAACGTGCGCAGAAGGTGAGCGACCAGAGCCCTTGCCGTCGAATCGATCACGAGCGTGCGAGCTGGATGATCGGGCCGCGTGATCTCCGAGAGGAGAGCCAGACCAAGATGCTCCACGAGCTTGTCGCGCGAATTGAGCACATCGGCCAGTTGGACGCAGGCGTCCTTGCTCCCGCAAAACTCCGCCGCCATACTCGCTACCATATCTGGCGGGATCGACACGGTCATATGTGCGTGCGGCATCTCCCACGCCAGATAGGCGACGCTACTGGCTGGCAATAGCAAAACCGTGCCCGGCGACGCGATGCTCGTGTGGGCGCGGCCATTGCGCCGCTGAAACAACGGCCCTGTGCCGCCGCATTGTAGAATGAGGAGATGGTTTGAACGCGGCGCGATCTCGAGACTCGCTCGCCTGCAGAACCGCCGAAGTTCGACAACAAGACTATGTGACCCGATCTTCCACCAGCCATCGGCCAGCACATCGGAGTCGGCGGCGATCGATGCACTCGCCTCATCGCAGTGCGACACTTCGTTGTCCTCTCGTGGCGACAGGGCACCCAAGCTTTTTTGCTTGAGCAATTGCGGACGTAGTGATTGTTTAATCGGGTGTCGCCACGGTTGCTTCGGGCTTACGGAATCGCTGCCGCGCCATCTTCGTTCCTCCGTATCGCAAAACGTCTTGATCTTATTGTGTGACGAATGCCGTCGTTCTTGGTAGTTAACTTCAAAACTTGAAGCGAGTCCAGCATGAGATCGTCTTCTCTGGGAAAAATGATCTGCACGACTGCGAGAGCGGTCGACGTAGTGGGCGACCCTTGGACTCTCATGATTTTGAAAGAGCTCTTCATGGGAGGAAAGAAATTTGAGCATTTTCAATCCTTTACGGGCATCTCACCGCACCTCTTGAGTATCCGGGTCAAGAAACTCGAACATGCCGGGGTGGTGGCACGGCGGCCCTACCAGAAGAGACCCATACGCTATGAATACCTCTTGACCGAGAAGGGCATCGACCTCTTCCCGGTCATTATTGCCTTCAAAAACTGGAGCGAGCGGTGGATCGATTGGCCGGACGGCCCTCCCGTCGAGCTCCGACACCGGCACTGCGATCATCCGACGTCGCCGCGGCTCGTCTGCTCTCATTGCCAGGAACCGATCACGGCTCGGGACATCGACTACAGCATCTCGAGCGCGATGTCTGACGAACGGGATGCCATGCGAAGGGCATTCGTCGAGCGAAAGATCAGACATCCGAAATGAAAAAGGCTCCGTTCGTGGTTGCACGAACGGAGCCGAAGTGGTCGACGTCAGGCTTCGGTGGAGGAGCTAATCCGCTTTGCCGTCGACCGGTTCGCCGATGCGTTCCCACGTGGTGCCGGTCCATCGCTGCATCTGGAGTTGCGTCCACATCATATTGTTCTGCGGCGACGTGTTGATCACCAATCCGGGGGCCGCCGTAGGCAAGACCACGTTCTGCAAGTTCAACGATTGTTTGATGATGTTCGCGCGCGACAGATCCGATCCGCATTGCGTAAGCAGCTTCTCGAGCAGGATGCCCTGCTGATATCCGTAAAGGTAGTTCGTCTCGGCGACATCTGATCCGTGAAGATACTTCTCGAAGAAGGCCTTGTATTCCTTCATTCCGGGATCGTCGGCCCAGCTGGTGTCGCTGGGATCCTTGTTGATCGTGCCGGCCAGCACGCCGACGGCATTCTCCGGGCCGGCAGGGTTGATCGTCGCGGAAACCGAGCTCGAGGGATAATTGATGATGATCGTCGCCTTCCAGCCGATCTGCGCGACCTTGCGGATGGCTTGAGCAGCGAACTTCGGGGTACCGGCGATCAGCAACCCCTCCGCCCCGGATGCCTTCAAGGTCAGCACTTGCGAGTCGATCGTCGGAAAGGTCGTGTCGTAGCTCTCGGTGACGACCTTTTTGTCGAAATCCGGACCGAAGAAGGCCTTGAACGCCTTTACGTGGTCCTTACCGAGATCGTCATTCTGGTAGAGAATCGCGTACTTCGCGTTTGGAAGCTTGGCCTTGAAGAATTTTGCGTAGATCGTTCCTTCCGTGACATAGCTCACCAGGCCGGTCGTGGTTTGCGGAAAGTCGGCCACACTGGTGAATTTGGAAGAGCCGGTAACGATCGCGACGTTTGGTATGCCGCGTTGAGCCAAGTATTTCGCGGTCGCCGATACCCCCGCAGTGCCGAGTTGACTGAACATGAAGGCGATCTCGTCGGATTCCACGAGTTTGCGGACGTGCTCGACCGTCTTGGGCGGAGAATACGCATCGTCCATCGCAATGTAGTTGATCTTGCGGCCGTTGATGCCGCCGCGCTCATTGATGGATTGTACGTAGGCGAGAAGTCCCTTGCCTACCAATCCGATGGCCGACGCGGGTCCGCTGAACGGAAACACACCACCGATCTTGATCTCGGTCGCGGTCACTCCCGGCGCATCCTCGGCGGAAGCGACCGTTGTCAGCGATAGCAACGCGCTCAATATGACCGCGGTTGTCCTAAGCATTTCGTTTCCTCCAAATTATTTTGTTAGGTCCCTCGACTTCGACGTCGAGGGACTTCGCGATCTTTTTTCCGACGATGACGTTCGAAACTGTCGAAAGCGTCTACGCCGCCGCGTCTGCCTCGGATGCATCCTTTTCGAGCTGCGCGATCAGCTCGCTGGTCGTGAACATCGCGTGCGAGTACGTTGGCCCGTTGATCTCGTGCGCTGCATGCATCGCTTCCTTGGTGAACGCCGCTGTCGCGTCCTTTACCAACGTCACGTGATAGCCGAGCTCCATGCCGAAGCGGCCCGTCGACTCGACGCAGGTGTTGGCGAGCATCCCGATGATGATGATACGTTCGATGCCGTGTTGCTTGAGCTGCTGGTCCAGATCCGTGTTCGCGAACCCGCTTTGCGCCCAATGCTCCTGGATGATGATATCTTCGGGCTGCGGCTGGAAATCCTTGTGGAAGGTACCTCCGAAGGACCCCTTCTGGAACGTCTGGCGTTTTCCCGACGCGACCTGCGTGTTGCTGGGATACTTCCAATGCAGGAAATCGCCCGGAACCCAACGATGATGAGGAACGAAGAAGATCTGCATTTTGATCTTGCGCGCGGTATCCATCATCGATTTCAGGTTCGCGAGAAGGTTGACCTGTTCGGCGACGTCCTTGGCGAAGGGCCAGAGCTTGCCTTCCGGAGCGAGAAAGTCGTTGTACGGGTCGAGGAGAAGAAGGCCCGTTTTCTTGATCGGATAGTTCACTCTCGTCATCCTTCTTGGTTCGCGCCGATGCAGGCGCTTCGGTGGATCGACCGGTTGATCGTCCACCTCAAATTGACCCACGGCAGACGTCGTCCGTCCACGCGCAGCCGCAGTCCGACTATCAGGTCGTGGGATGGTAATGGCTTGTCTCTTATTGCGCCGTTTTTGTTCGCCGTTGCTGCCGCGAGAGAACAGGGCTGTTCATGGTCGACTTATTGAATTGACGCTGCGCCCTCAGCCGAGATTGCTATCGTCAACTGACGAGGCCGCCGAAAGGAATAGACAATGTCTGAGATGGTGGAACCCGCCGGAACGGCAGAGCTTCTCAACGAGCTCCCTCACCGGCTCCATCGAAGCTTTTCGACGACGGCAGAGAAATCGCCGGATCGTCTTGCGCTCGTCGATGGCAGCCTCAAGGTTACCTACCGCGACCTCTCGCGATTGGTCGCATCGACCGCCACGGGATTGCACGCCTTAGGCGTGCGCCCCGGCGACAGGATCATGGTCGTCTGTGAGAACTGTGTTTCACTGGTAGCATTGCTATTTGCGGCCAGCTCGATCGACGCCTGGGTCATCGTGGCAAATCCGAGACTTTCCGCCAGAGAGCTGGATCAAATCAGAGATCACAGCGGGGCACGACGAATCTTCATCGGAGCGGGAATCTCGGCGCATGCCGCGGATCACGCCCGCCGGATGGGCGCTTTGGATGCGGATCTGCCCGCGCTGAGCGGCGTGAGTGTCACCGAACTACAAACGGACGCCATTCCTGAGCCGGTATCGAGCGACAGGGCCCAGCAAGTCGCGCTGCTGGTCTATACCTCGGGAACGACAGGGACGCCCAAGGGCGTGATGTTGACCCACGAGAACGTGCTGTTCAGTGCCTTAGCGATTGCCAAGACCCGGGAATTTTGCGCGGAAGACTTGGTGTATCTCGTGCTGCCGGTATCGCATATCGCCGGCATGGCCGTTCTCCTCATGACCATGCTGACCGGCGGGACGGTTCGATTGGCCCATCGCTACGAACCTTCCGAGTTGGCCGACGCGATCGCGAAAGAAGGCGTTTCCGTGGTCTATGGAGTTCCCGCGACTTATCAAAAGCTCCTGGAATACGCCGACGCAACCCAACGTTCGCTTGGTCGCTATCGCTTGCGCGCGTTGGCGGTCGTCGGCGCGCCGATGGATCCGTCCTTAAAGGCTAGGGTCCGAGAACGCATCGGCCTCAACCTGTTGAACGGTTACGGCATCACAGAGTGCTCCCCGGGGATCTCCGGCTCGCGCATCGACGTTTCGGACGACGATCTATCTGTGGGACCACTCCTGCCCGGCATCGCGGGGAAGATCGTGTCGAAAGATGGCACCGCCTTGCCCGAGGGAGAAGTCGGAGAGCTACATGTGCGCGGACGGTACGTGATGAAGGGATATTACCGGGCGCCGGACTTGACTGCCCAAGTTGTCGACTCCGAAGGATGGTTCAACACGGGCGACCTCGCTTATTTCAAGCAGGACCAGCTATTCATCGCCGGCCGAACGAAGGAAATGATCATTCGATCGGGATTCAACGTGTATCCGGCCGAGGTCGAGGCTGTCCTGAACTCCCACACTGCAGTGTTGCAGTCTGCGGTCGTCTCTCGTCCCGTCGAGGGAAACGAGGAGGTCGTGGCGTTCGTTCAGCTGGTCAACGGAGCGTCGGCGACCGCCGCCGATATTTTGGCGTACGCCAAGACCCAACTGACAGCATACAAGCGACCTGCCGAAGTGATTATTCTTCCCGAGTTTCCCGCGTCGTCCACTGGAAAGATTCTGAAGCGAAAACTGGCGGACTCGCTGCTTTAGTGGCGTGAATCCGACTACTTGGGCAATCATCGTCAAAACTGCGCAACAAGCTTCAAGACACACTTCGAAGTGTTCGGCCACTCTCGCGACGGTGGTCCTGAGAAAGCTATCGGACCACCGCCCAAACTGACGAGGTGGAACGAGATGTGCTCCGTCGAATGGATTTACAGCGAGCTTGTGAATATTGCCTTCGAGGAAGAAGAGCGAAAGCGGAAGGTGGCCGCTCTGATCGGCGGCACCCCAGCCTCGGAACGGGGCGAGGCTCAGGCACCGGTTTCGGCTCCCCTGCAAGAAGCCAGAGTTCCGATGCTCGCAAGGGTGTTGGCTGCCGTTTTCCGCTCGAGCAACGTTGGAATTAGAGCCTGAAGAATTCGGGTCTCTAGCGGTCGCTTAGAAGTACGATCTTCCCCACGGTCGCCCGATCCATCAGTCGGGCCATGGCGGCGGTCGTATCCATCAGGCCGTATCGGTGCCCTATATCGACCGAGATTTTACCTTCGACCGCCATCGAGATGATTTTCGCGTTCAGGTCCCTCACTGCGGCGAAGTTCTTGCCCATGCCCCATCCGCCGAAGAATACGCCGACAATCGAGCAGTTCTTGAGCAATGGATAGTTCATGGCGAGCGTGGGGATGCGGCCGCTGGTGAAACCCATTACGATGATGCGACCAAGGCTGTTGATGCACCGCACGCATTGATCGAAGACGTCGCCGCCGACGACGTCCAGAATGACGTCGGCGCCCTTGCCTCCCGTGACACCTTTTACTCCGGTTCGAAGGTCGTCCGTGGAATAATTGATGACGTGATCGGCGCCTGCTCTAATCACGGCATCACGCTTTCCGTCGCTCCCGACCGATGCGATCACCGTCGCACCCAACGCCTTTCCCAATTTGATCGCGGCCATCCCGACGCCGCCCGCCGCTCCGGTGACGAGCAAGGTCTCGCCCGCTCTGAGATTCACCCGTTCGACCAGGGCGAAGTACGCCGGGCTGTACGTCAGGCGGAAGGTGGCCGCCTGCTCGAAGTCCAAGGCGGCCGGTATGATCGAGAGCGTATTGACGTCGGTGACGACCTCCTCGGCGAAGGCGCCAAAGTAGTTGAGAAACGAGACACGATCGCCGGGCTTCGCCTCGAGCACTTCCGATCCGACCTCGGTCACCTCCCCCGCACCGCAGGCACCGGGCGTATATGGCAGGTCCGGCTTGAGCTGGTAGAGGCCCTGCGCCATCAGAACGTCCATAAAGCCAAGGCTCGCGACCTTGACGGCCACTCGCACCTGAGTGGGTCCAAGAGCCGCACGTTGGACATCTTGCCACCTGAGTTCGTCGGTGGGGCCGAATTTGTTGCAAACGATTGCTTTCATGGCGCCGGCACCGGGGTTGGACGGAGGTCCACGATCCACTCCGCCTTCAGTTTCTTCGCGAATAGCTTCGCCTCGATTTCTTCCGCCGTCTCGAAGAGTACTGCATCGGGCGTTACTTCTACCGAGCGTTTCAAAATCTTGCGCAGCTCTTCCCCGACCGAACGCCGGTCGAACCCTTCGCCCACCGCGAGGTGAACTTCGAGCAGGTCGCGCGACGTCGGATCATCGGGCGCCTCCTTCCGAAGCACAATCTGATAGGTACGTACTCCATTGACGCTACGCACGGCGTCCTGAAGCCCAACGAACTCGACTCGCGCACCGCGGATCTTCGTGAAGTCCTTCTCGATGCGCCAGATCGGAGTGATCAGGCGAGGAATCGTCAGACCACAGTGCGGACAATCCCCCCACACCATGCCGCCCGTTACGTAATCTCCCGTCCAGTAGCGCAGGATGACCGTTCCATGCCAATCGATATGACTCCAGACGAAGACGCCAGGCTCGCCCCAAGGAACAGGCTCGAGCGTCTTGGGGTCGAGGATCTCGGCAAAGAAGTACTCAGGATCGAAGTGTAGCTTGGATCCCTCGGCGCATTCATAGAAGCCGGTCGACCTGAGTTCGGTCGAACTCATGCCCTCGAGTATCTTGGCTTCGGTAGATCCTATTGCCTCGAACAGCTCTCGAAGTAGCTTTCGGTACGAGTCGGTGAGCGGTTCGCCGACGCAGATTGCGGTGCGGAAGTGATTCATCGGAGGCACTGTGCCGGCGTCCACCATCCGCTTTGCGGTCCGTAGCCAATGGGACAGGTAGGATGGCAGACAAAGGATGTGGGCGAATCTTCCCTCCGCCGCCAACTCCACCTGACGTTCCGTCGGCATCACCTTTCCGCCGAACGTGTTGAAGTTCGGTTGACCTCCATATAGAGGCACGAGCATCGCCGCGTAGATACCCAGATGAGGGGCAGCCGGAAGAAGATTCAACCACTTGTCTTCCGGACGTACGAGCCCACTCAATTCGAAGAACCACGCGGAACCTCGTGCCAGCAGATCCATGTCCGTCGAAGTGTATCCCGTCGTGATCGACCTACCCGTCGAGCCGCCAGACATTTGAAAGTGAATCGGCTGCCAATCCCTGAGGAATTGTTCCTTTAGGCGCACCTCGAGCGCTCGCAGTTTGAAGATGTCCCTTAGCCCGGGCTGCTCGGCAGCCTCGCGATACTGCTTCAATCGTTCAGGACCCAGCTCTTCTACCTCGTGGCGATTGGGCATCCCCGGAAAGGCGGGCATCACGGTGAACTCGTCTTGGTGCGCGACAATGTCCTCCTTTCTCGTGATCGGTATCCTGCGGAAATCCTCGTAGGTTTTCAGCTCGTCGGGATGAATGTCGCGCTCCTTCATGATGCGCCGATAGTAGGGCGAATAGGGATAGACGACGTCCTTCATGTACTTCAGCAAGCGCTCCAGCGATTGTGCCTGCTGCCTTTGCGCGGTTGTCCCTTGGAACGTGAATTTCATGATGTTGGCCTACTTCTGCAGCAAGGGACAGCCGCCTTGCTCCAAGGGTCGGAAAGCTTGATCGGGCGGTAGGACGGCCGATACTTTGGCCAAATCCCAGAGCCCGGTGGATTCGGAAGGCTTTTTAACCTCCAGCACATACACCGAATGGATCTTCCGTCCGTCGGGACGTATCTTGCCGTGACCGAACAACGCGTCGTCCGTCGGCAGTTCTTTCATCTTGGCGGCCACGGTCGGGCCATCGAGCGTTCCCGCGGCTTTCACGGCCTTGAGATAGTGCGTCACGGCTGAATACGTTCCTGCCTGCGTCATCGAAGGAATTCTTCCGCCGTTCAGTTCACCGAACCGCTTGGCCCAGGACCGCGTCCCGTCGTTCACGTCCCAATAGAACGCTTCGCTGTAAATCAGCCCTTGAGCCGCCTGCAGACCAAGCGCGCTGACATCGCCCGCTACGAGTAGCAACCCGACTAGCTTCTGGCCGGAGGTATCAAGTCCGAACTCGTGCGCTTGTTTGACGGCCGTGATCAGGTCGGCGCCGGCAAGAGCCAGTCCGACGACCTTCGCCTTGGACGATTGCGCCTGGAGCAGAAAGGAGGAGAAGTCAGACGTGTTCAGGGGCGCGCGAACGCTTCCCAGCACCTTACCCCCACGCGCTGTCACCACTTCGGACGATTCGTGCTCGATGGCCCTTCCGAACGCGTAGTCCGAGGTGATGAAGAACCAGGTATCGCCGCCTCTGTCGACCATGGTGTTGGCCGTACCGTGCGCAAGCATCCAGGTGTCGTATGTCCAATGAAACGTCGTGGGCGAGCAGGCACTCCCTGTAAGGTCCGCTGTGGCGGGCGACGTCGCGAGCAATATCTTCTTCTTTTGGCGAGCGACTTCGTTTACGGCCAGAGCGACGGCGGAGTTGGGTACGTCGACGATCGCTTCGACGCCCTCCTCGTCGAACCACCTTCTGGCGGTAACGGTCGCGGCATCTGCTCTGTTGAGATGATCGGACGAGATCACGACGATCTTCTTGCCCAACACTTCGCCGCCGAAGTCCGTCACGGCCATTTCTGTTGCTTTTAGACCATTGGTCTGAGCGAAAGGCCCTGTAAGATCCGACAGCACACCTATCTTGACCACGTCGTCAGCGATGGCCGGCGCCAGCGTGGCGCCGAGCGTTAGCGCAGCAATCAATGTTTTCTTCAGTTTTGTCGATCCCTGGGGCCGGTACATTCGGCTCATGCTCCCTTGTGTGTTTTCTCCGCAATAGGATTGCTGCGTATTCGATGCAAATTCGGCCAGCCTGCTTTTTCACTCATTGAAAACCCCGCAAGCGATGCGCGTTGCCGATCGCGCATCGGTTGCGATCGTCTAGGCAGTTGACGCGGGATTATGTCGGTCGAGGCGCTGCAGCGCGTTGGCGCTTTGAACGAGGCTACCTGAGCTGCCGACTTCTATGGACCAGTTGAAGCCCTATTTCGTCGGCGGCCTGCCTGAGCTTCGGCATAACTTTCGGAACGAAGCTGCGGGAGATGCGACTGGCCCATCCGGAGACGGAAATCGCAAAGACCGCCTTGCCTTCCCTGTCGAAGACGGGAGCGGCGTGCGAGACCAGTCCGGGCACGGCTTCCTCGAAATCGCAACAGGCTCGCTTGGCACGAATGTAACCGAAGTTCTTTCGCAGATGCCCGGGATCGGTGATGGTCTGCTTTGTGTAGGAGCGCAGACGTCGGCTACCATAGAGTTCGAGGAAGGACTGTTCGCTGCCGTAAGCGAGCAGAAGCTTGCCCAGCGCTGTGGCATGCGCCGCCGTCGGCATCGTCTCGAAGGCATTCATCGTTTCGCGACCGCCGTCTGCGGCCAACACGCGCTCGTGCACGATGACTTCAGCTCCTCTGAGTTCACCGAACTGAAGGGTCTCGCCGAATTCGGACGCCAACCTGACCAGGATCGGGCGCACTATGCCGCGAAGATAGTTCGTACGGTGAACGGTGTCGGCCAATCGGAACAACCCGTATTGGAGGTGATATCTATCCTCCTCATCTCTCCGGACGTATCCCATGTCCGCCAAGGCTGCCAACAGGCGGAAAGTCGTCGCGATGGGCAGACCCACTCGCTTGGTTATCTCGACGAGGCGCAGAGGCTGCGGGCTCGCCGTGAGCACCTCGAGGACGTCGAAGCCGCGCGTCAGCGATCGGTTTTCATATGGTGACATTGCTGTCTCTCGTGGGCAATCTACGCTCCCAACCTGGACGATATGGTGCGCGCGGTCGCGACGGCCTCCGCCGCAACTCGTCGAAGCCGATCGGGCGTGTATGTGTGCTTGAGTCCGCCGACGCTGATGGCCCCCTCCAGCCGTCCGCCCTGCCCGAAGATTGGGGCCCCTACCGCGATCACGAGCTCGGCGACGTCTTCGTCTCCGATCGCGTAACCCCGCTCTCGATCCGATGCGATACGAGCCCGGATCGAATCGGGATCGACATTCGTCGCATTGGCACGCTTCAATAGGGGGGCCGCCAACACCGCTTCCTGCCTTTCGCGAGGAAGGTGCGCGAGGATGATGCGGGGAGCGCCGCCGCAATGAAGCGGCAGAGTGGTTCCGATAGACATGACGTTCGCCTGTATCGGCAAATCGCCGTCGACCTTGTCGATGCAGATCGCTTGTAGATTGTGTTCGACCACCAGCAGGACGGTGTTGTTCGTGGCCTCCGAGAGAGTGCGCATCGCGGGCAAAGCTGCCGATCTGAGATCGATTCCCGCGATAGCGGCGCTTCCCAGCTTGAACAGATCGAGACCCAGTCGGTATCGACCGGTCTGCTCGTTCCTGTCGACGAACCCCTCAAGTTGAAGAGATATCAACATGCGGTAGCAGACAGTCCGGGGATACCCCGTCCGTTGAACCACTTCACTCAGGCTCAGTTCTGGTTGGTCGTGCGTAAAGGTGCGGAGGATTGCCACCGCTTTGCCGACCGATTGATTCCTCTCTTTTTCAGCCATCTTCTTGTGTCCGATAATCGGAACGTACTTCCGATTATCGGACAAGTCAATGTTGCTTTTATTTTTGAAGCGAATACCGTGATTATCCGGCGGCAGCTTTTTCCCTAAGCGGCGCCGTCGATACGCCGATAAGCGCGCGGTACTCGTCCGCGCTCATGATCTCGCGCCCCAAGCCTCTTGCGATGCTCGCGACGAGCTTGAAGTGCTCAGCGTTGCTCGTGATCATGTCGTCACGGTGTGGCCACTTCCAGACCGTGTCTTCCATTCCTACTCGGACGTGGAGCCCCATCAGAAGTGCAAGGTTTGCCAAATGCGTGCTCGCGCGCCCCGCCGCGCAAACCATGATCACGGAACTGGGGTCGATGGCGCGGATCAGACGCACGGTCCTTTGCAGACCGTCGATCATGCTGTCCGGGTCGTACATCGGGCTGCATCCCGGCAATGCGGAAAGGACCGCCCAGACGAACGGCGGCTCCAAGAGGCCGCTATCGATCAGGAACCGTCTGGCATTGTCGACATCACCGTCGGTATATACGGCGATCTGAGGCTTCATCCCGGCCGCCAGTGTCATGCGTGCCTTCTCGATCATGGCATGCGGCGATTTGACGAACATATTGTCCCCGAGCAGGACCGACGTCGTGTTGATCGGAACCGCGTCGATCAACCCCGCTTCCATGACCTTTCCCATCTCCGCGCTCTCGCGGTCGTTGACGGCCACGAGACACGCGTCGAACGAGACATGCGGATACTTCGCACGAAGCGGCAGAATGACTTGCTCGAAGAGGCGCTTGTCCAGGACGTTGTACCCCGCCTCGTCGCGCGCGTGGACGTGAATGACAGGAGCCCCCGCCTTGATGCACTCTTCGGCGGACGCGATGATCTCCTCTACGGCAACCGGCTGGTTCGGGTTCTCGCGTTTCGTGAAGAACGCACCGTTGATCGCAGCCGAAATGAAGACCTTCTCCGGAAATTCCCATTTCGGCATCGGAGCAGCTGTCGAGTAACGTGACCGGTTTGGATCCATGATGTCGGGGATCCCATAGGGCTGCCACGAAGTCTTTATGCCGGTCTTGGACACCCACCTGTCGACATGGGACCAATTGATCCCGTTCTTCTCAAGTGACATTCGATCCTCCTCTCGCGAACAGTCGATTGCAACGAAATGAGTTGCATCGACGGGCTTTCTGCTTCCGAGGATCGGACGATAGCCATGGTGCGGCCGACCACCTTTGAAAATTTCACTTTCTTTCATTGAATGAAAGCTCTTAACCCGCCTCGCGCCGGCTGGATTTAGGCCGGGTCTCGGTTCGCCGACTTCGCGAAGTGGATTTCATACGGGAGGGGGTACCGATCGAGTATCGCGGCGATCGCCTGCCGAAGTGCATTCCGATCGCTTTTGGAGCTCAGCACAGTCACCTTTAGTGCGGGAGGCACGCCCCCAGTTTCCACCTCCATCCAAGCGTTGGTTGCTGCAGCGAGCGCCATCATGGCCGACCTGGCGGCCCTTGCCACCGCGTCGAGTCGAAGCGCCCCCCTGTCGATCGCACCGACCGCGGTGGTCGGAAGTTCGTCCACGATGAAAATGGCTTTCGGTCGCGCCGAGGCATCCATGATCGACACCGCTAGATGCCGATCGACCTCCTCCGGGACGCATGATTTTCCCGATTCCACAACCACGTACATCACAAGCACTTCTCCGAAATAGGGATCCGGCATGCTCGTAGCCGCAGCAATCGCAACGAGCGGATGCTTGTTCGCGATGCCTTCGATCGAAACAGGATCGATTTGGCGTCTGCTGCCGACAGAAATGAAATCCGTCATCGTCAGCTCATCATCCGCAAAACTCCATGACGCCTCATCGCCGCCCGCGATTGTTGTTCAACCTGACCGGCCAGGCAACCGTGCAGGTCGTGTGCTTGAGGCTATGAGCGACCGTTGCGATTTTGGCCGCATTTCCAGATTCGGGGACACGTTTTCAGTGAATGAAAACTCTCTTGTTGGGAGGTGGAGGAAGCGGCGATGGCCGGATTAGATGCCGGCGACTCGGTTTGTTCTTGATCGATGTGTTTGTCCCGGGAGGCGAGCCTTGAAGTACTTCATCGTTTATGCACATCCGGAGCCGCAGTCCCTTAACGGTCATCTCATGAGGCGTGCGGTGGCCGGTCTCGAAGCCGCCGGACACGAAGTCAAAGTTTCCGATCTCTATGCAAGCCGATGGAAATCTGCCGCGGATGCGGACGATTTCCCGGAAGGAACCGCAAGCCCATTGATCTACGGAAAGGCCTCCGCCGAAGCCTTCAATAGCGGGACGCAGTCTTCGGACATCGCCGAGGAGCAGGCGAAATTGCTCTGGGCGGATGCGGTGATCCTGCAGTTTCCTATCTGGTGGTACGGGATGCCCGCGATCCTGAAGGGATGGGTGGATCGCGTCTACGCGCGCGGCTTTGCTTACGGGGTCGGTACCTTCGCGGGGAAGAAGTGGGGCGAGCGTTTCGGCGAGGGAGTCCTCAAAGGCCGCCGTGCGATGACGGCGGTGACTCTCGGAGGCCGAGCGGCGCAGTACGGACCCAGGGGGGTCAACGGCTCGATCGACGATATTCTGTGGCCGATACAACACGGCGTTCTCTTTTATCCGGGTATGACGGTCGTTCCTCCGACCGTCTTCTACGAAGTTGGCCGGCTCGACGCCGGAACTGTGGATAGCCTCTGCCGTAGCTATCTCGACCGCCTACTGCACATCGCGACGACCGACCCCATTCCGTTCAGGACGCAGAACGGTGGCGACTACAACGAGCAGCAGGTGCTTCACGGGCATCTTGCGGTGGACCAAGCCGGCCTAAAGATCCATCAGGCGCCCCCCGCCTACTCGTCGAATACTTCGATCGGGTCCACGGTTGACTTTACACCGCGCCATGTTGCTCCCTCGTCCAGGACCGAGGAAACCTGGCCGCACCTTGCCTCACCAGAAGATTGAAGAACCGGTGCCCGGTGACTTAGCCATGCTTCGCGGGCACGGTCTCCGCGGCGATCTTGGGATAGACGACCTGCTGCGATCGATCCGCAGTCCACTGGATGAACATTGCCGATCCGTCGCTCAGCAATCCGTCGTCGGCGAACTGCAGTCCCTTGGGTTTGGCGAGGTAGAGATCGGGGGCGCCGAATGGAATGTCTATCTTCCTGAACGCATCGACGAGTTGCCCGGGCTCCAACGAAGTCGACATTTCAAGCACTCGCTGCAGAACCCGAGCCGCCTGTGCGAACTGAATAGCTCCTTGACCGACGTGCTCGATCTTGCCATTCGCGCGAAGCTCTTCCGCGATTGCGCGCATGGCGGGTATTTTCGCGCCGGGACTGAACGCCGTCATGCCGAAGACGTCCGACGTCAGCACCGACTTTGCGACGTCCGGCCCCAATTCGCTCCACATCGATTGGTCGGAGTAGCCCAATCCGCTGCAGAAGACGCTGTCGTGATAACCGGCCTCGTACCGGGCGCGTTGCAAGAGGATTCCGTTGCGGGGCGTGACCAGACCCGCGACGATATCCGGCTTGAGGTAACGAATCCTCTCCATGGCCCCGGCATGGTCGGATGCTTTCGGGTCGAGGGGCAGGTCGCCGACGATTTGGAAGCCGCTCTCCAATAGTCGTCTGGGCAAGAACTTGTTGACTTGCTGTCCGCCTTCATAGTCCGAATAGGCCATCACGGCCGTCTTTAACGGATACTTCGCATCGTCCCGCAAGTAGACCAGGAGATTCTGGATGTTCTGCGCGGTGCCTCGGTCATACGGATAGCCGAGCGAGAATATCCGGTCCGACTCCGCGCCCCCGCCCCAAACCGAAAGCGCCGGCGTCTTGAGCTCCTTCAGCACCGGGGCGAGAGCAATCATCTGAACGCTCTGAAGAGAGCCGACGAGAACGCAGACTCCTTCCCTCTGGATCAATCTACGCGCCTCCGAGGCCGCCTTCGAAGGCTGGCTTTCGTCGTCCGCAAGGACGAGTTCGATCATCGCACCGCCTTTGCTCTTTATGCCGCCCGTGCTGTTGATCGACTTGATGACGTGCTCGAACGCCGGCTGGCCTTCGCGTCCATAGGCGGCGAGCGAGCCGCTCATGGAGTTAAGGACGCCTATTCGAATGGGCTTTCCGCCCGTGACCTGCGCTCTGATTGGCACCAGTCCAAGGCCAAGAGCGGCTGGAACGGCAAGTGCGAATGCTCTTCGATTGATCAAAACCGACCTCCCGACGACGATCGAAGCTTATTGCTTCATTTATTGAAGTTATCGTAGTCTAGCGGGCGAGGCTCGTCAACGGACGGTCTCAAATCCGCTTGAAGCGATCGACCTGGTCCGACCTCCCGATTGCTTTGT
>Ga0209677_100498_pt1 | contig 22105 bp, 18 predicted proteins | sample AraplaCvi_mCL_r2_2_FD_184285 | JGI IMG/M metagenome (GOLD analysis project Ga0209677, IMG submission 184285) | Arabidopsis root microbial communities from North Carolina, USA - plate scrape CL_Cvi_mCL_r2 (SPAdes) (version 2) | ecosystem: Host-associated > Plants > Roots > Endosphere | place: USA... | reverse complement strand
CGCCACGCCGGACTGCAGCATGTTGGCCATGCCGGCGATCTGGCCGATGGGCTGCGAGAACTCGCGCGAGTACTGGATGAACGCGGTCGCGTCTCCGATGGTCAGCTGCCCCGCCGCCACCCGGAGCGCACCGACCACGGCGATGAGCACATAGGACAGGTACGACACGAAGTTCATCGCCGGCATGATGCTGCCCGAGACGAACTGCGCGCCGACCTGCGCCTTGTGCAGCTTCGCGTTGCGTGCGTCGAACTCCTCCAGCATGACCGCATCCCGGCCGAATGCCCGCACCAGGTCGAGACCCGAGTACGACTCCTCGATGTGGCCGTTCAGCGTGCCGGTCGATGCCCACTGCGCCTTGAACAGCTTCTGGGAGCGCGAGCCGATCACCCCGGCGATCACCCCGGAGAGCGGGATGGAGATCAGCGCGATCAGCGCGAGCTGCCACGACACGATGAACATCATGATGCCGATGCCGAGCACCATGAGCACGGACTGGATCAGCTGCGAGAACGCCTGCTGCAGCGCGGTCTGGATGTTGTCGACGTCGTTGGTCACGCGCGACATCAGGTCTCCGCGCTGGCGCGTGTCGAAGTAGCTGAGCGGGAGGCGGTTGAGCTTCGACTCGACGTCCTTGCGCAGCCCGTACACAACGCGCATGACGAGGGCATTCAGCAGGTAGCCCTGCCACCACTGCAGCAGCGCGGCGACGAAGTACATCGCCAGCACGATCATCAGCAGACGCCCGAGCTCGGTGAAGTCGATGCCCGTGTGCGGGCCGTACACTCCCCGGGCGATCACGTTGGTCGCGTCGCCGAGGATCTTCGGCGCGATCACGACGAGCACGACCGAGACGACCGTCAGCAGCGTGACCCAGGTCATCCCGAGCCACTCGGGCTTCAGCAGACCCATCAGCCGCTTGAACGACGGCCAGAAGTTCTCGGCCTTCTTCGCGGGCACGCCGCCGAACATGTCGCCGTCGCCCTCGCCGGGTGTGAAGTCGTAGTCCTCTTCGAGCTGGTCGAGCACGATGTCCTTCGCGGCCGGGGTCTGCCCCTCCTCGGGGCGGCCGCCGCGCTTCTTGCGTTCCGTGGTGCGTGCCATCTCAGGCCACCTCCAGGCTCAGCTGCGACTCGACGATCTCGCGGTACGTCTCGTTGGTCTCCAGCAGTTCGTCGTGGGTGCCGCGTCCGACCACCCGGCCATCGTCCATGACGATGATCGTGTCGGCCTCGCGGATGGTGGAGACGCGCTGTGCGACGACGATCAGCGCGGCGTCCCCGATCGAGTCGGCGAGCGCGCGTCTCAGGCGCGCGTCGGTCGCGACGTCGAGCGCCGAGAACGAGTCGTCGAACAGGAACACCTTCGGCCGGGCGACCAGAGCCCGGGCGATGCAGAGCCGCTGACGTTGTCCTCCGGACACATTGGTGCCGCCTTGGGCGATGCGCTCGTCGAGCCCGTGCTCCTTGGCGCGGACGAAGTCCGCCGCCTGCGCGATCCGCAGCGCCTCCCACAGCTCGTCGTCGGTGGCGTCCGGCCGGCCGAAACGGAGGTTGGAGGCGATGGTGCCCGAGAAGAGGTAGGGCCGCTGGGGCACGAGTCCGAGGACGCCCGCCACCTCCTGCCGGGAGAGACCGTCGACCGCGACGCCGCCGACCCGGACCGTTCCGCTCTGCGGGGTGAACAGGTTCGCGATCACCGACACCAGCGTGGTCTTGCCTGAGCCCGTGGAGCCGACGATCGCCGTCACCTCACCGGGTTCGGCCGTGAACGACACCTGGTTCAGGACGGGCTTCTCGGCACCCGGGTAGCCGAAGGTCACATCCCGGACCTCGACGCGTCCACTCGTCGGGAGGGTCGCCCCTCCGACGCCCGTCTGGGTGCTGCTGGGCTCGGCCCCGAGCACCTCCTCGAGGCGCTCCGCGCAGACCATCGCGCGGGGGATCATCATGGCCATGAACACGCCCATCATGACCGCGACGAGGATCTGCAGGAGGTACTGCAGGAACGCCGTGAGGGCGCCGATCTGGATGTCGCCCGCATCCACTCGGTGCCCGCCGAACCACAGCACGGCGACGGTGGCCGCGTTGAGGATGAGCATGATGACCGGGAACATCAGCACGAAGACGTTGCCGACCTTGACCGAGATGCGCGTGAGAGCGGCGTTGGCGTCGTCGTAGCGCTTCGTCTCGAACCGCTCGCGGACGAAGGCGCGGATCACGCGGATACCGACGATCTGCTCGCGGATGACGCCGTTCACCCCGTCGATTCGCTCCTGCATGATGCGGAACATCGGCAGCAGCAGGGAGACGAGGATGCCGACCACGACGAAGAGGACGGCGACGGACACCCAGATCAGCCAGGACAGACCCGCGTCGACGCGGACCGCGAAGATGATGCCGGCGATGCACATGATCGGCGTCGACACCATGAAGTTGAACGTCATCAGCAGGAGCATCTGCACCTGCTGCACGTCGTTGGTGTTCCGCGTGATCAGAGTCGGCGTGCCCCAGCGGGCGAGATCGAGCGAGGGCAGCGCATCCACCTTGCGGTAGAAGGAGCGGCGGATGTCCTTGCCTGCCGACATCGAGGCCCGCGCGCCGAAGTACGTGGCGGTGACCGCCGCGATCACCTGCGCGAAGCACACGATCAGCATGAGACCGCCGGTGCGCCAGATGAATCCGGTGTCGCCCGTGAAGATGCCCTTGTCGATGATGTCGGCGTTGAGGGTCGGCAGATAGAGGGCGGCCATCGTCGCGATCAGTTGAAGGATCACGACCGCGGTCACCGAGCGCCAGTAGGGGCGCACGAAGCGGAAGGAGAGGCGAAGCAGAGTCACAGTGAGTCCCGGGTGTGCTGTGTGCGGATATCGGTGTCGACGATGCACGACGCCTTCGACGCTATTCACTATTGAGGACGCGGGACGTCCTCAATAATGACGCGTCAGGCGGCGGTGTAGTGGAGGTGAAGGACGCCGTTGTCATAGGCGTCGTGCTGGCGCAGCCGTAGCGTAGCGGGCGGGCTGCCCTCCGGGAAGAGGCGGGCGCCTGTTCCCCGGACCACCGGATAGACGAAGAGGTGCAGGGATCCGATGAGTCCGTCGCCGAGCAGCCTGCGCACGAGCGAGCCGGATCCACTGATGTACACGCCGCCGCTGAAGCCGTCGGCGAACTCCCGGATGCGCGCCACGTCGTATCCGCCGAGGGAGCGGGAGTTGCGCCAGGTGCGCTCTGCGGTCTCGTCGTCAAGAGTGGAGCTGACGACGGCCTTCGGGCTGTCGTTGAAGAACGGGGCCCCGGGATCGTCTTCCGCGGTGCGCGTCGACCAGGCCGGCGCGAACATCTCGAAGGTGCGACGGCCGAGCAGGATCGCATCCGACTCTCGCGTCAACCGCCCGATGTCTTCGCCCATCGCCGGGTCGAATCCGAAGTCGAACGTCCAGCTCGGATCCTCGAAGACGCCGTCGAGCGAGACGAATTCGTGCACAGCGATCGCGCCCATCCGACTCCCCTTTCCCCCCGGAACAGCATAGGGGCTGGGCCGGCGAATGCGGAGACCGGATTCGGCCGCGGCCTATCGAAGGAGATCTTGTGTCGAATCGCCTTCGGATGGCAGTGGTGAAGGAGATCCGAACGGTTTTCGTTCGATTCTCCTTCACTCGCACCAGCTATCCAACGGGCCGTTTCGTGACGCGGATCGGCTGACCGCGTTCCAGCGCGCCCTGTGACCTGCGGGCGGCCGGCCGCATCCCGGCGCGGCCTTACTGCACCGACCAGCCGCCGTCGCTCGGCAGGACGGCACCGTTGATGTTGACGCCGTCGTCGCTGAGCAGGAAGGTGATCGACGCCGCGAGCTGCTCCGCCGTCGCGATGGTCGGGATCTGCTGCTGGAAGGGGGTGAGGCGCGCCGTGCCCGCTTCGGACGGGTGCGCGGGCATAGGGATTCCGGTCGCGACGCCACCCGGCGCGACGGCGTTCACCCGGATGCCCTGCGAGCCGTACATGAACGCCGTGCTGCGGGTCAGGCCGACGACGCCGTGCTTCGAGACGGTGTACGCGGTCCCGGACGCGTTGCCGCGCAGGCCCGCCTCCGACGCGACGTTGACGATGGATCCGGTGCCCGCCTGGAGCATGACCGGCAGGACGGCGCGGGTCAGCTTGAATCCGCCTGTCAGGTTGATGCCGATGGTGCGGTCCCACACGGCGTCCGAGGTCTCATGCGCCGGCGAGAAGTCGTCGTTGACCCCGGCCACGTTCGCCAGCGCGTCGATGCGATCGCCCGCCGCGGCGACGATGCTGTCGATGTCGGCCTGCTGCGTGATGTCGCCGGTCACCGTCAGCACGGAGCCGTCCGGGAGGGAGGCTGCGAGCTCCTCCAGACGCGCGGCCGAGATATCGACAGCGACCACGCGACCGCCTTCGCGCGCGATGCGGGATGCGGTGGCCCGCCCGATCCCGGATGCCGCTCCTGTCACGATGACCGTCTTGCCGTCGAAACGTCCTGGCGTGAGCTTCTCGACCCATCCCGACTCGACATCCTCGGGCATGACGCCGCCGTTCACCCGCAGGACGAGGTCGTCGACGACCGACTGCGGAAGCTGGCCCTGACTGAGGGCGACGAGTTGCTGCAGCGGGAGTCCGCGGACCGGCGCGAGCATCTCCTCGCCGACGCCCGCCTGTGCGAGCAGTCCCTGGATGAGCGGGGCGCCCTCGGGATGCGCCAACCACTCGCCGATGGTGCTGTGTGCGGTCAGAGGCTTCGGATCGGTCATCGCCGTCCCTTTCGTCCGGGGGTGGGACTTTGATTATGGCACTTGATGCCACAAATCATCCGTGAATCCGGTATGCGCCGCTAGGGGGGTTTCCTCCGGCCCGGGGAGGGCGTACGGATGTGCGTAGCCGATAGACCGGACGAGGGAGGGATGCGCGTGGACACGGTGATCGCCGTGCTCGAGCGCGACGACGTCGCGTTCGAGATCGAGTTCGAGCGGACGAGCGAGCCCCCCTTCGAGCTGCGCCTCCCCTCGCACATCGGCGGAGCTGCCGTCATGGACGTCTTCGACCTCTGCGACTCCTCCTTCTGGCCGGAGGTCATCCGCTACCGGTTCTCGGAGTGCGTGCCGGTCGTGATCGGCTCACCCGACGACCTCTGACCTGCCAGCGCGTCAGCCCAGGGCGCGTCAGCCGAGGGCGCGTCAGCCGACGGCGAGGACGACCTTGCGACCGGCTTCGGCCGCTTCGGCGAACCGGTGCGCCTCCCAGACCTCGCCGAAGGGGAAGAGCACCGGCTCCGCCGTGCGGAGCGAACCCCTCGCGGCGTCGGCGAGCAGCGAAGCGAGAAGGCGCCGGTACTCGGCGCGACGCGTGGCGACATAGAGGGGGACGCTGCACACGCGGTCCCGCAGGTGGGCGGCGGAATCGAGGGAGCCACGGAAAGCGTCGCCCCGCTCGTGGCCCGGGCGGCCGGCGAACGCCGTGTGGATGAGCGCCCCGCCGGGAGCCAGCGCCTCGCGGACGCGCGGTGAACCGGTGTGGTCGATCGCCGCATCCACGCCTCCCCCGGACGCCTCGCGTACGCGCGCCGGCCAGTCCGCCGCGGTGTAATCCACGAACGGGATTCCCAGACGCTCCACCGCATCCCGTCCGCGTTCCGACGCCGTGCCGACGACGACGCGCCCCTCCCGCCGCGCCAACTGGACGGCGAGCGCACCCACCGCGCCGGATGCGCCCTGCACCAGCACGCGTCGCGCCGGACCGGCGAGTTCGAGGGCGCGGGCGGCCGTCACGGCGTCGAGGGGAAGCGCGGCGGCCGCGCCCGCGTCCATCCCGCTCGGCAGCGCGACGAGGAATGTCGGGGAGATCGTCAGGAACGTCGCGTGAGCGCCCATGCGCGGCAGCACGCCGGCGACAACGGTCCCCTCCCGGAGGCCGAGGGCCAGCGAGACGGCCGACTCCGTCACCAGCTCGCCCACGAAGTCGTACCCGGTCACGAACCCGGGGCGCGGCTGCAGCACATAGCCGCCGCGCCGGGCGAGCAGGTCGGTCGAGCCGAGGGAGGCGTACGTCACGCGGACCACCACGTCAGTTCCGCGCGGCGCCGGCAGGGCCTCGCGGGCGAGCACCACGGCCGACGGGTCGCCGAAACGGGAGACCCGGGAGACGAGGCGCGAGGGGATGTCGTGCTCTGAGGAACCCATCGGCCGTCAGCCGGCGCGGCGCTGCAGCAGGGCTGCGCGCTCCGGGTGCGACTCGAACCAGTCGGCCACGTACCAGCACATCGGAACGATGCGCAGCGTGCCGCTCTTCTCGATGTCGTCGACCGCGTACTCGACCAGCTGAGCCGCATACCCCTTGCCGCGGCGATGCGGCACCGTGAAGGCCCGGGTCAGCGAGATCGAATCGCCGAGGATGCGGTAGTCGAGCACGCCGACCAGCTCGCCATCGATCTGCATCGCGTAGCGGCTGGCGTCCTTCTGATCGCTGAACTCCGTGCCCATGTGCCCATGCTACGTCCGTCGACTCGCGCGGGAAGCCGGGTAGTGTGAAGCTGTGGGAACCCGGCCCGCACCTTCAGGTCCCCGCGCGCATCCCGCGACCACGTCACAGCAGACCCGGCCGCCGGCGGCACCCGCCGACCGTGCGACGTGACGACCCTGGAGCACGACCGTGACGTTGGACACCCCGTCGCCCGCACTCGCCCCCGCCTTCCAGGCCCTGCTCGAGCAGGTGCCGATCGGGGAGCACTCGGTGATCGAAGCCGAGACCGTCGCCTACGAGCACGAAGGCCTGCCGCTCGAGGGATACCTGGCGCGAGACATCCAGGCGGACGAGCGGCGTCCCGCGGTGCTCGTCGTGCACGACTGGAACGGCGTCGCGGACAACGTGAGGATGCGCACGCAGATGCTGGCGCGCCGCGGATACGTCGCCTTCGCCGCCGACCTCTACGGGGCCGGCGTCCGACCCACCGGGGATGCGGCTGCAGCCGAGGCGCGCAAGTACTACGACGACCTGCCCCTGCTGCGCTCCCGGGTCGCCGCCGGATTCAGCTGGCTGCGGCAGCATCCCGCCGTCGATCCGGCCCGGCTTGCGGTGATCGGCTACTGCTTCGGCGGTTCCGCCGCCCTCGAGTTCGCGCGCACCGGAGCGCCGGCCCGTGCGGTCGTGTCGTTCCACGGCCGCCTGATCGCCCACGAGCCGTCCGACGCGGCGCAGATCGCCGCCTCCCTGCTGGTTCTGACGGGAGGCGACGACCCGGTGGTGCCGGATGCTGCGGTGGCCGCCTTCGAGGACGAGCTCCGCGGCGCGCCGCATGTCGACTGGCAGGTGACCACGTACTCCGGGGCGCCGCACGCGTTCACGATCCCCGGGACCGACCGCTACCGTCCGGTCGCGGACGCGCGCAGCTGGCGTGCACTCGTCTGCTTCCTCGACGAAGTGTTCCGCTGAGCGACACGTCCCTCCCCGCCCCACCCTCGGCTCCCGTCCGTCCGCCCTCGCCTCGCCGCCCTCGCCTCGGCCGCCCGTCCCTCCGCTCCCGTCCGTCCGTCTTTCGCCGAAGTGCTCGTTGTTGCACCTCGCGCCGGCGTGTCGCATGCAACAACGAGCACCTCGGGAAGATGAGGGGAGGGATGGGCGGGGCGATCCGCGGGGCGCGAGGGGCTCTTTCGCCGAAGTGCTCGTTGTTGCACCTCTCGCCGGCGTGTCGCATGCAACAACGAGCACTTCGGCAGAAGTGGGAGGGGAGGGGCGAGGGACGGGAGGGCGTGGGTGCGGGCGATTGGCGGTGCGGGAGGGGGTCATGTAAGATCTAACCCGGTCCGTGCGGATCATGCGCCACTAGCTCAACGGATAGAGCATCTGACTACGGATCAGAAGGTTGGGGGTTCGAATCCCTCGTGGCGCACACTGGTTGAGACAGTAGAGAAGCCCCGCTGAACAGGCGTATCGCCGGCGAAGCGGGGCTTTTCGTTTCGCCGGACCGCCCCGCCGCCGCCAGCGCCCGCGCGCGCACGGCTCAGCGGGACGGAGGCGCGGCCGTGCTCGACCGGACCACGAGCCGGGTGTGCAGCACGGAGGAGCGCACGGGCTCCGGGCGCTCCTCGATCTCGGCGACCAGCAGCTCCAGCGCCCGGCGGCCGATCGCCTCGAACTCCTGATGGATGGTCGTGAGCGGCGGCCAGAAGGAGTCCGACTCGGCCATGTCGTCGAAGCCGACGACGCTCACCTCCTCCGGGACCCGGCGACCCGCCTCGTGCAGGGCGCGCAGCACGCCCAGAGCCATCTGGTCGTTCGCGGCGAAGACGGCGGTGATCTCGGGCCGGGAGGCGATCTCCTGGCCGTGCCGGTAGCCGGCGGCGGTCGACCAGTCCCCGCGGAACACCTCGGGCACCGGAGCGCCGGCCTCCTCCAGCGTCCGGCGCCAGGACTCCTCGCGGCGGCCGGCGGAGTACGAGTCCTCGGGGCCGGAGATGTGCCAGACGGTGGTGTGGCCGAGGTCCAGGAGGTGCCGCGTGGCCTGGCGCGCGCCTTCGGCCTGGTCCGTGTCGACCTGCGGGTAGTCGGGCCGCTCGGTGGAGTCGATGACGACCACGGACAGTCCGGGCGGCAGTTCCACGTCGGCCCGGTCGACGATGTGCGCCTCGATGACGACGATGATGCCGTCGACGGCCTGCTCCAGGAGGCGGCCGAGGGCGACGCTCACATCCTGCTGGGTGGGGCGCTCGACGGGGATGACCGTGATCGAGTAGCCGGCGGTCGCGGCTGAGACGGCTATCGCATCCAGGGTGCGCATGTTCCCGTAGGAGGAGAGGGTGAACATGACGACGCCGATGTTGCGGAACTGCCCGGAGCGCAGTGCGCGCGCCGCACGGTTGGGCCGGTAGCCGAGCAGCTGCATCGAGGTCAGGACGCGCTGCCGGGTGGAGTCCTCCACATTGGTGAGTCCGTTGGCGACACGCGACACCGTCTGCGTCGAGACGCCGGCGTGCTGGGCCACGTCGCCCAGCGACGGCCCGCGCTTGCGCCCTGCCGAACGGGCGGGCGGTATTTCGGCGATCGACTCTGCCATGGTCCCCACTATTCCCCTTACAACACGACCTTGCGTCATGTTGACGTCAACATGCTAGAGTAGCGCACGCGATGTTGACGTAAACATCGACCCGACACACATCAGGAAAGAGCATGACAACGACGTCCATCTCCCGGCTGACGCGCCGGACCCGCCGCGACTGGCGCGGCTGGGCCTTCGTCGCCCCCTTCATGATCGTCTTCGCGGCGATGATCATCGCACCCGTCGTGTATGCGCTCTACCTGAGCGTGTTCCGGCAGCAGCTCATCGGCGGCAACGAGTTCGTCGGCCTCGGGAACTACGTCGCCCTGCTCCAGGACGCGAAGTTCTGGGAGTCGCTCGGACGCGTCGCGCTGTTCCTCGTGGTCCAGGTGCCGATCATGCTCGCGCTCTCGCTGGTCGCCGCGCTCGCCCTCGACAGCGCCCGGCTGCACGGAGCCGGCTTCTTCCGCATCGCACTCTTCCTGCCCTACGCCGTGCCGGGAGTGGTCGCCGCCCTGATCTGGGGCTTCATCTACGGCGACCAGTTCGGCCTGACGGCGAGCGTCAACCACCTGCTCGGCACCGCGCTCGCTCCCCTGACCTCCCAGTGGGTCCTCGGCTCCATCGGCAACGTCGTCACCTGGGAGTTCATGGGCTACAACATGCTCATCTTCTATGCGTCGCTCCGCGTCATCCCGGGCGAGCTGTACGAAGCGGCGGAGATCGACGGAGCCGGCGCGTTCCGCACGGTGTTCAGCATCAAGCTCCCCGCCATCCGCGGCGCCCTGGTGATCGCCACGATCTTCTCGATCATCGGCAGCTTCCAGCTCTTCAACGAGCCGAACCTCCTCAAGCAGCTGGCGCCGAACGCGATCACGAGCTACTTCACCCCGAACATGTACGCCTACAACCTCTCGTTCGCCGGTCAGCAGTTCAACTACGCCGCGACGGTCGCGATCGTCATGGGCGTGGTCACGGCTGTCATCGCGTACGTCGTGCAACTGCGCGGCTCGAGGAAGGAGCTCCGCTGATGGCCGCCCTGACCGACACCACGAGCCGCCAGGCCGACACGGCTCCCGCACGCAAGGCTCCCTCACGGGCGGCCGCCCGCAACCGGGGCGGCGCCGCCGGTGGACGCCGGGCCCGGAAGTCGCCGGTCCTGACGATCGTGATGATCGTCCTGGTGCTCTACTCGCTCATCCCGCTGATCTGGCTGATCGTGAACGCCACGAAGAGCCAGCCGGACCTCTACTCGACCTTCGGGCTGTGGTTCGGCAAGGACTTCAACCTCTTCCAGAACATCGCCGACACCTTCACCTACCGCGACGGCATCTTCGTGCAGTGGCTCGGCAACACCCTCCTCTACGTGGTCGTCGGCGCCGGCGGGGCGACCCTCCTCGCCACCGTGGCCGGATACGGGATGGCGAAGTTCGACTTCCCCGGAAAGCGCGCCGTGTTCGCGGTCGTGCTCGGAGCGATCGCCGTCCCGGGGACAGCCCTGGCCGTCCCGACCTTCCTCCTCTTCAGCCAGGTCGGACTCACGAATACGCCCTGGGCCGTCATCCTGCCTTCGCTCATCAGCCCGTTCGGGTTCTACCTGATCTGGACCTACACGGTCGAGGCCGTGCCGACCGAGCTTCTGGAGGCGGCCCGGATGGACGGATCCGGCGAGTTCCGCACGTTCTTCACCATCTCGCTGCGCCTGCTCGCGCCCGGCATCGTCACCGTCGCACTATTCGCGATCGTCGCCACCTGGAACAACTACTTCCTGCCGCTCATCATGCTGAGCGATCCGACCCTGTACCCCCTCACGGTCGGCCTCAGCCAATGGAGCGCGCAGGCGACCGGGGTCGGCGCTCAGCCGATCTTCAACCTCGTGATCACCGGATCGCTCATCACGATCATCCCGATCGTGGCCGCGTTCCTGGTGCTCCAGCGCTACTGGCAGTCGGGTCTGGCCGCCGGAAGCGTCAAGCAGTAACCCGCAATCGCACTCCACAAAGAAGTGAAAGGAAGCTCATGAAGCGCATCTTCGCGTCCCGGCCCCTCCGCCGGATCGTCACGGCCGCGGTGGTCAGCGCCGTCGTCGGCGTCTCGCTCGCCGCCTGCTCGGGCGGCACCTCGTCGGGCGGCGGAAGCGCCTCCGACGTCGACGCAGCCCTCAAGCAGGGCGGGACCATCACGTACTGGTCGTGGACCCCGTCCGCGCAGGCCCAGGTCGCCGCGTTCGAGAAGCAGTACCCGAAGGTGAAGGTCAAGCTGGCGAACGTCGGCACCAACACCACCGAGTACACGAAGCTGCAGAACGCGATCAAGGCCGGATCCGGTGCCCCGGACGTCGCGCAGGTCGAGTACTACGCCATCCCGCAGTTCGCTCTCTCGGACTCGCTCGTCGACCTGACGAAGTACGGCTTCGACAAGCTGAAGAGCGACTACACGCCCGGCCCGTGGGGCTCGGTCAACGTCGGCGGCAAGCTGGTCGGCCTCCCCCAGGACTCCGGCCCCATGGCGATGTTCTACAACAAGACCGTCTTCGACAAGTACGGCCTGACCGTCCCGAAGACCTGGGACGAGTACGTCGCCGACGCGCAGAAGCTGCACGCCGCCGACCCGAACGCCTACATCACCAGCGACTCCGGCGACTCCGGCTTCACGACGTCGATGATCTGGCAGGCCGGCGGCCGGCCGTTCTCCGCGGACGGCACCAAGGTCTCGATCAACCTGCAGGACGACGGCACCAAGAAGTGGACGGCGACCTGGGACAAGCTGGTGCAGGGCAAGCTGCTCTCCACCGTCCCCGGCTGGAGCGATGACTGGTTCAAGGCGCTCGGCAACGGCTCCATCGCGACCCTGGTCACCGGCGCCTGGATGCCCGGCGTGCTCGAGTCGTCGGTGAAGGACGGCGCCGGACAGTGGCGCGTCGCGCCCATCCCGACCTACGACGGGACGCCGACCAACGCTGAGAACGGCGGCGGCGCCCAGGTGGTGCTGAAGCAGAGCAAGAACCAGGCTCTCGCGGCCGGCTTCCTCAAGTGGCTGAACAACGACCCGGCCAGCATCAAGGTCTTCCTGGCGTCGGGCGGATTCCCGTCCACCACCAAGGACCTGAACTCGTCCGACTTCCTGGCCACCGCCCCGTCGTACTTCGGCGGCCAGAAGATCAACGAGGTGCTCGTGGATGGCGCCAAGAACGTCTCCACCGGATGGCACTACCTGCCGTTCCAGGTCTACGCGAACAGCATCTACGGCGACACGGTCGGGCAGTCGTACAGCTCCAACACCAGCCTCAACCCGGGCCTCCAGGCCTGGCAGAAGGCGCTCGTGACCTACGGAAACCAGCAGGGCTTCACGGTCACCGGCAAGTAATCGGCACGTGGCCGGCCGCGCGTATCGTGGCCGGCCACGGCTTCCCCACCCTTCAGGAGAACCATGAACACCTTCGAGATCGCGGGAGACGACTTCCTCCTCGATGGAGAACCCCACCGCATCCTCTCGGGTGCCCTCCACTACTTCCGGGTGCATCCGGACGACTGGGCCGACCGCATCCACAAGGCGCGCCTGATGGGGCTCAACACGATCGAGACCTACGTCCCGTGGAACGCGCACGAACCGCAGGAAGGCGAGTGGCGTGCCGACGGCCCGCTCGACCTGGACCGCTTCCTGCGCGCGATCGCCGACGAGGGGATGCACGCGATCGTCCGCCCCGGACCCTACATCTGCGCCGAGTGGGACAACGGCGGACTGCCGGCGTGGCTGTTCACGGATCCCGAGGTCGGCATCCGTCGCTCCGAGCCGAAGTTCGTGGCGGCCCTGAAGCGCTACCTGCAGAACGTGCTCGACATCGTCCGGCCGCTGCAGATCACCGAGGGCGGCCCCGTGGTGCTCGTCCAGGTGGAGAACGAGTACGGAGCGTACGGCGACGACACGGAGTACCTGCAGCAGCTGGCGGACGCGATCCGCGACGCAGGCATCACGGTTCCCCTGATGACCGTGGACCAGCCGGAGGACGAGATGCTCGAGAACGGCTCGCTGCCCGGCGTGCTGAAGACCGCCTCCTTCGGCTCCCGCTCGCGCGAGCGTCTGGCGACCCTGCGTCGTCACCAGCCGACCGGTCCTCTCATGTGCTCCGAGTTCTGGGACGGCTGGTTCGACAGCTGGGGCGGCCACCATCACACGACGCCGGTTGCGGAATCCGCCGGCGAATTGGATGAGCTGCTCGCGCTGGGCGCATCCGTCAACGTCTACATGTTCCACGGCGGCACCAACTTCGGCTTCACGAACGGCGCCAACGACAAGGGCGTCTACCAACCGATCGTCACCAGCTACGACTACGACGCACCATTGGACGAGGCGGGCGAACCGACAGAGAAGTACTGGGCGTTCCGGGACGTCATCGCGAAGCACGCTCCCGTCCCCGAGCTCGAGGCCGTCGTCGCGGCAGCGGCCCCGTCGTTCACGGTGCCGTTCGACGTCGCGGTCCCGCTGTGGGCGGTGGCCGACCGGCTCGGCGACTGGGTGCACACGGACACGCTGCCCACGTTCGACCAGCTGGGCCACTACACCGGCTTCGGCCTCTACCGGACCGAGATCGACACGACGGAGCCGGCCGTGCTCGAGTTCGGCGAGGTCCGGGACCGCGCCTACGTGTCGGTCGGCACCAGCCGCCTCGGCGTGCTCGCCCGCGACCACCACGACTCCGCCATCGCGCTCTCCCCCAGCCGCGGCACCCTGACCGTGCTGGTCGAGGACCAGGGCCGCGTCGACTACGGCACCCGCATCGGCGAGCCGAAGGGGCTGGTCGGACCTGTGCAGCTCAACGGTGAGGAGCTGCGGCGCTGGAGCGTGCTCCCGCTGCAGCTCTCATCCATCGAGCCGGTGCGCGCCGCCCTCGACGCGGCAGGGGATGCTGCGCCCGAGCGACTCGCCGGGCCGGTCTTCGCCCGCGCGGTCTTCGAGCTGAAGGAGCCGGGAGCGCTGTTCCTCGACACGACCGGCTGGGGCAAGGGCATCGCCTGGATCAACGGCTTCAACCTGGGTCGGTACTGGACGCGCGGACCGCAGCAGACGCTCTACGTCCCGCGCGGTGTGGTCCGTGCCGGACGGAACGAGCTCATCGTGCTGGAGCTGGAGTCGGCTGCGGAGCCCATCGCCGCCTTCGTCCCCGAGCTCCGGCTCGGGCACACCGAGGTCTAGGCGCCGCGGCGGAAGCCGTCTCAGACGAGATACGTCGCGGCGCGCGCCTTCTCGATCGCGAGTGCGCTGATGCCCGTGATGGCCGCGTCGAAGCCGAGCCTGCTCGCGACCAGGCGCGGCGGGGAGGGGATGCGGCCGATGAGACGACGGCTGAGCTGGTCGACCGAGAGGGCGCTGTACTGGCCGAAGGCTCCTGCGAGGACGATGACGCTGGGGGCGATCACGACCGAGATCGCGGCGCAGACGAGCCCGATGAGGTCGAAGAATTCGTCGCGGGCCCGGCCGGCGAGCTCGTCGCCCGCCTCGACCGCGGCCATCATGCGCCGGAAGGCCGGGCCGATGCGCCGGTCGACGTGCGGGCCGTCGCGGTCCACCCACGCGGCCAGTTCGGCGGCGATCGCGTTCTCGGTGTCGCCGTGGTCCGTGAAGTAGCGCGAGAAGGAGGTCGTGGAGGTGAGCAGGTAGCCGACCTCGCCCGCTGCCGAGCGGAAACCGCGGTGGATGCGGCCCTCGCTGGCGATCCCGGCACCGATGCCGGTGCCGAGCACGAGGGCGATGGCGCTCTCCTCGCCTCGCGCCGCCCCGTGAAGGTATTCGCCGTAGACGGTCGCATTCGCGTCGTTCTCCGCGAGGACCGGGAGTCCGGTGCGCTCCTGCAGGATGTCGGCGACCGGCACATCCCGCCACTCCAGCTCGCTCGCCTTCGTCACGTGACCGTCGTCGGTGATGCCGGGCACAGCGATCCCGATGCCGGTCACCGGGGTGCGGACTCCGGGCACGCCCGAGACGAGGGTGTCGACGAGTTCGAGCAGGCCGTCGAGACGGGCGGCTCCCGGATCGGAGCCCTCGAAGCGGAAGGGGAGGTACTGCTCGTGCAGGACAGCGCCGGCGAGGTCGACGATCCGGCCGCGGGCGTTCGCCTCGGTAAGGTCCACGGCGAGAATGGCACGGCGGCTCGACACATAGCGCAGCAGGCCGGACGGCCGCCCGGGCGACGACCGGTCGAGCCCCGCGATCTCGAGCTCGCCTTCGTCGATGAGCGCTTGGGTGAGGCGTTCGACGGTGGCGGAGCCGAGGCCGGTGCGCTCGCGGATCTCGCGCCGCGAGATGGGCCCGGCTGCGAGCAGCAGGTCGAGGATCGCGGTTCGGTTGATCTCCGTCACGTCGCGCGTGGTTGCGGTTCTCGGGCCGTCCGATGCCCCCATGGCGTCCCCTTTAACATCGCGGTGAGTAAATCTTCCAGCGGCCCCGTGCGCCATCACGGCAGGGCCCGTCCGCTTCTCACCCTACCGGGTGCCTGCATTCTGTTGCCATATATCCATCGTAGTGATAGAAAAGTCTGCAACGGTTCGCGGAGCACGCTGACCGTCGGCCACTTCTCGAACGATTTGGACTCAACGATGAATCTCACTTCCCGCTTCAGAAGCATTTCCCGGCGTCGACGACTGCTCGCTGCGACGAGCATCATCGCAGCAGGCGCTCTCGCCCTCACCGGCTGTTCCGCCGGCGGCGGCTCCACCGGCGACGTCAAGAAGCTGACTCTCTGGCTCTCCTCCAGCGCTGCCCAGCAGAAGGGCTTCGACCAGCTCTCCGCCGACTACAAGAAGAAGACCGGCATCTCGGTCGACGTCGTCAACATCCCGTACTCCGGATACGCGGCGAAGCTCCACAATGCCGCCCAGGCCAACGCGCTGCCCGACATCGCGAACGTCCCGGCCCTCGATCCGATCTGGAAGAACAAGCTGATCGATCTCCGGTCGATCAGCGGCAAATCCTCGAACAACATCAACCAGAGCTACGTTGCGAAGGGCACCGGCGGGACGACCCTCGCGATCCCCTCCGATGTCACGTCCACCGGCCTCTTCATCAACAAGTCGCTCTGGGAGAAGGCGGGCGTCACGTTCCCGTCGTCCCCGGACAGCACGTGGACCTGGACGGAGTTCATCGCGGCGGCGGACAAGGTCCGCGAGTCGACCGGCGCGAAGTACTCGCTCGTGTACGACGCCTCCCCCTCCCGCCTGCGCGCCATGATCTACGAGATGGGCGGGAAGTACATGCAGCAGGGCTCCGACGGGAAGTTCTCCGCCGACAGCGCCACCGAGAAGGCCGTCGACTACTTCGTCGGCTTGAACGACGACAAGACGATGCCCAAGTCCGTGTGGACCAGCGGCGCCGACCCGTCGGCCCTGTTCCAGAGCGGCCAGGTCGCCGCCTACTGGTCCGGGGTATGGCAGGTCTCGGCGTTCGCCACCAGCATCACGTCCTTCGACTGGGCCAGCGTCCCCACTCCCGCACAGCCGGTGCAGGCCGCCGACGTGAATGCGGGCGGTCTCATGGTCGGCTTCGACAACAGCGACGCCGAGGGCACAGCGGCCAAGGCATTCCTCGACTGGATGTACGAACCCGCCCAATACACGAAGCTCGCAGAGACCAACGGCTACCTGCCCGTCGAGAAGGGTCTCGACATCACCTACGACTTCACGTCGAAAGCCGCACTGGACGCCTTCGGCCTCTACAACAAGGAGCTCCAGGTCTACAAGCCCATCTCCGGCTACTTCCTCCAGGCTCAGGTGAAATGGGCACTCGAGGGCAAGTCCTTCACCACCGACCCGACCGTGACGGAGATCGGCAAGGCGATCAACGGTCAGCAGTCTTCAGCGGACGCGGTGAAGAACATCGTGGCCGGGTACGACAAGCAGGTCGGCAAGTAGGACGGGAGGGGAGGGACCCATGTCGGCTACAGGCACGGCCGCCGCGCGGCTGACCGGCGCACGCGAACTCGGAGCGCGACGGGCACGCGGACGGCTGAACCACTACCGCTTCGCACCGCTCGTCCTCATCCTGGTGAACGTCGTGCTCTTCGCGGCCTTCTTCGCCTGGCCCGCGGTGATCGGTCTCGTGTACTCGTTCACCGACTACACCGGCGTGGGTTCCTTCCACTTCATCGGACTCTCGAACTACGAACAGCTCTTCGGCGATTCCGCGTTCTATGCGGCCCTCGGCCGGACCGTGCTGTTCACCGTCGTGGTCGTGCCGACGAGTTTCGTGTTCTCGCTGCTTGCCGCGAACCTCATGGTCGACCGGTTCGCGAAGGGCAAGCCGGTCGCCCACATCATCCTCTTCGTGCCGTGGCTGATCTCCCCGATCGTCTCCGGCGTGATCTGGCGGTGGCTGTTCGGCGAGAACTTCGGTCTCGTCAACTTCGTGATCGAGTCGCTCGGGGGCGGGGCCGTGCCCTGGCAGTCGAACGCCGATCTGTCGCTGATGGTCGTCGTGATCGCCGCGACGTGGGGAGGCACGGCGTTCTCGATGCTGCTCTTCATCGCCGCGATCAAGAACGTTCCCGTCTCGTACTACGAAGCGGCGGCGCTCGACGGCGCCGGCCCGTGGCGGCTGTTCCGCGACATCACGTTGCCGAGCATCGCCCCCACCTCGTTCATCGTGATCCTGCTGACCACGTTGAACGCGATGAAGGAGTACGCGCTCTTCCAGTCCCTCAACAATGGGGGTCCCGGCACCTCCAACAACCTGCTCGTGCAGTACATCTACCAGACCGGTTTCCAGCAGGGCCAGATCGGCTACGCCAGCGCCGCCAGCTTCGTGCTCATGATCCTCCTGATGGTCGTCGCGTTGATCCAGTTGACCGTCAACCGCCGGACGGAGCGCCGCCGATGACCGCGACAACCGCAGCCCGTGCCACACGCAAGCAGCCGTCGGCCCCCGGCACGCCCACACGCCCGCGCACGCGCACGGGGACCAGGCAGCTCGGCCGCACCATCCGTGCGACCACTCTCCTCTGGGTGCTCGCCCTCGCGTACGGCTTCCCCCTGCTCTGGTTCGTCCTCAGCTCGTTCAAACCCGCCGGCGACCTGTTCTCGTTCCCACTCTCGCTGCTGCCGAAGTCCTGGACCGTCCAGGGCTACATCGACGCCTGGAGCAGCTTCAACTTCTACCAGTTCTTCGCCAACACCTTCCTGGTCGCGATCGTGACCACGATCCTCACGGTCGTGGCGAGCTGCTGCACCGGCTATGCGCTCGCCAAGTACGACAACCGGTGGCTCAAGGTCTTCTTCGTCTGCATCCTGGCGACGACGATGCTCCCCACCGAGGTCATGCTCGCGCCGACGTTCCTCGTGGTCCGCGACCTCGGGATGTACAACTCGCTGGCCGGCATCATCGTGCCGTCGGTGCTCACCGCGACCGGCGTCCTGATGTTCCGTGCGTTCTTCCTCACGGTGCCGGACGAGCTGGTGGAGGCCGCCCGGATCGACGGGGCGAGGGAGCTGGCGATCTTCTTCCGCATCATGGTCCCGATCTCGCGTCCGATCATGCTGACGCTCGCGATCTTCTCCTTCCAGTGGAGGTGGAACGACTACATCTGGCCGCTGCTCGTGCTCAACGACCCGAACAAGTTCACCCTGCAGATCGGCATCCAGAGCATCGTCGGCGCGCAGAACATCAATTGGTCCGTGCTGCTCGGCGCCTCGGTCATCGCGATCGTGCCGCTCGTGCTCCTCTACCTGGTGTTCCAGAAGTACGTGATGAACGCCGACCTCAATGCCGGGTTGAAGGACTGATGGGCGACGACGTTGAGGCCTCCCCGGTGATGGCGGCGGCCCGGGATGCTGCGCTGCGGGCGGCCAGGGATGCGGTGGCCGCGCCGTTCGCCGGCGTCCCGCACCGGGAATTGATGCGGCGCGTGAGGACCCTCGTGTCACTGGTCGTATCCTCTGCCGGGAGCGCGCCGGCGGCGAGCGTCGACACCGCCGTGGCCCTGCTCGGCGAGCTCGATCGGCTCCAGACAGCGACCGGCCTGTTCGAGGGCGGCGACAACGTGCAGTCCCCTCCGGACTCCGCCTTCACGATCAACGACGCCTGCGACGTCCACGAGCTGCTGCGCACTGCCACAGATCCACGGCTCCTCGGGGTGAGGGATGCGCTCGCCACGATCATCCGGAGGGCGACGCTGCCGCTGCTCACCGGTGGAGTGCACACGCCGAACCACCGCTGGGAGCTCGGTGCCGCGCTCGCGCGCATCCATCGTTCGTTCCCGGATCGGCGTCTGGTCGACCGGGTCGACGAGTGGCTGGCGGAAGGGGTCGACATCGACGACGACGGGTACTACTCCGAGCGCAGCCCGAACTATGCCTCGGCGGTGACCAATCCGTCGCTGCTCGCGATCGCGGAGATCCTGGAGCGCCCGGAGCTGCGCCGGATCGTCGAGCGCAATCTCGAGCTGACGCTCGCGCTCATCCACCCGGACCGGACCGTCGAGTCGCTCCCCTCGCGCCGCCAGGATCAGAGCGCACGGTTTCCGCTCTCGCCGTACGCGGCGCCGTTCCGGTCGCTGGCCCTCTCGACCGGACGCCGCGACTTCGCCTGGGCGGCGGAACTCGCCGTCGCGGAGGGCATCGACGACCCGGGCTTGCTGACCGAGCTGCTGCTGCATCCCGGGCTGGATGACACCCTCCCTGCCGCGGAGGCGCCGGAGAGAGACGGGACGACGGTGCACCGGGGGGTGTCGCTCGCTGTTCACCGGGGCGCCGACGCCGACACCGTCGTGTACGGCGGTTCGGATTACGGCAGGCAGGGCCGCATCCGGTCGGGGCTGGCCAACGATCCGACGTTCCTGCGGCTGTTCGCCGGCGGTGCGGTGCTCGACTCCGTGCGCCTCTCGCGAACGTTCTTCGGCTTGGGTCCGTTCCGCGCCGACAGGTTCCGCGTTCTCGACGACGCGCGCATCGAGCTGAGCGAGAGGGTCGCAGCGCGGTACTACCAACCGCTGCCGTCCGGCCGACGTCGCGACGACGGCCGGTACGCCCTGACCGACGAGGGGCGGTTCTCCGCTGCGATGTCCTTCCCGGAGCGGCCGGCCGACGAGGTCGCGCTGCAGTCGAGCGTTGTGGTCGTCCTGCGCGACGACGGCGCAGACCTCGAGGTCGCCCTCGACGCGCCGTCGAGCCCGTGGACGCTCGAGCTCGCGTTCCGCGACGGCGGGACGCTGCGCGTGGCCGGCTCCGCGGTCGACGGGGACGAGGTGGATGCGCGTCCCCGCCCCGTCGACGGAGCGCACGTCCTGACCGGCCGGCACGCGCGGTACACGTCTGGCGACGACGCGATCACGGTCGAGCTCGACGGGCTCGATCCCGTCGCCGACCCCGCACCGTACTGGCCGGGCGAGGACTACGCATTCCTCTCTGGAACGGACGCCGCCGGCGGTGTCCGGCTGCTCGTCGGCGGCACGGCGCCTGCGCGGTTCACTGTGCGCCTGCGCGCCGCCGCGGCCGGGGCGGCCGGGGCGGCCGGGACCGCCGGGACCGCCGGGACCGCCGCATGAGCGGGACGGCTCGGCGCGACACCGCGGCCCCAGCGGACAACGCCGCCCCGGCGATCGCGTCCAGCCCCGCCACGCCCCCTCGTGTCGCCGTCGTCGGGGTGCAGGGCTACGGCACTGCGCACATCCTGAACGCCCTCGAGCTGGAGGACCGCGGCCTGGTCGAGCTCGTCGCCCTGGTCGACCCCGCGCGGGGACCCCTGGTCCGCGACGGTGTCCGCGTGCCGGACGACAGGCTGCCGATCCGGCTGGACCACATCGACGACCTGCTGGGCAGCATCCCGGTGGACGTCGTGATCGTGGCGACGCCGCTGCACACCCACGAGACCCTCGCCTCCGCCGCGCTGCGCGCCGGTGCGGATGTGCTGCTCGAGAAACCGCCGGTCACCGACCTGGCGTCGTTCGCCCGGCTGGAGACGGTCACGCGGGCGACCGGCGGGCTGGTGCAGGTCGGCTTCCAGAGCCTGGGTTCCGGCGCTCTCGCCGAACTGCTGCGCTTGATCGACACCGGTACGCTCGGCGAGCTCGTCTCGATCGGCGCGCGCGGGTCGTGGACGAGGCCGCGCGGTTATTGGACGCGGGCCCGCTGGGCCGGGCGCCGCGTACTGGACGGAGCACGGGTGGCCGACGGCGCCGTCGCCAATCCCTTCGCGCACGCCGTGATGACCGCAGTGCGCATCGCGGGCTGGGACTCGCCGGAGGCCATCGGCAGTGTCGACACGGATCTGCGGCGGGTGAACCCGATCGAGGTGGATGACACCTCCACCATCCGGGTGCGGCCGTCGGAGCAGGGGGCGGTCGCGTTCGGCGGTGCTCTCACGTGCGCGTTCACGCTCGCGGGACCGGTGGAGGCCGACCCGGCCATCCTGGTCAGGGGGACGGCCGCCGAGGCGACCCTGTGGTACACGACCGACCGGCTGACCGTGTCGACGCGTGAGGGCCGGACCGAGGAGCGGCAGTACGGCCGCCGCGACCTGCTCGAGAACCTCCTCGACGCCCGGCGCGACGGAGACGCCCTGCTCTCGCCACTGTCGGCGACCGGCGGTTTCGTCCGGGTCATCGAGGCGGTCGGGGACGCACCCGTCGTGCCGATCGACGCCCGTCACGTCAGCTGGGACGGCCACGGAGCATCCCGGCGCCCCGTGCTCGTCGACGCGGAGTCCGCCGTGCGGCGCGCCGTCGAGACGCAGCGGCTGTTCGGCGAACTGGACGAGCTCCCGTGGCGCTGACCGCACGGCAGGACGCGTCCGGAGTCGACATCACCCTGGACGGCCAGCGGATCGCCCGCTATGTCTTCGCGCCGGACACGCCCGCGTCCGAGTCGCCTCGCCCATACCTGTTCCCGATCGCCACTCCGGCAGGCTCGGCTGTGGCCGACTTCCAGCCGGCGGACCACCCGTGGCACCACGGCTTCTCGCTGGCGCTGCCCGTCGTGGGCCGGGCGAACCTCTGGGGCGGGCGCAGCTGGGACCGGACCGCGGCCGCCTACCTCGACGCGGGCGACAACGGGTCGATGCGCTCCGACCGCAT
>Ga0209677_100495_pt1 | contig 22160 bp, 29 predicted proteins | sample AraplaCvi_mCL_r2_2_FD_184285 | JGI IMG/M metagenome (GOLD analysis project Ga0209677, IMG submission 184285) | Arabidopsis root microbial communities from North Carolina, USA - plate scrape CL_Cvi_mCL_r2 (SPAdes) (version 2) | ecosystem: Host-associated > Plants > Roots > Endosphere | place: USA... | reverse complement strand
CGGAGCCTGTGAAGACTTGCGGCAAGCATTCTACGGACTCCATGATTGCCGCCGCCGATGCCATGCGGTCGCTTGGATCGGGTGTTTGGACGCGTCTCACCTGACCTCAGCAGAACACACGTGAATCCAGAATCTTCATTTCGCCTGCAACTCGTTCGCACTCCAGTAAGTCGTCTGCAGCAATTACAACGAAGCCGGAGCCTTCGGCCCCGCCGATGATCAGAGCTGCTCCCCACCTGTCCGCAAATTCGTTCATCAGGTGCCTTGCGTCGATCCAAAACGATTGGACTTTACTGATAACGGTTGGCATGTGGGCACCGGGTCGTGGTTACGGACACGGGCGCTCGGCCCACATTGGCGTGGCAACTGCTCAAAAGCAAGTGTCAATCGGGCGCGCCGCAGTCAAGATATTCGCATGAGCTAGTGCAAACTGAGGCATGCAGGGTTCACCTGTGAACGTCACCTCACCTGCTGACGAGATAGCGTTCACTCATGGCAGAGCTGACTGGAGGAGGTCGGCACTTCCTGCAGATCTTCTCCGCCGCCGGTGCAGGGACACGATGACCTGCCTGCGACCTAGGCGCGGCATATGCGGCCATGCACGGCATCTGACTGGCGGCCCTGGTCAAACGACCGCTGTCTGGCCCATGGCAGATGTTCGAATCCGAGGGGCGCGAGACTGTTGCCGACCCGAAGCCGCCATGTGCAGGTGCTGACCCGACGTCCGAAAGCGGACGCCCGCGGCGCCTTCAAATCGGACTGATGATTTTTTCAAACTTGCCACTGCCTTGTCTCGAACGAATACGTCGCAGTGAACACTTTCGCGTTCGAAGCATCGAGGTGGTCAAGGTACATCACTTCGACGCCATCATCGCTAACCCGCCCTAGCCGGCACTCGTCCGGCGGCCAGTGACGACCTGCGACCGCTAGCTTGATTCGACCTATGGCAGACACCGGCCAATCGACGGAAGCGAATGTATCGCCGCCATCCGCCGACAGGTAGACCGTGCTGATCCCCCCAGGCTTGGCACTCGTCGCGTAATTCTCAAGCACGACGTGCCATAGCCCCGCGCAAGCCTGCTCGCGCGACCGCGAAACATCGGGGGCAACTAGGTACTCAGCTGAGGGAGTCATGATGACCATTCTGTCTGACTCGGCCATCCGCATAGCCGTCGCTCGCAAGTGGCGGCTTCTGACCGAGCTCTGACGTGCCCGAGAAGAAACTTAAGTCGCTCAGGCAGCAAGAATCGCAGCTTGCACGAGCCACACGCAGACCATTGCAATGCACGCGACAACGATGAAAACCGGTACGCCAACGACGATGCGAAAACCGCTTGATCGACCTCGGAACAATCGCGAGTCAAAGACGAACTCACCGAGCCACTCAAGGAACATCCAGACTGGAAGTCCTAGCCCGATGAGCGCAATCCAACCCAGGGCGGAGTGCGGCACGGCGGGCAAGTAGAAGTACATCAACAAGCCGACGAACGCCGTTCCTACGACTAGCGCATAGGCTACCTTCCGCATCTTCATCAAGTTGGACGTCACAGGTTCAACCTCTCGATTCTGACGACCTGAAAGCAGACGTTCACGACAGTCAGCTCCTGGCCGGCGGCGGGCGTCCCGTCTTCGACATCGTACGGCAGCTCGAGGTGTCGTAGCAGACCTCGGTCACGGGAACGGCCGCTTGCCATCGGTTCGCGGCTGCTGGAGCACACGATGGCCGTGGCGACGTCCGACCCGTTGTGGACATCGCGCTCGCAGATTGCGCAGCTTCGAAGCGGACATCTAGTGAGACTCGAAGCGCGCAGGCCAATCGCCTAGGTTTGGGCTCTCCATGCATGGAGCGCATCCCGGCAGGCCGGGCAGAACAAGACGTGACTGTGAGTCGCGCTTTCGACCCAACAGAGCCCATAGGCTCGCTCGTGCGCGAAAGGAAACAGCCGGCCGGCAAGGACAAGGTCGTCCTTCGACGGAGGCTTCCTCGTGCCATAGGCGATTGGCACCGGATCCTCTTGGAGCTCATCCCAGTGCGCAGGGCAATGGCGGAACATCGCCGTGACTTCCGAAAATCCCAGCTGCTCCAAACCCAGGGCAACCTGCACAGGCGCCAAAAGCTGTTCCTGCCACCACCGCATACGCCCCGCGTCTGACAAGGCCCAAGGAGCTCCACGACGAACCGTCGATAGGCGTCCGCACCATGGGCGTCGCGCATTGCGTGTCGAACGGTTTCCGAACTGGTCATTCTGCAGGTTTACGCATCATGCGAAGCCGTGCTGAGCCGCTAAGCAGTCATGCACGCGTGTCGGCTGCTGGCCGACGTGCGACCTGAAGCGGCGGCTTGCCTCGTGTCAGAAGCGCTTTGACCCTCAACCGGCCGCTGGGCGCAGCGTGGCCGACGCGGCACTGGCCAGGCCGCCAGGCTGCGCCCGAGGCGTTTGCGGCGCTGGGCCACGGCGCCGCCCTCAGCGCGTCAGCCGGGCAATTTTGCGGCCAGCAGATCGATCTTCTCGATGTTCGGCGGAGCGCTCAGCAACGCGGCTGCGTTGGCCATCAACGCGGCGGCTATCGGGCCGTCGAGGTGGGCCTGGCGGCCCGCCTCATCGGCAAAAGCGTCGAAGACGCCGAACGTCGACGGGCCGAACTTCAACGCGAACCAAGCGGTGGTGCCGGACTCGGCGTTGGCAAGCGTCAGTGCGCCTGCAAGGAAGTCGGCAACGGCGGCCTCCTGGCCAGGTTTGGCTTCGAGGCGGACGAACAGCGCGAGCTTGGTCATGGAGTAATCCTTTGTCTGAAAGAGTTGGATGCATGTGCGAGCCCGCAGTCTCGGGTGCTTCACCGACGTCTGCGAGTGGCAAGAAAGCCAACATTGATATCATTTCTGCCATGCGGCTACACCTTCTTGTTCTCGACGGCGTGTTCGACCTGGGCCTTGCGGCCCTTACCGACACGCTGAGCACGTCCAACGAACTGGCTCGCTCGCTCGCGCAGGCGCCGGCGCCTATTGAAATCACGTTAGTCGGAGTGCGGCGTCGAGTGCGCACCGCGCACGGTCTCACGGTGCCGGTCGTGCCGGTGCAAAGTGTGCGGACCCCTGACGTCGTGCTCGTGCCAGCGCTCGGCGCCAAGATGCCTGATACGCTCGCGGCGCGCCTGGCGCGTGCGGACGTGGCCCATGCTGTCGTCGCGTTGCAGCAATGGTCAAACGCGGGTGCGGTGGCCGGCGCCGCCTGCACGGGCACTTTTGTGCTGGCGGAGAGCGGACTGCTCGACGGACAGCGCGCCACGACGTCATGGTGGCTGGCGCCGATGTTTCGGCAGCGCTATCCGCGCGTGGCGCTCGACGAGTCTCGCATGCTCGTAATCTCCGCCGGTCTCACGACGGCGGGCGCCGCCTTGGCCCATCTCGACCTTGCGTTAAGCGTCGTGCGCAGCCGCAGCCCTGTGCTGGCTGCACTGGCAGCGCGTTACCTGCTGGTCGAGGCGCGCGGCTCTCAAGCTGAATTCGTCATCCCCGATCACCTCGCCCACGCCGACCCAATAGTCGAGCGCTTCGAAGGCTGGGCTCGTCAGCGGCTCGCACACGGGTTCTCACTTGCCGAAGCGGCTGTCGCCGCGGGCGCGAGCGAACGCACGTTGGCGCGGCGCCTGCAGAGCGTGCTGGGCAAGACGCCTCTGTCGTACTTCCAGGACTTGCGCGTCGAGCGCGCGGTGCATTTGCTGCGCACTGGGAGCGAGAGCGTCGAACAGATCGCCGCGCAGATTGGCTACTCAGATGGGGTGACCTTGCGCGCCTTACTGCGACGCAAGCTGGGCCGTGGCGTCCGGGAGTTGCGCGCACGTCCCTGATCGAGTCCGACGTGGGTTGCCGCCGGGTCGATGAGTCGCCTAAAGCTGCCGTAGCCGAACGTCCGCAGTTGGCCGCTCGGCGACGATCAGTTCCATCGAATCAGCGCGGATGGTCGGCGGAAGATCGGTTGTCATTTCTCCGTCGGACCCTCACCGGGGTGGCATCGAAGATAGGCGTCGAGTCGGGCCGACAGCGCTGACACTAGGCGCGGACCGCCGACGCCACCCTGCATGTAGGGCGCGCGCCAAGCTTCTGCGCCTCGCCGATAAACAAACAAGCCGTATCGACCCCATCCGAACCGGTCGATCTGATCCCAACGCAGCGTCCACGTTGGCTGCAGCATGCCACCCCGACCCTTGAGCTCCGTGGGCGACAGCGTCAAGTAGGGTCCTGCAAAGAAGGGCGACCATCGCGCTCCTCTCAGGGTCGAGACAACGATGGCTGTCATCAAAACGAGTGCCAGCCATCGAGGAGGTCCGCCCACATTGACAGCCAGGCAGGCCAGCAGGAAGAAGACGGCACATCCGAACATCAGGCCCCGGCCCTCGATCGTCATCTCGACGGTCGTGTCGGGATCCTTCATGCGCTCCAGCAACCTCACGGGCGAATCGAAGTTGACCGGCCAGCTCGCTTGCTCGCTCCGTAGCTGGCCCGGTTCTTGAGTTGCGGCCGCGATATCTTGCCGATTGCCATGACTTGTCGCGTTAGTTGCGCTTGCCGCCCTGCCGGCGATGAATCAAGAAATTTACTGCCCCGGCGGCCCCACACAACGCAATGGCAACTACCAAGGTGAGAGGAAAGCCCCAGTGCAGCAGTTGCCCAGTTCTAAGACAGCCAACAAATGCTCCGAGACCTGCCACAACCAGTCGAAGACGCTGATTCGGCTTTGCAGAAGGCTGTGAGGATTCCATCCGCTCAGTGTGCCAGCGCCCACGCGTGGCTTCGAACCTGCAGACGTACGGAACGCCAACTTTGTTGCGAGCCGGCGCGCTTCTGCACGGCAGCGTTAGCGCATCGGCGGGCAATGTCGAGCAGCCGTCATGGCCGTGCACTCGGAAGATGTCGCTTGTGTGGCCGAATGAGTCGCCTCAGGGGCCTGAAAGCTCTTCTCCGTCGCAGAGGTTGTGATCTTCGGCGTGTTTCGGCCGTCGACGTCTAGGAACAGCGGCGCGTGAGCGCTTACCCGTGTCAACCAGTCGATTCGCTGCTTCCGAAGCGGTAGTACCGGTTGTCGCGCTAGCTGGATCTTTCGCTACTTGCCTACAGCCGCTTTGCAGCGGCAGCCGTCGCCCGGCGCTGCCTGGCAGACGGCCGCACCCGCTGCGAAGCCGGCGATAAGGTTTGGCGCCGGGAGCCGAAGGCGCGATGTGAAGGAGCACCGCACCGCACGATCGCGGGCCGGCCAATTTGCCGGTAAGCCGACCTCCGTAACCGTCAGCTTGTGGCCCCGCTACGGACAAACTTCTTGGTCGCACCCGGCTCAACCGAACTCCGCGTGCCCTCCTGATGTAGCCTTGAGCGGATCCTGATTTCCAGTCCAGCGCTTCGGGAGCCGAGGATGGCGGGTTCGGCATCTGGGGACAGCCTCGCCCTCATCCTGTCCGACTAGAGCCACGACGTGAGACTCGCCGCGACAATCGCCGCGCCGACGGAGGTGGTACGCCGCGTAGAGCATCGCCCGCTCACCGACGCGCTTCGCAGGGCTGAGCGCCCGCCCGACGAGGCTCACTCTATCCTGCGACAAGCTCCTGCGGCAAATCCTTCTCGGCCGCAAGGGAGTGACGGTAAGGAAGGCCACCGCCTTCCCTGGCGCGGTGGCGCAGGCCCTCATCGGCCGGGCTTCAGGACGACCTTCGTCCAGCCGTCGTTGCGCTTGTCGAAGTTCTCGTAGCCTTCAGGGGCCTGGTCGAGTGGCAGCTCGTGCGACACGATGAAGGACGGACGAACCTTGTCCTTCTCGATCAACCTGCTGAGGAACCGGTTGTACGCCTTGACGTTGCATTGTCCCGTGCCGAGGCTCTGGCCCTTGAACCAGAGCATGCCGAAGTCGAACGGCATCTTGCCGACCCGGCCGAGCTTGTCCTTCGAGCCCGGGTCCTCCGGCACGAACACGCCGACGCAACCGATGCGGCCGGTGAACTTCACCGAGGCGATCAGGTTGTTCATCGTGAGGCCGGGCACTTCCTCGCGGTGCAGGTTGCAGCACTGGTAGCCCACGCATTCGCAGCCGCGGTCCGCGCCCTTGCCGCCTGTCAGCTCCATCACCTGCTCGACACCGTCGCCCTCCGTGTTGTCGATGGGGATGGCGCCGACCTTCTCCGCCAGCGCCAGCCGGTCCTTCTGGGTGTCGACGACCATCACCTGGCTGGCCCCCTTGGTGACGGACGAGAGCGCCGCCATGAGCCCGACCGGGCCGGCGCCGTAGATGACGACGCTCTCGCCGGGCTGTACACCCGCCAGCTCGGTCGCGTGATAGCCGGTCGGAAAGATGTCCGACAGCATGACGTAGTCGTTCTCCTTCTCCTCCGCATCGCGCGGCAGCACCAGGCAGTTGTAGTCGCCATAGGGCACCCGCAGGAGCTCGGCCTGGCCGCCCGCGTATTGCCCCATGTCGGCGAAGCCGTACGCGGCCCCGGCCATGCCGGGGTTGGTCGTCAGGCAGAAGGCGCTCAGGCCGCGTTCGCAGTTCTCGCAGAAGCCGCAGCTGACATTGAAGGGCAGGGCCACGCGATCGCCGACCTTGACGCGATCCACGGCCGGGCCCACGTCGATGACCACGCCGAGATTCTCGTGGCCGAGGATGCGCCCGGACGGCATGTCCGTGCGGCCTTCGTACATGTGCAGGTCGGAGCCGCAGATGTTGGTGGTGGTGATCCTGACGAGCACGTCGGTGGGACGCTCGATCCGCGCATCCGGGACGTTCTTGACGGCGACGTCGCGGGGGCCGTTGTAGACGAGGGCTTTCATGCGACCTCCTCGACCGGCGCGAGACTCCGCTCGACGGGCAGCTCGGGAACGCCGCCCGCTTTCAACTCCGCCTTGCGCTCGTACAGCGTCACGGCGAGGGCGCGCAGGTCCAATGTCGAATAGCGCGCTTCGAGGAACAGGCGTTCGCGCTCTTCCATCACGTGCATCATGATGGCCTCGGCGAGTTGCGTGACGCAGTCATCGTAGTCCGCGTCGGCCGGGCTCATGCCCTGGATGCGGGCGATCAGGTCCTTGGCCTCCTGGTGCTCCTCCTCGGCGTGATCGAGCAAAGCGTTGTCGCCGGTGGCCTCGCGCACCGCCGGGTAGAAGATCTCCTCTTCGATCTGCGCGTGGATGGTGATGGCGGCGCAGATGCGTTCGGCCAGCTTCTGGCGCGCGTCGTCGGGCGCGCCGAATTCGGCGAACGTCTGGTATTGGATGAAGAGCTTCTGGACGAGCTTGTGATCGCTGTCCAGGAGGTCCACTGCGTCTTCATAGGCAATGGCGTTTCGCATGGCATGGTCCCCTGGTTGAGCCGCTTCCTGAGCCTCATGCCCAAGCGAACGGAACTGAGAGGGCGGCAAGCGCCATGCCGAACTTTCGCGCCGCGCCCCGGGCTTTTTGCAGGGACGCGCACAGGGCCAGCTGCAGCGTTGAGCACTGGTCGCTTGTTCGTCTTCGAGTGCGATCAACTAGCCCGAAGCGGTCGCCGGCAAGAGACTGCTGGTGGCCGACTTGCGTCAGTGGCTGGGCCCGGAGACTGGCCTCGGAAAAAGGTGCCGGGACTTGAGTTCGTCATAGCACCTGGAGCAGACCTCAGTGTGATTGCAGAAGGCGAGGAAGCGCGCGGTCTTGTCCTCTTCTTGGGAATAGACATGTTCGCAGGCGAAGCACCAGCCTTGCAGATTCAAGGGATCGGAGCTGTTCTCCACAAATCCCAAAGGGCAGCCACGCTGTAAGAGGTGGCCGCAGACGGCTGCAGCTACAGAGCGGCCGTGCCGGTCGCAATCAATCTCGAGACCTGAATCCATGCACGACGATAATCTGTGATGTTGCAGTCAGCTGGCCCGAGAGCGGACGTTCGCGAATGACCGCAGATGGCCGGACCAAGTCTTCCGCATCGGCGACCAGGTCGCACGGGTGCACAAGGCGCAAACTTCCGACCGCTGTGCGCAGCATAGCCGACGCAGCACTGGCAAGGCGACCAGGCTGGGCCCGACCCACCCGCGACACCCCAGGCCACGAATTCGTTGCCCAGAAGCCGCCGGTCAGCCCCAACGGCATACCCGAGAGTGTCCCTCAGCGTAGGTCACGGGCTGCTCCGCGCAGCCCGTGTCCGGGGCGGCGGCGCTACTGGTGATACTTGGCGTAACTCAGGTCGAACCGGTCTGCGTTCATGACCTTGGTCCATGCGGCGACGAAGTCCTGGACGAACTTCCGCTCGCAGCCCTTCTGTGCGTAGACCTCGGCGACCGCGCGCAACTCGGCGTTGGAGCCGAAGATGAGATCGGCGCGCGTCGCGCGCCAGGCTTCTTTGCCTTCCTTGCGATCGCTGGCGACGAACTCCCAGTCGTTGTCCTGGCTCGCCTTCCAGACGTTGGTCATGTCGAGCAGGTTGACGAAGAAGTCGTTGGTCAGCTGGCCCGAGCGCTTCGTGAAATGGCCGTGGCCGCGCTCGCCGTGGTTGGCGCCGAGCACGCGCAGGCCGCCGATCAGCACCGTCATCTCGGGCAGGGACAGGCCCAGCAGGCTGGCCCGGTCGAGCATCATCTCTTCGACCTTCACCGCCAGCTTCTTCTCGCCGACGTAATTGCGGAAGGCGTCAGCCTCGGGCTCCATCACGTCGAAGCTCGCGGCGTCGGTCTGCTCCTGCGTGGCGTCGCCGCGCCCGCCGGTGAAGGGCACCTCGCACGACTGGCCGGCGGCCTCAATCGCCTTCTCGAGGGCGACCACGCCGCCCAGGACGATCGCGTCGGCCAGGCTCATCGATCCGCGCAGACCGTCGAGCGTGCCGATCACCTTGGCGAGCATCGCAGGCTCGTTGACCTCCCAGTCCTTTTGCGGGGCCAGCGCCACGCGCGCGCCGTTGGCGCCGCCGCGGAAGTCGGACTTGCGGTAGGTCGACGCCGAGGCCCAGGCGGACTTGACGAGCTGGCTGACCGTCAGGCAGCTGGCGGCGATCTTAGCCTTGACCGCGGCAACCTCGCTGTCCGAAGGTTGCTTTCCGGCGGGAATCGGATCCTGCCAGATCAGGTCTTGCTTGGGCACCTCCGGCCCAAGGTACCGGATCTTGGGGCCCATGTCACGGTGCGTCAACTTGAACCAGGCCCGTGCGAACGCGTTCTGGAAGGCGACGTGATCGTTGCGGAACCTCTCCGAGATCTTGCGGTAGGCCGGATCGCGCTTGAGCTGCATGTCGGCGGTGGTCATGATCGTCGGGACCTTCTTCGACGGGTCCCAGGCCGCCGGCGCCATGTCTTCGTCCTTCGGATTGATCGGCGTCCACTGGAATGCGCCCGCCGGGCTCTTGACGAGCTCGTAGTCGTAATCCAGCAGCAGCCGGAAGTAGTTCTCGCTCCAGCGGTCTGGCGTGTTGGTCCACGATCCCTCGATGCCGCTGGTCACCGTGTGCTCGCCGATGCCGCCGTGATCCGCGTTCGAGACCCAGCCGAAGCCGAGCGCAGCCAGGTCGCCGCCTGCCGGCGCCTTGCCGAGGGTCGACGGGTCGCCGTTGCCGTGACACTTGCCGAAAGTGTGCCCGCCAGCGGTGAGCGCCACGACTTCCTCGTCGTCCATCGCCATGCGCCTGAAGGTCTCCTTCATGTCGCGTGCCATGCCGGCGTCGTCGTGCGGGTTGCCCTGCGGGCCTTCCGGGTTCACGTAGATCAGGCCCATCTGGATCGCGGCCAGCGGGCCTTCGAGCTGATGCATCCCGTGCTCGGGCGAGATGCGGGTCTGCACGCCCTGGTTGACCCACTTCTCCTCCGAGCCCCAGTAGATGTCACGCTCGGGTTCGAAGACGTCGGCGCGGCCCCCACCGAAGCCGAAGGTGGGCCCGCCCATGCTCTCAATCGCGACGTTGCCTGCCAGGATCATCAGGTCGGCCCACGAGATGTTCTGTCCGTACTTCTGCTTAATGGGCCACAGCAGCCGGCGCGCCTTGTCGAGGTTGCCGTTGTCCGGCCAGCTGTCCAGCGGGGCGAAGCGCTGCTGCCCGCTGTTGGCACCGCCGCGACCGTCGGCGGTGCGGTAGGTGCCCGCCGCGTGCCAAGCCATGCGGATGAAGAATCCGCCATAGTGCCCGTAGTCCGCCGGCCACCACGGCTGGCTGTCGGTCATCAAGGCCAGGAGATCGGCCTTCAGCGCCGTGTAGTCGAGCGCAAGGAACGCCGCCGCGTAGTCGAAATCCGCTCCCAACGGGTTGCTTGGGCCATTCGGGTTGAGAATCTCGGTGGCCAGCATCTCCGGCCACCAGTCCTTGTTGGTGCGGCCTAGCAGCGACCTCGCGTTGTCATGCTGCATGGGGCAACCTCCCCCCGTTCCTACCGTTGCGTCCATCATCGGTCTCCTCAATGCGTGAGTGTCTTCAAGGGGCAGCAGGCGTCCTTCTGTCTCCTGGGCGGCTGCACGTGTCGTCGACGCCGAAGCGTCAAGCGCCGTTCGATGTCAAACCGAGGCCTGCGATCGGAAGGCTGGCGGGACCCTTCACCGGCACACTCATGATCCCACAGCCGCGGCCCGACCGACGTTGAAGCTCTTGATGCCGGTCATTGACGCCGTACATGTGCGGCGGCTTCCAAGCCGGTGCACAACGCTCGCTCGATGAATAAGCCACGCGATGCGGCTCAGCGGTTTCTCCACGCGACAAGCAAGGCCATAGCTCACGACGGCTTGAATGCGCTCTACCGCCTTCGACTCTAAGGCTGCCCGAGCATCTTGGCGAGCAGTCGTCGCGGCCGCGTGTCCAAGCGGTAGTCCAAGGATCGAGGTTCCGTGACAGGGCGACTCGATCCATCACCACGACTCGTTCTGGTACGGCTTGCTTCGTGGCCGACGCTAGCCTACCTGATAGCTGCCGTTGGCGATTGACTGCTGTTGGCCGGTTGCGGTCATTGTCTCGCAACGGAGCGTCCAAGATCCTCAACACGCTCGTACTGGGGCCGCGCCCCAGCCCCCGAGGGGCGGTGCCCCTCCCGTAGCCGGGCCCCACCCCCATGCTGCTACCGAGGCGGGAGCTGGCCGTATGCCTTCTTGGGCCGCTGCCGTGCCTTAGCGTAGCCCCTGCCTGCTGTCTCCGACTTTATTGCCTTGTCTCCGACTTTATTGGCACTGAACAACAGATGTTCAATGCCAATAAAGTCGGAGACACCACCACCTATGGCGGACTGAACCTTCGTCGCGGTACTTCTTGGCCTGAAGTCTGAGACAACTCTTCGCTTGCGAGCGCGCCCTTGTGGACGTTGGCGGCAAAGTCTGAGACATCTGTGCCTGAAGTGATTCCGCCCGTTCAGGCGGAGCCTGTGAAGACTTGCGGCAAGCATTCTACGGACTCCATGATTGCCGCCGCCGATGCCATGCGGTCGCTTGGATCGGGTGTTTGGACGCGTCTCACCTTACCTCAGCAGAACACACGTGAATCCAGAATCTTTATTTCGCCTGCAACTCGTTCGCACGCCAGTAAGTCGTCTGCAGCAATTACAACAAAGCCGGAGCCTTCGGTCCCACCGATTATCAGAGCTGCTCCCCACTTGTCCGCAAGTTCGTTCATCAGGTGCCTTGCGTCGATCCAAGACCTTTGGACTTTACTAATAACGGTTGGAATGTGAGCACAGGGTCGTGGTACGGACATGGGCGTGCGGCCCGCATTGGTTCGCCGTCGAACATGAGGCCGAGCGTCGCGGCCATGCAGGGTCGATCGCTCGCGGTCAAGAGCTTCAGCGTCAGGTGACCGGCCTGCAGGCCCAGCTCGACAGCAACCAGGCAGCATTCAGCCGTGACCTGGGCAAGTCGAAGCAGGCTGTCCAAGACGCTGTAGCCCGCGGCGATGCGGCGGAACGCAAGGCCATGCTGGAGGTCGACCAGGAGCGCCAGACTCGCCTGAAGGCTGAAAAGTTGCTCGAGAAGTTCCGCGAGCAAGCGCTAGAGAGTAAGGTACAGGCACGTGACGCGGCCCTGAAGCAGGCGCAGGAGATCGGAAGTCTGAAGTCTCTGCTTGCTTCAGCTGAAACCGCAAGGGATTCCCTGAATGAGGAGAAGGCGGAAGCTCATGCTCACGTCAAGCGTTTGGAAAGGGAACCTAGCGAGGCGGTTCAGCGTTCAGCGCGCCTTGATGCAGAGGCCATAACGGTGCGCGCCATGATGCCAAGACCGACGCTGGCAATTGAGCGCCGACTCAAACGCATGCTTCGCTGAAGCGTTCGACCCATTGCTGGCCTTGGAACATCTCTTCGTAGAGCTCCTCCAAATCGATCTGAATGAGGGGTGACGCCGGATTTCCCATGACCGTTGCTTGATGCGAATCACTGAGCATGGCGAGCGGCAAGTGGAGCCTCGAGAATTCGAGTGCCGTGTCGTCGGTTCGGGTGGCGAGGAAATTCTCCAGCCCGCAGCGGCCGATGGTTGGGATGAACTCGATAGCGCTGCGTGAGAGTTCATCGGCTATCGCACGGGCTTGCTCCTCTGCGTCGCGGCGCACAATTTGCAAGTCCAGTCCAAGGCGTTCTGCTGCGCCTTTCACCGCGTTGGCTGCTTCGCGGCGTTCGATATCGGGGTTGCGGTCGAGGCACCAAGTCAGTACGAAGAAGGCGGTGCCCATGTCCCTATGACGCAACCCGTCCCGCAGGCTCTCTACGAAGTCTGGCTGATCGTCGATTCTGAGCCGTCGTCCAAGGTCGCTTAAGCGGCTCAGGTAATCGTACGCGCTGCCCGGAAGGTTTAGCACGAGCCTCGTGAGTACCGAGCAAACGGCAAAGCCTTCGAGAGCGTCCGGGCACGCCAATCGATTGGCCACAAGATGGGCGCAGACCGAATACTCGGTGAGCTCCTTGTTGTACAGCTGCTGAACAGTCCTTCGTCCGAAGTCACGTTTCTCTACTAGCCCGAAGTCGCCGCCGAGACCGCTGACGAGCACAGAATGAAGCAGGAGCTGCTGCGCCATCGCTGACGCCTCGAGGATTGAGACCGCGGAGATGGGCGATCGAGCGAACAGTTCGTCTGCGCTGTTGGTGAACCTGGCGAACATGATCGTTTGGGAGGATGAGCGTCCGCGGCTGTCAAAGAGCTTGCCGGCCGTTGGTCGAGCCTCCCACGGCAAACCCGACTCGTTTGGCGTGACGATCGTGTAGTAGTCGGGCATCCGGATCCTTTGAATGTGATCCCTGAACGTTTTGGCGTGATGGAAGTTGCTAGTGTCTTGTTGGCGCTGTTGATCGCTGAGGTACGCCCGATTCATTAGCAATTGGTGATTCAGCCCCCAGAGTGTCGAAGTGGCGTCGATGAAGTGGGTGTACTCGTGCGCCGCAAGCGGCATGACGCGGGCAAGAGCCGTGTAGTCCTGCTCCATGAGCGCATCCGAAAACTTCAACCGCGCGATGCGCTGCACATCCGCGATCTCGAGGCTGTCAAAGGTCACGATGGACGAGTAGAAGTCAAAGTAGCCGAGTAGGTCAGTCTTCTCAAGAATCGCCTTGGCACCAAGCCTCGCCTTCATGTCTGCATAGCTCATCGCCGCTCCTAGAACGCCTAGTATGGATAGGGTTGAGATTGTGCAATGCAACGACGGAAGTCCCGGGGGGCCGAACGAGTAATGCGGTGTGCGGCACCATCTGCCTCCCCGGTGGCGAAAATGAACGGAAGGCGTCTACCGTGGAGCCGCCTGTTCCCTATTGGCTAGGGCTGCTCAACGAGACGCGTGAACGCCTCAAGTTCGAGAGCAGTTGCGGTTCCGGTTCGAAAGCCTAATACGACACGCCAGATGTTCAAGAGTGTGATATCGATGGATCTATCCTTACACTCCCGGATACACCACGAAATCTTGCGTGTTGCGAATGCTTCAGGGCTCTCTGGGACCAGCACGCGTATCTCCTTGTAGAGCTGCGCCTGAGCGGCTAGGGTCTTTTGAGATGCTCCGATGGCTGCTGCGGCGACCGACAGCGTCCACTTGGATGGGCGGCCGGCCATGCTCATGTGCCGCGACCTGGCCTTGTCCAGCGCGTCGACGACCGATGGCAGGTGGTCGACAGGTCTCGCACGGTGCCGAAAGAGTCCGTCCATCCACTCTCGGTCGCGGCACAAGGCCCGCGACTTCGCTTCCTGACCAGCCCCATGCTGGCCGCCGCAAGCGCCAGCAGTTCCAAAAGGCGCAGCGACTCCCACGAGCCCTCCTGGGCGATAGCCTCCAATGCGTCAAAGGCCAGGCCGAGTTCATTGTGCGAGATGAGCTCGTCGAACTGATCGAGTTGGTCGCTGAACTCGGCCTCGCCAATCTGCGACACATTCGCGCGCGCCTCTCGCAAGAAGCCTTCGGTGCGGGCCCATGATTGGACGAGTTCCGACGAGGTCATTTACAGCTCAACGAGTGCTCAAGGATTGCTGAGACGCCTTCGCAGCGACCGTAAGCTGACACGGGCGTTGGTCGGCAACTGGCCGCCTGCAGTCAACGGCCCATATTCTGAGCCGCTGCGATCAAGGGTTCGTTGACGTCAGCAGTTGCGCTCCCGGGCTCGTCTACAACTTCTTCAAGGGTATCCAGCGCCAAGCCGAGCTCATTGTGCGAGAGGAACTTCTCGAACTGCTCAAGGTTCGCGCGGAAATCGCGTTCGACGCCCGCAGGCAACGCAGCACGTGCTTGGCGCAGCAATGCCTCTGATCGCGCCCACGACTTCATCAGTTCAGTGCTGGTCATTGGGTGAACCTTGGGAGTTTCGATGCTCAGAAGCGGACACCGACCGCTGGCCGCATTTGGCCGACTCTTGCCGGTCGGCTCGCGCGGGCTTATGTCGGCTATGCTACCGAAAACAGACGTCGACTAGTTGGACGACCGCTGCATGTCCCATTGCTGCCCATCGACGGCAATGGTCCATCGGCAGCGGCCGGCCAGGGGCGGTCGTTCGTGAGCGTCGGATTGCGGGCGGTTCAATCGAAGGGCCGCCGGCGCGGTCTCGGGCTAGTCAACAACCGCAGTCGCTGCATTGCCCCTGGCGAGGCGAAGACTGGCCAGCGGCCTTCGCCGAACGCAGTTTTTGTCTCAGTGGGACCGGCGCTCGCGCATAAGTTGCCAGGTCACTGGTGCAGACTGCTGACGCGTGGGAGCTAAGCTGGCAGGGGTAGTGGCGCCCGAATGACCGCTGTTGCGCTCCGCGCTGATTTCAAGCGATCCAGCGACTCCTTCATCACAGCTGCTGAGGCACAATGAACTTCGTGTACTCTAACGAAACCTTTCGTGGATCGAACCCGACTTGGGCAAACGCCTGCGTTGGTGAGAACGGAGCACCTGGGATCATTGAGTACGCCTCGGGATTTGCCGCGGCCGCGAACGTGTTGTTGGATCGAGCGATCAAAGACGAAAACGTGAACCTTCAGGTCGACACGCTGGTCTACCCAGTCTGCTTCACGATGCGCCACGCGATCGAACTTTTCCTAAAGTCCGCCGCCCAAAATCTGATAGGTATTGGACGAACGCGAGAACTACCTCTCCCGCCGTTTGACCACCTCGGTTCTCACGACCTCGGCGCAATGTGGCGCTACGTCAAAAGTAGCGCCGGCACAACCGATGGTCGACTGACTGAACTCGTCGATCGGCTCGATGCGTATGTACAGAACATTGCGGACGTAGATCCGACCGGCCAAGTGTTCCGCTATCCGTTCGATGTGGAAAGCAAAAAGCACTTGGTAGAGGTGAGTGTCATCAACTTTATCGTGTTGAAGACTCGCTTCAACGAAGCAGAGCGCCTGCTCCTGGCGCTTAACGAGACGCTCGAAGCGCTTGTAGAAGAATACGGTTGGGGCACATTCACAAAGAAGTTGTCGCGGCGGCAACTACGACTGCTGGCAACCCAGCTTCCTCCTCGCTCTTCTTGGGTTGAAGCATCGTTCGACGATGCCAAAGCAGCGTTGAGGGCTAAATACGACCTGAGCAGCCAGGACTTTAGCAAGGCATTGAATCTCATACAGAAACGCCATGAGATGGCCGCTTGCATCGGTATGCTGGTGCCTATCCCTGCGCTTACCCTTCGCGCGCTCGAGCGATTCTTCGACGCCTGGACTGAGGTAAACAAGATCGAAGACGTTATCGCTCCGCCGCCCACGCGCATTGTGGGCTCCGGAGAGATTGAGGCAGCGATTCGCGATTACGCGGCGAAAGACTCTCCGGCCGAGCGCTTGGCCAAAGAGCTTAGCGTTGAGGAGTTTGCGGCGATTCAGGCGCTCCTTGAATTCGAAAGCGAAGCCCCCGTCTCAGAAGCCTTCGAGCGAGTTCTCTCGATCCATCAGAGACTGGCTGCTCACCACGCCGCGTGCGCCGAAGAATACGTTCGCGCTCTGAGGAAGACGATCGGAAAGGTTCGAGCCATTGACCGCATCCTGTACGCGCTCGACTTTCTGGGGCAGGTAGAGGTCTTGGAGGCGGTCATCGAACGCTACGGCTTGGAACCTGCACGCGCGAGGCTGCTAGAGCGAAGCCAACGCCAGAAAGTCGTGGCAGCGTAGGGTCAGCGCGAGCGTCTTCAGTTCGGCCCGCCTCGCCCGTGAACAGCGCATGGCCAAGGATGGCAGTGCAGCGGGATCTGACGCTCGCTTGAACTGGTGCGGAATGTCGGCTTCGGGCCGCTTGATCGGCATTGCGAACGACGGCTCTGGGGCGGGAAGAGCCCCCGGCACTCGGACGTGGGCGTCCGCTATACGGTGGACAACTGTCGTTGGATCCTTCGTCCGCGGCCCGCTACTCATAATGCCGTGCCCGTTGCATAGCATTCCCAGCGACTCTGCGCGTACCACTTTTATCGTGTAATAGCCAACGGTTGGCGGGCCGCCATCGGCGCGATAAGGGCAGATGCCGGTGCCGTGGAGCTGAATGTGTAGTAGGGCATCGACCGGACCGGGCCGAATTTGGGGAGGTCTTGGTAAAGGCGATCTCGCAAGCCCGAAGAAGGCGCTCAGCCGGATGACCTAAATTGACCTGCGGCGGAAGGGTAGTGATCGGCGCGCCGAGCAGTCATTTGGAGGCGGTCAGATCTGCCTTGTACTGTTCCAGTAGGTTAGAGAGCTGCTTCAGTGTGGCGACCTCACGCCGGGTATGAATGCGGCTGTAGAAGGTCAGAAACACGAAGAGCGCCGTCACCATTGTGAGCAGGAATTTGAGTGGCAACGACGTAGAGAATCCCGCCGCGGCGCCCACGCCGAAACTGACGAACGAGCTGAGTACTGGGTAGCCGTCAGACTGATTCGAGGCAAACTCAGCACGATTCTTGAGCGAAAGGATGACGAGCGCGAGTTCGCGTCTAAGCTCGTACGGGTTCGAACTTCCCAGATACTTCGAGAGTTTGCCGAGTGCCGCCAAGTAGAAGGCTTTCTCTAGCCTTAAAACCTCGCTCGTATTCCAGTTCGAGTAAGGTCGAAAGAACTTTGAGAACTCGTTCTTCTGGCTCATGTAAACCTGGCGGGCAAAGGCCGATTTCTCGTCTCGATACCAATTGAATAGCGCATCGGCCTTGGTCTCATGGCTGAGACCTTGCTCAACGGAGGCGTTCAGCTCGGTTCCATCCGGCTCCATCTGCATTCCCTTTCGCGTTTCGACTCTTAAGCAGGTGGGATGCTGGGTCGGTCTGAGTCCTCATGCAGCCCGTACGGCGTCCAGCAGGGCAGTAGCAACGCGCCGATGTTCCGCCAGCGCGGTGGTGGGGTCGCCGTCCTCGAACAGGACGTCGCGCGAGTGTTGGGCGGTGGTCATCGCCGGGGGCTCCTGGCAGAAATGAAAAACGCGCGGCCGAGGCCGTGCGTTCACGATAACAAGGCGCTCGTTCGAGCGCTCCCTTGGGTAGGTTGGCAACCCCCAGCAAGTCGCGCGCATCAATGGATTGAAGGAAGCAGCGCCACTACTGCTATCGTTGCCGCGCACGTCAGGCAAGCTGTAACCAGCACCCAAGATACGAGCTCCGCGAAAGTTCGTTTTTCAGTTCGTCGCGTCTCTTCTTGGACGCGGCCTCTCACCATGTCAAGGTCGGCCATATGCGCAGCCTTGACGGCATCGAGTTCGTCCAATAGCGTAGCTTGAACCGCGTCAATTCGATCGAACAATGGCTGCGTGACTGGATTGAAGACGTCTCTCATGTCGATCCTTGCCTCCTGAACTACCGGTAGGGCATTATCCGGACCGAATTGACTATCGGAACGCTGCGTGCAGACCGTCGAGCCGGAACTGTTTGACGTCGAGCTGCCCGGGTTGCCTTCGTGGCTACCCGACGAAACTTTGTTCAGTCTCCTCAGCCGGTTTCACGTGCTGTCCGGGAACCGCCTCCCCTGCGTGACACGTCGCAATCTATTCGGCGCGGGGCGTCTCGGATGGCAACACGACTTTCCCACCGGGCTTGCACAGCTGTCGTTGCGCACCGGTGGACGGCTCGGCGACGCGGAGGAGCTGGCGTTGCAACGGACGCTCTTGCCGTTCTATCTTCCGCTACAGCCGCCATTGCAGGCGCAGGAGGCGATCGCTGCCTTGTCCGGTGGGTCTGCCGGGATGCTGAAATTCCGATTGGGGATCCTGACGAGCCGCTTTCGGGCTCATCATCCGTTGAAGGCCTGCCCCGAGTGCATGAGTTCCGATCAGCTGGCGTGGGGAACCACCTACTGGCACCTGAACCATCAATTCCCCGGAGTATGGCAGTGCTCCCGACACAGCGCGCTGCTGCTTGAGTCGACCGTCAAATCAACCGGCGTCGAGCGGTTCGGCTGGGCGCTACCTCGACATGGAACTTTGAGCATCGGCGATAGGCAGAGCCGTGAGGCAACAGCTTCGTTGGGCAAGCTGGGCGACCTGGTCTCGCGATGGACAAGGCGATCGCGTAGTCGACCCCTCACAGCAACGGCGCTCGCTGCAAGCTACCGAGCGGCCGTGAACGAAAAGTTTGGCGCAAGGGGCCTTGAACCGAGCCAGCGGAACGCTATGACGACCTCGCTTTGTGACGCAGTGGCACCGTTGAGGGCGATCGCTGAGTTGCGTGCGTTTCCGTCTTCGCCAGAGACGGCGAACGCCCAGATCCAACGATGGATCTTGGCGCCGCGTGGCGGCACGCATCCACTCCGACACCTGGCGCTGATCTTTTGGTTGTTCCGCGATTGGGAACATTTCGAGCGAACGCTTGGCGCAGGCAGCGGCGATCACCAGGTGCCCGAGCGCGATTGCAGCACACCCGATTCGCGCCGATTGGCTTTCATCTCGGCTCTCGAAGAGGGCCAGTCAGCTACCGCGGCTGCACGCGATGTTGGTATCACTACCAACACCGGCATGGCTTGGGCTGCCTCTGCGGGTTTCGCAACGCGTCGCCGCTCGAAGTCGGTGGACGCCTCAGCTCGTCAAGATGTCATCGCCGGTCTGCGCAGGGGCGAGGCCAAGCGGGCGCTGGCAGGGCGCTGCGAAGTTTCAGTTCAGACGGTGACCCGTGTCCTGCAAACCGAACCGGGCATCCGGTCACTCTGGGAGGCTGCAAAGGCAAGCTCATTGCGTGAGTCGCACCAGCGCAGCTGGATACGGGCGCTTGAGACGTTCGGGGGTCTCCCGCTGACGTTGTTGCGACGTGAGGCGCCTGCTGCCTACGCTTGGCTGTACCGCCATGATCGGCAATGGCTCGACCAGCACCGGCCGAACGTCGTCGTGCCCCGCGGCAATGGAGGATCGCGAACCGACTGGGACCGCCGCGACATTGCTCTCAGCGCCGACGTCCGCCGCTTGGCGTCCGAGATCGCCTCCGCAAGCACCTCAACACGCGTGGAGCTCTGGCAGATCTATCAACGGCTTCCCGAATTGAAGGCCAAGCTCGGCTCTTTGCACCGATTGCCCCTGACCATTCAAGCCATCCGAGACAGTACCGGTCGCCGGCGAACTGCGAAAGGGCAGCGACTGCTCTGAGCGGGGCTAGCAATGCGCATGCAAACATGCATAATAGTATGCATATGTCGTCTGACTCGTCGATCAGTGCTGAAGCATCCCTCGTTGCGGCGCGTGCCAAGGCTGTCGGACTGACGCAGCTCGAGATAGCCGCTTTTGTTGGAGCGAGCCAATCGCAGGTGAGTCGCATCCTCGCTGGAGTGGGCGCCCGCCGGTCAAAGCTCTTCGATCGCGTATGCAAATATGTCTTTTCGGTCGGGGTGCAGCGGTCAGACGTTGTGCCCCAGGAAAACGCGGCACTAATGGCTGCACTTTCGGAGGTTTGGGACGGTAGCGACGCGCATGCGTCAGCCCTCGCCTTGGTCATTCGCAGCTTGGCCGGACTAACCTCGACAAAGCACCCGGTTCGGATTGGCGGCGGCGAGTCTGCATGATGCAGATTCACGTTCCGGGGCCGCCAAGCTCTGGCGAACGCAATAAGCCTGCGAACTGTGGTTTCCGTTTTCTGAAACGGCACCTTAAACGGTGCGCAGCATCGTCGTCGGCGACGCTGCGACAGCCCTAGGACTTCGAGCTGCCATGCACGTTCCGGCGCCACTGCCCGATGAACTGCTGGACGGCTATGTCGGACGGGTTGCCGTCCTCAATCAGCACGCCAGCAGACAAGAGACGCTGGCCAGGATGCGGGCAGCGTTTGCGACGAGACGGTTCAGAACCGAATCGCTCTCGACCAGTCTGGTCGTCGGATAGCTGTGCCGAATGGCGCCGGAGCAGGTATCTCGAGCGCACTCGATGACGCCCGCACACCGACTCGTCAGCCAGCATCGACATGAGCTTTGCCATGGCGCCCGCGACGCTTCAGCTTTGGAGAATCGGCTGGAGCACCTCCCCGCGCAGAGCGATGCCCGATTTTGCGAACGCTGCGTTGAGGAAGATCGGTCGTTCTGGGGGGTCGCCTATTGGCGAAGGTCGCACCACATGCCCGGCGTAGGGTGGTGCCAAAAGCACGGCATCGAGCTCTGGACAACGTCTGCTCGGGCGCTTGAGTCATCGCCAGGCCGATCGCTGCAAGCCAGAACATGTCCGGATGGGGCCTTCATGCGCGACGAGTACGTGACGCGGTTTGCAGCGATCTACTCCGCCTTCCTGGAGCTTGACCGGCCACTTCGTCTTCGACAGGCAGTCCTACGCGTGCGCGACGCAGCGCTTGATCGGGGCATTCGAGGTCGCCGGGATGAAGCTGGCAGCTCATTGGAGACATGGGTGTGGGAGCGATTCGAGGCCAACTGGATCGAAAGGGTGACAAGGCCGTACATGTCCGCAGGAGGAGACCTGCGACGTCGATTCGAGGACTGTTCAGTCGGTCGTCAGATTGAACACCCGGCCTCGGTGTACGCCCTTATCTTGGCCACCTTGTATGGCAGCGCAGACGAGGCGCTCACGAATTTCTTGAAGCCACTCTCTCTTCAGGAGGAGCGGGCATCGGAGGGTTCCCGCGGACTGCAGGTTGAGACCGTGCAAGACGTATGCTCGGCGGCATTCCGGCGCCATTGAGGCGAGACGTCGACGTTGGGATCATGACCGGCGCCTTGTATCGCGTGAATCGCGACTAGGGGCTTCAGCTCAGGAAGGCCATATGACTGGCAGCAGATCCTCATACAGGCGCATCCGACGTGGATCGTGGCTGAGGAGCGCCTGCACCGCTGGCTGAAGAGGTCCAAGAGAGGTCGCGGCAACTTGCTCCAGGTCTTCGGCCGTGAGGCCTTGCGCACCACGCGATATCGCACGCTGGTTCGCAAGTACCCACAAGGCCATCGCGATCCTTGGAATGCCGGCCGTCAGCCGATGGAAAGTGCTGCGAAGCTCATCCGTCGCAGTGAGCCTTTGCGGTAGCCATTGGAAATCGACCAGGCGCGGGAAGAGGAACTTCCGAAAGTGTTCGTCCTCGGCGGTCGTGGCATGTTGGATATGGTGGAAGCCCGACGTCACCAGTCGCTGGGAGGTACTCATGCGCGAGCCGATCGCATGCATACCGTCGGGCGTGCTACAGACTACGACCGGAATCATGCTGGAGTTTGTAAGCGTCAGAATGAGTTTGAGAGCCTCGTCGTCCTTGATTCGCAGAGGCGGCCGATCGCCTCCAGAGCGCTGCGCGCTGCGAACGGCCTTGGTCTCCAGCTTGAACAGGTTCTGAAGCTCGTCGAGAACTAGCACGCCCAAGAAGTGCCCCTCGATGACCTTCAA
>Ga0209677_100494_pt1 | contig 22228 bp, 18 predicted proteins | sample AraplaCvi_mCL_r2_2_FD_184285 | JGI IMG/M metagenome (GOLD analysis project Ga0209677, IMG submission 184285) | Arabidopsis root microbial communities from North Carolina, USA - plate scrape CL_Cvi_mCL_r2 (SPAdes) (version 2) | ecosystem: Host-associated > Plants > Roots > Endosphere | place: USA... | reverse complement strand
GGCATTGAAGGCGCGAACATTGTCGTCGAGGAAGTTGTATTTGTGCGCGGCGCGGTATTCGTCGAGCGTCTCGGCGACCTTCGCCTTCTCGGGGATCGTGACGTTCTTCCAGAGCTTGCCGTCGGGAAGCTTCACCTCGGACGGAATGACGCCGTCGGCATAGATGGTGTCGCCGGAATGCAGCAGGAAGTCGGGGCGATGCTTCTTCATCGTCGCGAAGGTGACCATGCCGCCGTCGTCCGGATTGATGCCCCAGCCCTGGCCGGCGACATCGCCGCCCCAGACGAAGCTGACGTCACGCTTGTCTGACGGCGCGGTGCGGAAGCGGCCCACGACCGGCTCGCTCTCGATCCCGGTATGGGAGAGGTCGCGGAACTTGACGCGATAGAAGATATCCTGGCCGCCGGGCAGGCCATCGACCAGCATCTTGGCGGTGAAATCGCTTTCGGGCAGCGCCGCGATCGGCGGCAGCGCGCGCGCGTCCTTGAAGGATTCGGTGGTTGCGACCTCGACCAGCATCTGCGACGGCCTGTCGGCGCGCGCCCACACCACGCCGCCATCAGTCGAGACGTCACCGGACTGCACGCCGTGGGTCACGGCTGGTCGGTCCGCGGCACGGCTGAGATAGGGCATCGCGATGGTGCTGGCGCCGGCAGCCGCGGCGGTGGACAGGAAACGACGGCGGGACAGTCCACGGAAATTATGATGCGGAATCCGGATCGTCATGCGGCTCTCCTCATTGGCGCTACGGAACAACGCCGCATGACCTAGGAGACTTTGATGACGTTGCGATTACAGCATTGGCGCTGCAGGCAGCTGCCAATGCTGTTCGCTTTAGCTGCCCGTGGCGCGGAGCTGCGCGCTGGCACGCTGCAGGTTCTGCGGCATGCTCATCAGGATCAGCTTGCGGTCGGCGACCGCGTTGTGGAATTGCTCGAGTGCGATGTTGAAGGCCGTCAGCGCGCCGTCCTCGATGGCGCCGTCCTCGAAGCAGGCCAGTGTGCTGCGCAGGATGTCGTCGGCCTCGGCTTGCAGCCTGTCGAGCTCTTCCGTCGCATCGCTCTTGCGTGCGATCGTGATCATGTCGAGCAGGCGCTCGCGCAGCGAGCTATTGTTGCTGCGCTCGTCCCTCTTCAGGTAGCCGGCGAACCAGGCGCCGACCGAGCCGGTTGCCGACAGCGCCATCAGCCCCCACCAGATGTAGTCGCTGTAGCGGTCGAGGAAGGTCTTCTCCTCACCGTCGACGAAAGCGGCTGCGCCGGGATGCACGGGAATCGCCGCATCCTTGTCGGTGTCGGGCGTCTCGATCTTGGCGGCCAGCGGGAAATCGGCCAGCAATTGCTGGCGCGCCGCGAAGAGCTGATGTGCGAAGGCCGCGACGGTCGAGTCCGCCAGCCCCTTGCGCGCGACGATGTGGTGATTGAAGCTGATCGTCTTGACCTCGTCCTCCGGACGGGACGGCGCGCCGCCGAACGCGCCGGCGGGAATGTCGGCCGACTCATATTCGGAGTGGTTCTGCGCGATCGCGTCGGCGGAATCGATCGCCAGGAAGGTTGGACCCTCGCCATTCCTGGTCGAGGCCGCAACCGCATCGGTGGTGATCTTGCTGTTGACGGGGCCGGCGGCGAGATACACGTCGGCCTTATGATTCTTGATCGCGTCCGCCGCCTCGGTGATCGGGAACTGGATGATCTCGACCTTCTCGGGATCGACGCCATATTGCTGCAGGATCACCTTGAGCAGGCCGACATTGGCGGGCGTGCGGCCGATCACGCCGACCTTGTGGTTCGCAAGCTGCGAGATTTTGGTGATCTTGTCGGACTTCCTCTTGCCTTTGCTCCCTTGGGCGGTGCCAGCCGGCACCCACAGCACCACGACATTCTTGCGCAGAGTCGCCACCGCCTGTGCATTCTTCGGCACGTTGAGATCGCCGCGCAGGATCGCGAGGTCGACCTTGCCGTCGGCGAGCGCTTGCGCGCTCTCGGCCGCACCTTCGGTCGGCACCGGGCGCAACCGGACGTAACTGTGGTTCTGCGCGAAAGTCTGCGTCAGCGTCTGCACCACCTTGAGGTCGTCGCTGTTGGCCGGGCCGACGGCGATACGCAGGATGGCCGGGCGCATGGCAAAGTAATACCCGCCCGCCAGCGCGCCGAAGATGGCCAGCGCTGCAGCGATCAGGATGAATACGGCCGGCTTGACCGACGAGCGCTGCGTCGGCGCAGTCTGACGATCCACCTGGTCCTGTCCTCCGGTCATCGAACGGCCCATCAATCGCTTGAGGCGCAAGCTCATTCGGCACGTACGCCGGTAGATTGAAAATGTAGCAGTTTTCTTGCCAGGACGGGGTTACATCTCCGTCATGGTTACCGAAAGACCGCCAAACGGACCGGCAAGTCCGGCCCGCTCGTTCGGCAAGCGGCTGATTCGCAGGCTGATTCTCACGGGAAACTTTCTATTGCGGGCGGCGTAGGGAAGCGATGTAGTTTGGTATCGCGCGGCCAAACGCCGCTCGTGCCAGCGAGGTTCCTCGATTGATCCGGAAGGAGTCGGCCATGGTGGAACGATTATCGGCGGATGCACGCGCCAAGGCGCTGAAGGAACTGTCGGGCTGGTCCGAAGTCGGAGGACGCGAGGCAATCGGCCGCATCTTTACCTTCAAGGACTTCAACGAGGCGTTCGGCTTCATGTCCCGCGTCGCCCTGGTCGCGGAGAAGCGGGATCATCATCCGGAATGGCGCAACGTCTACAAGACCGTCGAAGTGATGCTGTCGACCCATGACGCCGGCGGCGTGACCTCGCGCGACATCGATCTGGCGCGCGCCATGGATGCCATCGCCAAGTCACTCGGCGTCTGAGCAGCGCAGCTGCCGGCGTTGCTCTCCCGGAACGTCTTGCAGCGGACGCTCCGGGTCCCCACGTTTGTGGTAGAATTTGAACGCGCCGCAGGATCGGCGGCGTGCAGGAGGCCGCCTTGGCACCGGACACCACCGACACCAGCACTGGATTTGCGCCGGCCGACCGGTTGGCGCTGGACCGTGAGAGCGTGCGCCGGCGGTTCTGGACCAAGTTCAAGCGCGTAATGGCGCATCTGCCATTCGCCGAGGAACTGCTGGCCGCCTATTACTGCGCCTTCGACAAGGAGACGCCGCGGCACGTCCAGCTCTCCCTGCTCGGCGCGATCGCCTATTTCATCCTGCCGTTCGATTTCGTGCCGGACATGCTGCCAGTGCTCGGCTTCACCGACGACGCCGCGGTGCTCGCCACCGCGCTGCGCATGGTCGCCTCGCACATCACGCCCGACCATCGCGCCGCCGCCCGCGCCACGCTGCAGCGTGGGCTGGATGGGGAGGGTGACGAGAGAGCGGCGTAGTTGTTAGTTGGGAGAGAGGCGTTGCATCGGTGATCTCACCCTATTCTTTGTGCGAACACCAATGTCGCCGCGCACTCTCTGCAACCTCACCCCGCTTGCGGGGAGAGGTCGGATTGCATCGTTAGATGCAATCCGGGTGAGGGGGTACAGGTCCGACAAATTATACCGAGCGAGCGTCTGCCCCTCACCCCAACCCTCTCCCCGTAAGGACGGGGAGAGGAAGCGCACTGCGCGCTGCGCGATAGTCTACGTAGGGCACGGGCATACCTACCAAGCAAAAGCCCCGCGGCGATGCCGCGGGGCTTTGATCTCAGACGATCGCTCGGGGCGCTTTAGCGCTGACGCGCGCGGCCGCCGCCGGTCTTCCCCGCCTCCCAGGCCTGGAACTGCTTGAACAGCGCCTCACGATCGGCGTCTGACTGAACGCCCTTGGCCGCAGCGCTCTTGCTCATGAAGTCGTCGAAGCGGTCACGTGTCGTGCTTTCGGCCGATCCCTCCATCGCATGGGTTTCCAGCCACTGCTTGGCGTAGGGAAAACGCTGCCAGCCCGCCAGCGGCGCCGACAGTGACACTTCCGTCCACTTCGGATGGAACGGCGGCCTCTGGAAGGATGGGAACTTGGCGAAGAAGGCGTCGACGAACAGGGACAGTTTGCGATAGCGGTCGGTGTTTGGAGCCCAATTGTAGGCCGCGAGCACTGCAGGGACTGCGATGGTATCCACCTTGTCGCCGTCTGCGATCAGGTTCGGATAATCCTTCGACGTCAACGTCGCCGGCAGATAGTCGCCCTGCAGCGGCCGCTCGTAATCGACCGAGACGAGATGGAAACGGCCGTCGTTGACGAAGTTGCTGACCGACTTGTAGGGCTTGCCGCCGACCACGATCACGGCGTCGAGCTCACCCTTCTTCAACTTCTCCATCGCGATCCGCTGCTCAATATAGCGGAAGTTGGAGGCGTTCAGCCCGAGCCGTTCGAACGTCGTCAAGGCCGTAACGAAGGTGCCGCCGTCCGGAAGGTCGACGCTCACCCGCTTGCCGTCGAGGTCGCGCAAGTTACGGATCGCGAGCGGCGCGATGACCTGCATCTCTTCGTTATAGAGCTTGGTCACGTAGGTGAACTGCTTCTTGATGTCGTGCGCGAAGCCCTTGCGCTCGAGATAGTCGAGCGTGTCGGCGCGCACCACGCCGAGGTCCACGCCCTGCAGGAACAGGATGTCGGCGACGCTCTGCACCGATCCGCGGCCGACGATCGGCAGCACGCGCAGCTTGTTTCCGTCGTCCAGCACGGAAGACAGGTCGGCACCGAACTGCACATAGGTGCCGCCGATCGTGCCGGTGATCATCGTCACCGTATTGGAGTTGAGCGCCTGCTTGGTCTGGGCCGAGCCGAACTGGAAAATGGCCTTGAGGCTGTCGCTGACCTTTGCCGGATCATATTCCTCGGCCGCCTGTGCGCCGAACGCGCCCATAACCATGATGGCAGCCAAGGCTGCCAGCCTGCTGAAGCTTTTCATCCTGTTCCCTGCCTTGGAAGTCTTGATTAGTTCTGCAATTGGCTGAGGCGGCGCTGCGCCTCGGCCGAGCCGAGCTGTGCGGCCCGGCGATACCAGTTGCGGGCCGCATTGGTGTCGGCGTTGATGTTGCGCACGTCGCGCGTGCCGAGCACCTGAGCGTCGTAGGTCTGCGCCAGCATCAGCGCGGCGGCCGGCTCCTGGGCGTCGGCGGCGCGCTCGAGCAGCAGGCGGGCCGGCGGAATATCGCCGGAGGCGAGCAGGCTCTTGGCGCGCTTCATGATGCCGGCGAGCTCGTCCGGATCCATCCGGCGGGCAGCCTGCTGTTGCGGCGGCGGAGCGTTGATGGAGGGCGCGACGAAGGTCGGCGTGACGATTGCCGTGGCGGCACCGGGCGCGGTGATCGAGGCCGGCGCGGTTGCCATCGGAGCGGGCGCCGACGGAGTTGCCGGCTCAGGCGCGGTGGTCACCATCGGCTCGACCGCGGCGCGGTTCTGCAGCGCGGACTGGTAGGCATTGGCGATCTCTTCGCGGCTCGGCACGGCGGATGCGGTCTGGACCGGCTTCGCGGCAAGCTCCGGCAGCATGGGGGCCGGCGGCAGGCGGGCCGGCTCGTTGAGCTGCAGGTCGCGCGCGGTCAGCTGGGTGCCGCTCGGCTGCGGCGCGGTCGGATCGGGCGCCGAGCCGATGATCGAGGCCTTGGCGCTGGCGACCAGGTCGCGTGTCGCGTCCGACGTCACCAGCGCAAACAGCACCGCGACTGCGGCCGCTGCGACCACGGCGAGCAGGATGCGCGACGACAGGCTCGGCCGGCGCGGACGTGCCGGCCAGTGCTCCTCGTACTCCAGCTCATCATGCATCTGCATATGAACGTTGTGATGCTGCTCTTGCTCATCGTCGTAGCCGGACAGGAACATCGGCATCGATTCCTCAGCAGGATACTCGCTCCCGCGCGTCGCGCGACCGAACCTGTAGGACTGCGCTCGCGATTCGACCTGGTCGTCGCCAAAGGCATCAAAATCAGGATCGCGTGAATTGTTTCTGTCGTGTGATCGACCGTAGGTCGTCCGCTCACCCATTGGCGATGTTCCCCACTTCAACTCTGACGCAACAATCGGGGTATTCGCCGGTCAGTTTGTCAAGACCAGCGCGCGCCTCTAGGCACCCCATATACAAGTCGTAATTGACTAACTGAATCGGCCCAAAAGTGGACGGCAGCGGGCACAAATCTGGATATATTTTGCTCTGATTGTGGCGGGCATCGTAAAACTAAAGTGATTATGCGGCAAAAAGATCTGAATAATCAAAGAGTAACATGGTTAGTTAACGGCGCCATAATTTGGCCGAGTTGCGTTAACCAAAATGCGCGCGTTTTACGTCTTGTTAAGCAATATAGCTGTGGACTTTCGCCTGATTCGCGATGGCTGTGCTCTCGGTGCATCGTTCGTCGACAACCATCGCTTGTATTCAGGTAAGGTTGCCGATCGATGCTTGGTGCTTGGCGCAATATTGTTGCAGATGTGCGGGCGGGATGTTGCCACCCGCTCGCCATCGTTGCCCGAGCATGATCCGGCAAGGTGGGAACCGGTTGTCCCCCTCGACAAGCGCCGAAGGCGTTTGGCGCGGAGATCATGCTCGATCAGAGATGAGATCATGACGCGGTTCCTTCTCACCGCATCATGATCTTAGGGGTGCAGGATGACCTTGCCCATCGCCTGACGACCGGCGAGCACTTTCAGCGCTTCCGCGGTCTGTGCCAGCGGGAAGGTGCGGTCGACATGCGAGGAGATCTTGCCCTCTGCGGTCCATTGCACGAGCTTCTCGAGATTGGCGCGATTCTTCGCCGGATTGAGCCGCGTCCACGCGCCCCAGAACACGCCGCGGATATCGCAACCCTTCAGCAGCGCGAGGTTGAGCGGCATCTTCGGAATCTCGCCGGCGGCAAAGCCGATCACCAGGAAGCGGCCCTCCCAGGCGATAGCGCGCAGCGCGGCTTCGGCGTAGGCGCCGCCGACCGGATCGAAGATGATGTCGCAGCCCTTGCCGCCGGTGAGACGTCGCAGCCCTTCCTTCAGATCCTCGGTCGCGTAGTTCAGCGTCAGTTCGGCGCCGTGCGCCTTGGCGAACGCCAGCTTCTCGTCCGACGAGGCGCAGGCGATCACCTTCAGCCCCATCAGCCTGCCGAGCTCGCAGGCGGCGAGGCCGGTGCCGCCGGCAGCACCCAGCACGGCCAGGGTCTCACCTGGTTTCGGACTCGCGCGGTCCTCCAGCGCATGCAGCGCGGTGCCGTAGGTGATGATGATGCCGGCAGCGCGATCGAAATCGAGATTGTCGGGAATCTTCACGATCGAGGCGGCCGGCAACGCGATCTTTTCGCGCGCGCCGTTGTGGCCGCAGGAGGCCACGACGCGGTCGCCGACTTTGAGATCGGTGACGCCGTCGCCGACGCTTTCGATCACGCCCGCAACCTCCGCGCCAGGCGAGAACGGGAACGGCGGCTTGATCTGGTACTTGCCCTGAATCATGAGGATGTCGAAGAAGTTCAGCGCGGCCGCCTTGATCGCGATCACCGCTTCTCCGGCAGCAGCGACGGGATCAGGCACGTCGGCATGGACGAGATCGTCGGGCTGGCAATATTGCGAGCAGAGAATGGCTTTCATGGACGCTCCCGTTGTCTTGCTTTCGTTGATTGCTGGTGTTCGGCCCACGGCTTCAGCCGAAGCGAGCGGTAAATCCACAGCACCAGCGCGGAACCGAAAGCTTCTTGCCGGATTTACGCGGGCGCGACAATCGGCTTGAGCGCGGCGATTGTCGCAACGAAGTCAAGCAAATGCCGCTGCTCGGAATGCGCACCGGCGCGCCGTTTGCTGCGCGTGGGGCCTTCATGAAAGGGGCACGCATCGGTGATAGATCGAGACACGACGTCGTGACTCGTTGTGGAGGCACAAGCTCGGTTCCGCCTGTAGCTTAAGCGCCTTTGCAAGAACGTATTTTAGCGGCTATTCCATCCGGCGTCCGCGGCGGCGCGGGTTCCGGGCCATCTTCCAGTCACAATATTGATAGAACCAAGACGTCGGGGGAATCACATCTGATCATGTTTCGGCGGTTACTGACAGCGCTGGCGACCGGCGGGCTTGTGCTCGGGGTTCCCGGTCTTGCAGCGGCGCAAAGCGCGGCACCGAAAGCGCCCAGAGAAGCGCCCAAGGCGGCTGCGCCGAAATCCGCTGCACCGGCGCCCAAAGCGGAAGCCAAGCCTGCGGTGCCGAGCGTCGGCGGCGTCGAGCCCACTTTGATCGGTCAGTTCGGCGGCTGGGGCGCCTACACGGCAATACCGAACGGCAAGAAGGTCTGCTTCGCGCTGGCCAAGCCGACATCGTCGAAGACCAATCCGCCGAACCGGCCACGCGACCCGGCCTATGCTTTCGTCTCGACCCGGCCGTCCGAGAAGGTGTTCAACGAAGTGTCGATCATGATCGGCTACGCGCTGAAGCCCGGCTCGGAATCGACGCTCGAGGTCGGCAGCGCGACTTTCGCGATGTACACGCAGGGCGACGGGCTCTGGATCAAGAACGCAGCGGAAGAGGAGCGCTTGGTGGAAGCGATGCGCCGGGCTCCCGACGCGGTGGTCAAGGGCGTCTCCGCCAAGGGCACCGAGACCACCGACACTTTTTCGCTCAAGGGCCTGGCTCAGGCGCTCGACCGCATCGCGCAGGATTGCCGGCGCTAACAAGGCTGCCGGCGGTCGGACGGCCGCCGTTAACCAGGCGTCATTTATGCCTGTTCCGGTCGCAAATCGCGGCTTGGATCATTATATAGCGCAGTCAGAAGCTGCCGATCAGCACTAGAAGTCACCAGGTCACCCAGATGTCGTCGACTGCCGAGCTGCGCCAATCTTCCGCGCCCCTCGAAAAGACCCCGCTCGAAACGTACGTGCCGCCGGCCCGGCCGTCGCTGCTCGGGCTGTCGCGCGAGGAGCTTGCCGCGAAGCTCGGCGAGATCGGCGTGCCGCCGCGGCAGCAGAAGATGCGCGTGCAGCAGCTCTGGCACTGGATCTACTTCCGCGGTGCGAGGAGCTTCGATGAGATGACGTCGGTCTCCAAGGAGACGCGCGCGGGGCTCGCGGAGCGCTTCACGGTCGATCGTCCCGAGGTGGTCGCCGAGCAGATCTCCAATGATGGCACCCGCAAATGGCTGCTGCGGCTGCCGAGCGGCGATGACCTGCAGAAGGCGCATGAGGTCGAATGCGTCTACATTCCCGAGACGGATCGCGGCACGCTGTGCGTCTCCTCGCAGGTCGGCTGCACGTTGAACTGCGCGTTCTGCCACACCGGCACGCAGCGACTGGTGCGCAATCTCACCGCCGGCGAGATCGCAGGCCAGGTCATGGTGGCGCGCGATCGCCTGAACGACTGGGCCGACCGCGACACCCCGCACGGCAACCGCCTTGTCACCAACGTCGTGATGATGGGCATGGGCGAGCCGCTCTACAATTTCGACGCGGTGCGCGATGCGCTCGCGATCGTCTCGGACAATGAGGGCATCGGCATCTCCCGCCGCCGCATCACGCTGTCGACCTCAGGCGTGGTGCCGAACATCATCCGCGCCGGCGAAGAGATCGGTGTGATGCTGGCGATCTCGCTGCATGCGGTGCGCGACGAGCTGCGCAACGAGCTGGTGCCGCTGAACCGCAAATATCCGATTGCCGATCTGTTGCAGGCCTGCCGCGATTATCCCGGCGCCTCCAATGCGCGGCGCATCACCTTCGAATATGTGATGCTCAAGGGCGTCAATGATTCGCTCGACGATGCCAAGCTGCTGGTGAAGCTGCTCAAGGGCATTCCGGCCAAGATCAACCTGATCCCGTTCAATCCGTGGCCGGGCACGGCCTATGAGTGCTCGGACTGGGAGCAGATCGAGAAGTTCTCCGAATACGTCTTCAATGCCGGCTATTCGTCGCCGGTGCGCACGCCGCGCGGCCGCGACATTCTCGCCGCCTGCGGCCAGCTCAAGTCGGAGACGGAAAAATTGTCGGCGCGCGAGCGCCAGGCGCTGCGTGCCATGGCGATGACGGACTGAGTTCGTATGTCAGGTGCCAATTGTGCGTCATTGCGAGCCAACGGGCCCGCGCGAAGTGCAGCCCGATGGCAGGCGCCGCGAAGCAATCCAGGATTTCGCTCGTGACACTGGATCGCTTCGTCGTGGAGCCTGCCCTCGGGCTTGACCCGGAGGCTCCTCGCGATGACGGAGATGGTGTGCTGTCATGGCGCTGATCGGCCGCCTGTTTGTCATCGCGTTCGGCTTTCTCGCCGCCTGCTTCGTCGCCGGCATGATCGTGGTCATTGCGATCCTGTTTCCTGAATTCTCCGAGCTCGGCGAGGGGCCGATCGACCAGGGCGGGCTCGACGTCATCATCGGGTTCGGCTTCATTTTCGTCTCCGGCTTCGCGCTGATTCCGGCGCTCCTGATCGCGCTGATCACCGAGGTCTTCTCGATTCGCAACGTGCTGGCCTATGCGATCGGCGGCGGCCTGGTTGGGCTCGCCTGCTATCTCGGCCTCATTCCGTTCGATCCCGAGACCTTTCACTTCGAAGGCATCGTGCGCCGCCATCTGGAGATCATGACCGGCGCCGGCATCGTCGGCGGGCTCGTCTATTGGATGATCGCCGGGCGCAACGCCGGCGCCTGGCGCAGGCCGCCGCAGCGGCTGCCGCCTCCGCCGCCGCTGCCGTCTGGCTCGCCGCGGTGACGATCAGCGTCATTCCGGGTTCGGCCGTTCGAGCCGACCCGGAATGACAGGACAGCTTTCCATCGCCACCTCGCTCCGCTAAACGCTTCCCTCATGAACCGCACCGGACTTTTCATCGCGCTGGCGCTGGCGCTCGTCATTGGCCTCCTGTTCGGGATCTATCCCGAGCTCGATCTCAAGCTTGCCGCGTTGTTCTACGATCCGACGACGCGCAGCTTTCCTCTGAAATCGAACGAGGTCGCCGCATTCGCGCGCGATGCCGCGATGTGGGTCGCCTGGGGCATCGCGCTGCCGTCGATCGTAGCGCTGGTGGTGAAGTTCATCAGGCCCGACCGGCCGCTGCTGGTGAGGGGCCGCACCATCGCCTTCCTGCTGCTGACCTTGTTGCTGTCGGCCGTCGTGCTGAGCAACCTCACCTTCAAATCCTATTGGGGCCGGCCGCGCCCGATCGTGGTGACCGCGCTCGGCGGCGACCTGCCGTTCGTTCCCTGGTGGGATCCGCGCGGCGGCTGCGGCCACAACTGCTCGTTCTTCTCCGGCGAGGGCGCGACCGCGTTCTGGACCATCGCGCCGGCAGCGTTGACGCCGCCGGCGATTCGCCCGGTGGCCTATGCCGCGGCGGCGCTGTTCGGCCTGGTCACCTCGGTTCTGCGCATGTCGTTCGGCGGGCATTTCTTTACCGACGTCAGCGCCGCCGGCCTCGTCACCTTTTTCGTGATCTGGCTGGCCCATGGCTACATCTATCGCTGGCCCGCGACCCGCTTGTCCGATGAGGGCATCGACGCCGCGCTGACCCGCCTGGCGTGGCCCGGCTATCGTTTTGCCCGGCGGCTGCTCCGGCGTGTCGCCACACGCCAGCGGTGAGCGGCCAATAAACGCGTGCCCTGGCCGGCGAAATTTGATATTCGCCCGGCCAATTCGCTGGACATCAGCATCTACGACCGATTGGAAGCTCCATGACGACGATCCTGAAAGGCCTGCCCAAGGGGGACAAGGTCGGCATTGCGTTCTCGGGTGGTCTCGACACCAGCGCGGCATTGCTGTGGATGAAGCTGAAGGGCGCGCGCGTCTTCGCCTACACCGCCAATCTCGCCCAGCCCGACGAGAGCGACTACGACGAGATCCCGCGCAAGGCGCTCGGCTTCGGCGCCGAGAAGGCGCGGCTGGTCGATTGTCGCACGCAACTGGTGCATGAGGGCATCGCGGCGATCCAGTCCGGCGCGTTCCACATCTCGACCGGCGGCATCACCTATTTCAACACCACGCCGCTCGGCCGCGCCGTCACCGGCACGATGCTGGTCGCCGCCATGAAGGAGGATGGTGTCAACATCTGGGGCGATGGCTCGACCTATAAGGGCAACGACATCGAGCGCTTCTACCGCTACGGCCTGCTCACCAATCCGAACTTGCGGATCTACAAGCCCTGGCTCGACCAGCAGTTTATCGACGAGCTCGGCGGCCGCGCCGAGATGTCGGCGTTCCTCACTGCGAACGGCTTCGACTACAAGATGAGTGCCGAGAAGGCGTATTCGACCGACAGCAACCTGCTTGGCGCCACCCACGAGGCCAAGGACCTGGAGAGCCTGAGCAGCGGCATCCGCATCGTCAACCCGATCATGGGCGTGCCGTTCTGGCGCGACGACTGCGCCGTGAAGACGGAGACGGTCACCGTGCGCTTCGAGGAGGGCCAGCCGGTGGCGCTGAACGGAAAGACCTTCACCGATCCGGTCGCGCTGTTCCTCGAGGCCAATGCCATCGGCGGCCGCCACGGCCTCGGCATGAGCGACCAGATCGAGAACCGCATCATCGAGGCCAAGAGCCGCGGCATCTACGAGGCGCCGGGCATGGCGCTGCTGCACATCGCCTATGAGCGGCTGGTCACCGGCATCCATAACGAAGATACGATCGAGCAGTACCGCATCAGCGGCATGCGTCTCGGCCGGCTGCTCTATCAGGGACGCTGGTTCGATTCGCAGGCGCTGATGCTGCGCGAAACCGCGCAGCGCTGGGTCGCGCGCGCCGTCACCGGCGAGGTGACGCTCGAGCTGCGCCGCGGCAACGACTACTCGATCCTCAACACCGAGAGCCCGAACCTGACCTATCAGCCGGAGCGGCTGAGCATGGAGAAGGTCGAGGATGCCGCGTTCTCGCCGGCAGACCGCATCGGCCAGCTGACCATGCGCAATCTCGACATCGCCGATACCCGCACCAAGCTGAAGCTCTACACCGACACCGGCCTGCTGTCGGGTCCGGAAGGCGCGCAGATCTTCCAGCTCGAGAACGACAAGGGCTGAGGCCGGCTGCCGCCGTCTTCACGCGTGAACGTGTAGGATGGGTTGAGCGCAGCGATACCCATCATGCCGGCCCAGCGTGGCTTCGAATCGATGGGTATCGCTGCGCTCAACCCATCCTACATGCTGAACAACACGCAACAGAACGCACCAAACAAAAATGGCCGGGAGTCGCTCCCGGCCATTTTCTTTTGCGTCGATGGCAGCGCTCAGCGGGGCGGAGCGACGCCGGGCGGAGGCGGCGGCAGCGCGGCCTGTCCGCCATTGAGCAGCGGGGTGATGCGGCGGACCGTGACGCGCCGGTTGATGCGGCTCGGTCCCTGCGTCTGCTCCTTCAGATATTGCGCGCCATAACCCTGCGAGGTCAGGTTCTCCGCCGGCACGTTGAACTGCTGTGTCAGCAAGGTCGCGGCCGATTCGGCGCGGCGGTCCGACAGCGACAGGTTGTCGGTGTCGTTGCCGACCGCGTCGGTGTGGCCCTCGATCAGGAACACCTCGCGCGGATTGCGTTGGATGGCGCGGTTGAGTCCGTCGGCAATCACCTGCAGCTTCGCCGCCTGGTCCGGCGGGATTTCCCATGATCCGGTGTCGAAGTTGATGCTGTTGACATCGATCGACGGCATCAACTGCCGCACCGAAGGGCTGTAGCGGATTTCGTCGAGCGAATAGCGCCGTTCGATCCGGTCCACGGGAGGTGCTTCCATGGTGTCGTAGATCAAGTCCGGGGGCGCGTCCTCCGAGTCGACGATGTAGCGATCATAGGGGATGCGGATCACCGGCGGCGGCAGATCGACATAGAAGCCGCCGACCGCGCGCGGATCGCGATAGCTGTTGTCGATGATGATGATCTCGCGGCCCTGCTGATCGCGCCGAATTCGGCGTAGCAACTGGCCATCGGCACCCACGACGGTGATGATCTGGCTGCCGTCGGGCCGGATCACGACCGTGCGGTTTTCGCCGCCAATCCTCTCGGTGCGGATATCGCGCGCCCCGAAGCGGAAGCGATCCATCTCATCGTGACGCACGAACTCCTGACCCGACGGGTCGCGGATGATGATCCGCCCCGGCTCGGTAATCACGGTGCGGCCGCCTTCCTGAATTTCCCGACGCTGGGCGCGGAAATCCTCCAGCCGCTGCGGACCGGGCAGGGGCGCGCCTCGCGGAATCGGCGTCAGCGCCTGCGGCGATGGCGGCGGCGGTGCCGGCAACGGCGCGGCGACCTGCGGCGGCGGACGGCTCACCTGGGTCGGCGGCGCGCCCGGGGGCGGAGCGCCCTGCGGCAATGCGCTCTGGCCGCCGGGGGCTGGCGGTTGAGCGGCCGGAGGCGGCGTGCCAGGGCGAGCACCGAGTCCAGCAGCTGGCGGCGTGCCAGCAGGTGCTGCCGGGGCGTTCGGGGCCGGCGGTGCGTTGAGGCCGCCGCGAGGCGGCACCGGAGGCGAGCCGGGGGGCGCCGCTTGTGGTGCCGCTTGGGGCGCTGTGCCCGGACGGCCCATGGGAGGCTGACCACCCGTCGGCGGCGCGGCCGGTGGTGCAGGCGGCTGCGCCGGGGCAGCCGACGGCGCGGGGCTCGGCGGCGTGCCGGGACGGGCGCCGGCCGGCGGCGCGCCTGCGGCTGGCGGAGTCGGGGTGGCATGCGACGGCGGAGGTGCGGCTGGCGGAGCCGCGCTCGGTGCCGGCGGCGTATGAGCCGGAGGCACCGCGGCCGGCGGCGGTGGCGGGACCGGATGGGTCGGCGGCGCTGCTGCCGGCGGCGGCGGTGGCGCGGTCGGACGTGCCGGCGGCGCAGCCACGGGCGGCGGGGGCGTGCTCGGATGTGTCGGCGGAGCGGCCGCGGGCGGAGGCGGAGCTGTCGGGCGTGCCGGCGGCGGCGGTGCAGGGGGCTGAGGCGGTGCAGCGTGCGGCGCCGGAGCCGGCGGAGGTGGTGCTGCCGGATGTGGGGCGGGCGGTGGTGGCGGCGGTGCGGCCGGGTGCGCGGCGGGCGGAGCAGGGGGCGCTGCGGCCGGAGGTTGGTGCGGAGCGGCGGCCGGCGGTGGCGCGCCCGGCCGTTGCGGCTGGCCGGCCGGCGGCTGACCGCCATGCGGAGGCTGCTTCGGTCGTCCGTCCGGGCCGACTTCGCCCTGCGCCTGCGCCATCACGAGCGGTGCTGACTGCGCATGCGATGGCGAGCTTGCCAATTGCATCGCCGACAGGGCGGTCGTCGCAAGCAGCAGGAGTCGAAGTTTGGTCATGTGATCTCGGTTCCCAGTGTGAATTCGGTCGGGGCGCGCGATGAACAGATACGCGTTAGGCCGGAATGTGGCGGTGTTCAAACGGTGGCTTCGATTTATTTCCGCCGCAATGACGAGCGTCTGCGCGCCCGTTCATGGCTCATTCAGGCTTAAGTTTCAACGGCTTGGATTGGAAGATCAGGCGGGAGCAATGAGGCGGACTCAACAGATGCGGCTACGGGTCGCTCCGCGAGCGGCCCGTTGCGGTCGGCTCAATCGGTGGCCGGATTCGGCGTCGTGGGGCTCCCCGGTCCGTGCCCCGGCGATTCCTGCGGCATCTCGCCGGGCAGCTCTCGCGGCGGGTTCGGCATACCGGGCTCGGTGACCGGCGGTGGAATCTCGGGATTGGGATTGCCCACCGGATCTTCCGGCGGCGGCTCGATCGGACGGCCTGGTGTCGCCGGCGGGATCTCCGGAGGTTCGATTGGCATCACAGCGCAACCTTGCGGTTGTCGCCGATGGCCGGCCGGCTGCCGGTCACGGCCGCGGCTGCCATCTTCACATAGCTCACCACCGTACCGGGCGAATCCCAGAACTCGGCGTCATCGGGGACGACCTTGAGCACGCGAATGTTGGGGTCATCGGCGCTGTCCCACCAAGCCTTCGCGGGGGTCCCGAACAGGTCTTTGATCTTGGGGCGATCGTTGGAAATGGTCGCTTTGCCGGTGAGCGAGACATATTTCTGGCTGCCGGCATCCGCGAAAGACAGGTTGACGTTGGGATCGCGCGCGATCTCCGTATCCTTGTGGCGGCGGGCGTCGGTCAGAAAATAGATCGCAGCCTCGTCGCGCTCGACATAGGCGGCCATCGGCCGCGCCCGCAGCTTGTCGCCGTCATGCGTCACCAGCATCGCGAAGCCGATCTGCTTCATCAGGTCCCAGACGCGATCCTGATCGCGCATCGTGTCGTCGGTCATGGCTCGCTCCTCGGTCGTGTTCGAGGCCAACAACGCCGCGACGCGGGACGATGTTCCTCGATCGCGGCCGGAACCGACTAGCTGCGCAGCAGCAGCGTGTTGCTGCGGGTGCGCCCGGTTTCGCGATAGCCGCGGCCGATCATGTCGGCGAGGCAGTCCTCGAGCCATTCGTCGCGCGACAGGTGCTCGATGACGACCGCGCGCGGCCAGAGCTCTCGCGGCGCGTCGCGAAAGAAGGACATCAGCACCCGGTCTTCGAAGCCTTCGACATCGATCTTCAAGGCATCGACCTTGGTTGCATTCGCTTCGTCGAGGATGCGCTGCAGCCGCAGTGCGGGTACCTTGGTGGCGTCTGCAGCAGACAGGCCGGTCACGATATGGCTGGCGCCGAGATTGTCGGTGTCGGTCGCGATCATCAACTCGCCGTCGGCATCGGCAGCCGCTGCGGCCACCAGCTTCACCTGCGCGAAGCCCGATGCGGCGCGGTTGAAGGCGAGCCGCTCATAGGTCATGGGATGCGGCTCGACAGCGATCACGCAACCGCGCGGACCGACGTGACGGGCGAGCGCCAGCGCATAGGTGCCGACATTGGCGCCGACATCGACGAACATGCCGCCGCCCGGCGTGTGGCTGCGCAGGAAGTCGAGCTCCTCGCGATTGTAGTCGGGATTGAACAGCGCGCCACGCTCGGTCGCGCTCGCCTGGTGGTAGAAGCGGAAGGACGCGCCCTGATAGGTCACGTCCAAGGGGCCGGCGCGTAACATATTGACCAGCCGCGACAGCGTCGGGCGAAAGGCGCCGCGCTTCAGGCCCGAATGATGCGCGAGCGCGATGATCGCAGCCTGCGCCGCATTGGGGGCGAGCGCGCCGAACGGCGGCGGCACGGGATCGTTGTCGGGGGTCACTGCGGCGTCCTCGCACTCGAACTCAGAGCGGGCTGTGATAACCGGTTTTAACGACGACTCCAATGCGGGCGAGCCGCTAATCGCGATCGTCGTCTCGGCGAACGCCGGGACGACACTCGATCATGAGGCAACGATCCAGCATCACATGGACACTGGAAGAGCTTCACGCCGCCTTCTTCTCCGCCGGCTTGCGCTGGCGCAGGAAGCGGCCGAGCAGCCGTCGCTTGCCCCTGCGCGGGATCAGGTCGACGTCGCTGACCAGCTTGGCGCCGCCCTTGCGCCGCTCCAGCACGATCTTGCGGCTGTGGAACGCCTCGAGCTCGACGCGGTGGGCGACGCTGACGATGGTCGCCTTCGGCAGCTCCGTGGTCACCATCTCCATCATCTTGTCCTGGCTCTTCTCGTCCAGCGCCGAGGTCGCCTCGTCGAGCACGACGATGTCGGGGTTGTGCAGCAGCAGCCGCGCGAAGGCGAGGCGCTGTTTCTCGCCGCCGGACAAGGTCTGATCCCATGGCGCCTCCTCCTCGATCTTGTCCTTGAGATGATCGAGCCCGACCTTGTGCAGCGCCTCGCTGACCTCATCGCTGGTCCAATCATCGGCCGCGCCGGGATAGGCTACCGCGCGGCGCAAGGTGCCTGAGGGCACATAGGGCCGCTGCGGCAGCATGAACAGCCGCCGGTCAGCATGGAAATTGACGCTGCCGCCGCCCCAGGGCCACAGGCCGGCGATGGCGCGCACCAGCGTGCTCTTGCCGGTGCCCGACTCGCCGGCGACCAGCAGCCGCTCGCCGGGATTGATCACCACCTCGGTCTCGCCGACGACAGCGGTGCCGTCGTCCAGCGTGACGGACAGATCGTTCAGGCTCAGCATGGCATCGCCGGCGGTCTCGCCGCGCTTGATGCGGCCGAAACCATCGCCGAGCTCGGCGCGCTCCAGCGCATCCAGCGACATCATCAGCGAGGCGATGCGGCGCGCGCAGGCGTTCCAATCGGCGAGGCTCGGATAATGGTCCACCAGCCAGCCGAATGCGCTCTGCACGATGGTGAAGGCGCTCGCCGCCTGCATCACCTCGCCGAGGCTCATGCTGCCATCGAGAAATTTCGGCGCGCACAGCAGGAGCGGGACCACGGGCGCGATCAGGCTCGACCCCTGCGACACCAGCGTGGTGCGCATGTGCTGGCCGGCCAGCCGTGCCCATTGCCGCAGCACGTTGCCGAACGTCTTGTCGATGCCGTCGCGCTCCTCCTGTTCGCCGCCGAGCAGCGCGATGCTCTCGCCGTTCTCGCGGACGCGGGTCAGCGTGTAGCGGAATTCAGCCTCTGCCTGGTTCTTGTCCTCGGAGATCGCAACGAAGCGCCGGCCGATCGCCAGAATCGAGCCGGAAGCGATCGCGGCATAGATCACGGCAGCGATCACCAGGAAGCCGGGAATGGTAACCAGCGTGCTGCCGAGATGGATGGTCAGCGCGCCGCCGATGGTCCAGAGCACGACGATGAAAGTGGCGGCCGACAACAGCGCCGAGGTGACGCCGGACATGAAATCGACCGGCGAGTCGGTGGCGATGCGCAGGTCCTCGGCGATGCGGTATTCTGGATTCTTGTGATCGCCGCTGACCAGGTTGAGCTGATAGTAGCGGCCGTTTGTCAGCCAGCGCGTGATCACGCTGCTCGTGAGCCAGGCGCGCCAGCGCCGCTGGATCGCCATCCGCGCATAGACCTGCGCGACGCCGAGCACGACGCTCCCGATCGCGAGCGGGAAGAATAACGCGGTGAGATGGTAGACGGCGTCGGAGTTGCGCTTCTCGATTGCGTCGAAGATCGCGCGATTCCAGACATTGATGCCATATTGGACGGCGACGTTGGCGACGATCAGCACCAAGAGGCCGATCGTGAACAGCCAGGCGAGGCGGTCGCCGTTTCTGCCCCAATAGCCGCGCGCGCTGATCCAGAAGCGCGTCAGCAGATAACTCTTGCGAACCTGCTCGGCCTCTTCCGGTGACAGCTCCGGATCGGGCTCGATCACTTCGGGCGGCGGCGGCTCGACTGCATCGCCGTCCTCCGCCGCGATCGCGACGATCGGCTCCACCTTCTCGGCCGCAGCCGGTTCGGATGTCGGTCGGGAAGTCGTCTGCGCCTGCGCCATGGTCCGACAACGGAACCGAAATCAGATGGTTCCCGGTCGCTTCCGCGGGGCCGCGAATGCGAGCACTGGCGCTACCGGCGCGGCGACGCAGCCGAGGGCGAAGGATAGGTTCGCGCCACCTTGTGCAGCATGCGCGACAGCTCCTCGATCGTATAGGGCTTGCGCAACAGCTCGAAACCCTGCGCACCCTGTTGGGCCAGCACGTGGCTGTAGCCGCTCGCCAGCACCACCGGCATCGTGAAGTCGAGCCGGCGAATCTCCGCGGCGAGCTCGAGGCCGCTCATGCCCGGCATCACGACGTCGGTGAAGACGACGTCGAATTGACTGCCGCCGTCGACCAGCTCCTCCAGCGCATCCTTGGCATTGTCGACCAGCGTGGTGCGGTAGCCGAGCTCGGCGAGCGCGTCGGTCGCAGAACGGCCGACATCGATATTGTCCTCGACCACCAGGATCGACATGCCGTCGCCGCCGATCGGCGCCGTCGGTTCGGCCTGTGGCTGCGCCGCCTCGATCATGCCTGCGACGCGCGGCAGATACAGCGTGAAGGTGGCGCCATGGCCGAGCTCGCTTGCGACCTGCACCTCGCCGCCCGACTGCTTGGCGAAGCCGAACACCTGCGACAGGCCGAGACCGGTGCCTTGGCCGATCGTCTTGGTGGTGAAGAACGGCTCGAAGATGCGGTTGAACTGCTCTCGCGCGATGCCGACGCCGGTATCCCTGACGGAAACCGCGACATAGCCGAGCGGCGGCCGCTCGCCCGGCCGCACCGGCGCCGGCAGATCCGCGACGAGGGCGACGGCGATCGTGAGCCGTCCCTCGCCGGCCATCGCATCGCGCGCATTGACCGACATGTTGATCAGCGCGGTCTCGAACTGGCCGGCGTCGGCATGGATGGGGCAGGCTTGCTCGGGAATCTCCACCACGATCTCGATCCGCGCGCCCACCAGGGTGCGGATCATGTCGCGTAGCGCTCTGACGCTGCGGCCGGCGTCGAATACCTCCGGCTGCAGTGCCTGCCTTCGCGCGAAAGCCAATAGTTGCGCGGTCAGCTTGGCGGCCCGCGCCACCGTGTCCGAGATCGCGTCGATATAGCGCTGCCGCCGCTCCTCCGGCAGGTTTGGCCGCCGCAGGAGGTCGGCCGACGCCCTGATCACGGTGAGCAGGTTGTTGAAATCGTGCGCGACACCGCCGGTGAGCTGGCCCAGCGCCTCCATGCGCTGGCCGTGCTTGAGCGCGTCCTCGGCCTCCATGCGGCGGGCCGCTTCCGCATGGAGCGTCTGTGTCCGCCGCAGCGCCAGCATCAGGATCAGGAACAGCAGCGCGGTCGCGGGCAGTCCGAAGATCAGTTGCCGGCTCATGGTGGCGAGCCAGCGGCCACGGATCGCCGAGGTCTCGAGACCGGCGCTGACATAGACCGGATACTCGGCCAGTCGCTGATAGCCGATGCACCGCTCGACGCCGTCGATCGACGAGATCACGGTGACCAGTCCGGACGGACGTTCGGCCATGGCCTTCATGGTGGTCCGGTCCAGGCTGCGATCGGCCGGCAGCACCGGAAACCGGGCGAGCGGGGTGCCGTCGGCCCGGTGTAGCGCGAAGTAGCTGCCGGCCTCACGGCCGATCCGGGCATAGAAATTCTCGAAATATTGCGGCAGCAGCGATGCCTGGACCACGCCGGTGAAGCGGCCATCCTGGCTCAGGCGCCGCCGGCTGACGCCGAAAAAGGGTGCGCCCTGATAGGGCGGGCGCGGCGCCAGCGCCGCGCCGATGAAGGTGCCGACGTCGGAGGCGACGTGCTCCCTGAAATAGTCGCGGTCGGAGAAATTGATCGCGGATGGCGGCGGCGAGGCCAGGCTGTTCACCAGCGCTCGGCCTTGGGCATCGAACACCCAGGCCGATTTCATCTGCGGCATGCTGGCGACGAGCTCCTTGAGGCGCGCATGCAAAGCCGGCTCGCGCGAGCGGATCTCGTCGTCGGACAGCCCGCGGATGATCTCGTCGATCTCAGCCAGGCTGCGGTCGACGGTCTCGAATACCTTCAGCGCGTGCTCGTGCACGACATCGAGCGAGCGCGTGACCTCACGGTCGGCCTGGTCGCGGGCTGTAGTGTAGGAGATGAACGAGGCGACAATGAATAGCCCGAGCGGCATCGCCAACGAGGCGATCATCATCCATCGCAACAGTCTTAGCGAATTGCCTTGCGCGCTCTGCACGGTTGCTCTGGCCATCGATGATCCGAGCTTATATGCAATTGGCCGACCTCACAAAACGGCAAACGTTGCGGTGCGGAGCCGGTTCCAGAGGAGTTCTTATTACTCTACCTTTGGTTGAATGCATCCCAAGAATTCCGCAAGGATTTTCATCGAACGCGTCGGCATGTTCTGCCGAGCTAGGATTGGCATTACTGATGCCATTCTGCATCGCGGCCGCGCACCGGTCGCATTCATGCACCAGTCAGATCATCGCCATGGCGGCGCCTGCAGCCGCACTGAAGGCGACCACGAGCAGCGGCGGGGCGCGCCAGGCGACCAGCAGAACGAAGCCGACCAGCGCGATGCCGAAGTCATGCGTTGAATGCACGCTGGTGGTCCAGACCGGATTGTACAGCGCCGCGCCGAGCAGGCCGACCACCGCGGCGTTGACGCCGCGCATCAGCGCCTGGGCGCCGGCGCGCCTCCGGAACGAGCTCCAGAACGGCAGCGCACCGAGCAGCACCAACATGCCGGGCAGAAAGATGCCGATCAGGCCGAGACATGCACCCGCAATCCGGTGCGGTTCGGGCGTGACCACTGCGCCCAGATAGGCCGCGAAGGTGAAGAGCGGGCCCGGCACGGCCTGCGCGGCGCCATAGCCGGCGAGGAAGGCATCGTCGCTCAACCAGCCCGGCGCGACGAAAGCTTCACGCAGCAACGGCAGAACGACGTGGCCGCCGCCGAACACGAGCGCGCCCGAGCGATAGAATGCATCGAACAGGGCCACATTGGCCAATCCGGTCAGGCTGCGCAGGATCGGAAGCCCGGCCAGCAGAAGCACGAAGCCGGCCAGTGCGACCAGGCCCGCATTGCGCGACACCGGCATT
>Ga0209677_100492_pt1 | contig 22270 bp, 22 predicted proteins | sample AraplaCvi_mCL_r2_2_FD_184285 | JGI IMG/M metagenome (GOLD analysis project Ga0209677, IMG submission 184285) | Arabidopsis root microbial communities from North Carolina, USA - plate scrape CL_Cvi_mCL_r2 (SPAdes) (version 2) | ecosystem: Host-associated > Plants > Roots > Endosphere | place: USA... | reverse complement strand
GAGCTTGACCTCGGGCAGACCGAGCTTCGCGTCCTTGGTGGCAACGCGGTAGTGACAGGCCAGCGCCACTTCGAGGCCGCCGCCGAGCGCCGTGCCGTGAATGGCCGCGATGACAGGCTTCGGGCTGTTCTCGATCTCGCTCAGCACATCGTTCAGCGCCGGCGGCTTCGGCGGCTTGCCGAATTCGGTGATGTCAGCGCCGGCGATGAAGGTGCGGCCGGCGCAGGTCAGCACGATCGCCTTGAGTTGCGGATCAGCGGCGGCCTGCTTGATGCACTCCAGGATGCCGCCGCGAACTGCGGCACTCAGCGCATTGACGGGCGGGCTGTCGACGGTAACGATACCGATGACGTCATGACGATCAAGCTTGACCACTTCGCTCACGCTGCGCTCCTTGGGACTGTCCGTGCTCTTTTGTTAATTGGCGGCTTCTTGTTTTGCGTCGAGTAGCTGCGCTTGCGTATACCCGCTGCAATGAATTTAATTCCGCAGTGCGAAATCTAATTCCACATCTTGACATGCAGGGTTATTTTGAAGCACGAGCGTTGTCAACGAGCGCATCAATCAACAGCCGATGAAATGAAACGTCCAGGGAAGAAAGCCGCGACCGATCGCAGCTTCGTCGTCGCGCTGTCTCGCGGTCTCGACGTGCTGCGTGCTTTCAGGCCGAATGACGGCCTGCTCGGCAATCAGGAGATCGCCGCGCGCACCGGCCTGCCGAAACCGACAGTGTCCCGTCTCACCTACACGCTGACGAAGCTCGGTTACCTGATGCCGGTGCCGCGCTTCGAGAAGTATCAGCTCGCGCCTTCGGCGATGGCGCTCGGCTACGCAGCGCTGGCCAATCTCGGCGTGCGCCAGCTCTCGGAACCGTTTCGCGAACAATTGACCCGTGAGACCGGCGGCGCGGTCGCGGTCGGCGCACGCGATCGCCTCACCATGATCTATTTCGGGCAGAGCCGGCAGGGCGTCGTCAACGTTCAACTTGACGTAGGATCGCACATCCCCATTGCAACTACAGCGATGGGACGCGCCTATATCTGGGCACTTCCGGACGATGAGCGCGTTGTTCTCCTGCGTGAGCTGCGCGAGCATTACGGCAGCCGCTGGCCGAAGATCCGCGACGGCATCGAGCGCTGCGGCGAGACCATCGCAAAACATGGTTTTGCGATTTCCGCCGGCGAATGGCAGGACGACGTGCATGCTGTCGGCGTTGCGCTCGTACTGAATGACGGAACCGGTCCTTATGCGTTCAACTGCGGCGCACCAGCTTTCCGCTTCACGGAAGAGCGACTACGCACCGACATTGGACCTCGTCTTGTCGCGATGGTAAGGAATATCGAAGCGGCGCTCGGTGGCGCGATGCCGCAATCAAATAAAGAAGCCAGCAAAAAGCTGAAGCCAGGAGGGAAACTTGCTCGTGTTGCCGAGGGGATCAGGTCATAGCTGTCTTCATCGTGACCGGCTGACACCGCGTCGCTCCGCCTTATACGTTAAGGCGGGCGAGACGAGATGACGCAGGTACAACTTGCGCAAGGGACCGAGCCCTTGCTGGCCGTCCGCGACGTCAGCGTCGTGTTCGGCGGTATCGTCGCGCTCAACGGCGTTTCCTTTGACATGCATCACGGCCAGATCCTCGGCCTGATCGGACCGAACGGCGCCGGCAAGACCACGCTGTTCAACTGCCTCTCGCGGCTCTATCAGCCGAGCTCCGGCGACATCCTGATGGAGGGCGTGAGCATCCTGAAGCGGCCGCCGCACCGCATCGCCGAGATCGGCATCGGCCGCACCTTCCAGAACGTCGCGCTGTTCCCGAATCTCTCGGTGCTCGACAATGTCCGCGTCGGCACTCATGCGCGCACGTCGAGCGACATCATCTCCGACTCACTCCGGCTGGCCTGGGTTCGCCGCGGCGAAAGCGCGATGAACGACAAGGTCAAGGATATCCTCGCCTATCTCGACCTCGACGACGTCGCGCACAAGACGGTCTCCGGCCTTCCGTTCGGCACGCAGAAGCGCGTCGAGCTGGCGCGCGCACTCGCGGCCGATCCGAAGATCCTGCTGCTCGACGAGCCCGCCGGCGGCCTCAATCACGAGGAAGTCCATGTGCTCGGCGATTTGATCCGCCGCATCCGCGACGACCGCAAGGTCACCGTGCTCCTGGTCGAGCATCACATGGGCCTCGTGATGTCGATCGCCGACCACGTGGTCGCGCTCAATTTTGGCCGCAAGCTCGCCGAGGGCACACCGGCCCAGGTGCAGGCCGATCCCGACGTCATCAAGGCCTATCTCGGGAGCAAGGATCAATGACGACGCTCCTGAACGTGAAGGACCTGCGCGCCTATTACGGCCAGGTCCAGGCGCTGCACGGGCTGAACTTCTCGCTCAGCGAAGGCAGCCTCACCACGCTGCTCGGCGCCAACGGCGCCGGCAAGACCACCACGCTGCGCGCGATCTGCAATATGGTGCGCTCCAGCGGCACGATCGAGTTCGACGGCCAGCCGCTCAGCAATCGTTCGACGGAGAACATCGTGCGGCTCGGCATCGCCCATGTGCCGCAGGGCCGCGGCACCTTCACCAACATGACGGTCGAGGAGAACCTGCAGCTCGGCGCCATCACCCGCACCGACAAGGGAGGCATCGTCGCCGACATCGAGCGCATGTACGGCTATTTCCCGGTGCTGAAGCAGCGCTACGCCCAGCAGGCCGGCACGCTCTCCGGCGGCGAGCAGCAGATGCTCGCGGTCGCCCGTGCGCTGATGCTGAAGCCGCGGTTGATGTTGCTCGACGAGCCGTCGTTCGGGCTAGCGCCGCTGATCGTGCGCGACCTGTTCAAGATCCTCGGCCAGATCAACCGCGAGGAGAAGGTCTCTATCCTTGTCGTCGAGCAGAACGCGCAGCTCGCGCTGGAGCTCGCCGACCAAGCCTATGTGATCGAGACCGGCCGCATCGTGATGTCGGGGGCGGCCCGGGACATCTCGAACGACGAGAACGTCCGCAAGTCCTATCTGGGCTACTAGGGAGCACGGCCATGGAGCTTTTCATCAACCAGATCCTGGCCGGCATTGCGACAGGTGCGATCTACGCCTGCATGGCGCTCGCGGTCGTGATGATCTACCAGGCGATCGACCATCTCAACTTCGCGCAAGGCGAGATGGCGATGTTCTCGACCTTCGTGTCCTGGCAGCTGATGCAATGGGGCGTGCCCTATTGGGGCGCCTTCCTGATCACGCTGGTGTTCTCCTTCCTCGGCGGTATCGCGATCGAGCGCGTGCTGTTCAAGCCGCTCGCGAAGGCGCCGATCCTGACCCAGGTCGCCGGCTTCATTGCACTCTACTCGATCATCAATTCCTGCGCCGGCCTGATCTGGGACTTCACCATCAAGCAGTATCCGACGCCGTTCGGCTCCTCACCCTTCCTCGGCAGCCAGCTGATCTCGACCCACCAGGCGGGCATGATCGGGCTGACCCTGCTCATGCTGCTCGGCCTGTTCTTCTTCTTTCGGTACACGCGGATGGGGCTGGCGATGCGCGCGGCGGCATCATTGCCCGAATCCGCGCGCCTGGTCGGCATCAACACGTCCTGGATGATCGCGCTCGGCTGGGGCATGGCCGCCGCCATCGGCTCGGTCGCCGGCATGATGATCGCGCCGGTCGTATTCCTCGAGCCGAACATGATGCTGGGCGTCTTGATCTATGGCTTCGCCGCCGCCGTGCTCGGCGGTCTGACGAGCCCATTCGGCGCCGTCGTCGGCGGCTTCCTGGTCGGCATCTTCGAGAACCTGGTCGGAACCTACATCCCAGGCGTCGGCAATGAGCTGAAGCTGCCGATCGCGCTTGCCTTGATCATCACCGTCCTGGTCATCAAACCCGCGGGCCTGTTCGGCCGGCACATCGTGAAGCGAGTCTGATCATGAGCGCTGCCGAAGATCTCGCCACCCACGCCCCCGCCGTCGAAGCCGTTCCGAAGCGGGCGATGACGCTCAGCACCGGCACGACCATCGCCATCCTGGCCGTGCTCGTGGTCGTGCCGGCTTTCGCCAAGAACTTCATCATCTTCCAGCTGACGATGCTGCTGATCTACGGGCTTGCCGTGCTGGCACTCAACATCCTGACCGGAGGCTCGGGCCAATTCTCGCTGGGCCAGAGCGCGTTCTACGCCATCGGCGCCTACACGTCGGCGATCCTGATGGAGCATTACGACCTCAACTACGCACTGACACTGCCCGTCGCCGGTGTCATCTGCTTTGCGGCGGGCTTCCTGTTCGGCCAGCCGGCGCTGCGGCTCTCCGGCGTCTATCTGGCGCTCGCGACCTTCGCGCTGGCGACCGCGATGCCGCAACTCCTCAAGCTCGGCTTCTTCGAGCCATGGACCGGCGGCGTGCAGGGCCTGGTCGTCACCAAGCCCGACGCTCCGTTCGGCCTGCCGATCGGCCAGGACGCCTGGCTGTACTACTTCACGCTCGCCATCACGGTCGCGATCTACGTCTTCTCGATCAACCTGCTGCGCTCGCGCTCGGGCCGCGCCTTCATGGCGATCCGCGACAACGAGATCGCGGCCAGCGCGATGGGCATCGACGTCTCGCTGTACAAGACGCTGGCCTTCGGCGTCAGCGCCGGCATCACCGGCGTGGCCGGCGGCCTGGGGGCGATCGCGGTGCAGTTCGTCGCGCCAGACAGCTACACCATTCAGCTCGCGATCTCGCTGTTCCTCGGCATGGTGGTCGGCGGCGTCGGCTGGCTGCCCGGATCGTTCATCGGCTCGGCCTTCATCATCTTCGTCCCGAACATGGCCGAAGGGATTTCCAAGGGCCTATCCGGCGCCGTATTCGGCGTGCTCCTGTTCCTGGTCATCTTCCTGATGCCGCATGGCGCCAGGCAGATCGCGATCGTCGGCCAGCAACTCATCGACAGAATCAAAAAGAGCTAAGGAGAAGATCTTGCATTTGAACTACCGACTGCGTCTTGCCGCCGTCACTGCGGCGGTCGTTGCCTTCACCACCGGTGCAGCCTTCGCCCAGAAGAAATACGACACGGGCGCGTCCGACACCGAAATCAAGATCGGCAACATCATTCCTTACAGTGGTCCGGCCTCCGCCTATGGCGTGATCGGCAAGACCGAAGAGGCCTATTTCAAGAAGATCAACGCGGAAGGCGGTATCAACGGCCGCAAGATCACCTTCATCAGCTATGACGACGCCTATTCGCCCCCGAAAGCCGTCGAGCAGGTGCGCAAGCTGGTCGAGAGTGACGAGGTGCTGGTGGTCTTCAACCCGCTCGGCACGCCCTCCAACACCGCGATCCAGAAATACCTCAATTCGAAGAAGATCCCGCAGCTGTTCGTCGCGACCGGCGCCACCAAGTGGAACGATCCGAAGAACTTTCCGTGGACCATCGGCTGGCAGCCGAGCTACCAGGCGGAATCGCGGATCTACGCAAAATATCTCCTGAAAGAGAAGCCCGACGCCAAGATCGGGCTGATCTATCAGAACGACGATTTCGGCAAGGACTATCTCAAGGGACTCAAGGACGGTCTCGGGCCCAAGGCGGCTTCAATGATCGTTGCCGAAGAGAGCTATGAGACCTCGGAGCCGTCGATCGACGGTCACATCGTCAAGCTGAAAGCCTCCGGGGCCGACGTGTTCTACAGCATCACCACGCCGAAATTCGCGGCCCAGGCGATCAAGAAGGTGGCGGAGCTCGACTGGCATCCGCTGCAGATCGTCGTCAACGTCTCGGCCTCAGTCGGCGGCGTCATCAAGCCCGCCGGCTACGAGAATTCGCAAGGCATCCTATCGGCCCATTATGCCAAGGACGGCTCAGATCCGCAGTGGGACAATGATCCCGGGATGAAGAAATTCGTCGAGTTCCTGAAGCAGTACTATCCGGACGGCAACAAGATCGACGGCTCGGTTGTGTACGGCTACGGCGCGGCGCAGACGCTGGTGAAGGTGCTGCAGATGTGCGGCGACGACCTGACCCGTGCGAACGTGATGAAGCAGGCGGCAAGCCTGAAGGATTTTACCACCGACACGCTGCTGCCGGGCGTCACGATCAACACGTCGGCCACCGACTTTGCGCCGATCGAGCAGCTGCAGATGATGCGCTTCAAGGGCGAGCAATGGCAGTTGTTCGGCGACATCATCAGCGGCGAGCTGCCGGACTAGCCACGCTTGATCCGCGGCTTCGGCCGCGGATACTGATCGACGCATGACAAGCCCCCGCGCGAAAGCGCGGGGGTTTTTGTTCGTGCGGCTGTGCAGCTCAACCACAGTTGCCGTCCCGGCCAAGCCAAGCGCGAGCGACGCACTCGCTATTAACCTCTCCCCGCTTGCGGGGAGAGGTCGGATTGCATCGCAAGATGGAATCCGGGTGAGGGGGTATGGGCTAACAAGCTAACGCCAAGCAAGCGTCAGCCACTCACCCCGACCCTCTCCCCGTAAGAACGGGGAGAGGGAGCGCACCGCCTGTGCATCAAGCATCTCTTCATCCCGCACCGCACACGCGTCAGCGCATACGGCCATTGTCGCATGCGCGCCACCCGCGACTCCTGATATGCTCGCGAACTCAAGAAGAGCCTTCGCCAAAGGAGGCCGTCACGACACATCATCGCAATCTATCACAGAGGGAGGAATGCAACATGATCCTCACGCGAAGGGCGGCCGTTGTCTCGGCTGCGCTCGTCATTTTTGCCGCGACCTGCGCGGCGCGTGCGGCCGACAAGAAATACGATACCGGCGCCACCGATACCGAGATCAAGATCGGCAACATCATGCCCTATAGCGGGCCGGCTTCAGCCTACGGCATCATCGGCAGGACCGAGGCGGCCTACTTCCAGAAGATCAACACCGAAGGCGGCATCAACGGCCGCAAGATCAACTTCATCTCCTATGACGATGCCTATTCGCCGCCAAAGGCGGTCGAGCAGGCGCGCAAGCTGGTCGAGAGCGACGAGGTGCTGCTGATCTTCAACCCGCTCGGCACGCCATCCAATTCGGCGATCCAGAAATACATGAACAGCAAGAAAGTGCCGCAGCTGTTCGTCGCTACCGGCGCCACCAAATGGAACGATCCAAAAGACTTCCCGTGGACCATGGGCTGGCAGCCGAGCTACCAGTCGGAGGCGCGGATCTATGCCAAGTGGCTCTTGAAGGAGAAGCCCGATGCGAAGATTGCCGTGCTCTACCAGAACGACGATTACGGCAAGGATTATCTGAAGGGATTGAAGGACGGGCTCGGCAATAAGGCGACGATGATCATCGCCGAGGAGAGCTACGAGACCACGGAGCCGACGATCGACAATCATATCGTCAAGCTGAAATCCACTGGTGCCGATGTCTTCGTGGATATCGCGACGCCGAAGTTCGCGGCCCAGGCGATCAAGAAGGTCGCCGAGATCGAATGGAAGGCGCTGCACATCCTCAACAACGTCTCGGTCTCGATCGGGAGCGTCATCAAGCCGGCCGGCTTCGCCAACGCGCAAGGCATCATCTCGGCGCATTACCTGAAGGATACCACCGATCCGCGGTGGACCAATGATCCGGGCATGAAGGCCTATCTCGAGTTCATGACCAAATATTTCCCGGAGGGCGACAAGCTCGATAACGGCACTGTCGTGGGCTACGGCGTGGCGCAGACACTGGTGCAGGTGCTCAAGCAATGCGGCGACAATCTCACGCGTGAGAACTTGATGAAGCAGGCGGCGAGCTTGCGCGACTTCCGCACCGAGGTGCTGCTGCCGGGCATCGCCATCAACACCTCGGCGACCGACTTCGCGCCGATCAGCCAGCTGCAGCTGATGCGCTTCACGGGCGAGCGCTGGGACCTGTTCGGAGACGTCATCTCCGCCGACGTCGGCGGCTGACTGCGCATCTCTCCGTTCCCTCCCCCGCGAGCGCCACTTGCGGGGGTTTTCTTTTTTCGCGCGACGGGAGATAAGCGGGTAAACATCCAGAGGAAACCGCCGGGGACCAATGACCGACCACCGTCCATTGTTGCGTGAAATCTTCGATGCCGCGGTCGCTGCGGCGCATCCCGACGTGATCCTGGCCCCACATCTGCGGCCTGTGCCGAAAGGGCAGATCATCTGCCTCGCCGCCGGCAAGGGCGCTGCCGCGATGGCCGCGGCCGCCGAACGGCACTATCTCGACGCGCTAAAGCTCGACCCGGACCGCCTGACGGGAATCGCGACCACGCGCCACGGCCACGGCGTGCCGACCCGACGGATCAAGGTGATCGAGGCCGGCCACCCGATGCCTGATGAAGCCGGGCTGAAGGCCGCCGAGGAAACGCTGCAGCTTGCAGCCACCGCCGGTCCGGAGGACCTGCTGCTGGTGCTGCTGTCCGGCGGCGGCTCAGCCAACTGGATCGCGCCGGTCGATGGCGTGTCGTTCGCGCAGAAGCAGCAATTGACGCGCGCGCTGCTGCGCTCCGGCGCGCCGATCGGCGAGATCAACACTGTCAGGAAGCATCTGTCCCGCATCAAGGGCGGACGGCTTGCCCGCGCCGGCCAGAAGGCCGAAATCGTGACGCTCGCGATCTCCGATGTGCCGCATGATGATCCATCCGCCATCGCCTCCGGTCCGACCGTGCCGGATCCGACCACACTGGCGGAGGCCCGCGCGATCATCGCCAAGTACAAGCTTGAGGTCGATCCAGCGATTGCACGCGCGCTCGGGGATCCTGCAAATGAGAGCTGCAAGCCCGGCGATGCTGCTTTTGCCCGCGCCTCCTATGAGATGATCGCCCGCCCCCGCGCCTCGCTCGACGCGGCGGTCGCGCGCGCCAAGGCGGCTGGTTACGATGTGATCGATCTCGGCGCCGATCTCGAAGGTGAGGCGCGCGAGGTGGCTGGCGAGCACGCAAGACTGGCGCTCGAGGCGCGCGCGAAGGGGCAACGCGTCGCGATTCTCTCAGGCGGCGAGCTCACGGTGACCGTACGCGGCAATGGCCGCGGCGGCCCGAACCAGGAATATGCGCTGGCCTTGGCTGATCTGCTCAAGCACACGCCCGATGTCGCGGCGCTGGCCGGAGATACCGATGGCGCCGATGGCGGCGCCGGCAGCGCGTCCGATCCAGCCGGCGCGCTGATCGATGCGGCGACGTTCGCGGCGATGAGCGCAAAGGACCTCGACCCAAAAGCCTATCTCGCTAACAACGACGCCACGGCCTTCTTTGCTGCCACCGGCGACTTGCTGCAGACCGGACCGACGCTGACCAACGTGAACGATGTCAGGGTGATTTTGGTGGATTGAGGTGCCGATCGCTCCTCGCCGCGACGGCGAGAACAACGACCGCTGTCGTCCCGGGCAAGCGAACGAAGTGAGCGCGACCCGGGATCCATACCCACAGATGTCCAGAAACTGCGGCGCTGGAGCTCCAGCCGTTTCCAACAACAAAGGGTTGTGGTTATGGGTCCCGGGTCTGCGCTTCGCTTGCCCGGGACGACAGCCGAGTTCGCAGCGACGACAGCTGAGTCTTGAAGCTCCCAAGCGCCTCAAAACTCCGTTGCGATCTTGGTCAGCATCGAGAGCAGCGCCTCGCGGCCGTCCGGCCCCAAGAGCTCGTTGAGCCGGGCCTCGTGCTTGGTGGCGACCAGCTTCTTGGCCCGCGCCAGCACGCTGCGGCCCTTCTCGGTCAGCATCAGAATGTGCGAGCGCCGGTCATTGGCCGAGCGCACCCGTGTGCAGAGATCGCGGCTCTCCAGGCTGTCCAACATCGCAACGAAATTGGGCCGGAGGATGCCAAGCGTGTTGGCGATTTCGGTCTGGTTGCGGCCGGGATTGTTGTCCAGCAGCAGCAGCACGGAGAATTGTGCCGGCGTGAGCTGCACCGGCGCGACGCAGTGCAGGAAGTCCTCGAACACTTTCAATTGAGCGCGTTTGAGGGCGTAGCCGAGCAGCTCGGACAATTCGCCGAGCTGGACGGCTTGCGCTTCGTCCAGGGGTTCGGCAGGCTCCTTGCGGCCCTCCCTGGCACCCTTACTATTGTAGTCCTTGAGGCTATCGGTCATGGCAGTCCGCGAACTCGGTCATTGCGTGGGGCTCCATCCCTGCAGCTCGAAGCCGCATCCGGTGTCCCGCACCAACCAGCGGCCTTGAGATTATAGTTGATAATTGTTATTGATCATATCAAACACCGGCAGCCGATTTCAACTGCTGCGACCGGCGCGACGGCGTAAAGCGCTGCGCGCATCCGGTCACCATGGGGGAGCGTCAGGTCTTGAACACGACGATCATGCTGTTCCTGATCCAGGACGGCATCACCAATGGCGCGATCTATGCGCTGCTCGGCCTGGCGCTGGTCCTGGTCTTCGCCGTGACGCGGGTGATCCTGATCCCGCAGGGCGAATTCGTCACCTATGGCGCGCTGACCTATGCCTCGCTGTCGTCGGGCCAGATGCCCGGCACCGCCAAGCTCGCAGTCGTTATGGGGGTCGCGGCCTTCGTCTTCGACCTCTATGTCATCAGGCGGTCGCTGCATTGGGAGCGCGTCCTCCGTTCTCTCCTGCTCAATGTGGTGCTGCCCGCGCTGGTGCTGGGCGTGACCTATTGGGCAGCAGGCGCACGGGCGCCGGCGGGCGTGAACGTGCTGCTGTCGCTCGCCATCGTCGCCGCGATCGGGCTGTCGCTGTACCGCATCGCCTTCCAGCCTCTCGCCCATACCTCGGTGCTGGTGCTGCTGATCGCTTCCGTGGGCTGCCATCTGGCGCTGCAGGGGCTCGGCCTCCTGTTCTTCGGCGCCGAGGGCCAGCGCGGCCCGACCCTGCTCGATGCTTCCGCTATCGTCGGCCCGCTGCGCTTCACCGGCCAGGGGCTCGCGGTCTATGGCATCACCATCGCCTTCATCGTCGCGCTTTGGCTGTTCTTCGGGCTCACGCTCTACGGCAAGGCGCTACGCGCCACCGCGGTGAACCGGCTCGGCGCGCGACTGGTCGGCATCCGCACCACACTATCGGGCCAGATCGCCTTCCTGCTCGCCTCCATCATTGGCGCGCTGTCCGGCATCCTGATCGTGCCGATCACCACGCTCTATTACGACACCGGGTTCCTGATCGGCCTCAAGGGCTTCATCGCCGCGATCATCGGCGGACTCGTGAGCTATCCGCTGACCGCGATCGCGGCGCTGATGGTCGGCATCATCGAGTCGTTCTCGTCCTTCTACGCCTCGAACTTCAAGGAAGTGATCGTCTTCATGCTGCTGGTGCCAATCCTGCTGTTGCGCTCGCTGGTGGCGCCCGCGGCGGTCGAGGACGAGAAGGACTAGGCCATGACACAACGCTGGCCCATTCTCGTCTTCGCGCTGGTCATGGCGGTGATCCCCTATGTGCCGGGCGTACCGCCCTTCTGGATCGTGCTGTTGGACAATATCGGCCTCTCCGCACTTGTCGCGATGGGGCTCGTGCTGCTGACCGGCGTCGGCGGCCTCACCTCGTTCGGCCAGGCCGCCTTCGTCGGCTTCGGCGCCTACACCACGGCCGTGCTGTCGGCGAACTACGGCGTTTCCCCGTGGCTGACGCTGCCGGCCTCGCTGATCGTCTCCGGTCTCGCCGCGGTGGTGCTCGGGCTCGTCACCGTGCGCCTGTCGGGTCATTATCTGCCGCTCGGCACGCTCGCCTGGGGGCTCGGCCTGTTCTACCTGTTCAGCAAGCTGGAATTCTTAGGTCGCAATGACGGGGTCTCCGGCATTCCGCCGCTCGAGATCGGTAGCTTTCGGATGCTCGATCCCGGCACCATCTATTACGCGATCTGGGTCGCGGTGCTGGTCTCGGCGGTTCTGACGATGAATCTCTTGGATTCCCGCACCGGGCGCGCCATCCGGGCGCTGCGCCGCGGCCATATCGCGGCCGAAGCCTTCGGCATCCACACACCGCGCGCCAAGCTGCTGGTGTTCATCCATGCGGCAGTGCTGGCCGGCCTATCCGGCTGGCTCTATGCCCATTTCACCCGCGCCGTGAACCCGACACCGTTCGGCGCGCAGGCCGGCATCGAATATCTGTTCGTCGCGGTGGTCGGCGGCGCCGGCTATGTCTGGGGCGGTGTGCTGGGCGCGGCGATCGTCGTCATCCTGAAGGAGGTGCTGCAGAGCTATTTGCCGCTGCTTTTGCACGGTTCGGGCCAGCTCGAGACCATCGTGTTCGGCATCCTGCTGGTGGCGCTGCTGCAGCTCGCGCCGACCGGCGTCTGGCCGTGGCTGACGGCGCGGCTGCCACATCAGCGCGGGCGCAAGAAGCCGGATACCTCGATCGAGCTGCCGGCGCGGGCGCGGCCGACAGGCGCTTCCGACGTGCTCCTGCAGGTCGACAAGGCCCGCAAGCAGTTCGGCGGCGTGATCGCCGTCAACAACGTCTCGTTCGAGGTGCGGGCGCGTGAGATCGTCGCCCTGATCGGCCCCAACGGCGCCGGCAAGAGCACGACCTTCAACCTGATCACCGGCGTACTGTCGGCGACCGCAGGCCACATCGCGATGCTCGGCCAGCGCATCGCCAACGCGCCGCCACAGGAGATCGTGCAGCTCGGCATCGCCAGGACCTTCCAGCACGTCAAGCTCGCCCCCGATATGACAGTGCTGGAGAATGTCGCGATCGGCGCGCATCTGCGCGGGCATGCCGGGCCGATCGCCTCCATGGTCCGGCTCGACCGCGTCGATGAGGCAAAGCTGCTCGCGGAAGCCGCGCGCCAGATCGCCCGCGTCGGACTTGCCGACCAAATGGACCAGCTCGCCGGCTCGCTCTCGCTCGGCCAGCAGCGCATTGTCGAGATCGCCCGCGCGCTGTGCGTCGATCCGATGCTGCTGCTGCTCGACGAGCCGGCCGCCGGCCTGCGCCACATGGAGAAGCAGCGGCTCGCGGCGCTTTTGCGTGAGCTGCGCGCCGGAGGCATGTCGGTGCTCCTGGTCGAGCACGACATGGGCTTCGTGATGGATCTCGCCGACCGCATCGTCGTGCTCGATTTCGGCACCAAGATCGCGGAAGGCACCCCAGCCGCGATCAAGACCGACCCGAAGGTGATCGAGGCGTATCTGGGAGCCGGCGCATGAGCGCGTTGTTGCAAGTTTCGGACGCCCATGTGTCCTATGGCAAGGTCGAGGCGGTGCGCTCGGTGTCGCTTCAGGTCAATGCCGACGAGATCGTTACCATCATCGGCGCCAATGGCGCCGGCAAGACCACGCTGCTCGGCGCCATCATGGGCGTGCTGCCGCTGAAGGGGCGCGTCAGCTTTGCCGGCGAGGACCTCGCCCGGCTCGAGATCGAGGACCGCGTCGCGCAGGGTCTCAGTCTGGTGCCGGAGGGCCGCGAATTGTTCGCCGGCATGAATGTCGAGGACAATCTGCAGCTCGGGGCCTTCCGCATGCCGAAGGCGCGCGCGGCCGCCGGCTTCGAGCATGTCTACACGCTGTTCCCTCGGCTGAAGGAGCGCCGCAAGCAGCTTGCCGGCACCTTGTCGGGCGGCGAGCAGCAGATGCTGGCGATGGGCCGCGCCCTGATGGGCGCGCCGAAGCTTCTGATGCTGGACGAGCCCAGCCTCGGTCTTGCGCCGATCATCGTCGCCGGCATCTTCGAAATCATTGCGCAGCTGCGCAAGGACGGCGTCTCGGTGCTGCTAGTCGAGCAGAACGCCAAGGCCGCGTTGCAGGTGGCCGACCGCGCCTACGTGATGGAGCTCGGCGAGTTCGTGCTGAACGGCAAGGCGAGCGAGATCGCGACCGACGAACGCGTGGCCGCAAGCTATCTCGGCTTTCACAACTGAGACGCGCAATCACGTTCGAGTTTCAACACCGTCTGCATTTATCCCGCTTTCTTGAATTGAACAGGTCACGCGAGACTTTCTTTTCACATCTGCATTATCTACCTTGCGGTAAGACCGTAGTGGGAATGCCGCATCGTGACCCAGTTTGCGAAGCGTTTGGCGATTATCGGCTGCGTTGCAGCCCTGATAGAGATGTCAACGGGTTGCGCCGCATTGGCCGATCCGCCTGATTTGAACGGCGTTTGGCTTCCTGACATCAGGGATCAAAAGCGGCAGGAGACGGCGAACATGCCGCCCTGGAAGCCGGAGATCGCGGCGCAGGTTCAGCATCTGATCGCCGAAGAGAAGGCCGGACGACCGTTTCTCGTCCTCAGCCATTGTCTTCCGCACGGCATGCCGAGCTGGATGCTGATGACCCATAACGCGTTCGAATTGCTGACAACGCCAGGTCGTATCACGATGCTCGGCGAGGTCGACGGCAATCGGATGCGACGGATCTATCTCGACGGCCGCCAACATCCCGATGATCCGGACCTGACGCTGTTCGGTCATTCGATCGGCCATTGGGACGCCGACACGCTGGTGGTCGACACCACCGCGATCATGCCACAGGCCTTCATTGCGATCAGCGAGGCGGTCGGCATTCCCAGTGACGGCGACATGCACGTGGTCGAACGCCTGCATTTGGCGGCGCCGAACGAGCTGCATGACGATCTGGAGATCACGGCGCCGAAGGTGCTGACCACGACCTGGAAGACCACGCGCATCTTCCGCCGCTATCCCGACCGTCACTACGAGGTCACCGAAGGCGAATGCGCGCAGGAAGATCTGACGCCTGGCAAGGACCAGAACGGTCACGACATTTTCGTCCCGGCCCCACAGGGCGCATATGGGTCGGTTCATATCGTCAAATGAGGATGCCGAGGATGTCGTCGAAAGCCTCCTATCTTGTCGTCTCTGCTGGAGTGTTGCTGAGTTTCTCCGGCATCGCGGCGGCACATCATTCGAACGCAGCCTATGATCTCGAGCATCCGCAGACCGTGCAGGGGACCGTGAAGCAGGTCAATTGGACCAACCCCCACATCACATTCGTCGTCGATACCGACGTCAAGGAAGGTCCGCAGTCGGGCACCTGGGTCTTCGAAGTCTCCAGCCCCGGCGTGCTGACCCGCTCGGGCTGGACCAAGCGCTCCCTGCAGCCCGGCGATCATGCCGAGTTTCGCTACGCGCCGCTGCGCGACGGTAAGCCCGGCGGATTTCTGCAGAAGGTGACGTTGCCCGACGGCAAGGAATTGACTTACAGCCTGACCACTCCCGACGAGCAGTGACGCGACGTCCATGCACGCCATCCTGATCGAGATTTCGAAGTGGCTGGCGGCAACCACGCTCAGCCAGACCATCCAGACCACCGGCTGGATCATTCCGACCCTGCAGACCATCCACATCCTCTGCGTCGCCGTGGTGTTCACTTCGGCGGTGCTGGTCGACTTCCGGATCTGGCGGCTGTTCGAACGCGACGTGCCGCTGCCACAGGTCGCGCGGCGATTCCTGCCGTCGATCTGGCCGGTGCTGGTCATCCTGCTCGCGACCGGCGGATTGCTGATCATCGGCGAGCCCCGTCGCTCGCTGCTCAATGCGACCTTCTACATCAAGATGAGCCTGCTGCTCGGCGCGATCTTGTTGACGGCGGCCTTGCAGAGCTCGATCGCGTCAAGGCCGGGCTTCTGGCACAATAGGCGCCTGACAGGCCGGGCGCTGGCGACGCTGTCGATCCTGATCTGGTGCGGCATTCTTTTTGCCGGACGCTGGATCGCCTACACACAGGTCGGATGATGAGCCAGCTCCAGGACTTCCTTGCAGGCTTCGTTGCAGCCATCGAAGGCACCGCGATCGCGGACAGCATTCGCGAGAACGACCTGCTGTTTCCCCTCATCGAGTCGATCCATGTGATCGCGATCAGCCTGGTGGTCGGCTCCATTCTGACGCTCGACCTCAGGCTGCTCGGCCTTGCCTCGCTGCAGCGGCCGGTGAACCGGCTGACGGGCTCGATCCTGCCGGTGACCTGGGGCGCGTTCGCGATCGCTGTCATCACCGGATTGCTGCTCTTCATCTCCAATGCGAGCAAATATCTCGCCAACGGCTATTTCGATGCCAAGCTGTGCCTGATCGCGGCCGCCGGTCTCAACATGATGATCTTCCATGGCATCAGCGCCCGCGACATGGCGAAGTGGGAGCAGGAGAAGGCCATGCCGACTTCGGCACGGGTTGCGGGGGCGCTGTCGATCCTGATCTGGATCGCGGTGGTGGCCTGCGGACGGATGATCGGCTTCACCATGGATTCGCTCTGACGATGCGCAACATCCGCCGCTCTGCAAGCGTTGCCGCCGCACTCGTGCTCTCCAGCCTCGGCGCCGCCCCGTCGCTGTCGGAGACCGCGGCGCCGATGCCGCCGTTCCATGTTCATGTCGACATGCAAACCTTCATGGAGCACGTGCTGACACCAGCGGCGACGGTGCTGTGGAGCGTCAATGGCACGATCATCGACGCCAAGGGCGAGCATGATCTTTCGCCGAAGACGGACGATGATTGGGAGAGGCTGGTGAGCGCCACCGCGACTCTCGCCGAGGCCAGCAACGCGCTGATGATCCCGCAGCGGGCGATCGATCCGGTCTGGAATGGCTACGTCAAGAAGCTCGCCGATGCCGCCGACAAGGCCTATCACGCCGCCGAGGACCACGATCTGAAAGCCATCTCGGACGTCAGCGATCGGCTCGACGGCATCTGCGCGTCCTGCCACAAGCATTACGGATTCGAATAGCGCGGGCAGCAAAGCCGCAATCGCCTGCCCTCCGGCGAGAGCCAGGGGGCAGGCGCCGCGGCGACTTTATTGCGCCGGCACGTATTTGCCATCCTTCACAGTCAGGATGATGCGGGCGCGCTCGTCGAGCCCCGAGCGATCCTTCTCGGTGAAATTATAGACGCCCTGGCTCGCGGCCATGTCCTTCTCGCTCAAGAGCGCCTGGCGGATCGCCTCGCGGAATTCGACCGTGCCGGGCTTGGCGGTCTTCAGCGCCACCGGGATGACGCGCTTCAAGAGCTCGAACGCATCATAGGAGTGACCGGCGAACTGGCTGCGGCTGTTCGGGCCGTATTTCGCCTCATAGGCCGTGTCGAGCGCGAGGCCCGGCTTCTTGGTCAGCGCGCTGTCGGCTTGCGTCTCCGGCGACATCACCGGGCCCGAGGCCATGATCACGCCCTCGGCGGCCTTGCCGGCGATGCGAATGAAATCCATGCTGGCGGCGCCGTGGGTCTGATAGATCAGGCCCTTGTAGCCGCGATCGCGGAGCTCAGTCTGCGGCAGCGCGGCCGCGGTGCCGGAAGCGCCGACCAGGATCGCATCGGGATTGGCGGCGACGAGCTTCAGCACCTGTCCGGTCACGGAGGTGTCGGGACGGGCGAAGCGCTCCTCGTCGACGATGGAGATGCCCATCGGCACGCCCTGCGCCTTGAGATCGTTGAACCAGAGATCGCCGTAGGAATCCGAGTAGCCGATATACCCAACGGTCTTGATGTTGTGCGCCTTCATGTGCTCGTAGAGCACCTTGCCCATGATCGGCACCGGCTGCGGCATCACCACAGACCACTTGGCGCGCTCGGGCGAGATCGGGAACGGCGCGAGCCCAAAATGCGGAATGCCGGCCTCGTTGGCGACGTTGGAGACCGCGATCGTCGGCGGCGTGGTCGCCGAGCCCATGATGATGTCGGCCTTGGACTCCGTGACGAAACGTCGCGCATTGGTGGTCGCGGTGGCCGGGTCGCCGCCGTCATCGAGCACGATCAGCTTCAGCGGCACGCCGCCGATCTCCTTCGGCACGAAGTCGAGCGCGTTGCGCTCGGGAATGCCGAGCGCAGCCGCGGGGCCGGTCGTGGTCGTGGTGATGCCGATCGTGATCTCGCTGGTCTGTGCCAGCGCCGGTGCCGCGGCGAACAACGCAGCGACGGCCGCAGCCGCCAGATAGGTTCTTCTCATTCTGTTCCTCCCAAAGATGCGCTTCAGTTCAAGTCTCGATTGGTGACTGGGTCGCGCCTTGTTTAGCGCATACCCTGAAAAATTCGAGTACGGAGCACCGTCAAGGTTAGCGTGTCGGCGCGGATGGTGTTTCGAACGTAATGTGAGCGCGGCGCGTCCATTGGTCACGCCCGCAGGAACCTTTCCTTGACCTCCTCCGGGATCGGCGCCGATTTCAGCCTGTCGGGGTCGTTGGGATCGCGGCCGACCAGCACCCGCGTCTCGAAGCCTTCGAGCGCGAGCTGCTCGCCTTTGTACACTTTGTGCGTAACCTCGAAGGAGGACCGCCCAAAACTCTCGATCCGGCTCTCGATCGTGATCCAGTCCCCGTGAGTGGAAGGGATGTAGAATTTCGCCCGCGTGTCGACCATGGGAATGCCGACCAGGCCATAGCGGCGGACGAGATCCTGCTTGGAGCAACCGGCTGCCTCGAACATGATCGAGGTGGAATCGTCGAACATCGCGAAATAGCGCGGGTAGTAGACGATGTTGGCGGGGTCGCAGTCACCCCACTGGATCTGCACGTCGCGGCGGTGAACGAACATGTCAGGTGCCGATCTCCCTCGGTGTCATTCCGGGGCGGCGCGAAGAGCCGAACCCGGACTCCATCTCACAACTACTCCAGACGCCAAATGGATTCCGGGCTCGACGCTTGCGCGTCGCCCCGGAATGACAGCCATTGACACGCGATGCTCCGCCTCACTTCGGCGCCATGCGCAGCGAGCCGTCGAGCCGGACCACCTCGCCGTTGAGATAGGGGTTGTCGATCATGTGCATCGCGAGCGAAGCGAACTCGTCGGCGTGGCCGAGCCGGCGCGGGAACGGGATCGCGGCAGCGAGCGAGTCCTGCGCCTCCTGCGGCAGATTGGCGAGCAGCGGCGTCATGAACAGGCCGGGCGCGATGGTGAGCACGCGGATACCGAACTGCGCAAGCTCGCGCGCGATCGGCAGGGTCATGCCGACGATGCCGCCCTTGGAAGCCGAATAGGCCGCCTGACCGATCTGGCCGTCGTAAGCCGCGACGGAGGCGGTGTTGATGACGACGCCGCGCTCGCCGCTGGCCTGGGGCTCCAGCTTCGACATCTCTGATGTCGCCAGCCGCAGCATGTTGAACGAACCGATCAAGTTGATCCTGATCACCCGATCGAAATCGGCGAGCGCCATCGGCCCCTCGCGGCCGATCACCCGCTTGGCGACGCCGATGCCGGCGCAGTTCACCAGCACGCGCGCCGGGCCATGCGCCTTATTTGCCTGCGCGATGGCGGCCTCCGCTGCTGCCGCATCCGCGACGTCGCACACGACTGCGGTGCCCTTGATCTCCGCCGCGACCTCCTCCGCCAGCTTGGCGTTGAGATCAAACACGGCGACCTTGGCGCCCTGCGCAGCCAGTTTTCGCGCGGTCGCGGCGCCCAATCCCGAAGCGCCACCAGTGACGATTGCGGCCTGATCCTTCAACTGCATGGTCTTTCTCCTTATACGTGAAACGATCAAGAGACCGAGATGATCTCGGCCGGCGGCGCGGCGGCATACAGTGCCTCGATCAGCTCCTTGCGATTTTCCAGCACCGCACGCTGGTTGATCGAGCCCTTGTCGGTCACTTCGCCGCGATCGATCGAGAGGGGGGTTCCCAGCAGCAGCGCACGGGTGATCCGGTTCGACGAGCCGGTCGCGGCGCCAAAGAAGCGCACGAAACGCTCGCGGAAGGCCTCGCGGATCAGAGGATCGGCCGCAATCGCGGCGAGATCGTCGTGCGGCAGCGTCGCATTGATCAGCCGGCAGCCGTCGAGATCGAGCACGACGATTGCCGAGACCTCGTCGCGGTTGATGCCGGCGATGACGACGTCGCGCACCAGCGGCGCGCAGGCCGCGATGAAGCGCGCCCGCAGCGGGCCGACCGAGACCCAGGTGCCGCTGGCGAGCTTGAAATCCTCGGCGATGCGGCCGTCGAAATCGAAGCCGGCGTGAAGATCATCCGGATCGGCGGGCTTGAGCGCATCGCCCATCCGGTAGAAGCCTTCCTCGTCGAACGACGCCGCAGTCACCTCGGCCTGCCGCCAGTAGCCCGGCGTCACGTTCGGACCCTTGGCACGGATCTCGAGCTTGCCGTTGTTGGGAACGAGCTTGGCCTCATTGCCGGACACCGGCAAGCCGACATGACCGGAGCGGCTGGTGCGCGGATTGACCGACATGAAGAACGGTGCGGTCTCGGTCGATCCCAAGCCTGTCAGCATCGGCACGCGCGCGCCGGTCTCGGCGAACGACAGCTCGTCGAGCTCGTTCCAGACATGCGGCGCCAACGCAGCACCAGAGAAGAACATCGCGTGCAGGCGCTGGAAGAACATCTTGCGCAAGCGCACATCGTCGCGGAGATATGGCAGCAGCGACTCGTAGCCCTTCGGCACGTTGAAATAGACCGTCGGCGAGATCTCACGCAGGTTGCGCACGGTCTCCTCGATGCCGCCGGGCACCGGCTTGCCGCGATCGAGATACATCGAGCCGCCGTTGAACAGCGTCAGCCCGATATTGTGGTTGCCGCCAAAGGTGTGATTCCACGGCAGCCAGTCGACGATGACAGGCGGCTCGTCCTTCAGGAAGGCGAGCGTCTCGCGGATCATCACCTGATTGGCGCATAGCATCATCTGGGTGTTGATCACGGCCTTCGGATTGCCGGTCGAGCCCGAGGTGAGCAGGAATTTGGCGATGGTGTCGGGGCCGATGGCCTCGTGCGCGGCGCCGAGGCCCGAATAGAGCGGCGTCGCCATCAGGTCCGCAAGCCGCGTGACCTCACGCCCGGGCACCGAGCCGAAGGCCGTCGCAATCTCGGTGCCCTCGGGTACGTTCGCCACCAGCGCGTCGGCAAATGCATCGGCATCATCGGCAAACACCAGCCCCGGCGTCAGCAGCTTCATCAGATAGGACAGCTTGCCGTAGTCGCGCGACACCAGGGAATAGGCCGGCGACACCGGGCAGAACGGAATCCCGGCATGGAGCGCGCCGAAGGCGATCAGTGCATGGTCGATCGAGTTGCCGGACAGGATCATCACCGGGCGCTCGGCCGACAGCCCGCGCTCGAGCAGCGCCGAGGCGATGTGCCGGCTCGCCGCCAGCAGCTCGGCATAGGTCAGCTCACGCCAGCCCGTAGCCCCGATGCGCTCCGCCATGAAGACACGATCGGGCGTCGCCTCCGCGAAGTGATAGAGGCGGTCGGTGACGCGCCGCGGATACCCGGCGAGCGGCTTGTTCGGCCGCAGATAAAGGGTGCCGTCCGCGCGGCGCTCTATGCTCACCGCGGGGTCGTTGAACGAGATCGCGCGTAAGGGATGAACGCTGGCGGCTCGCGCCGGCGCCTTCCCCTCCCCTCCCTGTGTGCTTGTTGTTGGCGCGTTCATGTCACGTCGGTTTCACCTTTGCGGTCTTGTGATCGAGAAAGGCGCGGATGCGGCGCTTGGCTTCCTGATCGCTCTGCGCGACGGTCGCCATCAAGGATTCCATCAAGAGACCGGTCTGCGGATTCGCCTCCGCAATCATCGGCAGCGCCTGCAGCACCGCAAAATTGGTCAGCGGCGCGTTGCCCGCGATCTTCTCGGCCAGCTCCAGCGCCTTGGCAAGCGAGCCGCCGTCCTCGACGAGATATTGCGCGAAGCCATGGGCCGAGCCCTCGGTCGCGGAATAGACGCGGCCGGTGAGCATCATATCCGCCATGCGGGCAACACCGATCAGCCGCGGCAGCCGCACCGAGCCGCCGCCGCCGACAAAGATGCCGCGCTGGCCTTCGGGCAACGCAAAGTAGGCGCTGGGCTCGGCGACGCGAATATGCGCGGCACAGGCAAGCTCCAGGCCGCCACCGATCACCGCGCCCTTCAACGCGGCAACCACGGGCACGCGGCTGTACTGGATGCGATCGAACACCCGGTGCCACATCTGCGAATGCACCAGGCCTTCGGTCGCGTCGCGCTCGCGCAGCTCTGAGAGATCAAGACCGGAGGAGAAGTTGTCGCCGATGCCGTGGATCACCACCGCGCGCGCGTCATCAGGCAGGGTGGCGAAGCACTCGCCGATCGCGAGGATGATGCCGTCATTGAGCGCATTGCGCTTGGCCGGACGGTTGAGGCCCACGGTCAGCACCGCGCCCTGCCGTTCGATCTTGAGCAGCGCGGCATCGCCTGCAGGCGCTGTCGTGTCGGCGTTTCCCATGGGATCTATTGTGTCCTGTTCTGAATAGTTATGTTTTATAACGATTACGGCGGGAGTCAATCAAGAAGCGATCAAAGCGCGCTTCCGCACTGCAGCATTCGCTCGCCGATCGACGTGTTTGGTCGACGTATCACGGCACCTCCACCGTCATCACCCGCGAAGGCGGGTGATCGAGTATTCCAACGCCGGTCGTGGTCCACCGAGAGGCCGCGGCGCATTGGATGGCCGCCTTCGCGGGCATGACATTGAATATGAGGCAG
>Ga0209677_100491_pt1 | contig 22276 bp, 20 predicted proteins | sample AraplaCvi_mCL_r2_2_FD_184285 | JGI IMG/M metagenome (GOLD analysis project Ga0209677, IMG submission 184285) | Arabidopsis root microbial communities from North Carolina, USA - plate scrape CL_Cvi_mCL_r2 (SPAdes) (version 2) | ecosystem: Host-associated > Plants > Roots > Endosphere | place: USA... | reverse complement strand
TCGGCGCTAATTCTTCTCGATCCGGATCACCTGCGGCTTGCCGCTGATCACCTTGTCGCGCTGCACCGCCTGCAGCGCCTTGTACATGGCGTCCTCATGGGTGGCGTAGGTGATCAGGATCACCGGGACCGGCGCGCCCTTCCCGGCCGACTTGGCGACCTCGCCGCCATTGGGATGGCGCTGCACGATCGATTCGAGCGAGATCTTCTGCTCGGCGAGCCGCGTGGCGATCGTCGCCGCCGTACCGGCGTGGTCGCGCGCCATCAGGCGGATGTAATAGCCGCCCTCATGCCGCTCCATCGGGGCCTTCTCGGTCGGCCGCAGCGTCTCGACTGGCCGGCCGAACGGCGCGGCGCGCACGCCGCGGGCAACGTCGGCGATATCGGCCACGACCGCCGAGGCGGTCGCCGCACCGCCTGCCCCCGGTCCCACCAGCGTGATCGGCGGAATGCCCTCGCCGTCGATGGTCACGGCATTGGTGACGCCCATAACCTGCGCGATCGAGGAGGATTTCGGCACCATGGTCGGGTGCACGCGCTGCTCGATGCCCTTGGCGGTGCGCACAGCGACACCGAGCAGTTTGACCCGGTAGCCGAGATCGTCGGCCGCCCGCAGATCCTCCGGAGCAATCGAGGAGATGCCTTCGACATTGACCGCATTCTGCGCCACGGCGGTGCCGAAGGCGAGGCTCGCCAGGATCGCAAGCTTCTGCGCGGTGTCATGGCCGTCGACGTCGAACGACGGATCAGCTTCGGCATAGCCGAGGCGCTGGGCGTCCTTCAGACATTCCTCAAACGACAGCCCCTCCTGCTCCATCCGGGTCAGGATGTAATTGCAGGTGCCGTTGAGAATGCCATAGACGCGATTGACGCCGGTGCCCGCCAGCCCCTCGCGCAATGTCTTCACGATCGGGATGGCGGCGCCGACGGCGGCTTCGAAATTCAATGCGCCGCCGTGCTTCTCGGCGGCCTTGGCAAGCCTGATGCCGTGCTTGGCGATCAGCGCCTTGTTGGCCGTGACCACCGACTTCCCTGCCTTGAGGGCGGTGTCGATCGTCGATAGCGCCGGATCGCCGGCGCCGCCCATCAGTTCGACCAGACAATCGATCTCGGGATCGACCGCAAGTGCCAACGGGTCTTTGGCCCAGGCGATACCGCCGAGATCGAGGCCGCGCTTCTTGGCCTTCGAGCGTGCGGTGACCGCGACGACGCGGACGCCGCGCCCGGTACGCTCGGACAAGATGCGCGCCTGGCGCTCGATGAGACGGACGACCTCAGCACCCACGGTGCCGAGGCCCGCGATACCCACTCTCAGGGGTGCGACCATGACGATGAGAAACCTGCCGGAAAATTACCGCCGGTTGGCGATGGGAACCACGTTGTGCAACGTTTCAATGCCGCTTTCAAGGAAACGGCGCACGCCGCGCGCGGCTTGCCGGATTCGCTGCTCGTTTTCCACCATCGCGATGCGCACATAGCCTTCGCCGTGCTCGCCGAAGCCGACGCCGGGCGAGACCGCGACGCCGGATTTTTCCACCATCAGGGTGGCGAACTGCATGCTGCCAAGCTCCTTGAAGGCCTCCGGCAACGGCGCCCAGGCGAACATCGAGGCCTGCGGCGAAGGAATCTCCCAGCCTGCGCGGCCGAACGCCTCGACCAGCGTGTCGCGGCGCCTGCGATAAGTCTCACGCATCTCGCGAATGCAGTCGTCCGGACCGTTGAGCGCGGCGGTAGCCGCGACCTGGACCGGCGTGAACGCGCCGTAGTCGAGGTAGGACTTCACCCGCGCCAGCGCCGCGATCAGGCGCTCGTTGCCGACGGCGAAGCCCATACGCCAGCCGGCCATCGAATAGGTCTTGGACATCGATGTGAACTCGACGGTGACGTCGATCGCACCCGGTACCTGCAATACCGACGGCGGCGGATTCCTGTCGTCGAAATAGACCTCGGCATAGGCGAGGTCGGACAGGATGAAGATCTCGTGCTTCTTCGCAAAGGCAACGAGGTCGCGATAAAAATCTAGATCCGCCACATAGGCGGTCGGGTTGGATGGATAGCAGACGATCAGCGCCAGCGGTTTCGGAATCGAATGGATGATAGCCCGCTCGGCCGCCTCGAAGAATTGCGGCGTCGGCTCCGCCGGCACCGATCGGATCACGCCGCCCGCCATCAGGAAGCCGAAGGCGTGGATCGGATAGCTCGGATTGGGACAGAGGATGACGTCGCCCGGCGCCGTGATGGCCTGGGCCATATTGGCAAAGCCCTCCTTGGAACCCAAGGTCGCGACGACCTGCGTGTCGGGATTGAGCTTCACGCCAAAGCGGCGATCGTAATAGGCCGCCTGGGCCTTGCGCAGGCCCCCGATGCCGCGGGACGCCGAATAGCGGTCGGTGCGCGGCTTGCCGAGCACCTCCTTCATCTTCTCCAGCACATGCGGCGGCGCCGGCAGGTCAGGATTGCCCATGCCGAGATCGATGATATCGGCGCCGGCATTCCGCGCGGCCGCCTTGGCCCGGTTGACCTGCTCGAACACGTAAGGCGGCAAACGGCGGATGCGGTAGAATTCTTCCATGGGTCTGGCTCCGGCAACCGGGCGGGCGAGCTGGCCCTCACGACCATTTTGCGCTGCGGCAGCCCCGATCGAAACCCGTGCACGTCACCAGTTCAGCACGGTGTCACGGACCGGGCGGTCCCGCCTCACCCTCACTTTTTGCGGTTGATTCCGGTCTTTTATCACGGACGCCGCGCTGCGCCAGCGAATACGTCGGCACAAAGCATGCTCCCGTCACTTCCCGGCGGCATTCTTGGCCGGCACCGACGCCTGGCGGTCACGCGCGGTCATCAGTTCCTTCTCGATCTTGGCACGTTCCTCGGGCGAGATCGTCGCGTCGTCACGATCCCGCGGCAGGTCGTTTACCGGCAGGTAGGCCCCCGGCTCCTTGGGGCGGGCTGGCGCATCCGCAGGTTCGAGCGAGCGCATGTCGGCGAGCTGGCTAGTGCAGCCGGACAGGGCGAGCGGGCTCGTCACGAGCACACAAGCAGCCCAGATCAAGGCGCGCGCCTTTCTGCTCCGATCCACCGACTTCCCTTTCGGAAGATCCCCTTTTGGGATCATTTTGCCGCAGCCCGGACGGTCGTCATCTGAAACAAATTGGGCTGGCCACGAATTGCTTGCCTGAGTATCGCATCCAATATGTCGGAAGCAAGAATGCCTATCGCAACGCAACACGCAAAAATCGAAATCGGTTGCGAACTCGCGGATTGTTGATCTCGCGCGGTGACGAACCGTCCGCGACGCGTTAGTGTATTTTGGCCATGAGCGACGTACCGACCGAGACCAAACCAGCCCAAACGTTCGATGCGGAAGCCTTCGCGACGAATATCGCGCGGGCAATGGAAAACAGTGGCAAGGCGCTCGCTGCCTATCTCAAGCCGCGCGAGAGCGGCGAGGTGCAGGATCGGCCGCCGCCCGAGCTTGCCGAGATGATCAAGTCGTTTACCGCTGTGGCCGAATATTGGCTCTCGGACAACGACCGCGCCGCCGACATCCAGACCCAGATCGGCAAGGGCTATCTCGACCTCTGGGGCTCGGCGATGCGCCGTTTTGCCGGCGAGCAGGCACCGCCCGCGATTTCGCCCTCGCCGCGCGACAAGCGTTTCGCCGACCCTGAATGGAAGTCGAACCAGTTCTTCGACTTCATCATGCAGGCCTATCTTCTGACTACCCAGTGGGCGCAGGACCTCGTGCATAACGCGGAAGGGATCGACGCCGCCACGCGCAAGAAGGCCGAGTTCTACGTCAACCAGATCACCAACGCGCTGTCGCCGTCCAACTTCGTCCTCACCAATCCCGAAGTGCTGCGGCAGACATTGTCGTCGAGCGGCAACAATCTGGCGCGCGGCATGCAGATGCTCGCGGAGGACATCGAAGCCGGCAGAGGCATGCTGAAGATCCGCCAATCCGACCCAGCCAATCTCGAGGTCGGCGTCAACATGGCGACGACACCGGGCAAGGTGATCTTCCAGAACGAGATGATGCAGTTGATCCAGTACACGCCGACCACGGAGAAGGTGCTGCGCACCCCGCTCCTGATCGTGCCGCCCTGGATCAACAAGTTCTACATCCTGGACCTGCGGCCGGAAAAATCCTTCATCAAATGGTGCGTCGACCAGGGCGTCACCGTTTTCGTGATCTCCTGGGTCAATCCCGACAAGTCGCTCGGGACCAAGACCTGGGACGACTACATGAAGGAAGGCCCGCTGACCGCCATGGACGTCATCGAGCGGGCCACCGGCGAGATGAAGGTCCACACCATGGGCTATTGCGTCGGCGGCACCCTGCTCGCGACCACGCTGGCCTGGCTGGCGGACAAGCGCCGCCAGCGCGTGACCTCGGCGACGCTGCTTGCCGCCCAGGTCGATTTTACCCACGCCGGCGACCTCCTGGTGTTCGTCGATGAAAACCAGATCTCGGCGCTGGAGCGCGACATGCAGGCCTCGGGCGTGCTCGAAGGCAGCAAGATGGCCATGGCCTTCAACATGCTGCGCTCGAACGACCTGATCTGGTCCTATGTCGTCAACAACTACCTGAAGGGCCAGCCGCCGTCGGCGTTCGACCTCCTGCACTGGAATTCCGACGCCACCCGCATGGCGGCGGCCAATCATTCCTACTACTTGCGCAACTGTTATCTGGAGAACCGGTTGACCTCCGGCACCATGGTGCTGGACAACACGCTGCTCGACCTCTCCAAGGTCAAGGTGCCCGTCTACAATCTCGCCACCCGCGAGGATCACATCGCGCCGGCCGATTCGGTGCTGCACGGCTCGCAGTTCTTCGGCGGACCGGTGAAATACGTATTGTCGGGCTCAGGCCACATCGCCGGCGTGGTCAATCCTCCGGCATCCGGCAAGTACCAGTACTGGACCAACGAGGCGATCAAGGACGTCTCGCTGGCGGACTGGATCAAGGGCGCGCAGGAACACAAAGGCTCGTGGTGGCCGGACTGGCGGCAATGGCTCGGCGAGCTCGACCCGGAAGAGGTTCCTGCACGCAGCGTCGGCAGCGAGGCCTTGCCCCCGCTCGAGGATGCCCCCGGCAGTTATGTGCGCGTCCGCGCGTAGCGCATGCTGCCGTGCTTTTGTATAATCCCGTAATCCCGCCGGGACGGGATGATATCAGTCGAGGGGAAATCCATGACGCGCGAATTGTTCTGGCTGACGCTGACGGTCATTCTGACCGGCCTCTTGTGGATCCCCTACGTCCTGAACCGCTGCCAGGTGCGCGGCCTGTCTGGCGCGATGGCAAATCCTCAGCGGGGCGACAAGCCGCTCGCCGAATGGGCGTCGCGGCTGATGTTCGCCCACGACAACGCAGTCGAGAACCTCGTCATCTTTGCGCCGCTGGTCTTGATCCTCAATGCCATCGACTATTCGACCAAATGGACCGTGCTGGCCTGCGCCGTCTATTTCTGGGCACGCGTGGCCCATTTGATCGTCTATACACTCGGCCTGCCCGTGTTCCGCACGCTCGCCTTCACCGTCGGCTTCCTGGCGCAGGCCGTGCTGGCGATCGCGATTTTCGGCTGGCTGTAAGTTCTATCAGCCGCTCAGGTGCAGCGGGCCTGAAAGCCCGCTGCCGCCAGCGCGGCCATCACTTCGTCGAGATGCGCCTGATCGCGGGTCTCGATCACGAGCCCGAGCAAGGTCGCCTTGGCCGGCAGGTCCGAGAAGGTGCGCTGGTGCGAAACCTCGATGATGTTGGCGCCGGCATCCCCGAGTAGATGCGACACCGCGGCGAGCTGGCCGGGACGATCGACAATGTCGATGGTCAGCTGCGTCAGCCGGCCCTCACGCGCGAGCTCGCGCGTCAGCACCGAGGCGATCAGCCGCGTATCGATGTTGCCGCCGCTCAGGACGAGACCGACATTGCGCCCGGCAAAGCGCTCCGGGTGGGCCAGCACGGCAGCAAGCCCAGTGGCGCCGGCCCCTTCGACCACCGTCTTCTCGATCGAGATCAGGGCTGCCAACGCGCGCTCGATCTGCGGCTCTGTGACCAGCACGATGTCATCGACCAGCGCGCGGATGATCTCGGTCGTGATCCGGCCCGGCGCCTTGACCGCGATGCCTTCGGCCAGTGTATCGCCGCGCATCGGCAGCTCGCGCCGCTTGATGGCATTGTACATCGACGGATAGAGCGCGGCCTGCACACCGACGATCTGCAGCGCCGGATTGAGCGCGCGCGCCGCGATCGCGATCCCCGAGATCAACCCGCCGCCGCCGATCGGCACCACGAGCGTGTCGAGCTCGGGCACAGAAGCGAGCATCTCGAGGCCAACGGTGCCCTGCCCGGCAATGATGAGTGGATCGTCGTAAGGATGGATCAGCGTCATCCCATGCGCCGCGCCATGATCGCGGACGAACGCCCCCGCTTCCTCCAAGGTCGCGCCTGAAATGATCACCTCGGCGCCGTGCCGCCTGGTGTTCTCCACCTTCACCATCGGCGTGCCCACAGGCATCACGATGGTCGCGGGAATGCCAAGGCGCCTGGCATGATAGGCCACGCCCTGGGCATGATTTCCCGCCGACATCGCGATCACGCCGCGCCTGCACTGATCGGCAGAGAGCGCCTGCAGACGGTTGAGCGCGCCGCGCTCCTTGAACGAGGCGGTGAACTGCAGGTTCTCGAACTTCAGCCAGATGTTGCAGCCGCAGATCTCGCCGAGCGTGCGGCTCTGGTTGCAGGCGGTCGCCAGCACCGCGCCGCGAATCGTCGCAGCAGCGGCCTGCACATCCGCCGGCGTCACCGGCAGAGCATTCTTGTCGCTCACGGTCGTATTTCCTTTTCCGGCGTCAATCGATCTCCGGCAGGCCGAGCATCAGCCGCATGTTCTGCACGGCCGCGCCCGAGGCACCCTTGCCGAGATTGTCGAGCCGGGCCACCAGCACCGCCTGGTGATGCGTGTCGCTGGCGAAGACATAGAGCTCGAGCTTGTTGGTCTCGTTGAGCGCCTCCGGCTCCAGCCGCCCGCTCCTGGTCGCGTCATTCTCCAGCGGCATGACCGAGACGAACCTGCTTCCAGCATAATGCTTGGCCAGAGCAGCCTGCAGATCGGCGCCCCCGGGCTTGCCCGGCAGCGTATCGAGCTGCAGGGGAATTGACACCAGCATGCCCTGCCGATAGTTGCCGACCGAGGGCACGAAGATCGGCCGCCGCGTCAGCTTCGAATAGAGCTGCAGCTCCGGCAGATGCTTGTGCGCGAAGCCGAGGCCGTAGAGCTCGAAGTGCGGTGCCGTGCCGTTCTCGAAGCTTGCGATCATCGACTTGCCGCCACCGGAATAGCCGCTGACCGCGTTTACCGTGATCGGATAGTCTGATGGAAGCAGGCCGGCGTCGACGAGCGGCCGTAGCAGCGCGATGCCACCGGTCGGATAACATCCGGGATTGGAAACCTTCCGGGCATGGCGGATCTTGTCGGCCTGGTCAGCCGCGAGCTCGGGAAAGCCGTAGGTCCAATCGGGCGCGACGCGGAAAGCAGTCGACGCGTCGATCACCTTGGGCGCGGCATTGCCCATGCCGTCGATCAATGCCGCCGTCTCCTTGGCCGCCTCATCGGGCAGGCAGAGGATGACGAGGTCGACCTCCTCCATCAGCGCCTTCTTGGCACCGGGGTCCTTGCGCTTGTCCTCGGCGATGGTTTTCACCGCGATGTCGCTCTGATGGCTCAGCCGCTCGGCGATGCCGAGGCCGGTGGTGCCCGACCCGCCATCGACGAACACCGAGCGTGTCGCGGTGGCCTGGGCATGATCTTTCGGCTGCTTGGTCTCGATCAAGGTCATGACATGCTTCCCTCAAAGCTCATGCAGACATAGGCATCCCCGCCATTGATCGCGAGCGAAGCGAAGGCTTGCGGCGCGCTCTGGCTTGAAAGGCGGCGGCGTAAGCATGGAGAACTCCTGCTGGACGAAGGAGCCGCCTGATCGGATCGCGTTGCAAAAGGAGAATGCCGCGGGATCGGATCCGGCGGCAGGGGCTGTGATCTAAACGCAGACAACCGCCCGTACCGCGAGAGCACGGCGGCGGCGCATGGCAAACAGAATGGTCGCGGCGTCGATCATGGGTGCATGGCTATAAGGCTGGGTTCCGCCGGCGTCAAGCGTGACCGCCCGCGAACGTGCAAAGCGCCTATCAGACCACGCGCCATAGCCATTCCATGATCCGCGCGATCACGTCGCCGAACAGCAGCAATGCTGCGGCCCACACCAGGGCCGAGACAAAATTGGCGACCTGGAATCGCACATAGTCCATCTCGAAGATGCCGGCCGCCAGCGGCACCGAGGCCCGCAACGGCCCGAAGAAGCGTCCGATAAAGATGCTGGGCACGCCCCAATTGCGCACGAAGGCCTCTCCCCGCGGCAGCAGGTCCGGGTAGCGCGACAACGGCCACATCGCGGCGACCTGCTCCTTGTAACGGTAGCCGAACCAGTAGGAGACCCAGTCGCCGAGCGCAGCGCCAAGGCCGCCGGCCAGCCAGATCGGCCAGAAACTGATCCCGCTCGCCCCGATCAGCGCGCCAATCGCGACCAGCGCCCCCCAGGCCGGGATCAGCAGCGAGATGAAGGCCAGCGATTCACCGAATGCCAGCAGGAGCACGATCGGAGCGGCCCAGGCCTGGTGGTCGCGCACGAACTCGGCGACCGCGCGCCCAAAATCTTCCATTTCCCGATCGCCTTCCGTCCAGCGCGCGTTAAGTCCTTGAAGCCTTTTACGGTTCCTGCGAACGCGACTGGTACGCCGCGGAACCGCGGGACTTCAAGTCACAAAGGCCGGCTCGGTACGTGAAAGTGGCTGGCGCGGCGCATATCTACAGGCGGTAAGACCGCCCGAACAGGCGCCGGTCATTGTTTTATGCCCATCCATGGCATAGTCAGGCCAACCGATTCGTCATGCCCGGCTTTCCGCCTGGCGCATGCAAGCTATCAAAATTGATGGACAAGCCATTGAAATCCGCAGCCAAAACCAAGGCGAAGCCCGGTGAGATGTTGGCGCAGGCCGCCAAGGCAGCCGCCAAGAGCAAGACCCCGGCCAAGGCAGCCGCGCGCGCGGCAGGTTCCGAGGGCGAATATACCGCCCGCGACATCGAGGTCCTCGAGGGCCTGGAGCCGGTCCGTCGTCGCCCCGGCATGTATATCGGCGGCACCGACGAGAAGGCGCTGCATCATCTGTTCGCCGAGGTCATCGACAACTCGATGGACGAAGCGCTCGCCGGCCACGCCACCTTCATCGAGGTCGAACTGGACGCCGACGGCTTCCTGACCGTGACCGACAACGGCCGCGGCATCCCCGTTGATCCCCATCCCAAATTTCCCAAGCAGTCGGCGCTCGAGATCATCATGTGCACGCTGCACGCCGGCGGCAAATTCGACTCCAAGGTCTACGAGACCTCGGGCGGCCTGCACGGCGTCGGCATCTCCGTGGTGAACGCGCTCTCGACCCGGCTCGAGGTCGAGGTCGCGCGCAATCAGAAGCTCTACCGCATGGTGTTCGAGCGCGGTCACCCGAAGGGCAAGCTCGAGGACCTCGGCAAGATCAATAACCGCCGCGGCACCAGGGTGCGTTTCCAGCCCGACCCGACCATTTTCGGCGCCAAGGCGACGTTCAAGCCGCAGCGGCTGTTCAAGATGGCGCGCTCCAAGGCCTATCTGTTCGGCGGCGTCGAGATCCGCTGGAAATGCGATCCGGCGCTGCTCAAGGGCATCGAGGACGTGCCGCCGGAGGCGACCTTCCACTTCCCCAACGGCTTGAAGGATTTCCTTGCCGGGATGATCCATGCCGACACGCTGGTGCATCCCGACATCTTCGCCGGCAAATCCGGCCGCACTGGCGGTCACGGGGCCTGCGAATGGGCGGTGGCCTGGACGGCGGACGCCGACGGCTTCCTGTCCTCCTACTGCAACACGATTCCGACGCACGACGGCGGCACCCATGAATCGGGCATTCGCAGCGCATTGCTACGCGGCCTGAAGGACCACGCGGAGCGTGCCGGCCTGGGCAAGCGCGCCGCGACCATCACCTCCGAAGACATCATGGCCGGCGCAGCCGTCACGTTGTCGGTATTCGTGCGCGAGCCGGAATTCCAGGGCCAGACCAAGGACCGCCTCGCCACCGCCGAGGCCCAGCGCATCGTCGAGCAAGCGGTCAAGGACCCGTTCGACCATTGGCTATCCGGTAATCCGATGCAGGCCAACCGGCTGCTCGACTTCGTCATCGAGCGCGCCGAGGAGCGGATCCGTCGCCGGCAGGAGAAGGAGACGCAGCGAAAGACCGCGACCAAGAAGCTCCGCCTTCCGGGCAAGCTCGCCGACTGCACCGATGCAGGCACGGAAGGCTCGGAGCTGTTCATCGTCGAGGGCGATTCGGCCGGTGGCAGCGCCAAAGCGGCGCGCGACCGCAAAACCCAGGCGGTGCTGCCGCTGCGCGGCAAGATCCTCAACGTGGCATCCGCCGGCAAGGACAAGCTGACCGCCAACGCCCAGCTATCGGACCTCGTCTTGGCGATGGGTGCCGGCACCGGCGCCCATTACCGCGAAGAGGACCTGCGGTATCAGCGCATCATCATCATGACCGACGCCGACGTCGACGGCGCCCACATCGCCTCGCTGCTGATCACCTTCTTTTACCGGCAGATGCCGCGGCTGATCGATGAGGGCCACCTCTATCTGGCGGTGCCGCCGCTGTACCGCCTGACCCATGGCAGCAAGAATTTCTACGCACGCGATGAGGCTCACCGCGACGAGTTGCTGAAGCGCGAATTCAACGCCAACGCAAAGGTGGAGATTGGCCGATTCAAAGGCCTTGGCGAGATGAACCCGACGCAGCTCAAGGAGACGACGATGGATCCCGCCAAGCGCACGCTGCTGCGGGTGATGCTGGTCGCCGACGATCGCGAAGGCACGGCCGATTCGGTCGAGCGGCTGATGGGCACCAAAGCCGAAGCACGCTTCGCCTTCATCTCGGAAAAGGCGGAATTCGCAAGCGACGATCTGCTCGACGTTTAGTTTCCCGCAACCATGCAAGCCCCTTTTTTCGGGCTTCCCGTGCTAATTGCAGGTTCCATGCCGATGGCGCGGGACCTGTTTTCTTTTGTGAAACCAGGTGTTTGGCAAAAAACGACGGCCGCGATCATTTCCTTTTCCGATCGGTGTGCCCGCGGCGCAACAGCATTTCCACGGTGATGGGCTATATTGAGGCACATCAGGCGAAGGAATCGCCGACACGAATGTCTGCCACTGCGGCATGTCTTGGGGATTTGGATATGAAAAAGTTCTTGCTCGCTTCGGTCGCGCTGGTCGCGCTGACTGGTGCCGCGTCGGCAGCCGACCTCGCTGCACGGCCTTACACGAAGGCTCCGATGGTCGCGCCGGTCGTGCCGAGCTGGACCGGCTTCTACATCTTCGGTGGCGCCGGCGGCGGCATCTGGGATGCCGACTCGCATACCAATGTGACCGTTGGAGGGACCACCTTCTCGTCGATCGATCAGCGCGTCGGCGGCGATGGCTGGTTCGGCACCGTTGGTCTCGGCTATGACTGGCAAATCAGCAATTGGGTTGTCGGCGCGTTCGCCGATGGCCAGTTCGGCAGCCTGCGTGGAACGGTTCAGGACCAGGCCGCTCTGATCACAGGGCGCATCAAGATGCAGGATGCGTGGGCCGCTGGTGCGCGCGTGGGCTATCTCGTTGCGCCGAACGTGCTGTCCTATGTCAACGCTGGTTACTCTGGATCGCACTGGTCGGGCACTGGCCTGACCGACCTCACGGGTGTTCCTGTTGGCGCTCACACCGACTCATTCAACCGCAACGGCTGGTTCATCGGCGGCGGCGTCGAGAACAACCTGAACATCTTCGGTATCTCTGCGCCGGGCTGGTTCATGAAGACCGAGTATCGCGCTGCCTATTACGACCGCAAGGACATCAACGTTCGCCTGGATGGCACCAACGCGTTGACCACGGACTCCATCAGCTTCAAGCCGTGGGTCCAGACCATCAGCACCTCGCTGGTCTACCGCTTCAACTGGACCGGCCCGGTCGTCGCGAAGTACTGATCTTTCGTCACTCTCTGACGAACGGAAAGCCCCGGCTCTGCCGGGGCTTTTTGTTTTGCGCGTCGGGTATTCGCGCCTTGCACCACGCAGCTCTGGCGATTGCGGCAGGCCGCCGCTACGATCGGTCGTTCACGCGACAGACCGGGACAGCCGGCGAGAGACACGGAGGACCACGCCATGCGCAGATTTCTGGTGGTCGCTGGCCTGCTCCTGCTCGTCGTCGGCCTGCTCTGGATCGGCCAGGGCACCGGCATCATCGCTTGGCCGCGCACGAGCTTCATGATCAACCAGCTGCGATGGGCGGGATATGGCGCAGCCGTCGCCGCACTCGGGCTGGTGCTGATCTGGCAAGGCAGCAACCGCTAAACCAAACTGGGAATGACATCATGGCAGCAGCTTCTTTCGATCTCCGCGGCAAGGTTGCCATCGTAACCGGCGGCAATGGCGGCATCGGCCTCGGCATGGCGCGGGGTCTCGCGGACGCGGGTGCCGATATCGCGGTGGTCGGGCGCAACGAGGCGAAATCCGCCGCTGCGGTCGACGATCTCAGGGCACGCGGCGTGCACGCCATCGCGGTCGCAACCGACGTCACCGACAAGGACGCCGTCGCCGCCATGGTTACGCGTGTCACGGGCGAGCTCGGCCGCATCGACATCCTGATCAACAATGCCGGCATGAGCATCCGCAAGCCGCCGCACATCCTCGAGGCGGACGAGTGGCAGCAGGTCATCGACACCAATCTGACCAGCGCCTTCGTCTGCTCGAAAGCCGCCTACCCCGCGCTGAAGGCCGCCGGCGGCGGCAAGGTCATCAATATCGGCTCGATGATGTCGATCTTCGGCGCCAGCTTCGCGCCGGCCTATGCCGCGAGCAAGGGCGGCATCGTGCAGTTCACCCGCGCCTGTGCCTGCGCCTGGGCTGCCGACAACATCCAGGTCAACGCGATCCTGCCGGGCTGGATCGACACCGACCTGACCAAGCGCGCCCGCGAGCAGGTCGACGGCCTGCACGATCGGGTGCTGGCGCGCACGCCGGCGGGACGCTGGGGCGACATCGGCGACTTCGCAGGCATCGCCGTCTTCCTGAGCTCGCCCGCATCAGACTTCGTCACCGGCAGCGCGATTCCCGTCGACGGCGGCTACTCGGTGTCGGCCTGAGAAGCAGCGCCGAAAGCTCCTGATCTCGACGCAAACGTCTTTGACTTTTGTCGTGATCGAAACCGATTTCAATTGTGCGAATGCGCTAGCGGCGAAAGCTCTTGATCTCGGAGACGCTGCCGTCGCGATAGGTCAGCTCGACCGAGACGAACTGCGTCGAGGGCGGCAGCTTCAGATAGGGCGAAGCATCCGATGGGATCGAGATCGGATCCTTCATGTTGCAGGCCGGCATGGTCAGGACCTTGTCGGGCATCGACGTGTCGATGCCGATCCGCACCTGCCGGATCGCGCAGCGATACGACATTAGATGCGTATAGTAGACGAGCAGCCCATTGAACTCGCGGAAGGACAGCCAGCTCGTCGAGGTCATGTCGAGGATCTTGCGCTGGTCGTGGATCAGCGCAGCTTCCGGATCGAACTTGATCGGAAACGGCCCCTGCATCTCGCCATTGGCATCGATATAGCGAACCTGGAGGGTGCCGCCCGGCGTATCGGCCGGCAACTGGATCGAGAAGTTCGGCATGCGCTTGCGGGTTCGTGGATCGAGAATGTCCATGAAGCCGGTCTCGCGGAAATCGCCGGAATCACCGAGGCGCCACGAGATTCCGAGTGTGGGATCGACGATCGAGAAGGTGATGCTCCAGCCGCCGTTGTTGCGCGAGAACATCGCGATCGGCGCATTCAGCGATTCGCTGGCCGGCGGCACGCGCGGCACTGACACCGGCGGCAGTGCCGCCAGCTTCGGCTGTATCGCTACAGGCGCCGCATTGTCCGGCGCCCCCTTGGCCAGGCCGTTGAGGAAGACGTCATCGACCATCTGGTCGAAATAGACCGGAATCTGCTTGTGGTGCACGCTATCGGCCAACTCGCTGACCAGCCGGCGTGTCCGCTGCGCGATCTGCACCATGTTGAGGCCGGGCTGGACCAGCTCCTTGGCAAAGGTGCGGGTGAACACCGAATTCGGGTTGGCATCGTCGTTGGAAAGGCGGTCGAGCGCCGTCTGCCGCGGCCCGGCCGAAAATACGGAGAACACGCCCTCCGGCAATTGCGTCATCGGCGCGAGGCCGCCGCCGCCGGCGACCGCACGCGTGCCCGCCCGCTCGAACGGATTGTTGCGGCATGCATCGAACACCAGGATCGAGGTGCGCGCCCTCTTGTTCTGCAGCCGCTCGATGATGCGGTCGGCGAGCACGGAGGCGTCGCGCACCAGCTCCTCCTGGCCTTCAGTCGCGGCAGGCACGTCGGTCGGCAGCAGGAAGTTCTGGCCAGCGATCTCGAAGCCATGGCCGGCATAGAAGAAGAAGGCGGTATCGCCGGGCTCGACCGCATTGTCGAAGGTCAGCAGCGCCTCGCTGAACTGCTGGCGGTTGAGGTTCTCGGCGACCATGACGTTGAAGCCGAGCTGCTTCAGCGCATCGCCCATGGCGCGGGCATCGTTCACCGCCTTCTGCAGCTTCGGCACGCTCTTATAGTCGTTATTGCCGATCACCAGCGCCACGCGTTTGGCGGCGTAGGCGGGCGTTGCGAGTGGCAGGACGACGGCGATGACGATGGCCGCAAGGCCGCATGCGAAAGAGGTCTTCAACAATCTTCTCATCGGCGTCCCTGCCCTGCGGCGCGACATCATATCGTTCGGCGTCGCGTCCGAGCTGTCTGTGCCATAGTCGAAAAATCATTGCCACCGGTTCAACCGCGCGGAAGGTGACGTTCGCTCCAGCGACGCAACAGCGGCACGGCGCGATGGCCGCGGAGCTCGATGTTTACGGGCGAGCGCGATCGCAGCTCTGGATGTCGACAGGTGAGGATCGGCGTTCGGAATAGCGCGAAAGCGCGTCGACTCGCGTTTTCCGGCATCGATTCATTTGACCGGAAAATGACGGGTTTGCTCTTTATTTGTACGAAAACATTAGGGTTTTTCGGCGCTTTCAGGGCCTTCTCCATTGACTTTGGATGATTTCCCCCTATGTTCCCTTTCGACGCGGCTCGGGACCGGATCTGGTTCCTTCAGATCGACCGCGGGTCTGCGTAAGTCAGAGAGCCCCCAGCTTTTCGAAAAGCACGCCGTTTCGGGGCTGAACGCGACCACAGCCTTTACCCCTCGATTCCTAACGGCGGCGTCGATAAGAGGCCCCGTCGCCCAAGGCGCTTCACATAGAGGCTCGATGTCTTTTTCCAATCTCGGTTTGTCCGACAAGGTGCTCGCCGCTGTCGCGGCAACAGGTTACACCACTCCCACTCCCATCCAGGAACAGGCGATCCCCCACGTGCTGGCACGCAAGGACGTGCTCGGCATCGCCCAGACCGGCACCGGCAAGACCGCAGCCTTCGTGCTCCCGATGCTCACCATCCTGGAAAAGGGACGCGCCCGGGCTCGCATGCCGCGTACGCTGATCCTGGAGCCCACCCGTGAGCTCGCCGCCCAGGTGAAAGAGAGCTTCGATCGCTACGGCGCCGGCCAGAAGCTCAACGTTGCGCTGCTGATCGGCGGCGTTTCCTTCGGCGATCAGGACTCCAAGCTCACGCGCGGCGTCGACGTCTTGATCGCAACGCCCGGCCGCCTGCTCGACCACACTGAACGCGGCGGCCTGCTCCTCACCGGCGTCGAACTGCTGGTGATCGACGAAGCCGACCGCATGCTCGACATGGGCTTCATCCCCGACATCGAGCGCATCTGCAAGCTGGTCCCCTTCACCCGCCAAACCCTGTTCTTCACCGCGACCATGCCGCCGGAAATCCGGCGCATCACCGAGGCCTTCCTGCACAATCCGCAGAAGGTCGAAGTCTCCCGGCCCGCCACCACCGCTGTCACCGTCACACAGTGCCAGGTTCCTGCCGGCCGCGAGGCGCATCAGAAGCGCGAGGTGCTGCGCCACCTGCTCCGCGGTGCCAAAGACCTCAAGAACGCAATCATCTTCTGCAATCGCAAGCGTGACGTCGCCATCGTGCACAAATCGCTGCAGAAGCATGGCTTCAGCGTCGGCGCCCTCCATGGCGACATGGATCAGTCGGCCCGCACGGCCGCACTCGATCAGTTCCGCAAGGGCGAGCTGCCGCTTCTGGTCGCCTCCGACGTCGCCGCCCGCGGCCTCGACATTCCCGAAGTCAGCCACGTCTTCAATTTCGACGTGCCGCATCATCCCGACGATTACGTTCACCGCATTGGCCGCACCGGCCGGGCCGGCCGTACCGGCACCGCAATCTCGATCGTCACCCCGCCCGACCAGAAATCGATCGCCGCGATCGAGAAGCTGATCGGACAGACCATTCCCCGGACCGAAGGCGATTACGACGTGCAGGAGACTGCGGCCGAGGATCGCGAGCCCCGTGCACGCGAAGGCTCTCGTCGTGGACGCAGCAAGACGACGGCGCGTGAGCGCGAGACGACGTCGCGCGGCGAACGCGAACCGCGCCGCGCCCATAGCGAACCGCGCCGCTCGGAGAGCGAGCCGCGTCATGCCAATGGCGGCCGAAGCAGCACGACTCCCGCGCCGCAGCCGGCCTCACCAGGACGGACGCCGATGCAACGCCCGCACCGCGAACCCGACAATGAGCCCGCGGATCATTCGCATCTTCCTGCGTTCCTGCTCAGGCCGGTGCGCGCGCCGCTCTGATACAGACCTTCATTCACGCTTCATCCTGCGGTCAGCGCGATCTGGCGTTCGCCCGCGCCTTTCCGGCCGGGGCTCGCTTCATCGACGTCTTCGCGGCTGACGGCGCTTTCTTGCCGGTCGCGTGGGCTTTGGTTGTTCGTGCCTTTTTGTTTGTTCGTGCCTTGGCAGACGGCTTTGCGGCCTTGGCCTCCGCGACTCGATTTTTCCTGGCTTGTGCTTTGTCGGCTTGCGTTGTCTTGACTTGCGCCGTCTTGGATTTGCGCGGCTTCCGCGCCCGCTTCTTCAGCGCGGCGCGTTGGGCTGCGCCAAGTGCCGCCCTCGCCCACTCGCTGAGCTCCTCCGTGTCGTCGAACAGCCGCGCCGGCAACTGCCAGTAGGACGCCACAGTGACCGATCGCGTGCTGGTCTGATACGAGAACGGTTTCGAGCCCTCCGCTTCGAAACGCGGAATGGTCTCATCGTCGGCGCGGAAGAACAGGCCGGCCCGCAAGGACAGCGCAAAGTTGACGCCGTCGACCGAGATGCCGTAGCCGGAAAACATCCGCCGGATTGTCACGGGACCAAAATCCGCGAACAGGTCGGTGAGGAATTCACGGTCCATGAACAGACTCAGCTGTCGTCCCCGCCTTGTGCGCAATTGCGCACTGGCGCGGGACCCATAACCACAGGGCGTGGGGTAAGGCACGCTAGTAGTTCCAGCGCACCCTAGCACATCTCCCTGTGGTTATGGATCCCGGATCGCACTCACCGCGCATAAGCGCGGCTCGCTTGTCCGGGACGACAGCTGAGTTTGACGCGCGAGCTAGACTTCCGCCGGCCTGAGCTGCACCGACTCGCCGCAACCGCAGGCGGAAACCTCGTTGGGGTTCTTGAAGACGAACTGCGCCTGCATCTTGTCGGCCTTGTAGTCCATCTCGGTGCCGAGCAGGAACAGCACGGCCTTGGGATCGACCAGGATCTTGACGCCCTTGTCCTCGACCACTTCGTCGGTTGGTCGGATATCGTGGGCGTATTCGACTGTGTAAGACTGTCCGGCGCAGCCGCCGTTCTTGACGCCGACCCGCAGTCCGACGATCTCGGAATCGGCACGCTCGGTCAGCTCGCGGATGCGAGACGCCGCGGCGTCGGTCAGCTTCATCACCTGCGGACGGGGCCGCGGTTTCGGCTTGGCGGAAACAGTGGATGCTTGCTGTGTCATGTCCTTCATGTGGTCAATCCCCGCAGCCAATCAATCCCGCATTCAACGCCAAAGCCGATCTGGCATTGCTTGGCTCTTGTGACGCCTCACCACATGTTGAGCACGAGGCGGGCCTCGTCGCTCATCCGGTCAGGCGTCCAGGCCGGCTCCCAGACGATATTCACGCTCACGACGCCGATCCCGGGCACGCTGGCAATCGCGTTCTCGACCATGGTCGGCAACTCGCCGGCCGCCGGACAGTTCGGCGTCGTCAATGTCATCACCACGTCGACGCTGCGGTCGTCCTTGATATCGACCTTGTAGATCAGGCCGAGCTCATAGATGTCGGCCGGAATTTCCGGATCGAACACGGTCTTCAGCGCGGCGATGATCTCGCGCGTCAGCCGATCGGTCTCTTCCGGACCGAGCGCCGAATGCGTCTCCAAGGTCGCGTTCTTGATTTCCGCCGTGTCACTCATGCGAACAGTTCCCGCGCCTTGATCAGCGCCTGTGCCAGTTGATCAACCTCGTCCCGCGTATTGTACATGCCGAACGACGCCCGGCACGTCGCGGTCACGTTGAATCGTTCCAGAAGCGGCATCACGCAGTGGGTGCCGGCCCGCACCGCGATGCCCTGCCGGTCGATCACGGTTGCAACGTCGTGGGCATGTGCCCCCTTCAGCTCGAAGGAAATCACGGGTCCCTTGCCCTTGGCGGTGCCGATCAGCCGCAACGAGTTGATCTCGCGCAGCTTCTCTTGCGCATAGTCGACCAGATCGTGCTCATGCGCAGCGATGCGCGCCTTGCCGATCGAATTGATGTAGTCGATCGCGGCGCCGAGCCCGATCGCCTGCACGATCGGCGGCGTGCCAGCCTCGAACTTGTGCGGCGGATCGCCATAGGTGACCCAGTCCTTGGCAACCTCGCGGATCATCTCGCCGCCGCCGTTGTAGGGACGCATCGCGACCAGATGCTCGTGCTTGGCATAGAGCACGCCGATCCCGGTCGGGCCGTACAGCTTGTGACCGGTGCAGGCATAGAAATCGCAGTCGATGTCCTGGACGTCGACCGGCAGGTGCACCGCGCCCTGGGCGCCGTCGACCAGCACCTTGATGCCGCGGGCATGGGCGATCCGAACGACCTCCTTCACCGGCACGGCGGTGCCAAGCGCGTTCGACATCTGGGTGATCGCCACCAGCTTGGTGCGCGGCGAGAGCAGCTTCTCGAACTCCTCGATCAGGAAGTTGCCCTCGTCGTCGACCGGGGCCCATTTGATGACAGCTCCGTGGCGCTCCCTGAGGAAATGCCAGGGCACGATATTGGAATGGTGCTCCATGATCGAGAGCACGATCTCGTCGCCCTCGCCGATGTTCGGCTCGCCGAAGGACGACGCCACCAGGTTGATCGCCTCGGTGACGTTGCGGGTGAAGATGATCTCTTCAGAGCGGCCGGCGTTCAGGAACTGCGCGACCTTGCCCCGCGCCCCCTCGTAGGCCTCCGTGGCGGCGTTGGCGAGATAATGCAGGCCGCGATGCACGTTGGCGTATTCGGACGTATAGGCTTCGGTGATGCGGTCGAGCACGGCCTTCGGCTTCTGCGCCGAAGCGGCGTTGTCGAGATAGACCAGGTCCTTGCCATAGACCTTGAGCGCCAGCGCCGGAAAATCGGCGCGCACGCGCGCAACGTCATAGGACCCGTTGGCGACGGCCGGATGGGTGCTCACGCCCTCACTCATGATATCGTGCCTCCAGCCAGGCCTGCGCGGTGTCGATCACGCGCTCACGCAACGCTTCGTCCTCGATCGCCTCGATGGCCTCGCCAACGAAGGCCTGGATCAGCAGCGATTGCGCCTGCTTCTCGGGCAGGCCGCGCGCGCGAAGATAGAACAGCAGGCTCTCGTCGAGAGCGCCGGACGTGGCACCATGGCCGCAGGAGACATCGTCGGCGAAGATCTCCAGCTCCGGCTTGTTGTCGGCTTCGGCCTCATCGGAGAGCAAGAGCGCCCGCGTCATCATTTTGCCGTCGGTCTTCTGCGCGTCAGGCTTGACGATGATGCGACCCTGGAACACCGAATGCGCGCGGTCGTCCAGCACGGCGCGGAAATTCTCGCGGCTGGTGCAGCCGGGCACGGCATGATCGACCACCAAGGTCAGGTCGCCATGCTGCTTGTCCCGCAGCAAATTGACGCCGTTGATGGTGAGATCGCTGTCCTCGCCGGCCAACGTGATGAAGCCTTGCAGACGACTCAAGCTGCCGCCGCTGGTCATATTGAATATGTTGAGCTTCGACTTGGCGCCGACCGTGACCAGAGCGGAGGTGATGTTGGCGGCGTCAGTCGCATCGCGCATCAGGCGGATGGTGGACAGTGCGGCATCGTCGCCGACCACGATCGCAATCGCATCATTGGCCTGATAGGCCGTGGCACCCTCGGCAGCAACGATGGTCTCGATCAGCGTCGCCTGTGCACCGTTGCCGAGCACGACGTACGAGCGGCTGGCGCGCGACGCTTTCGAGGCCGTCGCCACATGAACGATCTGCAGCGGTCGCGACAGCTTTACGCCGCCCCCGACGGTGACAATGACGCCGTCCGTCGCCAGCGCTGTGTTCAGCGCCAGCATCGGATCAGGGGGTGTCGTCTCCAACAGCTCGGCCTTGCCGGCCTCCAGCGCCTCGCGCAGGGTCTGCAGACTGACGCCAGCCTCGAGGCCGGCCGTATCGGACAGCTCGGCCGCGAAGACGCCGTCGACCAGCACCAGCTTTGTTGCACCCTCGACCGCGACGGAGGCCAGCGCCGCCTTGGCGCGCGCCAGCGCAGCCGCATCCGGCGCACCCGCCAGCGGCAGCACCTCGCGCATCATCGCGCGCAGATCAGTGTATTTCCATTCCTCGACCCGGCGGTGCGGCAGGCCCTGCCGTTCGAAGGCGGCGAATGCCTGGGCACGCGCCTCCGCGACCTTACCCGTCCCGGGCAGGCGCGCGCGGGACAGCGTGAGGAGATCGCTTCCCGTTCGGCTCTTATCAGTCTTGACCAAAGCAACGTTCATCGCAAATCCAATCGCGCTTCTTAAGCCGCGGCTTCCTCGAACTGGGCGTAGCCGGACGCCTCCAGCTCCAGCGCCAGCTCCTTGTCGCCGCTCTTCACCACGCGTCCCTTCGACATCACGTGGACGAAATCGGGCACGATGTAGTTGAGCAGCCGCTGATAATGGGTGATCACGATCATCGCGCGGTCGGGCGAGCGCAACGCGTTGACGCCGTCGGCGGCGACCCGCAGCGCATCGATGTCGAGGCCGGAATCCATCTCGTCGAGGATGCACAGGCTCGGCTCGAACAGCGCCATCTGCAGCACTTCGTTGCGCTTCTTCTCGCCGCCGGAGAAGCCGACATTGACGCCGCGCTTGAGCATGTCCTGCGGAATGTTGAGCGACTTGGCGACCTCGCGGACCTTCTTCAAAAAGTCGGGCGTGGAGAACTCATCCTCGCCACGTGCCTTGCGCTGCGCGTTCAGCGCGGTGCGAAGGAAATTCATGGTGGCAACACCAGGGATCTCCACCGGATATTGGAACGCCAGGAACACGCCCTTGGCGGCGCGCTCGTCCGGCGCCATCTCCAAGAGGTCCTCGCCCTTGAACAGGATCTGGCCGCCGGTGACCTCATAGCCCGGCTTGCCGGCGATTACGTGAGAGAGCGTCGATTTGCCGGAGCCGTTCGGCCCCATGATCGCGTGCACCTCGCCTTCATTCACGGTCAGTGACAGCCCGTGAAGGATTTCGCGCTCCTCGACACGGACCTGCAGGTTCTTGATTTCAAGCAATGGCATCATCTTCTTCCGTTCAACGCTCGCCCTGAGGTCAGCCTCGAAGGACGAGTCCGGTCACTTGGTGAGTAAAGCAGGCCGCGTTCGCGCGGCCTGGCCGATCGAGGACTTAGCCGACCGATCCTTCGAGCGAGATCGAGATCAGCTTCTGGGCCTCGACCGCGAACTCCATCGGCAGCTGCTGCAGCACGTCCTTGACGAAGCCGTTGACGACGAGGCCGACCGCCTCCTCCTGGGAGAGGCCGCGTTGGATGCAGTAGAACAGCACATCCTCGGAGATCTTCGACGTCGTCGCCTCGTGCTCGAACACCGCCGAGGAGTTCTTCGCCTCGATATACGGCACGGTGTGCGCGCCGCATTTATCGCCGATCAGCAGCGAATCACAGGCGGTGAAGTTGCGCGCGCCGGAGGCCTTCC
>Ga0209677_100490_pt1 | contig 22295 bp, 21 predicted proteins | sample AraplaCvi_mCL_r2_2_FD_184285 | JGI IMG/M metagenome (GOLD analysis project Ga0209677, IMG submission 184285) | Arabidopsis root microbial communities from North Carolina, USA - plate scrape CL_Cvi_mCL_r2 (SPAdes) (version 2) | ecosystem: Host-associated > Plants > Roots > Endosphere | place: USA... | reverse complement strand
GAAGGTGATGGACACCTTGATGACGCCGTAGACGAGCACGCCGACCAGCGACCCGATCGCGTAGCCGCTCCCGCCCGTCAGCAGGGTGCCTCCGATGACGACGGCGGCGATGGTGTCGAGCTCGGTGCCGATGCCGTTCAGGCTGTAGCCCGCGGCCGTGTACGAGGTGAACAGCAGGCCCGCCACGCCGGCGCAGGTTCCACTGATGACGTAGACGAGGACACGGGTGCGCGCGACGGGCAGACCCATCAGCAGTGCGGACTGCTGGTTGCCGCCGACGGCGTAGACCGTGCGCCCGAAGCGCGTGTAGCCGAGGACCCAGATCGCCGCCGCGACGACGAGCAGGGCGATGATCACCGTCGGGGTGATGTACCAGCCTCCGGAGCCCAGCTTGGTCGATTGCAGCCACAGCACCGCCGGCTCTTTGACCTGGATCGCCTCGAGGCTGACCACGAAGCAGAGGCCCCGCGCCAGGAACATCGCGGCGAGGGACGCGATGAACGGCTGCACATCGAAGTAGTGCACCATCACGCCGATGGTCAGACCGAACAGCGCTCCGGCGGCGATCATCAACGGGATCACCAGCGACGTCGGGATGCCCGCCGCGAGCAGCTTGGCGCCCAGGATGCCCGTGAAGGCCATCACCGCACCGACCGACAGGTCGATCCCGCCGCTCAGGATGACGAAGGTCATTCCGGCGGCCAGCACGATCAGATAGGCATTGTCGACGAAGAGCGACGACAGGATGCGCGGGGTGACGAACACCCCGAAATACGCCTGACCGGCGGCGAGCATCAGGATGAGGATGGTCACCGCGGCGAGGACCGGCGCCCACGACGCCTTGTTCCTCAGCCGGTGCCGCCACGACGGCGCGATACGGACGCTCCGGGTCGGTTCGAGGATCGGGGTCGCGCTCATGCCGCGCTCCTTTCGGTTTCCGCCGTGCGCGCTGCGATGCGCGGCTGCGGTGGTCGCAGTCGTCCGAGCCATGCGCGCACCCGCCGCGACTGCGACAGGCACACGATGATCACGACGGCCGCCTTGAAGACCGGTGTCACCGCCGGCGGGACGCCGAGGAAGGTGATGGTCGACGTCAGGGTCTGCAGGATGAAGACGCCGATGACGGTGCCCGCGAGCGTGAACTTGCCGCCCGCCAGCGAGGTGCCGCCGAGCACGACCGCGAGGATGGCGTCGAGCTCGATGTTCAGGCCGGCGTTGTTGGCGTCAGCCGCCATGATGTTGGAGCTGTAGAGGATGCCCGCGATCCCGGCCAGCAGACCGCTCAGGCCGTAGAGGCTCCACACGATGCCGCGAGAACGCACCCCGGCGAGGCGGCTGGCCGACGGGTTGATGCCGACCGACTCGGTCAGCACCCCGAGCGCGGTCCGGCGCACGAGCAGGCTGATGACGATGATCGCGCCGACCGAGACGATGAAGGCGAAGGGCAGCCCGAAGACGTACCCCTGAGAGATGTATGCGTACGGTGCGCTGGTGATCGTCGTAATGAAGCCCCCGGTGATCAGGAGGGCGATCCCGCGCCCCGCAAGCATCAGCACCAGTGTTGCGATGATCGGCTGGATGCCGAGCACGGCCACCAGGAAGCCGTTCCAGAGACCGAACAGCAGACTGATCACGACGGCCGTGAGGATGGCCGTGCTCACCGTCCCCAGGCTGCCCGGCGACCCGGACCCGGAGATGATCGTCAGGGCCACGGCACCGGAGATCGCCATCTGCGCACCGACCGACAGGTCGATGCCCCGGGTCGCGATGACCAGGGCCATCCCGAGGGCGATCAGCATCAGCGGCGCGCTGTTGCGCAGGATGTCGATGAGCGACCCGTACAGCTCGCCGTCTTTGACGGTGATGCTGAGGAAGCTGGGCCGTGAAATGGTGTTCAGGACGATGAGCGCCAGCAGTGCGCCGATCGGCCACACCAGCCGATGCCTGAAGATCGTGCTCATGCTGCGCCCTCCTTGGCGATCAGCGCGACGATGTCATCGACATCGACGTGACTTTCATTGTCGAGTTCCGCGATCTTGCGGCGATCCCTCATGACTACCACCCGTTGCGAGAGGCGCACCACTTCATCCAGCTCGGACGAGATGAAGATGAGGGCGAGGCCGCCGGACGCGAGTTCGACGATCAACCGCTGGATCTCCGCCTTTGCTCCGATGTCGATGCCGCGGGTCGGCTCGTCGAGGATGAGCAGTTGCGGGTCCGTTGCGAGCCACCGGGCGAGAAGGACCTTCTGCTGGTTGCCGCCCGAGAGGTTGCGGATCAGCGCGTTGGGATTGGCCGGGCGGATGCCGAGGGACTCCATGTACTGCTCGACGATCCGCGCCTGCTCCGCCTTGGTCACCCGGCGGAGCCAGCCGCGCTTCGCCTGCACGCCGAGCACCAGGTTCTCGGCCACAGTCAGGTCTGCGATGATGCCCTCCTCCCGGCGATCCTCGGACGAGAAGGCGATGCGCTGCTCGACGGCGTGACGTGGGCTCGTCAGCCGGGCCGTGGATCCCCTGACCGAGACGCGTCCCTGATCGGCGCGATCCGCGCCGTAGATGAGCCGGGCCAGCTCCGTTCGACCGGAGCCGAGCAGGCCGGCGATGCCGACGACCTCGCCGTCGTAGACCTCGAGGTCGAACGGCTCGATCGAGCCCTTGCGACCCACGAGTGATGCGCTCAGCACCGGCGCGCCTGCGCGATCGACCTGGCGGTCGGCCGACCGGCCGATGGACTCGAACTCGGCCAGTTCGCGGCCGAGCATCGCCGCGATGAGCTCCGTGCGGCTGATCTCCTCGATGGCGTGCTCGCCGATGAGGCGACCGTTGCGCAGCACGGTGAGACGGTCCGAGATCTCGTAGATCTGGTCGAGGAAGTGGGAGACGAAGAGGATGGCGACGCCGCGGTCGCGCAGTGCCCGCATCACGGCGAAGAGCTGTTCGACCTCGAATCGGTCGAGGCTGGACGTCGGCTCATCGAGCACCAGGACCTTGCAGTCCACCACCACGGCCCTGCTGATGGCGACCAGTTGCTGCACCGCCAGGGAGTGAGACGACAGTGGCGACCGTGGATCGATGTCGAGGCCGAGCTCGCCGAGGAACCGGGACGCCTCTTTGTGAGTGGTCCGCCAATCCACCCCGAAGGGCCCGCGCTTCTCGTTGCCGAGCATGACGTTCTCACCCACCGAGAGATTGGTGCAGAGGTTCACCTCTTGGTAGACGGTGGCGATGCCGGCGTCCTGCGCGTCGGCGGTGCCGGCGAAGGTGCGCGGCTCGCCCCCGACCGCGATCCGGCCGCTGTCGATCGGGTAGACGCCGGTCAGCGCCTTGATGAGCGTGGACTTGCCCGCTCCGTTCTCGCCGAGCAGCGAGTGGATCTCACCCGGCCGAAGGGTGAAGTCGACCTGGTCGAGGGCCTTCACCCCGGGGAACGAGATGGAGATGTCCCGCATCTCGACAACATTGTCGGTCACGTGTGAGCCTGCTTTCCTCGATGGGATGGCCACGGGGCGAGCCTGCGCGCGCCCCGTGGCCTCCTATTCCGTCTGATCAGTACTTGCGGGTGGGCAGTGCTTCCTTGGCCGCCGCCTGGTCGAACGCGAGGTCCTTCGCGGTGTAGGCCTTGTCGACCTTCTTGCCGGCGATGACATCCTTCACCACGGAGGCGACCTGGTCGCCGAGTAGCGGGTTGCACTCCACGACGTAGTTGAACTGGCCGTTCGCCAGGGCGGTGAGCCCGTCCTTCGTGCCGTCGATGCTGACGATCTTGATGTCCGTTCCCGGCGTCAGACCGGCGGCCTTGATGGCATCGAGAGCGCCGAGACCCATGTCGTCGTTCTGAGCGAACAGCAGGTTGATCTTCTTGCCGTACTTCTGCAGGAAGCCTTCCATGACGGTCTTGCCGTCGGCGCGGGTGAAGTTACCGGTCTGCGAGTCGAGCTTGGTGATCGACGTTCCGGCGATGCTCGACGAGAAGCCCTTGGCTCGGTCGATCGCGGGAGCGGAACCGGTGGTTCCCTCCAGGACGACCATGTTGGTCGGGGAGGTTCCGAGCGTGCTCGCCGCCCAGCTGCCGGCCGTCTCGCCCTCCTTCTTGAAGTCGTCGCCGATCCAGCTGGCGTAGAGGCTCGGGTCGGCGTCGATCGTGCGGTCTTCGAGGATCACCGGGATCTTGGCGTCCTTCGCCTCCTTGAGGACGTCGTCCCAACCGGTGGTGACGACGGCGGCGATCACGATCGCGTCCACTCCCTGGTTGATGAAGCTGTGCACTGCGGCGATCTGGTTCTCCGGCTTGTTGTCTGCCGCGTTGAAGATCAGCTTGAAGCCGTTCTTCGCCGAGAACGCCTCTTTCATCGACTGGGTGTTGGCCGCTCGCCAGCCGCTCTCGGATCCCGTCTGCGCGAAGCCGACGGTGATGACCTTGTGGCCATCGCCTCCGCCCGCTGCGCCTGCTCCGCCTGCGGAGCATCCCGTCAATGCGACGGCCATCAGCCCCAGGGCAGCCACGGCGCCCATAAGTTTCTTCATGCCAAACCTCCTCGTTCGGGTGCCGGACCTCGCCGGCTCGTCGTAATGTTAGCCTTCACATTGCGTTCAAGAGCAACACCTTGTTGGTAACGATTGGGTAACGCGGTCGGGTTGAGTGGCAGGATTCAGCAGGGATTGCGGTTCACGAGGGACGGGAAGTGGCGTTTTGTGAGGGATAACATTCTGACGATGTCGTGTCGTTGGCCGGTGGTGACAGCCGCATCCCGCGTCGCAGCCGGTACGGGCGCGGTACTCTGTCGCGGGCGCAGCTGAGGCAGAGCCGCGGGGGGTAGCGTTGCTCCTCGGGATGCTGGAGTGAGCGCGTCGATGTGCTCGAAGGGGAGGACCGATGCCGATTCGTCGTCAGGCTGAACAGATGCGAGACCTGTACGCGAACGAGATCGCCGCAGCGGTCTCCGAAGGCCGGGAGCCGTCGGCGCTGCAGATCGCTTCCTGGATCCGCTACCACGACGCCGCGCTCGCTGCGGATCCTCGCGCGGTCCTGATCCAGTCCGACGGCGAGGCCGAGCCCGCATAGCTCCCGCCCGCGCCACTGCGAGTGCGTGCCTGTGGAACGTGTGCGGCGGCGCGAGCGACCGCAAACGTCACAAACCGCAGCAGACAGGCGCCGTTCGCTCAGCGACCGTCTTTCCGGATCCAGCGGAAGGTGAGGCGGGAGGCGACGAGGCCCGCGATCAGCCAGATCAGCAGCACGATCGCGATCCAGCCGAGCTGCCAGCTGCCGCCCGGCTCGGCCGACTCGAAGGTCGCGGGCAGGAACACGCTGCGCATGCCCTGCGCGATCCACTTGAGCGGGAACAGGCCGGCGATGTTCTGCAGCCAGGCCGGCAGGAGGCTGAACCTCAGGTACACGCCCGAGATGAACTGCAGCACCAGGACGATCGGGATGATGACCGCTGTCGCGCTCTTCCCGGTGCGGGGCACCGCGGACAGCGCGATCCCGAGCACCGCCGAGGTCACGATCCCGAGCGCGTAGATCCACGCGAACCGCAGCCACGGCTCCGGGTCGGTCGGCAGCGCGACGCCGAACGCGAAATGCGCCATCAGCAGCAGGAGCAGGATCTGCAGGATGCTCGTCGCGATGACCTGCCCCATCTTGCCGAAGAAGTACGACACGACCGGGAGGGGCGTTCCGCCGAGCCGCTTGAGCGTTCCGTCGCTCTTCTCCACGGCGATGTCGACCGCGAGGTTCTGCACGCCGCTGAGGAGGATTCCGGCCGCGATCATCCCCGGCAGGTAGTAGGCGGCCTGGGTGATCCCGCCGCTGCCGTCGGGTGCGGCCCCCACGTTGCCCAGTCCCTGGAACGCGACCGAGAAGATGCCGAGCATCACGACGGGGAACAGGAACGTGAAGAAGATCGTGTCCGACTGACGGAAGTAGATCAGGACCTCGTAGCGGATGCGGGACCATCCCAGCGCGACGGCGCTCATGCCGCCGCCTCCGTGGCTCCGGTCGCCGGGTCGTCGCCGGCCGTCCCGGGCGCCGACCCGCGAGCCGAGCCGGCGCGTTCGTCGGCCTCGCGCACCAGTCCGAGGTAGATGTCCTCCAGGCTCGGGCGGACCACCTCCAGGTCGCGCAGCTCCCCTCCGGCCTCCGCAGCGAGCCGAGTCACCACGGCGGCGGGAGTCTGCGTTCGCTCCTCGCACAGGGCTCCGGCCGCGTCGCGCCAGCGCACGATCGGCACGCGCGCCGACGCACCGCCGATCTCGTCCACCGCACCGATGTCGACCAGCGACCCGTGCGCGATCACGGCCACGCGGTCGCTGAGCTGCGCCGCCTCGTCGAGGTAGTGGGTGGTGAGCAGGATGGTCGTCCCCTCCCGTTTGAGCGATCGGACCAGTTCCCAGAAGTGCCGCCGCGCCTCCGGGTCGAACCCGGTCGTCGGCTCGTCGAGGAAGAGCAGCTCGGGCCTCCCCACCATCCCGAGCGCCACATCCACCCGCCGCCGCTGGCCGCCCGACAGGTTGCGGATGCGCGTCTTCGCCTTGTCCTCCAAGCCGACCGCGGCGATGACCTCGTCGACGTCCCTGCCGCGCGGGTAGTAGCGCGCGAACTGAGCCAGCTGCTCCCGGACCGTCACGTCCGCGGCTTCCGACCCGGACTGGAGGACGATGCCGAGCCGCGCTTTCCACGCGGTACCGCCTTTGCCCGGGTCGACGCCCAGCACCGAGGCCTCGCCGGCCGACCGATCGCGGTAGCCCTCGAGGATCTCGATCGTCGTGCTCTTGCCCGCGCCGTTCCGTCCGAGCAGCGCGAACGTCTCACCCTCGGCGATCTCGAAATCGATGCCGCGGACGGCCTCGAACCCCCCGTACGACTTGCGGAGACCGCGCACCACCACGGCCGCAGAAGTTGACATACGCACATCATGCCGCAGCCGCCATCCGGCGACGCGTTCAGCGTGTGCTGTGCGAGCAACGGGCGTCTGCGTTCCTACGGAACATGTGCGGCGGGGCGAGCAACGGCAAACGTTCCAAAACGCAGCACACACGGTGCGGCCGGCTTCACACGGCGTAACCGTGCCTTTCGCCCCTCCCGCCGGCCGCATAGTCTTCCCCCCGATCCGTTGTGAGTGTGCGCGAGCGAGGAGGAGGTCCCGGATGTCGGACAGTGACACCGAACGCCGCCGGGCGCTCCTGTTCCTCGCCGTGATGAGTGCGCTTCTCTGCGTCGCGGCGATCGTCAGCCTGACGACCGATTCGTCGTGGTCGACGCCGGGCGTGATCGCGACGGCCTTCGTCCTGCTCGCCGGCGCCGGCTCGGGGGTGGTGGCCTCCGTGGTCGCGCTCGTCCGGCGGCGCCATTTCGTGGCGGCCGCTCAGGGCGACGTGGAGTCCGGCAGCGCGGCGAAGTAGCGGTCGAGGGCGAGAGCGACCAGCTCCGGGTCGGGCGGACCGTCTGCCCGCAGCAGAGGATCGGTCACGATCTCCGCATCACCCTTACGGACCTGATCGTGGAAGTAGCCGGGAGCCAGCAGGTAGCTCGCGGCGACGACCCGGCCCGTCGCATTCTCAGCCGACCGTGCATGCGCGATCGCAGCATCCAGTCGCGGTTCGGCCGCGCTGAGGAAGCCGACTGTGACCTCCCGCTCGCAGGCGGCGGCGAGAAGAGCGCCGGCATCGAGACCGTCGCGAACGCCATCCGGATCGCTGGACCCGGCGGCCGCGAGGACCAGTGTGTCCCGGTGACCCGTTCCGGCCTCCCGGATCCGGCGGCGGAGGACGTCGGCAAGCCGGGCATCCGGGCCGAGCGCTCCGGCGACGACGACGCGCTCGCCGAAGGGGGCCGCCGCCTGCGGGATGTCGTAGCCGAGGTGATAGCCGCGCGACAGCAGGAGCGGAACGATCACGATGGTGGCGTCGGCCGGGAGGTCGCTGAGCGCTGTGCCCACCTCCGGCTGCTGCACATCGACGAAGGCGTGCGCGGCGAGGTCCGCCCCGGCCTCGCGGTGGATGGCCTCGGCGTATCCCTCGATGGCCCGCTGGCCGAGCGGGTCGGAGGTGCCGTGCGAGACAGTGAGGATGGCGATCATGGGCTCTCCGCGACGTGGATGCGCGGGCCGTCGGAGCGGCCCGCTTCGGTCGTCCCAGGATGCCTGAGCGGTCGTACACGGTCTCCGCATTGCGTCGGTTTATTACCCCCGGCATTCCGTCCAGGACCCTTGGCCGCTTAGCGTCGATCTCCGATCCGCCTGCAGTTCAGAAAGGACGAGTTCGTGACGATCTCCGAACAGAGCGCCCCCGCGCCGACGGCTCGGCCGCGCCGATCCGACGCCCGGCCGAACGGTCAGTGGGCCATCGACGGGAAGGCGCCGCTCAACGGGAACGAGGCGTGGAAGCAGGAGGACGGCGGTCTCGCGGTCCGCGAACGGATCGAGAGCGTCTACGCCGACGGCGGTTTCGCCTCCATCGACCCGACGGACCTGCACGGCCGGTTCCGCTGGTGGGGCCTGTACACGCAGCGCAAGCCCGGGATCGACGGCGGCAAGACCGCGACCCTCGAGCCGCACGAGCTCGAGGACGAGTACTTCATGCTGCGGGTCCGCATCGACGGCGGCCAGCTGACCACCGAGCAGTTGCGCACCATCGCCGGCATCTCGACCGAGTTCGGACGCGACACCGCGGATCTGACCGACCGTCAGAACATCCAGCTGCACTGGATCCGGGTGGAGGACGTGCCCGAGATCTGGCGGCGTCTGGAGGCTGTGGGCCTGAGCACGACGGAGGCATGCGGCGATGTGCCGCGCGTGTTCCTCGGCTCGCCGGTCGCGGGGATCGCCGCAGACGAGCTGATCGACCCGACGCCGTTGATCCAGGAGATCGCCGACCGGTTCCTGCTCGACCCCGAGCTGGCGAACCTGCCGCGCAAGTTCAAGACCGCGATCAGCGGGCACCCGAGCCAGGACGTGGTCCACGAGATCAACGACGTCTCGTTCGTCGTGGTCGAGCATCCCGAGCTCGGGGTCGGCTTCGACCTCTGGGTGGGCGGCGGCCTCTCCACGACGCCGCGCCTGGCGGAGCGTCTCGGCGCCTTCGTCACGGCCGAGCGCGTCCCCGAGGTGTGGCACGGTGTGGTGCAGATCTTCCGCGACTACGGTTACCGGCGGCTGCGCAACAAGGCCCGCCTGAAGTTCCTGCTCGCCGACTGGGGCGTGGAGAAGTTCCGCCAGGTTCTCGAGGACGAATACCTCGGCGAGCCGCTGCCCGACGGGCCCGCGCCGGCCGCGCCGACGACCCCGGGCGACCACGTCGGAGTCCACAAGCAGAAGGACGGCCGCTACTTCATCGGCGTCACGCCGTTCGTCGGCCGCGTCTCCGGCACGACGCTCGGACAGCTCGCCGACCTCCTGGAACGGCACGGCTCCACCCGGCTTCGGACGACCCCGCACCAGAAGATCCTCGCTCTGGACATCCCGGAGGAGAACCTGCAGCAGGCCGTCGCCGACCTCGACGACCTCGGGCTCTCCTCGCGGCCGAGCGTGTTCCGGCGCGGCACGATCGCCTGCACCGGCATCGAGTTCTGCAAGCTCGCGATCGTGGAGACGAAGGTGACGGCGGCGACGGCGGTGCAGGAGCTGGAGCGCCGGCTGGAAGGCCTCGACCTGCCGACCCCGCTCAGCCTCCACGTCAACGGCTGCCCCAACTCGTGCGCCCGCATCCAGACGGCCGACATCGGCCTCAAGGGCCAGCTGCTCCCCGACGGCAACGGCGGGCAGGTGCCCGGGTTCCAGGTGCACCTCGGCGGCGGCCTCGCCTCGCACGACCGCGAGGAGGCCGGACTCGGCCGCACCGTGCGCGGGCTGAAGGTGACCGCCGACGGGATCGCGGACTACGTCGAGCGCATCGTCACGCGGTTCCTGTCCGACCGCACCGAGGAAGAGACGTTCGCCCACTGGGCGCACCGGGCCGACGAGGAGGCGCTGCAATGACCGCGACGAACCTGGGCAGCCTGTCGGCACGCCCCGCCGGCCTCCGGCCGGTCAGCGAGCTCCGCGCTCTCGCCGAGCGCGGTGCACGCGAGCTGGAGAACGCGACCGCGGAGGAGATCGTCCGCTGGGTCGCCGACAACTTCGCCGTGGAGCGCACGGCCGTGGCCTGCTCCATGGCCGACGCCGTGCTCCCGCACGTGGTCGCCTCGGCCCTGCCCGGCGTCGATGTGCTGTTCCTCGACACCGGCTACCACTTCATCGAGACGTACGTGACGCGCGACGAGGTCGAGCGCGCACTGGACGTTCGCGTGGTCGACGTGAAGCCGAAGCAGACGGTGGCGGAGCAGGACGCCGAGTTCGGCGCGGAGCTGTTCGCACGTGACCCCAACCTGTGCTGCGCCCGCCGGAAGGTCGAGCCGCTGCAGCGTGCGCTGACCGGATACGAGCTCTGGTTCACCGGCGTGCGCCGCGAGGAGGCGCCCACCCGGACGGCGACACCCTTCGTGAGCTGGGACGAGAAGAACGGCCTGGTGAAGGTCAACCCTCTCGCAGCGTGGACGTTCGACGAGCTCGTCGAGTACGCCACCGCCAACGCGGTGCCGCTGAACCTGCTCCTGACGGCGGGGTATCCCTCGATCGGCTGCGAACCGTGCACCAAGCCGGTCGCCGAGGGGGAGGACCCGCGCTCCGGCCGCTGGGCCGGCCTCGCCAAGACCGAATGCGGGCTCCACGAATGACCGACACGCTGACCGCCCCGCCCTCGCTGACGCTCATCGACCAGCTGGAGAGCGAGTCCATCCACATCATCCGCGAGGTCGTCGCCGAGTTCGAGCGGCCCGTCCTGCTGTTCTCCGGCGGCAAGGACTCCGTGGTCGTCCTCCACCTGGCCGCGAAGGCGTTCTGGCCGGCGCGCATCCCGTTCTCCCTGCTGCACGTGGACACCGGGCACAACTTCCCGGAGGTCCTCGACTTCCGCGACGCGACGGCCGAGCGGTTCGGGATCCCCCTGGCCGTGGCGCGGGTGCAGGACTACATCGACGACGGCCGGCTGAGCGAACGCGCCGACGGCACCCGCAACCCGCTGCAGACGGTTCCGCTGCTGGATGCGATCGAGGCCGGACGGCACGACGCCGTGTTCGGCGGCGCGCGCCGCGACGAGGACAAGGCCCGGGCGAAGGAGCGCATCCTCTCGTTGCGCGACGGCTTCGGGCAATGGGACCCGCGCAACCAGCGCCCCGAGCTGTGGAGCCTGTACAACGGGCGGCACACGCCCGGCCAGCACGTGCGCGCGTTCCCGATCAGCAACTGGACCGAGCTCGACATCTGGCGCTACATCGAGCGCGAGCAGATCGAGCTGCCGCCGCTGTACTACGCCCACGAACGCGATGTGTTCGCCCGCGACGGGATGTGGCGTGCGATCGGACCGGTCTCCCCGGCCGATCGCGGCGAGACCGTGGAGAAGCGGCTGGTGCGCTACCGCACCGTCGGCGACATGAGCTGCACCGGGGCCGTCGAGTCCGACGCCCGTGACGCGGCCGCCGTCGTGCGCGAGGTCGCGGCCTCGACGCTCAGCGAGCGCGGCGCGACCCGCGCCGACGACCGCATCTCCGAGGCCGCGATGGAAGACCGGAAACGGCAGGGATACTTCTGATGACGCTCCAACTCGACGACGACACCCGCGCGGCAGCGCCCGGCGAGCGCGCCACGACTCGCGGCACGCTGTTCCGCTTCGCGACCGCAGGATCGGTGGACGACGGCAAGTCGACCCTGGTCGGCCGGCTGCTGCACGACTCCAAGGCGATCCTCGCCGACCATCTGGATGCGGTCGAGCGCACGTCCCGCGAGCGCGGCTTCGGGGGAGAGGCCGGCGGCTTGGACCTCGCCCTGCTCACCGACGGGCTCCGCGCCGAGCGGGAGCAGGGCATCACGATCGATGTCGCCTACCGCTACTTCGCCACCGATGCCCGCTCGTTCATCCTCGCCGACTGCCCCGGGCACGTGCAGTACACCCGCAACATGGTCACGGGGGCGACCACCGCCGACGCGGTGGTGCTGCTGGTGGATGCCCGCAACGGCGTCCTGGAGCAGACCCGCCGCCACCTCGCCGTGATCAGCCTGCTGCGCGTGCCGCACGTGATCGTCGCGATCAACAAGATCGACCTGATCGGCTTCGACGCCGACCGCGTGCGCGAGGTGACGGAGGAACTGGTCGCCGTGACCGGGGAGCTCGGCATCCGCGACCTCCACGTCGTCCCGGTGTGCGCAGTCGACGGCGACAACGTCGCGGAGCGTTCGCCACGCACGCCCTGGTACCACGGTCCCGCTCTGCTGGAACTGCTGGAGTCCCTTCCGACCGGCGACCAGGTCGAAGCCCTCGCCGAGCTGCGGCTGCCCGTGCAGCTGGTGCTGCGTCCCCAGGGAGCGCTGGCTCCCGGGCTGGACGCGGCCGAGTACCGGGACTACCGCTCGGCCGCCGGCCGGATCGCCTCCGGAACCGTCGCCGTGGGGGATCGGGTGAGCGTGCATCCGGGAGGTGCGACCTCGGTCGTGACCCGCATCGACGTCGCGGGCCGCAGTGTGGAGGTCGCAGCCGCACCGCAGTCCGCCGCGGTCAGCCTCGCCGACGATCTCGACCTCGCCCGCGGTGCCCTGATCGGCACCGCCGGAACCCTCCCCGAGCCGCAGTCGACCCTGACGGCGGAGGTGTTCTGGCTGGACGCCTCCCGCGGCCTGCCCGGCGCCCGGCTGCTTCTGAAGTGGGGTACGGCGACGGTCCAGGCCCGGCTGACCGCGATCGCCGGCCGCCGCGACCTCACCACGCTCCAGGTCGTCCCGGCCGACGCGCTCGAGGTCAACGACATCGGCCACGTGACGCTCCAGCTCGCTGAGGCGCTGCCGGTCGAGCCGTACGCGGTGAACCGGCACACCGGCGCCTTCCTGCTCATCGACCCGCAGTCCGGTGCGACCCTCGCCGCCGGCATCGTCTCCTGAAGAAGGGCCTCCTCGTGCGAACACCGCTCCGCACCGCCGCCGTCCTCGCGCTGGCTGCGGCCACCGCCATGCTCACCGGCTGCGCTGCCTCGGCGGAGGGCGCCGCCCCGACCCCGGCGACGGCGATCCGTGTCGGCTACTTCGACAACGTCACGCACGCGCCTGCGCTGGTCGGCATCCACGACGGGCTGCTGCAGAAGGCTCTGGGTGAGACGGAGCTGCAGACCAAGCAGTTCAACGCCGGTCCGGCCGAGATCGAAGCGCTCAGCGCCGGTGCGATCGACGCCGCCTACATCGGCCCGAGCCCCGCCATCAACTCCTACCTGAAAAGCGGCGGCCAGTCGCTGAGGATCGTCTCCGGTGTCGCCACGGGCGGCGCAGCCCTCGTCGTAAAGGGCGACATCACCTCGGCCGGCGAGCTGAAAGGCAAGACGATCGCGTCCCCGCAGCTCGGCAACACCCAGGATGTGGCACTGCGCTACTGGCTGACGAAGCAGGGTCTGCACACCTCGCTCAGCGGCGGCGGAGACGTCACCATCGCGCCGACCGACAACGCCCAGGCGCTGACGCTGTTCCAGGCCGGGAAGATCGACGGCGCGTGGGTGCCGGAGCCTTGGGTGTCTCGGTTCGTGATCGACGGGAACGCCAAGGTCCTCGTGGACGAGGCGTCGCTGTGGCCCGCCACGAGGTTCCCGACGACCGTGCTCGCGGTGTCGACCGCCTTCCTGAAGGCGCATCCGCAGACCGTGCAGGCGCTCGTGAAGGGCAATGCCGACGCGGTCGCCGCGCTGCACGATCCGGCCAAGGCAGCAGCCGACATCAACGCGCAACTGAAGGCCGATACGGGCAAGACCCTGGCGACCGGCGTGATCGCGCGTGCGCTCGACCACGTCTCCTTCGACACCGACCCGGATGCCGCCGCGTTCCCGACGCTCGTGCAGCATGCGGCGGCCGTGGGCCTTGCGACGAAGGGCTCGCTGAGGGGCCTGTTCGACCTGACCGCGGTCAACGCGGTCCGGAAGACCGCCGGACAGGCGGCCGTCTCCTCCGGCGGACTGGGGTAGCACCATGGCCGACCTCGATCGCACAGCCGTCGCGCTGACCGGCGTCAGCAAGCGCTTCGGCGCCCATGCACCTGTCGTCCTCGACGACGTGGATCTCCGCATCGGCGACGGCGAGTTCGTCTGCCTGCTGGGCGCGTCCGGGTGCGGCAAGTCGACCATCCTGAACCTCGTCGCCGGGCTCGAGGAGCCGACCACCGGCGCGATCGCGGTGCCGAGCGGCCCCGTCGCCATGATGTTCCAGGATGCTGCGCTGCTGCCCTGGCTGACCGCCCGCCGCAACGTCGAGCTCGCCCTCGACCTCGCCGGGACTCCGCGCGACGGGCGTCGCGCCCGCGTCGACGAGCTCCTGGAGCTGGTCTCGCTCTCGCACGCCGCCGACCGGCGCCCGCACCAGCTCTCCGGCGGGATGCGTCAGCGCGTCGCCCTGGCCCGCGCGCTCGCGCAGGACCGGCACGTGCTGCTGATGGACGAGCCGTTCGCGGCCGTCGACGCCATCACCCGCGACCTCCTCCATGTGGAACTGGAGCGGATCTGGCGGCAGACCGGCCGCACCATCCTGTTCGTCACCCACAACGTCCGGGAGGCGCTGCGCCTGGGCCAGCGGATCGTGCTGCTCAGCTCGCGCCCCGGCACGGTCGCCGCCGAGTGGGAGGTCCCGGCCGAGGTGCGCGCCGGGGCGGACCCGGTGGAGGCCGCGCGCCTGGACGACGAGATCACCCGCCGGCTGCGAGAGGAGCTGATCCGCAATGCCGCCTGAAGCCACCATCACACTGGCCGCCGGACGCGACGGCGCCGAGGCGTCCGAGCTGCACGCGCTGGAGGCCGGGCTCGACTCCCTCCAGACCGCACGGGATGCGGCGCCCAGCCGGGCTCGCCGCTTCGCCCGGGCCACCGTCCCGACCACGGTCTTCGTGCTCGTCGCGCTGATCGGCTGGCAGCTCTACACCGCGATCGCCCACCCGCGGCCGGATCTCTACCCCGGCCCTGCCGACGTGGTGTCGGCGCTCGCCAGCGCTGCGAGCTCGGGTCATCTCGCCACAGCGATCGGGACGAGCCTCGGCCGCGGCGGCCTCGGATTCCTGATGGCCGTGCTGATCGCCACCCCCCTCGGGCTGCTGCTGGCCGAGGTGCGCTGGCTGCGCCGGGCGGTCGGGCCGATCCTGTCCGGACTCCAGGTGCTGCCCTCGGTGGCGTGGGTGCCGGCGGCGATCATCTGGTTCGGGCTGACCGACGCGGCCGTGTACTTCGTCGTGCTGCTCGGCGCGGTCCCCTCGATCATCAACGGCCTCCTGGCCGGCATCGACCAGGTGCCGCCCCAGCTGCGCCGGGTGGGCGTCGTCCTCGGAGCCTCGCGCAGCCAGCTGCAGCTCCGCATCCTCTTCCCGGCCGCGCTGCCCGGCTATGTCGCGGGGCTCCGCCAGGGCTGGGCCTTCGCCTGGCGGTCCCTGATGGCCGCCGAGATCATCGCCAACTCGCTCGGCTTCGGGCTCGGTACGATGCTCGAGCAGAGCAGGGAACTGGCCGATCTGCCGACGGTGCTCGCGACGATCCTGACCATCCTCGTCGTGGGGATCGTCGTGGAGCTGTGCGTGTTCGCACCGGTCGAGCGCTCGTTGCTGCGCCGCCGCGGGCTCACGGGGGCGACCCGATGAACGACGTGACAGCGGGCTCGGTCGCGGGCTCGGAGGCTGTGGGATCGGTCGCGCTCGTCGGCGGCGGTCCCGGCCATCCCGACCTGATCACCGTGCGCGGCCGCCAGCTGCTCAGCGCAGCCGATGTCGTCATCGCCGACCGGCTCGGTCCGCGCGCTCTGCTCGAGGACCTCGCGCCGGGCGTCGAGGTCATCGACGTCGGCAAGCAGCCGCACCACCACCCGGTTCCGCAGACGCGGATCAACGAGCTGCTGGTCGAGCACGCCCGCGCCGGCAAGCGCGTCGTCCGGCTCAAAGGCGGCGACCCGTTCGTGTTCGGGCGTGGCGGCGAGGAGGCCGAGTTCTGCCGTGCGGCCGGCATCCCGGTGGAGGTCGTGCCCGGTGTGACCAGCGCCATCGCCGTCCCGTCGATCGCCGGCATCCCCGTCACGCACCGCGGGGTCGCGGCCGGGTTCACCGTGCTCTCGGCCCACACGGACATCGACCAGGTGCCCGGCGGGCCGGAGCACACGGTGATCCTGCTGATGGGCGTCTCCGGGCTCGCCGCCACGGCCGCGACGCTCGCCGCCGGCCGTCGCGGCAATGACTGCCCCGTCGCCATCGTGGAGGACGGCTACGGCGAGGGCCAGCGGGTCACCATCGGAACCCTCGGCAGCATCGCCGCCGACGCCGCTGTGCGCGGCGTGCGGTCCCCGGCCGTCATCGTCGTCGGCGATGTCGTGCGACTCGCCGATCCCGACCTCCTCCCCGCAGCTGCATCCCACAGCACCGCATCCTCCCGTACTGCCCACCACAGAGAGGCCCCCCAATGACCCGACCGTTCCGTGTAGCCGTCGTCGGCGCCGGACCCGCCGGAATCTACGCCGGCAACATCCTGCGCACCCGCGCCGCCGAGGCCGGCATCGACGTCCGCATCGACCTGTTCGAGTCGCTGCCTGCGCCGTACGGCCTCATCCGCTACGGCGTCGCCCCCGATCACCCGCGCATCAAAGGCATCGTCACCTCCCTGCACGACATGCTCGCCGACGGCGCGATCCGGCTCATCGGGAACGTGGAGGTCGGCGCCGACATCACCATCGACGAGCTGCAGTCCCTCTATCACGCGGTCATCCTCTCCACCGGTGCGCAGCGCGACGCCGTGGTCGACCTCCCCGGGCTCGACCTGCGCGGAAGCTTCGGCGCCGCGGACTTCGTCTCCTGGTACGACGGTCACCCCGACGTCCCCCGCCACTGGCCCCTGGAGGCGACGCAGCTCGCGGTGCTCGGCAACGGCAACGTGGCCCTCGACGTCGCGCGGGTGCTCGCCAAGCACCCCGCCGACCTGCTGACGACCGACATCCCGGACAACGTCCACGCCGGCCTGGCCGCCTCCCCGGTGGAGGACGTGCACGTCTTCGGCCGCCGCGGACCGGAGGACATCAAGTTCACCCCGATCGAGCTCCGCGAGCTCGGCGAGGTGCCCGGGGTCGACATCGTGCTCTACGATGAGGACTTCGATCGCGTGAGCGACGAGGTCTCGACGGGAGAGCGTCGGGCAGCGGGCAACCAGGCCAAGGTCATGGCCCGCATCCTGCAGTCGTGGCGCGACCGCGAGCCGACCGGTGCGCCGCGCCGGCTGCACCTGCACTTCTGGCACCGTCCGGTCGAGATCCTGGCCGACAGTGCACAGGGCGAGGCCGTCGCGGGCATCCGCTTCGAGCGGACCGAGCCGGACGGCCAGGGCGGCATCCGCGGCACCGGCGAGCTCGTCGACTACGACGTGCAGGCGGTCTACCGCGCGATCGGCTACCGGGGGACACCTGTGCGCGACGTGCCGTTCGACGAGCGCGCCGGGGTCGTCCCGAACGACGGCGGGCGCGTCCTCGAGAATGGCGTGCCGGTGCGCGGCCTGTACGCCACCGGATGGATCAAGCGCGGCCCGGTCGGCCTCATCGGTCACACCAAGGGCGACGCGGGGGAGACCATCGAGAAGCTGCTGGAGGACCACGCAGCCCTCGCCGGCGCCGCACGACCGGACGAGGACGCGGTCATCGAGTTCCTCACTGACCGCGGCGTGCAGTACACCACCTGGGACGGCTGGCTTGCCCTCGATGCCCACGAGCGCGCCCTCGGCGACGGCTTCGCGGGCGAGGTGACCCGGGAGCGGATCAAGGTCGTCCCGCGCGAGGAGCAGGTCGCGATCTCCAACCGCGAGGTGATCGCCCGATGACCTACATCATCGCCCTGCCCTGCGTGGACGTGAAGGACCGCGCCTGCATCGACGAGTGCCCGGTCGACTGCATCTACGAAGGCGAGCGCTCCCTTTACATCAACGCGGACGAGTGCGTCGACTGCGGAGCATGCGAGCCGGTCTGTCCCGTCGAGGCGATCTACTACGAGGACGACCTCCCCGAGGAGTGGGCCGACTACCACGCCGCGAACGTCGACTTCTTCAGCGAGCTCGGCAACCCCGGCGGGGCCTCCAAGGTCGGTCCTCAGCCGTACGACCACCCCCTGATCGCCGCGCTGCCTCCGCAGGAGGTCGCCCATGCCTGAGGTCGTCGTCATCGGGGGAGGGCCGGCCGGGCTCTCCGCGACGCTCAACCTCGCGCGCGCCCTGGTGGATGTGGTGCTGGTGGATGCGAGCAGGCCGCGCAATTCCGCCACGCTCCGCTCGCACGGCTTCCTCACCCGCGACGGCATCCGCCCGACCGAGCTGCGCACGCTGGCGAAGGCGGAGCTGGCCCCGTACGAGAACGTCGAGCACCTGGAACGACGGTCGGTCACCTCCGTCCGTCCGACCGCCGACGGCTTCGACATCGAGGTGACGGGACGCGGCCCCGCCGAGCACCGCATCCTCTCGGCGAAGAGCGTGCTCCTCACCACGGGGCTGACCGAGACGCTCCCCGCTCTGCCGAGCATCCGCTCCTACTACGGGATGAGCGTGTTCAGCTGCGTCGCCTGCGACGCCTGGGATCTCCGCGGACGGCCGCTCGCCCTCATCGGGGAGACCGCGGATCTCGCCCGCCGGGCGGTGCACCTCGCGCGCTGGACCAGCGACCTCACCGTCTTCACCAACGGCACGCCCGCGATCGACGAAGCCGAGGAGACCGCGCTGGCCGCGCTCGGCATCCGGGTGGAGCGGACACGCATCAGCGACCTGGATGGGGAACGCGGCACGGTTCGCGCCGTACTGCTCGAAGACGGCAGGTCGATCCCGATCGACGGCGGCTTCATCCGCCCGGAGTGGCACATCGCGAGCGACTTCCTCGACGGCCTCGCCCCGCACCGGTCGGATGACGGCTTCCTCGTGACCGACGACGGCGGGAGGACGTCGATCCCCGGCCTCTACGCGGCCGGGGATATCGTTGTCCCGGGACCCCAGCAGATGATCATCGCCGCCGGCTCCGGCGCGCGAACGGCCGCCACGATCGTCGATGACCTCCAGACCGCGCACGTGACCCCCCTCCGCCTGACCGAGCTCACCTGAGCTCACGTTCTGATCCCATCCATCCACCGGAAAGAGAGCCAATGCCTGCCAACATCTACGCCGACATCACCGAAGCAGTCGGTCGCACCCCCCTCGTCAAGCTCAACAGGATCGCCGGCGACTCCGGCGCGACCGTCCTGGCGAAGCTCGAGTCCTCCAACCCGGCCGGAAGCGTGAAGGACCGGATCGGCGTCGCCATCGTCGATGCGGCCGAGAAGTCGGGTGCGCTGCGCCCCGGCGGCACGATCGTCGAGGGCACCAGCGGCAACACCGGCATCGCGCTCGCGATGGTCGGCGCCGCCCGCGGCTACAAGGTCATCCTCGCCATGCCGGAGACGGCGAGCAAGGAACGCCGCGTGCTGCTGCGTGCGTTCGGCGCCGAGATCGTCCTGACCCCCGGCCCCGAGGGGATGCGCGGAGCGGTCGAGAAGGCGAAGGAGATCGTCGCCTCGACCGAGAACGCGATCCTGGCGCAGCAGTTCGCCAACCCGGCCAACCCCGCCGTCCACCGTGCCACGACCGCCGAGGAGATCTGGGCGGACACCGACGGCGGCATCGACATCCTCGTCGCCGGAATCGGGACGGGCGGCACCATCACCGGCGTCGGCCAGCTGCTCAAGGAGCGTAAGCCCGGCGTGCAGGTGATCGCGGTCGAGCCGATCGACTCCCCGATCCTGACCGGCGGCAAGCCCGGCCCGCACAAGATCCAGGGCCTCGGTGCGAACTTCGTGCCCGAGGTGCTCGACACGGACGTCTACGACGAGGTCATCGACGTGACGTTCGACGACTCGATCGCGACGGCCAAGAAGCTCGCGAGCGAGGAGGGCATCCTCGCCGGGATCTCGTCCGGCGCCAGCGTCTGGGCCGCCCTGCAGGTCGCCGCCCGCCCGGAGAACGCGGGCAAGACGATCGTCGCAGTGGTCACCGACACCGGTGAGCGCTACATCTCGACGGCGCTCTGGGCGGACCTGCTGGACTGACCCTCGCGCGCCGGACCCGGCGGCCGTCGTTCAGCTCCGCTGAACGGCGGCCGCCGTGTCGTCTCGCCGCGCACTCCCGCGCGGCCGCGCGGGCGCGACTGCGCCCGTACGGAACGTCTGCGACCGGGCGAGCAACCGCAGACGTTCCACAACGCCGCACTCACGGAACTGCTCCGGGCGGTTCGTGACGGTGAGCGGTCGGCCCGACGCCGGGCGTTCCGCCTCAGAGGGTGAGCAGGACCTTGGTGGCGCGCCGTTCATCCATCGCCCGGTAGCCCTCGGCCGCCTCCTCCAACGGGAGGGTGAGATCGAACACTGCTCCCGGGTCGATCTCGCCGGCCATGATGAGGCGGATCAGCTCCGGCAGGAACCGGCGGACGGGGGCGGGACCGCCGTGCAGGTGGACTCCGGAGAAGAACAGCTCCTCGCCCGGCAGTACGACGTCGTGGGAGACGCCGACGTAGCCGACGTGGCCTCCGGGGCGGGTGGACCGGATCGCCTGCATCATCGACTCCTGGGTTCCGACCGCCTCGATCACCGAGTGCGCGCCGAGTCCGTGCGTGAGTTCCTTCACCTTCGCGACGCCGTCGTCGCCGCGCTCCTCCACCACGTCGGTGGCGCCGAAGTATCGCGCGAGCGCTTGGCGGTCCGTGTGGCGGCTCATCGCGATGATGCGCTCGGCGCCCAGCTGCCTGGCGGCGAGGATGCCGAGGAGGCCGACCGCGCCATCCCCGACGACCGCTACGGTCTTCCCGGGAGCGGCCTCGGCCGCGACGGCGGCGAACCAGCCGGTGCCGAGCACATCCGAGGCCGCGAGCAGACTGCGCACCTGGGCATCCGTCGGGGCGCCGGGGACCACGACGAGCGTGCCGTCGGCCAGCGGGACCCGCAGCTTCTCGGCCTGCGTCCCGATCGCACCCATCGGGACGGCGTGGACGCAGCGGGACTGGTACCCGGCCCGGCAGATCTCACAGGTGTTGTCGGAGGCGAAGAAGGAGCCGACGACGATGTCCCCGACCGAGAGCTGCTCGACCTCGTCGCCGACCTGCTCGACGACGCCGACGTACTCGTGACCCATCGGCGTCGGCCGGGTGACCGCGTCGGTGCCGCGATACGGCCACAGATCGGAACCGCAGATGCAGGCCGCGGTGACCCGGATGACCGCATCGGTCGGCTCCTCGATGCCCGGGTCGTCGCGCTCTTCGACGCGGACATCCCCGGGGGCGTACATGACCACTCCACGCATGCAGGTGTTCCTTCCGGTTCAGGGTGACGGTTCCGGCCGCGCCAGGATCCGATCCGCGCGTCCGGAGCAGGGAATCCGTCACGACATCCCAGCCAAGCCCTTTCGTCGACGTGGAGGGAGACCCTGATGAGAGGTGTACTGGCAGGGCACCCCTGGAGTTCGTCCGGCTCCAGAGCTTCGCGTCGGCGCGTCGGCGGGACGAAGGGCCCTAGACGAGGAGGCGAGACCTTGGCACTGTCGAGGCGTTGAAGCATTCGGTGACCGGAGGGAGATCAGGGTGGTCGCGAGCGAGACAGGCGCCGGCGTGTCCGAGGACGTCATCGACCGGGTCGACGCGTGGTGGCGTGCGGCGAACTATCTCTCGGTCGGTCAGATCTACCTGCTGGACAACCCGCTCCTGCGCGAGCCGCTGCGGCCGGAGCACATCAAGCCGCGTCTGCTGGGTCACTGGGGCACCACGCCGGGACTGAATTTCGTCTACGCCCACCTCAACCGGGTCATCCGCGAACGCGACCTCGACACGCTCTTCGTCGCCGGCCCGGGCCATGGCGGACCGGGCGTCGTCGCCTGCGCCTACCTCGACGGGACCTACAGCGAGCTCTACGGGCGCATCGGCCGCGATGAGGACGGGATGCGCCGGCTGTTCCGCCAGTTCTCGTTCCCCGGCGGCATCCCGAGTCACGCGGCGCCGGAGACGCCGGGCTCCATCCACGAGGGCGGCGAGCTCGGGTATGCGCTCTCGCACGCCTACGGTGCGGCGCTGGACAATCCCGATCTCCTCGTGGCAGCTGTCGTCGGAGACGGCGAGGCGGAGACCGGTCCGCTCGCCACGTCCTGGCACTCGAACAAGTTCCTCAACCCGCTCACGGACGGCGTGGTACTCCCGATCCTGCATCTCAACGGGTACAAGATCGCGA
>Ga0209677_100485_pt1 | contig 22570 bp, 27 predicted proteins | sample AraplaCvi_mCL_r2_2_FD_184285 | JGI IMG/M metagenome (GOLD analysis project Ga0209677, IMG submission 184285) | Arabidopsis root microbial communities from North Carolina, USA - plate scrape CL_Cvi_mCL_r2 (SPAdes) (version 2) | ecosystem: Host-associated > Plants > Roots > Endosphere | place: USA... | reverse complement strand
ATCTGGTTGCGGATCGCGGAACATCCGGAAATTCTGCCCTGGCAGAACCAGGATATTATTCTCGGTGACGGCACGAGCGTACTCGGGGCGGATAACAAGGCAGCCATTTCGGTCATCATGACGTTGCTTGCCAATCTCAACTTGTCGCAGCCTCACGGCGACATTGTCGTCGCCTTCGTTCCGGACGAGGAAATCGGTCTGAGGGGCGCCAAGGCGCTCGATCTGAGCCGCTTCCCATGCGACTTCGCCTACACCATCGACTGTTGCGAACTTGGCGAAGTCGTCGTGGAAAACTTCAATGCCGCATCTGGTGAGATCGCCTTTACCGGCGTCAGCGCTCATCCGATGTCGGCAAAGGGCGTGCTGGTCAATCCGCTGCTGATGGCGCTCGACTTCATATCCCACTTCGACCGTAACGAAACACCGGAACGCACGGAGAAACGCGAGGGGTATTTCTGGTTCAAGGATCTTGTTGCCAACGACAGTGAGGCCCGGCTCAAGGTCATGATCCGCGATTTCGACAAGGTCAAATTCGAGCAGCGGAAACAGCGTATCGACGATGTCGTGGAGCGGATCGGGTCGCAATACCCTTCAGGATCGGTGCAGTACAGCGTGACCGATACCTATCATAACATCGGGGACTACCTCCAGGGCGACAATCGCTCGGCCGAATTGCTGTTCAGCGCCTTGGACAGGCTCGGGATCGAAAGAAAGCTAACCCCAATGCGTGGAGGAACCGACGGGGCAGCGCTGTCTGCCCGAGGTCTACCGACCCCGAATTTCTTTACCGGCGCTTACAATTTCCATTCTCGCTTCGAATTCCTGCCCGTTCCCGCTTTCGAAAAATCCTACGAGACGGCTCTCATGCTCTGCACTCTAGCTGCTGAAGGGGGCAGTGATCCCCAGAGGTCAAAGGATGATTCATGAACGGGCGAGCCCCGTATGCTCATGCGGCAGAATGATCGGAATTTATCTGAATCAGGTGTTTGCTTCTCAAGAAGGAGTGGATAGGTGAGGGGCATCTGTGAGAGATGTCACATCGTTTTGATTTGATGTATGTCCGGGCGCTTCGGTGCCAAAGGTTACAGGGCTCCGGGTGGAGGTTTCAACCCCGGTTGGGGATCATGGACAGACATTTGCGGGGCGGACCGCAGACGAAACGTCGGGAGGATTGGTAATGAATTTGAGTGACGCGACAGTGTCGGATAGCAGTGAACTGCGCCCGGTGATCGGGCTTACCCGGGGCCTGGATACCGCAGATATCGAGACTTTAACGATCAATGCCGTCCGGCTCCACAGGCTACTCGTGGACAAGGCTGATCAGTTATTCCAGGCATTACCAGCAGACCATAAAACGGGAAAAGCTGTTGGAGGCGAGCAGCATCTCGAATACGTGGAGGCTATGATCGCGATGCACGCGCAGATGAACGCGCTGAATACGCTGGTTGGAGTTCTGGGTTATATCCCAAACGTATCCGTCAATTGATGCGTTCGCTCAGATGAGCCCTGCCCGAATGGCCAGTGCAACCAGGTGCGGCATGGTGTGAATCTGAAACCGCTTCCTGGCTTCTTCGAGCTTGCTTTTGACGGAGTTATATTTGACACCCTCCAGATCGGCGGCTTCGTCCATCGTTTTACCGACGGAAATCCAATGGAGATAGGCGGCTTCCTTGGGATCCAGCCAGGCTGGGTGCTGTTCACTCGGCGTCAAGGGCAGGAAAGACATACGGGCATGGAGTTGCCCCACAGCTGCGGCGGCGGCCACAGCATCGATATCACGTTCAAGCTCGATCATAGTTTTTTCGGAGGCAAGCGTGAACATTGACGTAGATCCGTTTGCTGCCTTGACGGGAATGGTGATGCCGGAGCGAATGCCGAAGTCGGCGGCCTCGGCGTAAAACGCCCGCTCAGCTTTGGACAGGCGGTGTCTGTTCTGTTCGCCGCTCCAGGTGAAGAGCTGTTTGAAGGACTTGGCGCGTCTAACGACCGGATCGATGGCCGCTAAATTCCGTTGGAAATAAGTCTCTCGCCATTCGGGATGATAGTTGGACGCAGCAATCGTGTGACCGGGCTGGATGTGTAGATAGGCGTAGCCTTGGAAGCCGGCTTGTTTCGTAAGGTGTGCCAAGGCTTGCTTGAGGATGTTCTCGTCACCCCTGATCGCCGAGAGATCAGTCAGTCTGTCCAACCAATGCTGCATTTGGTCACTCCCTTCGGTGGTCAGTTGGGACAGGTCATTGTGCACCACTAGACTTTGTTATTGCAAACCAAATGGAGAAGCTCACCCAAGTGCATCATGCCGGCGTTTAGGGTAGGGGATCATCCCTCTTCGTGCAAATGCGCCATGAACACTTCGGCTGGCGTTTTGTAGCCGAGGGACGTTGGTGCGCGGATCGTTAATCGCGGTGGGTTAGGTGCGGTGGCCAGCTCAATAACCGGTCTCCGCCACGATGCCTTTCAAGCACAACGCCTCCCGCCGCCATCGTATTGGCAAGATGAAGTTCCAGGTCACGAACTGGGCAGAGTATGAGGCTGGTCTTCGCCGACGTGGCAGCCTGGTGCTTTGGATGACGCCGGAGGCGCTGTCGTCCTGGCAGGCGCCGAAGCGGACAACGCGCGGTGGACAGCCGCGTTATTCCGATCTGGCGATTGAAACTGCCCTGACGCTTTGACTGGTGTTCGGCCTGCGGCTGCGCCAGACGGAGGGCTTTTTTACTTCAGTGCTGATCCTGATGGGACTGGATCTCGCCGTTCCCGATCATACGACCCTGAGCCGTCGGGCAAGCAAACGGCGATTGCCGGACGGGCGGCGACAGCACCAAGCTCGGGGAAAGGGACATGTCCACGTCCTCATCGACAGCACAGGGTTGGAAATCTACGGCGCGGGCAAATGGCTGGAGGAGAAACACAGTGCCAAATCACGTCGGAACTGGCGAAAATTGCACCTGGCTCTGGATGCCAGCAGCGGCGACATCATCGCCCACGTCATGACCGACCAAGATGCCGGCGACGCCTCGCAGGTGGAGGCGCTGCTTGACCAGATCGATGCGCCGATCGGACAGTTCACGGCCGACGGCGCCTATGACGGCAGTCCAACTTATGACGCCGTGACCTGGCATAGTGCCGGTGCTACGGTGGTCATTCCGCCACGCGCAAACGCGGTGAAACGGCCAGACGCCGATCCCTTGAGCCAACGAGACCGCCACATCGCGGCGATCAACACCGATGGCCGGATGAAGTGGCAGGCTGCGACCGCCTACGGGAAACGATCTCTGGTCGAGACCGCAATCGGTCGCTACAAATCGATCATCGGATACAGGTTGCGGGCGCGCTCATTCGGAGCGCAGCAGACGGAAGTCTCCATCGGCTGTGCCGTCCTCAATCGAATGCTGGCATGCGCACGCCCGAAATCCGTCCGCTGCAAAACCGTCACCGCGTAGCCAGAGCATCAAAGACAGAAATCCGTTCTTTCAGCGACCGATGCACCAACGCTGTTGACCGGTCATTCGTGCGCCGAGGTCACCTCCATTTCCGAAAACATCCGTCAAATTCAAAACCCGTAGGAGGAAATTTCTACGTTATGGGGGCATCAAAAAAGTTTGCGAAAAGCCCGTGTAGAGGATCATCCACAGAAGGAGAATATCGTGAAACTTATCCAAAAGTCCGACCGGGTGCCTCGCCTCTCTGCGTGCCCTAGGTGAGGACGGCGAGGCAGAGGGATCACTATAATCTTTACAATCATGCCTAAGCACATTATATGTTCTCCACAAGGAGAATGATTATGAGTGCCACCCTTCGAGAATATACGCCTGCCGAGGCGGCTGCGGTGAGTCAGGTCGGGCTCAAATCGGTGCATAACGCTATCGATAAGCGAATTATAGATACCGGGCTTGCGAGCCATCGTGGGCGTGCGCTGACCGATGATGATCTTCTTCGTCTGAAGTTGTGGTATGGAGTTGGCTCAATCCTTAGCGCCGAACGCCGCAAGCGACTGTTCCAAGCCATCAAGGACAATCCGATGGCGCCGACCGTGAGAGCGGACGATTATCTGATCGTCGACGTCGCAAGGGCGAGGGAGCAGCTTTCCGCTCGCGCGGACGCCCTTAGGGAAGCCGAAACCATCATCCAGAGCGTCAAAGGTATAGTCGGCGGTGATCCCGTATTCACAGGAACGCGCGTACCGGTCCGCATGATTGCCTCGATGAAAGAGCAAGGGGCTACGACCGAGGAGATCCTTGAGGGCTATCCTTCCATTACCTCACATATGGTGGAACTCGCCGAGATTTGGACCGCCGCCCATCCTTCACGTGGGCGGCCCAAGAAACTTTCGGACCAGGGACTGACAGTAAAATCGACGAAGCGCCTTTCGCTCAAAGGGGATCCGAAGCCAAAATCGTCGGGCGTCTCTTCTTGAAATTCTTGATTGATGAATGCCTTCACACCTCACTCGTGGCCGTCGCGCAAGATCTTGGCCACGAGTGTTCCCATGTGAACTGGCTGGGACTGAGCGGCGAAACTGACTGGGATCTTATGCCTCGCATCGTTGAGGGCGATTTCACGTTTGTGACCAATAACGCACGGGATTTTCGGAAGCTCTACGCGAAGGAAGAATTGCACGCCGGCCTTATCATAATCGTGCCGCAGGTCCTTCCTGCAAGGCAGCGCGAGTTGTTCAGCGCTATAGTCGATGAACTGGCGGCCACGGACAATCTGGTCAATGAGGTCATTGAAATATCTCTTGAGGATGGTGCGGCTGTGGTGACCAGATACGTGCTTCCGCTCGCTGAGTAAGGTTTTTGGAGAACCTAGTCCAAGTGCACCAAGTTTTGCCGAGATGTGGGTAGCAAACAGCACCAGCAGTACGGATAAATGTCTTATATTTTAATGACTTAGTGAATCGCACGTAATAGTAATTATGGAACTACGCGATTAAACGTACGTACGATAGTCCGCTTTGTCCCACGCGCAAACGGTGGCCAATCTAGCGCCGCTTCTCGATGGCGACACGCGAGCGAACTCTCTCAGCCTTCGTCAAGCTAAGACCCTGTAGGGCACACGTTCTCTGCTCTCGAGCAGCGGCACCGCGCGCTGGAGGACCTAATCTCTGAAATGCGACGTGGCCTGGTGATCGATAAAATCCTTTTCCTCGCCATAGTGCTCATAGAATAAAAACTCGTTGGGCCTGTCGACAGATTGGTGCGCTACAAAGCTTTTGCAGCCAGGCTCAGTGAGGCAGCGCGGCACAAGCTCGCGGAGAATGCGCTCGATATCGCCCTGATGCTCCTTTCTTGCGACCCACCGCGCCACAACAATGTAACCCATTTACCCGATCCTTCTCGCTTTGACATCGTGACCGCTGTTCGCGCCACCCAGCCTATCCCGCGCCGATCGAAGAATGCGCGTGATGCCGATTTTCGTGAGGGAATCTCATGCGGCCGCTGTGACAGGCAACTAAGCGTTGCTCGGAGAAGCATGAAGGTTCGTGGGTTCATGAGGCCTGCTGCGTTGTCGACGGGCTCAACGCGGACGTTGCCTGATCGAAGGCGCCGATATCGCCGTAGGCGCGAGCGAGAATCATTGCGCCTTCGAGCGCGGCGATGATGTGGTGAGCCCGCGCTATCGCGTCGGAACCTCCGACGCGGTTCGCCAGGTCTTCGATGCAGCGGCGGAAGAATGATTGTACCTCTGCCGCCACTTCCGGGGCCAGCGCACCGGCCTCTGCGCCGAGAATGCCGCAAAGGCACATCCGCCCGTCGTGCTCGATCGTCTTTCTGACTGCTGCACGATACGTGCTAATCGCATCTTCAGGGCTCTCGTCAGGCTTTGCTTCAACAGCCGCGAGGAATCGCTTCGCATAGCGGTGAGCCACAGCCGCCGCTAACTTTGTCTTCGTGGGAAAGTGGTGATGGACGCTTGCGCTCTTGATACCGGCATCAGCAGCAAGATCGCGGAAACTAAATCCTGCATAGCCCTTGTCGCGAATACGCGCTTCTGCCAAATCCATCAGACGTTCGGCCATTCCAATCACGATATCCTCCTGTCTATCGATAGATAGATCAGTTCGGTGCGATTGGCCAGCAAAATTTGTCGCTGCGCCAATGGAAGTCAAACTTCCACGTCACAGTTCCGGAAGATTCACCGTCTGCGTAGATCGAAGAGCTTACTTGGCACGCCGCGCTGCAGTCTTCACGGAAGCAGGCTTCATGGTTTTGACGAACTCTCGCGTGGCGCTGTCGTAGATGCTCAAGTCGTTCATCGCGTTGGCGACCACCTGTGCGCCTGTGATCGTAGAAAGAAGCTGTGACGCCTCATCCGATGGCAGCCCGCGCTCTACAAGCTTGTCGTGACACATCTTGAAGAAGCGCTTCACTTCTGCGGCGACCTCGGGAGGCAGATCCTGCGACGACCCTCCAAGCACGGCACATGGGCACATCCGGTCCGGAGAGTGAATGGTGACACGAAATGCCTTCACAAAGACCTTGACGGGATTGGCTTCCTTAGCAAATTCGCGTTCGAACATCTCCGCATTCTCTGCGGTATAGCGCTTGATGACCGCTGCAGCGAGGTCTCCCTTGGTCGGAAAGTGGTAGTGCACGCTGGAGCTCTTCACGCCGACGTCGGCTGCGATCTCGCGAAAACTGAAACCATTGAAGCCGCCTCTTCGCATCCGCCGCTCGGCGGCGTCCATGATGGCGGCAGCGAGATCACTCATGGGGGTCTGCTCCGTTGACTATCTCTCGATAGGTAGGGCTTTGATCGGCGAAAAACAATAACTTTAATCTATCTATCGATAGAGCGTTATGCTAAGCGAATCGACCGGCATTCGAATACCAAGCGCTTCCGTCTGACAGAGGAATGGCCGAGCGCCATCCATCAGCACCGCGAGGTCTGTTCTCAGCCGAAGCTCAAAGCAAATGGGTGGAGCAAAATGTTTTCTGTCATCTTCGAGGTCCATCCTAAGCCGAGTGAATTCGAGCTCTACCTTGCGCTTGCCAAAGAGCTGAAGCCGATCCTCGAAGGGATCGAGGGTTTCATCGACAACGAGCGGTTCGAGAGCAAGTCGCGGCCGGGCTGGATCCTCTCGCATTCGACCTGGCGCGACGAGAAGTCCGTCGTGCGCTGGCGTACGATCGCAAAGCATCATGAAACGCAGCAGCGCGGCCGTGATGAAGTTTTCCAGGACTATCATCTGCGTGTGGGCGAGATCGTCTCCGATTCGACACCTCCGCAGGGATTGCAGCTCGTCGAGCAGCGATTGGATGAGACGGAGATCGGCAATGCCAAATTCGCTGCACTTACCGAGATCTCGCCCAATGGTGGTCCTGTCCCCCAGAACCTCACGGACATCCTGGCGCTCGATCGATACCGCCCTGCCCTGCTCGACCAGGATATCTTCGCCAGCATCTACAATGAAGGCAAACTGGCGCTCCTCACCTCCTGGCGTGACCGTGGGTCGGCAGAGGCGTTCGACGTTAGCCCTCTCGAGAGCGTCGGCTCGGTCAGGCATCGCGTCGTGCGCATCGTGCGCGACTACGGCATGTTCGATCGACGTGAAAGCCCGCAGTATTATGCCGAAGTCAGCCGCGGCTGATCGCACAGGTGCTCCGCAGCCGTCGGTCCTTGATCGACGTGAGTCTTCACCCGCCTTTACATCTCGCGCATCTCAACGAGGTAAGGCGACTTGACGGGGATCGTGCCCCGGAACAGGAGTTCGGCCGGCGGGCGATAACGTGTTCCGGAAGGCCATCCGTTCGCAAGCCATGTGTCGTACGGCATCAACGTACTCAATCCCCGCCGTGCCGGTTTTCGGCGGGCATTGCCGCTGTTGATGGGGGACACAAAAGCGTCGGTGCCAAATGTTTCGAGCAGCTTAGGTGCGTCGAACGTCAGCAGAACCTGCGGGCGGTCACCACATGCGTGGCGCTGGCGCTCCATCCGGCTTTCATCGAGCCAGAAGAAAACGAAATCGTTGAGAAGCGCATACCAGTCGCCCGGTGTCAGGCCGTCTTCGAGCGCCAGCTCGAGAGCGGACGGAGGCATCGGCTTCTGATCCCTGATCAGGATTGATTGCGATAGCCGCTCATTTTCTTTTCGGTGGCCCCGGAGCCGCTCGGTTCGCTCCTTTTCCGAAATGCATGCCAGGTCGAATAGGCGCCTGGTACTCAACAAGCCGTGCTCAAGTATGGATGGAAGGTTGGATGCTTCCGCCAGATGAAAGACTTTCATGATGGCCGTGCTCATGGGTTTGAACTCCCTCTACGCGCGGTCGCAAATCTCCGCCGCATCCGATCGACAACAGTCTCAACTCGTTGGACTATCGATCGATAGATATACATTCCATTTTACTTTGTGAAGAAACTGGAAGCCCTTTCTGCACAAGGATGCTCCTAGGGCTCGCGCGGTATCCCTCGGGCCTTGAGATGAATTTCTTCAAATTGTCTGTCAGTGCACGTCGATAACTGTCTGTCTATCCATCGATAGTTGAACTGTGCCCCTGCGGCTCTATGTCCTCAAACATCCATCGTGTTTCCTCAGTGTTTACCTGAAGCCGGTCTATCGATAGATAGAGCTTGACTCCGTAATGCGCCTCGACTAGCTATCTATCGATAGGTAGTGACACCTATCTACGGACCGACACCGCGCAGACGCGCCCGAAATTTCAAGGAGCTTTCAAATGCTGTTCGAACACAAGGTCAACATGGAGATCAGCGGTGACCGAACCGCGCTCGTGCTCGTCGATATCCAGAACGACTTCCTCACGGACGGCGGAAAATATTTCGTCATGATTGAGGAGCTGATGAAGAAGAACAACGTGAATGCCAACCTTGAGACCTTGCTGAAGGCTGCCAAGGAACACGGTTATCCGGTATTCATGTCACCGCATTACTTCTTCCCGCACGACCACAAGGGCAAGACGCAGCTTAGCCCCATGGAAGACCTTGCGCTTCATGGCGGCGTGGTGGCTCGCAAGAGCCCGCTTCATACGGACGACGTACCCGGCGGCGGCGCCGACGTTCCGGACCGCTTCCGCGCCTATATGGAAGACGAGAACACGACCATCGTGTCGCGCCACGTCACCTACGCGCCGACCAACGACCTCGCCTACCTTCTGCGCCGCCGAAAGATCGAAACGGTCATCATGGCGGGGCCGGTCGCCAATCTCTGCCTCGAAGACCACATGCGCAACCTCATCCGTGACGGCTTCGAAACCGTGATGGTGCGCGACGCCGTCGCCGCCGCTGCGAACGAGGAAGGCTCGGGCCTCGACGCCGCCATGATCAATTGGCGGTTCATGGCCGGAGCGGTGTGGACCACCGAAGAGACCGTCCGCCGCATGGCCGAGGCCGCCAAGGCGAAAGCCTGAGATCCCCCCAGGCGCCCGCAGGCGCAGCAGAACGAACAGCACCCGAGTTGGCGCGCTCCTGAGACTTGAGTGGCGCGCCCATTCAGCATCACCCGCAAGTAAGCACCAACAATCTATCGACCACTGGAGATTCAAATGAGCAAGGGTACCATTCTCGTTATCGGTTCTAACGCAACCGAGCTTGAAGCAAAAGGCGGCGGCACGATCACGATCGGCCAATTCCTCAACGAAACCGCTGTTCCGCTGATGGCGCTGGTCGCCGCGGGCTACGATTTCGTCCTCGCCACCCCGACCGGCGAGAAGCCGCATATGGACAAGGATTCCGATGCGCTGATCTACTTCGCGCAGGACGACGCGGCCCGGACAAAGGCGCGCGACTTTTTCAACAACAACCCTTCGATGAACGACGTCCGCACGATCCGCTCTGTGATCGATGCTGGCCTCGAACGGTTCGCCGGCGTGTTCTTCCCGGGCGGCCACGCACCAATCGTCGATGTCATGCAAGATCCCGACGCCGGTGAAGTGCTTCGCTACTTCCACGGCGCCAAGAAGCCAACTGCCGCGATCTGCCACGGCCCGATCAGCGTCCTGGCGGCGCTCGACAAGGCGCGCGAATTCCGCGCGGCTTTGATCGAGGGCAACGAGGTGAAGGCGCGTGAACTGGGCAAGGGCTGGCAGTATGCCGGCTATCGGATGACCGTCTTCTCGCGCAGCGAAGAGGAATATGCCGAAGATAACGTCTTCCACAAGAAGCTGATCTTCAACATGCCCGACGCCCTCGAGGCGGCCGGCGCCGAGGTCGTCAACGCCGACAACTTCACCTCCTTCGTCGTTGTCGATCGCGAGCTGATCACCGCCCAGAACCCGATGTCGGACCACGAACTTGCCGCGAAGTTCATCGACGCCCTCGCGAAGGCGGCCTGACACCGGACTTTCATTGCCAGCACAAACCCCCCAGGAGAAATACCATGAAAAAGTTCGTCACGGTCGCCGCTTTGGCAGCGCTCGTATTCGCGACCGCCGCACAGGCGCAGGACTCATCGTATCCTCCGGCCTACGGCGGCGAATCCGTCACCAAGCCGGCCAGCGAGTTCTCGTTTAATGACACAGGTGCGAGGGGTGTTAATCCCAAGACCGGCATCAAGTTCTCCAACGTCTGGGGAGATGCGACCAAGGGTGCTCACGGCGCCTTCTTCCGGTTCGATCCGGGTTTTGTAAGCAAGCTTCACAGCCACACCTACGACTATTATGCAGTCGTCATTAAGGGGCAGCTGGAAAACTACCAGCCGGGGCAGAAACCGCAGAAGCTTGGGCCGGGATCGTACTGGTATCAGCGGGGCAAGCAGGCGCATACGACGTCGTGTGTCTCCAAGCAGGCGTGCGAAATCTACATCGTCCAACAGAACAAGTTCGACGCGCAGATTCCGCCGGTCACCGAATAGCGGCCGCGGACTGCGCCAAACGTCTCCCGTCGCAACACCGGGGGGCGTTCTTCACGCGGCGCATTGCAATTCCCCCTCGCACTGCGCCGCGTGCTGAATAGAAGGCAATGTCAGCGACGAGCCGAGCCCTCGTGCCGGTGATCGGGTGCTGCCGTCGCCTCCCTTCAACAAGAATTCATCCGCAACGGCCAGCGCCGGCGGCAACGCACGATTGGAATAACACCATGACGACTGAGAGCCTCACGGAACAAAACAAGAAGACGGTCCTGGCCTTCTACAAGGAAGCGCATTTCGATGGTGACGTCGACGGCGCGATCGCCCGCTATGTCGGCGATACCTACATTCAGCACACTGCCGCCGCCGAGGACGGCGTCGAGGGGCTGCGGGCCTTCATCAACGGCTTCCTAACCGCCTTCCCCAACGCCAAAGGCGATATCCGGCACGTTCTGGCCGACGGCGACCTGGTCGCGGTCCACGCGTACTGGACCGGCTTGGTCAGCGAGAACGGCGATGTGGGCATCGACATGTTCCGCGTCGAGAACGGCAAGCTCGTCGAACATTGGGACGTCTTCGCTCCCGTCCCTGCCACCTCCAAGAACGGCAACACGGTCTACTGACGTGCTGGGCTGGGGCCGCTTAGGCGGCCCCAGACACGTGGGTAAACGCCGTAGGAGATATCGTCGTGGCCAATCACAACCCCAACGTGACCGACGCACCGGTGGAGGACGTGAGCGACACGGCCAGCGCCGAATCCAGCTTCTTCGGCTGGAAAGTTGTCGTCGCAGCTTTTACTGTTGCAGTATTCGGGTGGGGCACCGGCTTTTATGGCCCACCCGTTTATCTTGAGGTCGTGCACCAGGCTCGGGGCTGGCCGATCGCGCTCATTTCAGGCGCAGTCACCCTGCATTTCCTTGTCGGCCTCGCGCTCATCCCGAACATGCCGCGGCTCTATCGGCGTTTCGGGCTACCGATTGTCACCTTCATCGGCGGCATCGTCATGGCGGCGGGAGTCCTCGGCTGGGCCGTCGCGAGCACGCCGTGGCAGCTCTATGCCGCTGCGTTCCTGTCGGGCATCGGATGGTCCGCTCTCGGCGCAGTTGCCGTCAATGCTATCGTCTCACCGTGGTTTGCCGCCAAACGACCGCTGGCGCTGGGTGTCGCGTTTAACGGTGGCAGCGTCGGAGGCGTGATTTTCTCACCGTTCTGGGTCGCTCTGATCGATACGATCGGTTTCCCGGCCGCCGCACTCGTGGTCTGCGTGGCGATGCTCGTTACGCTTGGAATGCTGGCAATCTTCGTGCTGACGCGAACACCCGAAAACCTCCACCAGGTGCCTGACGGCGCCCCATCGATCGCTTCCGTTTCTCCAGTCGTTGTATCCGGTGATCAGGTCAGGTCGTCGGTGCCCCGTCGCTTCTTCCACGATCGCGCTTTTCTCACACTTTGCATCGGAATGACCTTGGCTCTGTTCGCGCAGACCGGGCTTGTCGCACACCTCGTCTCTGTGCTGGCGCCGGCGCTCGGACGGCAGGGCGCGGGGCTCGCAGCCGGCGCGTCCGGTGTTGCTGCAGTCGTTGGCCGCGTCGCCGTCGGCTGGCGTGCATCGGGAACCTCGAACTGGCGCGCCATCGCTTCGTACAGTCTCGTCGCGCAGGCGCTCGGATGCGGCGTGCTGATCCTCGCCGACGGAAGCAGTCCTGCCCTTCTCGTTGTCGGCGTCGTACTGTTCGGCCTTGGGGTGGGCAACGCCATCTCCGTTCCGCCGGTGATCGCCAATCTCGAATTTTCCAAGGAAGATGCTGCGCGGGCCGTGGCCTTGATCGTCGCCATTTCTCAGGGCGCTTACGCCATTGCGCCCGCCGTGTTCGGCCTCTTCCGTGAGCTTTGGTCGAATGAGGTCATATTTGTGGCTTCAGTTGTGATTCAGCTCGCTGCGATCGGCGCCTACCTGTTTGGCTCAGGGCGCACCGCACAGGCGTGCGTGCCCAACGCCTAGCGGCAACACTAGTCGGGCTGGGTTTCAGGGCTGCCAGCGCCGATCCCGGCTTGGAAAGGACGGCCCTCGCCATGTCGCACGGCCGCTCCCGTCCATCTTGATAGGCACGACCGTCATTCTTCGTCTCTCGGACGATCAATCCTGAAACGCCTTCGATTCTCGGCGCACAGGCTGGGCGAACGCCGCACGCGACGTCCGCCGCGTACAAATCTACTCCGCGACCGTTTCAAGCCGCTAACTTGCTTGCTTCAGGCCAGGCTTCCATCGCGAGGCGACCGATAGTCTCAAGCTTTTCGCGGCTTGCTCCATCGCGGGCCTGAACGGCCATTCCGCGAATGATGGCATGGATCAAGGCGGCAAGTCCGTCGGCATCGATCGTGTCGGGCATATCGCCCTCCCTGATCCCCTTTCGGATGCGATCGGCGAGGTAGACCTCGGAAGCCGCGCGATACTCGACCATCATGTCACGGATTGGCATGAGGTCGGGCGCCTGGTGTGTGCCCGACAACGAAACCATACAGCCGCGTGGCAGGTCCTCGCGCGTGAACTGTTCGGCGGCCGATTCCAGGAGATGGGTAAAGGCTTGCCGCGTCGTTGCTCCGTCTTCCGACAACGCGCCCTGGATCCACGTCTGGGCGGAACCCATGAAGTTCTCGGTCGCCTCGCGGTAAAGGCGCTCCTTGCTGCCGAACGAATTGTAAAATGTCGACGGGCTGATGCTCATCTTGGAGATGAGCTCCTCGAAGGTCGTGCCCTCGTAGCCATTCTCCCAAAAGAGCTTCATTGCCTCGCGCAACACCGATGGGCGGTCGAATGTGGACGGCCGACCGCGGCCGCGTTTTTGTGTCTCTAACATTTTTGGTACTTTCACTCCAAAATTTGCTTGACGTGTTTTGGCTTTCGCCATATTGGTGATTATAGGAGCAGTTACTCCAAAAATAAAGACCCTTTCGAAATATCTCTCGAACCAGAAGGAAGACCCGTCATGAGCGACTTTGTTATGAGATCCCCGATCGACACCACAGTTTCCAATAAAGCACGTAGCCACAAGGGCTTGCGCTGGCAGCTCCCCCTTCTCACTGCGATTGTCGCCGGTGGCGTGGGCGGGTTTGCCTACTTCAGCCAGGAGACCTCGCAGGCTTCGGTTGCACCTGCCGCGCCACTGGCGGCCGTCACCGTCAGCAACCCGCTGCAGCGCGATGTCGATACACGCCTTGGAGCCATTGGCCAGTTCTCGGCCGTCAACAAGGTCGAGCTCCGCGCTCAGGTCGGCGGCACGCTCTCTGAAATCCATTTCGAGGATGGCCAGATCGTCCATAAGGGTGATCTTCTGTTCGTCATCGATCCCCGCCCCTACGAGATCAAACTTGCCCAGGCGAACGCGGCGCTCGAAACGGCCAAGGCACGGTACAATCTTGCAACGAACCAGCTGGATCGGGTGCAAGCACTCCTCAAAACCGGCACCTCGACACGGGAAATCCTCGATCAGCGTGTTTCCGAGCAACAGGCCGCGCAAGCCGCGATCGACGACGCACAGTCACAGATCCGCAACGCCCAGCTCGATCTCGAATATACGAAGGTGACGGCACCCTTCACCGGCCGTATCGGAGCTCGGCAGGTCTCAACCGGTGGCCTGATTGCCGGCAGTCGCGCTGCGGCCAGCCCGACGACGTTGCTCGCCACACTCGTCTCGCTCGACCCGATCTATCTCGACTTCGATATGAGCGAGCAGGATTACCTGACGTTCCAGCGCCAGCGCCAGAAGCAGACTGGTTCGCTCAACAACAAGGTCGAGGCATCGCTGAGCGATGAAACCGACTATGGTCTTCAGGGCTCACTCAACTTCCTCGACAACGCGGTTGACCGCTCCAGCGGTACGATCCATGCCCGCGCGACATTCAAGAACCCTGATCTCTTCCTGGCGCCTGGACAGTTTGCCCGTGTTCGTATCGGCTTGACCGCTCCGGCCCCGGCGCTCCTCGTGCCCGACGCTTCTGTTCTTGCCGATCAGTCCTCGCATATCGTCCTGACGGTCAGCGACAAGAATGTGGTCGTGCCGAAGCCCGTGGAGCTCGGTGACTTGCGCGACGGCTTGCGTGTCGTTCGCTCGGGCCTTGCTGCCACTGATAAGGTCATCATCGATGGCATCCCAACCGCCCGTCCGGGCTCGGTTGTCGACCCGCGCGCAGAGCCGACCAAGGTCGCCTTGAACAAGACTGCCACCGAATGAGACTGATGTGCAGCCGACATGAGGCTGCATCGAGAAAGACACTCTCGGCCTCGTTCCGAGCCCCTCCAAGACGGATGAACGTTGGCTCGCTCCTCCGTCTCGAAGAACTAAACAAGACACGCTTCCGCCGGCAGTTCAGGACCTTGTAAAGACGGTGGCGGCCAAGCGACTGCAAGTCCGCTCCAGATCGCGACATGGGCGCGACAATGGCGATGTGGCATGCTCTTTCCCTTCGTTTGCAAGACTTACCCTGCGCCAGACCAATTTCGCCCACGACGATACTCGGGTTTATTGCTCTCCAAACCAAGCGCATTATCCTGTCGAGAGTCATGACGCTGATAGCCTTGCGGACGGCGCCAGAGTTGAGACAGGATGCTAAGCGCCTTCTTGCTCAGGCCAGACTTTCCGAAAAGGCCGACATATCTCGGAGCTCTCTCTGGCGGACAGCAGCAGCGCGTCGCGATTGCGCTCATGGAACGCTCGGTCTTTCTGTTCGACGAGCCGATCACGATCATGTGATCAAATCTTCGGTAACATCCGTCTCACGCTTTGCGAACTCCTTATGCGCTCAACCAGAGCGCCGTTTCGACAAGGAGAATCAAATGTCCATCAAAACCGCCATCAATAGTGCCGTGCTCGCCGGTGCGGTCACAACCGCGCTTGCGTCGATGGTCAGCGCTGCCCCGCTTACAAAGGCAGAAGCAAGTGCCGCTGTCGCTGCTCACAAAGAAAAGTGCTTCGGTGTCGCCCTGAAGGGCCAGAACGATTGCGCTGCAGGCCCCGGCACCACCTGCCAGGGCACATCGACGGTCGATTTCCAGGGTAACTCCTGGAAGTTCGTTCAGGGCGGCACCTGCACGTCGATTGTTCTGCCAAATGGCAAGCACGGCTCTCTGAAGGCGATCTAAGTCACGGCGCGAGCCAACTGAGCTGGAAAGCGGAGAAGAACGATGAAACAGATCCACACTGCCATGGCCGCATCACAATCAGCGGCGCTTCCTCTCCGCTTTCCGACCCTCCCGATTGCGGGTCTCGCGGGGACAAGCTTCAAGCACGAACATTTGTCGGCGATCGTCGCAGATGGCCCTCAGAGGGGCTTCTTCGAAGTCCACGCGGAAAACTATATGGGTGCGGGCGGGCCGCCACATCGAGCACTCGAACAGATCCGGTCCGATAATCCCGTGTCACTTCATGGCGTCTGCATGTCGATCGGCGGCCCTCAGCCCCTCGACAAGGCCCATCTGGAGCGCTTCCGATCCCTGGTCGATCGCTACGAGCCGGCTCTGGTGTCGGAACACCTGGCCTGGTCGACGCATCAGACGACCTTTCTCAACGACCTGCTTCCCCTGCCATACACATCGGAAAGCCTTGCGCGGGTTTGCGAGCACATCGAAGAGGTGCAGGAGACCATCGGCCGTCCGATCCTGCTTGAGAATCCTTCCACTTATGTGACTTTCCGCCAATCCACGATGAGCGAGACCGACTTCATCGGCTCGATCGCCCGGCGCACCGGTTGCGGGCTGTTGCTCGACGTCAACAACGTGTTTGTCTCCGCGACCAACCATGGCTTTTCGGCACTGGATTATCTGTCCGATTTTCCGCTTGCCGCAGTCGGAGAGATCCACCTCGCGGGCCATGCCGAACAGGCCGATGACGAGGGCGATCTGCTCCTGATCGACAGCCATGATGGCCCTGTCGCCGATCCCGTCTGGAAGCTCTATGAGATCGTGATCGCCCGCTGCGGTCCGATCCCGACCCTTATCGAATGGGACAGCAATATTCCCGATTGGCCGGTATTGCGCAGCGAAGCGCTCGCCGCCCAGGCAATCCTCGACCGGCATTTTTCCATCGCGTTACCGGATCGAAGCCATGCAACAGCTTGATATCCCGTCCAAGCGGACGAAATCTCTCGGCTATGCCGCGGATTTTGCACCAGCTCTGACCAACCCGGACATCGATACGCCCGCCGACGTTATAGGCCCGAAAGGGAAAGGGGCGGTCAAACGCTACAATGTCTACCGCAACAATGTCACCGTCAGCCTGATCGACGCGCTTGCAGGCATTTTCCCCGCTGTCCAACGCCTCACAGGCCCGGACTTCTTTCGGGCCATGGCGCGTTTTCATCTCAGAGAGACACCGCCAAGCTCGCCCTTGCTCTTCGAATATGGCCGGGAATTTCCGGCGTTCATCGAACGATATGAATACGCCCAGTCGTTGCCATGGCTCGCTGATGTCGCGAGGATCGAGCGAGCCTGGCTGGATGCCTATCATGCAGCGGATGTCCCGCCGCTTGATGCCGATGTTCTGGCGTCTGTGTCGCCGGAGCGTCTCGCGGATCTGATTTTCCTACCGCATCCGGCCACCAGAATCGTTCGATCCCACTATCCAGCACTGACAATCTTTGCCGCAAACCGGAGCGAGGAGCACGTCGGGCTGATCGAAGCAAGCGAACCAGAAGACGCACTGATCGCGCGGCCCGATATGGAGGTGATCGTGCGGCACCTTCCTCCGGGTGGCGCTGACTTCATTGGCTACCTCATTTCTGGCGAGCCGTTGGGTGTGGCCGCGGCCAAGGCCATCGAGGCCTGCCCATCCTTTGATATCGCGGCCAGCGTCGCGGGCATGACCGAAGCGGGCGTGTTTTCTTCCATCACTCTTGGAGACCTATAATGACATCAAGCACTACTCCGCAATCTTCGATAAAAGCCCTACGGCCGGTCGTGACGCTCGTAGAAATGGCGCAGGCCGCTGTCCGCACAGTCGCACAGCCGACACTCGTCCAAGCGGTCGCGCGCATCGCTCTCGCCGTGCCCTTCTGGAAATCCGGCATTCTGAAATGGGATGGCTTCCTGCAACTGAGCGACACAGCCGTCACCCTCTTTACCGACGAGTTCATGTTGCATCTGCCGGGCGGCCCTTATCCATATCCGGCGCCGGTGACCATGGCCTTCCTCTCCGGTTCGGCGGAGATCACGCTTCCGATTTTGTTGGTCCTTGGCTTCGCCACACGTTTTGCAGCGACCGGCCTGCTGCTCATGACGTTGATCGTCGAGCTGACCGTGCCGGACGGGTGGCCAATCCACATTACTTGGGCTGCGATGGCATTGTCGCTAATGGCCTGGGGCCCCGGAAAATTGTCGATCGATCACCTTCTCTCAAGGTGGATTGAGGCTCGAGAGTAACTTCGATAACAGCGAAGAATAAGCATTATGCTCCACAAATCGATTTCTAAATCACTCAGAACACCCAACTGACGCGGCGCCGACCAGACTTGTGATGGTCCTCTCGCCGTCTTCAATAGGGAGAGATCGTCATGTCCGTGAGATGGTGACAATTTTGAACCGGCCCGAGGAAGATTGTGGCGAGCCCCCGGCCGAAGGCGCAACGCTTGATGCTTTTGACGGAGGACATCATATGAGCGATTGCAGGCTTTGATGATTGCGATCCGGGGCTACCGGATCATCGAGCAGGATTGGCAGCGTGAAAACAGAAGACCTGATAACTCTGATAGCCCAAGATGCGCGGCGACCCGTCAATCTAACCGTCGTCTTATCGGGCGCCGTTGCGGCTGGCGCTTTGGTTTCCGGCCTTGCCTTCTTCTTAACGCTGGGATTTCGACATGACATTGGCCAGGCAGTCGAGACTGTGCGGTTCGGCTTCAAGTTTGTTGTCACTCTCTCCCTTTTTGCGGCTGCGTTATCCTTGACGGGGCCGGCCATTCGTCCGGGCAGGGATATCGGCGGGAGACGGTGGCTGCTTTTGATCGCGCCAGTTCTCTTGCTCGCAGCAACCGCCGTGGAGTTATCGGTCACGCCGTCCGATGTATGGCTCGATGAGCTGGTAGGACATAATGCGTTGCATTGCCTCACGATCATACCGGCGCTGTCGGCTTTCCCCGGCATATTTCTCTTTCTCGCCATGGGTCAGGGCGCGCCAGAAAATCCGGGGCTCGCCGGCGCGCTAGCGGGTCTTGTCTCCGTCGGGATCGCTGCCACACTTTATGCGACGAACTGCTTCGACGACAGTCCACTGTTCGTCGCGACCTGGTATCCTCTCGCAACGCTCATTGTAGTCACTATCGGTTATTTTGCAGGCAAGCGATTTCTGCGATGGTAGGCGCCTGTTGCTCAAGAGCCAGCCGCTGGTTTCTTACGCGAGCGATAATCCTCTTGCAGGCTAGCACTGAAATCTCAACGCTCTCCGGCCGATCGCTACATTCAGTCTGCGCGGGACGTCCCACGGATAGCTGTTGACCGGTATACTGCGGAGCTGGCGATAATACTACGTTTGCCGACTCTCGTGCTCTATCGATAGGTAGATGTTGACATTAACAGTCAGCGGTCATAACTCTCCTTGTATTGATCTATCGATAGATAGATATGGCAATATTGAAACAGTCTGGACCGGAAAGGCCCGCAGCGTGGGCTTGGTCACTGGATCGCACAGGTTGAGATAGGAGAAGACCAATGAGCCAAGCCGAGAAAGCCAAAGAGTTTGCCGCCCTTCACGTCAAAGGGAATCCGGTGATTCTGTACAATGCCTGGGACGCGGGCAGCGCCAAAGCTATCGCTGAGGCTGGAGCAAAGGCGATCGCGACGAGCAGCTGGTCCGTCGCGGCCGCGCAAGGGTACAGTGATGGCGAGGATCTTCCGATCGCGATCGCTGAACAGATCGTCGCCAGGATCGCGTCGAGCGTCGAGCTGCCCGTGTCCGTGGACTTTGAAGGCGGCTATAGCGACGACGATCACCAGCTCGCGGCCAATATCTCGAAGCTTCTCGACCTCGGCGTGATCGGCATCAACTTCGAAGATCGCATTGTCAAAGGTAAAGGCCTCTACGACATCGACCGGCAGGCCAATCGCATCGCCGAAATTCGTCGCGCGGCCGAGCATAAAGGCATCCCGCTTTTCATCAACGCTCGAACCGACGTATTTTTCGGAAACAGCGGCGATGTCGAGGAAGCCTTGCAGAGGGAAAAGGCCTATGCGGCTGCCGGCGCGTCCGGCTTCTTCATTCCGGGCGTGACGGACGCCGATCAGATCAAACGGATCGCAAGCAAAGCAACACTGCCGGTGAACGTCATGGTGATGGAAGGCTTGCCCTCCAACGAAAAACTCGCGACGCTGGGCGTCGCTCGTGTGAGCTACGGGCCAATCCCTTACATCGAGGCAATGGACGAGCTGCAAAAGAAAGTCTGGGCGCTGCCTTTTGATCCTAAGCGAGCCGATAAGTAATCCCCTGTGGATCGATTGACCTCGACGACGACGTTTGGCTCGTCGCTGAGCTGGTGAACTCCCGCAGGCGCTAAACTGCGGCCTTCGCGCCGCCGTCGGTATCAAAGCCAATTTGAGGACGATTCATGTCACGTTTTGATCAAGACGTTTACCTCGCCTCGGGATTGCGGACACCGTTCGGACGTGGCGGGGGCGCTTGCAAGCCACGATGCGATCAGCCTCTCAGTCCCTGTCCTCCAGGCAATGGCGAAGCAGCTCGCAGATCAAAAACCTGACCTCGTCGTGTGGGGCACTGTCATCCCGAGCCTTGGATGGAGCAACATTGCGAGTGAACTTTTGCTCGACGCCAAGCTCGATGCGACGGTGCCATCCTTCTCTGCCGTGCTCGCCTGTTCGACGAGCATGGCAGCCGCATTCGCGGCCGCCGGCATGATCGGCCCAGGCATTGACGTTGTGCTGGTTGGTGGTGCGGAGACGATGAAGCGACGCCCGACGTTGGCGCCTGGCGGGGATCATCAAATACGGTAAATCGGGCGCTCGCCCTCATCGAGGATGGTGCCCTGGATGACAAGGGAGACGTCGCTGCGCTTGCCGAGCGCGTCGGGGTCGGCGAGCGGCACTTGCGCCACCTCTTTCGCGAACATCTTGGCGCGTCGCCAGTTACCGTCGCGCAAACCAGGCGCGTTCATCTTGCGAAGCAGTTGCTGCACGAAACTCGCCTACCAATGAGCGAAATCGCGCTTGCTTCAGGCTTCGGCAGCATCCGCAGATTCAATGAGACATTCCAGACGTTGTTCGGCCGCGGCTCAAGCTCGCTGCGCCGAATGGCAGGATCCGAAATCCCGGCGGGCGTCGGCGGGCGGCGTGACGGTGCGGCTTCGCTACCGTGCGCCGTATGACTGGCCAGCGATGCTGAGCTTCCTCGCGGCACGCGCCATCCCCGGAATGAAGGCGGCTCGGCCTCGAGCCCGTGCCCTCGCGCCTTTGCGCGCACTACTCCTCACACCGATGATTGGCCGCGGTCGGTGCCGATCAGTACGAATGGCACTGCCAGTAGATTGACGGCCGCGACGGCCAACCAAACCGCACCAGGCCATTGTCGCTGCATCAGGAAGTAGAAGGCGGAAAAGCCGAGCGGTGCGATAATCGATGCTAAACTGACCGATGAGGCCAGCAGCCCCTGCAATTGCCCCTGCTGAGCGGCGCTGATCCGTTCGGTCGCGAGCGCCTGCAACGCCGGCGTTCCGATGCTGCCCAGCTCGAATACCGGCATTATCGCAAACACGACCCAGCCGTACGACGCGAATGCCATCGCGAGGAGCGCGACGCAGGAGCAACCGATCCCGGTCAAGACGGCGCCCCGCTGGCCGAGAAACTTGGATGCAGGCCCGGGCAGCACGGCCTGCACAAGCGTCTGGCAGATGCCGAACACCCCAAGCGACAAGCCGACCCAGAAGCCGTTCCAGCCAAACGCGTCATAGCCCCACAATGCCCAACATATGCCATAGGCTTCGCCGGCGCCGCTCAGCGCAAAATAAACGATGACCAGCGGCAGCAGGCACGGCATAGAGACCAGCCAGCGCAGGGGGCGGAGCGGATTGAGCGCGGCGAGGTCAATGTGGGTGGATGACGATGGCGCGTGAGACTCGGGTAGTGCGAGCAGCGCCAGCAGCAGGTTTCCCGCATTGAGCACGGCGGCCGCGATGAAGGGTAGCCGCACCCAATGTTCGCCGAGCAACCCGCCAAGCATCGGACCGATGATGAAGCCCGCGCCGAACATGGCGCCCATCAGACCGAACCGGCGTGCGCGCTGCTCGCCCGGCGTGATGTCGGTTATGTAGGCCGTGGCGACCGACACGTTGGCGCTGGTCAATCCGGCCACGGCCCGGCCGAGCATCAACATCCAGAGCTGCGGCGCCAGCCCCATCACGACGTAGTTGATAGCCGCGCCTGCCAGGGAGACCAGCAGGACTGGCCGCCGCCCGAGCCGGTCGCTCAACGCCCCGAGCACGGGCGAGAATACGAACTGCATTGCTGCGTAGAGCGCAGCCATCCACCCGATACAGGGAGCAACATCGGCCGTGTGCATAACATCCTGGATCAGACGCGGCAGGATCGGAAACACGAGTCCGATCCCAGCTGCATCGAGCACAACGGTTGAGTAGATAACGGCGAGCGCGCTGCCAACTGGGGGCTTAGTCAACACAAACGACCAGCTTGCCGGTGACCCGGCCTGATTGGCTTACCTCCTGCGCCACCTTCGCTCGATCCAGCGGGAAGGTCTGGTCAATGCGCAGCGTGAAC
>Ga0209677_100483_pt1 | contig 22633 bp, 20 predicted proteins | sample AraplaCvi_mCL_r2_2_FD_184285 | JGI IMG/M metagenome (GOLD analysis project Ga0209677, IMG submission 184285) | Arabidopsis root microbial communities from North Carolina, USA - plate scrape CL_Cvi_mCL_r2 (SPAdes) (version 2) | ecosystem: Host-associated > Plants > Roots > Endosphere | place: USA... | reverse complement strand
GTCGTTATTTTCAGCGTGCCGTCCGGCAGCGGCGTGAGCTCAAGCAACTCGGCACGGACACCGATGTCCCGAAGGTCGTCGTAGCCTGGCTCATCGTCGGCACTCTGCTTCTGGAGCGCAATGACGGCCGCTCTGCTGAACGAATGCGTCATTGAGCGCATTGACCGTCTTCTCCCGCCCGACGAACAGCGGGTAGGTTCCGCCGGGAAATGGTACCAGGTCGCGCAGCGGAATCGCCGGACACCTGGCCGTCGCGCTCTGAATCTTCCGCGGCGGCATTGCTCTGTCCTCGTTGCCCTTGATCAGGGCCGACAGCGTGTTCCAGTCGGCGGCGCCGAACATCCTGGCGACGAACTCCAGGCTTTCACTGTGGCTGATGGTGATGGACTTGCCGGTCAGGGAGTCGCGCAGGGTCTGCGCCATAGCCTTGGCATCGCGAAAATCGCGCATCGCGTTGTCCTCTGCAGGAGCGAACCAGGGTGTGTCAGGCGGCTGCGTTGCTGACCCGGTCGCTCGGGCAAAGGGGACACCAAGGAGGCTCGATACGTTCACCAATCCCTCGAAAGGGCGCAGCCGGCAGGTCGTATCAACCTGAAGGAAAATTAGTCCGATCCCGCATTGGGTGTCAATCGGATCGCCATCTGCCCGAGACCGGCATGACGTTGCGATGGAGATCCGCGCCGAACGGTGAGTTTTGCAATTGGTCTGAAGCTGATTTGGCTTGTCCGGCCTGCGCGGAAATTTGTCTTGCTGTTTTTCAGAAATCATGGTCATATGTGCGCATCCCGCCTCGCTGAGAGGGGCGCTTCGCGATCGTCACGGACGTGGAGGCGGGGAGCGATGGCCTGTCGGTGTTGCAGCGCGCTGTTTCGCGAGCGGACGAACGACACAGTCAGGACGGTGAAGTCGTGTGGTCCTGGCATCCCGGTGCTGATGCCAAGCCTTGCGAAGATGATCTCGCGAGGTGACGGGGGCAAGAACGCCGGTCCCCGGGGAGAGCGCGTATAAGCCGTAACACATTCGCGCAGGGAAGGCCGGGTTGTCAGGCCAAACCTGTGGTGACTGCCGCCTGCTTTTCTTTCTGCAGGCGGGCCATGGGCGAGGCCAACGCCCGGTCTTCCCTGCGCCCTCCGATTGATGGAGGGTGACTTTGATGGAACAGCTCGGACGCAAACGCGCCGCGAGAACGATGATACATGTTCAGCCGTCATGCCCCGCCACCCGGTCCGGCCTTCGGCCGGCCGGATGACAGGCGCAGGCGGAGCATCAGTACGCCGCAGCGGTAGTGAGACTCGATATGCCGTGGCTACTGGATCGCCCGCCGGAGCCTGTCGTCGGGCTCGCCGAAGGCGAGACCCGGTGGCGGGCGATGACAGCGATGACGTGGCCGCCGCGGAGCGAGCCCAGCGCATACCCCCATACGCCAGCCGTGCCTTGCGCTCGCGATGCCGCTGCCGTTAGGTCGGCGGGAAAACCGATAACAGGGAGCCGACGCCGCCATGGGACCGCTTGCGGGCATCAAGGTCATCGACATGACGTCGGTGTTGATGGGGCCTTTTGCCACCCAGACGCTCGGCGATTATGGCGCCGAAATCATCAAGGTGGAATCGCCGGAAGGCGACGTCACAAGGCTGATCGGGCCGACGCGTCATCCCGGCATGGGGCCGGTGTTCCTGAACACCAACCGAAGCAAGCGCTCGATCTGCCTCGATTTGAAGAAGCCCGCAGGGCGCGAGGCCGTGCTGCGGCTTCTGAAAGACGCCGACGTGTTGGTCTACAATGTCCGGCCGCAGGCGATGGCAAGGCTCAACCTCGGCTATGAGGTCGTATCCGCGGTCAATCCGCGGCTGGTCTATGCCGGCGTCTTCGGCTTCGGCCAGGACGGCCCCTATGCTGCCAAGCCGGCCTATGACGATTTGATCCAGGGCGGGGCAGGGCTCGCGCACCTGATGGCTGTCGGCGGCGATGATACGCCGCGCTATGTGCCGAACGCGCTGGTCGATCGCATCGTCGGCCTCACGGCCGTCGGCGCGATCTGCGCCAGCCTGGTGCACCGCGACCGCACCGGCCATGGCCAGCGCCTCGACATTCCGATGTTCGAGACCATGACCAGCTTCGTCATGGGCGACCACATGGGCGGCCTGACTTATCAGCCGCCGCTCGACAAGGGCGGCTATGCGCGGCATCTGTCGCGCGACCGCAGGCCTTACAAGACCGCTGACGGCTATCTCTGCGTCATCGTCTACAATGACAAGCAGTGGAACGCATTCTTCGAAGCCTCCGGCCGTGCCGATCTGCGCGACGATCCGCGCTTTGCGAGCTTCGCCGGGCGCGCGGTGAACATCGATACTGTCTATGGCGAGCTGGCGCGCATCTTTCTGACCCGCACGACCGCCGAGTGGACCGAGCTGCTGACCAAGGCCGACGTGCCTGTGATGCCGATGCACGATCTCGAAAGCGTGCTCGAAGACCCGCATCTGGTTGCGACCGATTTCTTTCCCGTGGTCGAGCATCCGACCGAAGGGCCGATCCGAAGCATGCGCGTCTCCGCGACCTGGTCCGAGACCAAGGCTGAGCCGGAGCGATTGGCGCCGCGCTTGAACGAGCATGGCGAGGCGATCCTGCGCGAGGCCGGATTTTCAGATGATGAAATCGCCGCGATGATCCGCGACGGCGTGACGCGACCGGCGCCAAAGGAGTAAGTCATGGATTTCGCGCTCTCAGCCAACCAGGAATCGATCCGCGATGCCGTGGCGAAAATCTGCACACGCTTCGACGATGCCTATTGGCTGAAGAAGGACAAGGAGGGCGGCTTTCCCTCGGACTTCCACAAGGCGATGGCCGAGGCCGGCTGGCTCGGCATCTGCATTCCCGAGGAATATGGCGGCTCCGGCCTCGGCATTCTCGATGCCGCGATCATGATGCGCACCATCGCCGAGTCCGGCGCCGGCATGTCGGGCGCCTCGGCGATCCACATGAACGTGTTCGGGCTCAACCCGGTCGTCGTGTTCGGCAGCAAGGAGCAGTGCGCGCGCATGCTGCCCGGCATCGTCGATGGCTACGAGCGCGCCTGCTTCGCGGTGACCGAGCCGAACACCGGCCTCAACACCACGCAGCTCAAGACCCGCGCGGTGCGCAGCGGCGACAAATATGTCGTCAACGGCCAGAAGGTGTGGATCTCGACGGCACAGGTGGCCGAGAAGATCCTGCTGCTCGCGCGCACCACGCCGCTGGAGGAGGTGAAGAGCCCGACCCACGGGCTGAGCCTGTTCTACACTGATTTCGATCGCAGCCGCATCACCGTGCACGAGATCGAGAAGATGGGCCGCAAGCCGGTCGACTCCAACGAGTTGTTCTTCGAGGATTTCGAGATTCCGGTCGAGGATCGCCTGGGCGAAGAGGGCCGCGGCTTCGAATACATTCTGCACGGCATGAATCCCGAGCGCATCCTGATCGCGGCCGAAGCGGTCGGCCTCGGCCATCTCGCGCTGTCGCGGGCCTCCGGCTATGCCAAGACGCGCAACGTCTTCAACCGCCCGATCGGCAAGAACCAGGCAATCCAGCATCCCCTGGCGAAGAACTGGATGGAATTGGAGGCGGCGTGGCTGATGACCTTGCAGGCCGGGTGGCAATACGACCAGGGCATGGCCTGCGGCCCGGCCGCGAACTCGGCGAAATATCTCGCGGCCGAAGCCGGCTTCCATGCCTGCGAACAGGCATTGATGACTCATGGCGGCTTCGGCTACGCCAAGGAATACCACGTCGAGCGCTACTTTCGCGAATCCCTGATCCCGCGCATCGCGCCGATCAGCCCGCAACTGATCCTGAGCTTCATCGCCGAGAAGGTGCTCGGCCTGCCGAAGTCGTATTGATGAGAGAGGTTAGTGGGAGATGGCTTTTGCGCCTTGCTCGTCATTCCGGGCGAGGCCGCAGGCCTCGAACCCGGAATCTCGAAGTTGGTTCGCGCGCACATCAGCTCGAGATTCTCTGTGCGCAATTGCGCACCTGGGGGTTCGATGCTTCGCATCGCCCCGGAATGACGTCGGACGTTGCCCGCGGCGCCCCGGAATGACGACGGAGGAGGCGGCACGATGAGCTACATCGCCGGCACCGGCCTCACGCCTTACGGCAAGCACGAGGGCCGCTCCTCGCTCGACCTGATGAGCATGGCGGCGCAGCTCGCGCTCGACGATGCCGGGCTGAAGCGAGCGGACATCGATGGCATCCTCTGCGGCTATTCCACGGTGTCGCCGCACATCATGCTCGCGACTGTTTTTGCCGAGCATTTCGGCCTCCAGCCGTCCTACGCCCACGCGGTGCAGGTCGGCGGCGCCACGGGGCTGGCGATGACCATGCTGGCGCATCATCTGGTCGACGCCGGCGTTGCCCGCCATGTGCTGGTGGTCGGCGGCGAGAACCGGCTGACCGGGCAAAGCCGCGATGCCTCGATCCAGGCGCTGGCGCAGGTCGGTCATCCCAACTACGAGGTGCCGCTGGGGCCGACCATTCCCGCCTATTACGGTCTGGTCGCCTCGCGCTACATGCACGACTACGGCGTCACGCAGCAGGACCTCGCCGAATTCGCAGTGCTGATGCGCACCCATGCGCTGAGCCATCCCGGCGCGCAATTCCACGAGCCGATCAGTGTCGCTGATGTGATGGGCTCGAAGCCGGTGGCGCTGCCGCTGAAGCTGCTGGATTGCTGCCCGGTGTCGGACGGTGGCGCGGCCTGCATCGTCAGCCGCGAGCCGACGGGCGACGCGCAGATCCGTGTCCGCGGCTGCGCCCAGGCGCATACGCATCAGCATGTCACCGCGGCGCCGGCCTTGAGCGAGCTCGGCGCGGAAATCGCGATCGCCAAAGCCAAGGCGGCATCGGGACTATCGATCAGCGACGTGCGTTATGCCGCGGTCTATGACAGCTTCACCATCACGCTCGCGATGCTACTGGAAGATCTCGGCCTTGCCGGGCGGGGCGAGTCGGCTGCGCAGGTGCGTGCCGGCTATTTCAATCGCGATGGCGCGGTGCCGCTCAACACCCATGGCGGCCTCTTGAGCTACGGTCACTGCGGCGTCGGCGGCGCGATGGCGCATCTTGCGGAAGCACGTCTGCAGATGACCGGCCGTGCCGGCGCGCGGCAGGTGCGGGACGCCGCGATCACGCTGCTGCATGGCGACGGCGGCGTGCTGTCGTCCCACGTCAGCATGTTCCTGGAGCGGGTGCGCTGATGCAGGCCTCGGATTGGACCACAGGCGATTGCGCGATTCGTTATCAACGCTGCGCGCGATGCGGCCATGTGCAGTATTTCCGCCGCGACTTCTGCGCCGCCTGTGGCGCGAGCGATCCTGCCGAAGAGGCGGCGAGCGGCGAGGGGACGGTCTATGCGACGTCGCTGGTGTGCCGTGCCGCGACGCCGGAGACGCGCGCGCATGTGCCCTACAACATCGTGTTGATCGATATGAAGGAAGACTTTCGCATGATGGCGCATGGCGCCAATGATCTTGCGATCGGCGATGCCGTCACCGCGCGCTTCGTGCAATTCGCTGGCCGATTGGTGCCTTACTTCGAGAAGGCAACAGGATGATTTGCGAGCTGACTGTCCCGCAAACTTTGTTCCGCCGCCGGGTAGCCGGGGCGGGACGATACTCCAAACTACAAACTTCGCCCCGCCCCGTATCGCTGCGTGCGCGCGCGATACCCGTTAATACTCGATACGCTTACTCGTTACCGATACGCTTACTCGTTACGCGGACTCGAACTCGTTACTCGCTGGCTCCGACGCGAAACTATACGGCCCCAACTTGATACTCACTCAACCCCTACTCAACTCTTACTCGACCGAATGAGCCAGTGCCTCGGCTCACGTCTCATCATCCTGGCGGAGAGCAAACTGAGTACGCAGAACCCCAAACAGTCTTTCACCGCCCGTAGAAGAGGACGCTGGCGATGACGAGCAACGCTGTCACCGCCAGCATGTGCGCAAGTGCCTCCGACGTCGCCCTCTTAGTGGCTTCCCTCATGCCGTTCCTCCCTGGAGACTGGACACGACTCTTCGTTGCGCAAACACGCACGCAACGTCGGCTGGATTTTTTACTCGGAACACCCCGCGTCGATGTCCGCTTCGCGAGTCCCCACTCGGCGTCGATCGACAGTTCCAAAGATCGTTTGGTAATGCGGCGCCAATTGGGCTCGCTTATGTTGCTCCTGCGTCGGAGTGCCGGTAACGTTTAGGCGATCGACGACAAAAAGCAGTGATTTCAGAGGAACCCAATGGCCCGTATCGACTACGCCGATCCCACCGGTTTCAGCGAACGGACGCGCGAGCTGCTTTCGAAGAATCGGAATGCCAACATTTTCCGCATGCTGGCGCATTCGCCGGTGCATCTGGAGCAATATTGCAGGCTCGGGGGCGCCATTCGCCACAAGGGCGAGCTCGATCCTGTGGTGCGTGAGCTCGCGATCACACGCACCGGTATCCTGTGCGAGGCGCCTTACGAGGTCGTGGCACACAAGCGAATCGGCAAGAGCGTCGGCGTCACCGATGAGCAGAACGCCGCGCTTGAGAATTGGCGGAGCGCATCGTGCTTCAATGAGGTGCAGCGCGCCGCATTGGCCTTCACCGACGAGATTGTGACACTGAAGCGCCCGACCGATGCCGCATTCGGGGCGATTGCCGCAAAATTGACACCGGCTGCGCTGGTCGAGCTGCAGCTTGCGGTCGGGTTCTATGTGATGACCTCGAAATTTCTCGAAACCTTCATGATCGATATGCAGCAGGCCGAGGAGATCATCTGAGGCGACATTGTGATGTTACCTGTTCCCTCTATGAGGACTGATTTGATCAAGGTTGGGGACATCGATGGACAATGGGTGGGAAAATTCCGCGCAGGCGTGGATTGATTCGGTGGGCGAGCGCGGCGATTGGGGTCGCGAGCACGTGCTCGATCCGGCCATGCTGGCGCGGATCGGCAATGGGCGCTTTCGAAACGCGCTCGATGTCGGCTGCGGCGAGGGACGGTTCTGCCGGTTGCTGTCGGCACGAGGCATTACCGCCACCGGGATCGATCCGACGCCCCCATTGATCGAGACGGCCCGGACGCGCGACCCCGCAGGCGACTACCGGTTCGGTCGCGCCGAGCAGCTCGACTTCGAAAGTGCGAGCTTCGATCTCGTCGTCAGCTACGTCACGCTGGTCGACATTGCCGATTTCAAGACAGCGATCCGCGAGATGGCGCGGGTGGTGCGGCCAGGCGGCGTGGTGCTGATTGCAAACCTCAACGGGTTTGCCTCAGCGGGCGCAGAGCAGGGCTGGGTGAAGGACGAAGCTGGCCGCCATCTGCATTTTCCGGTCGACCGTTATCTCGATGAGTATTCGTTCTGGTTCGCATGGGCAGGTATCCGGATCGAGAACTGGCATCGGCCGCTGTCGGCCTATATGGCCGCGTTCCTCGAAGCCGGTCTCAACCTGACATTCTTTGCCGAGCCGGCGCCGGTGTCAGGCGATGCTGCGCATCAGGAGCGCGCCCGGCGCGTGCCATGGTTCGTGGTGATGGAATGGCAGAAGCCGGTCATGTCCTAATCCGCTTTCAGCACATCGAGCCGTGCATTGGCGATGATCAGCCGGTCGGCGAGCAACTTTGCGAGATTGCGCATGATGGTTTCGCTGGCTTTCGGATGTCGGGTCCGGAAGCGCTCGAAATCACCGAGCGCAATCTCGAACGCGGTGGCCGAGAAGTCGGCGAACACGTCGGCCGAGCGCTGCGGCTCCAGCAGCGCCATTTCACCAAAGGCGTGCCCCGCCGTGAGCGTGGCCAGCCTGACGCCGTCGGGCAAGGTCACATGGACGACGCCGGAGCGCAGGAAGAACAGCGAGGCGGCAGCATCGCCGGTGGCTATGATGCGCTCGCTCTGCTGATAGGTGTTGATCGTGGCATGTGCTGAGAGCTCGGCAATCTCGGCTTCCGTCAATCCGGACAGCAGTGGCTGCTCGGCCAGTTCGGTGGTTTCGAGAAAATCGATTGCGCCGCCGTAGCGGTAAACGATCTGGTCCTCGGCCCATTCGATCGCGGTGTCGAGCAGGTAGAAGTCGCGGACATTGGAGATGTCGCCGGTCAGCGCGATGATCTCCTTCCACTCCGGCGAAGAGCGACGGACGCCGGCAAGAATGACGGTGATGTGGAAGTCCGCGAGCTCATGGAACAGCTCGGCAAGCAGGCGCAGGCCCGCCGGCGTCAGCGCGGTGACGCGGCGCAGGTCGAAGATGACGAATTGCGGGCGGATCGGACTGCGCGCCAGCTCGCGCGAGACGTAGTCGGCATTGGAGAACGACAGCGTTCCCACCAGCTCGAGCACGCGCACTGCGTCTGGATGCTCCGCCAAAATGGTGCGCTCTTGAGTTCGGCGGCTGCGTCGCGACGGGCTGGCGCCAATGTCGTAGTCCGCGATGATCGCATTGCGCGCGTCATCGCTGCGATTGAGCATGTGCAGGTCGTAATGCGACGACAGTGCTTCGCAGACGCGGATGCCGCGCACGCTGTTGCCGTGTTTGTCGAGCCGCGGCGAATAGCTGCCGAGCCCGAGCCGCGCGGGCAGGCTGGCGAGGATGCCGCCGCCGACGCCGCTCTTGGCGGGAATGCCGACGCGGTAGATCCATTCGCCGGCAAAATCGTACATGCCGCTCGACGTCATCACCGACAAGGTGCGCGCCACCGCATAGGTGCTCACCACCTGCTCGCCGGTGACCGGGTTGACGCCGCGATTGGCGAGCGTCGCGGCCATGATCGCGCAATCGCGCGCGGTGACCAGCACGGCGCATTGTCGGAAATAGACGTCAAGCACGGCGCCGACATCGACGGTGATGACATCCGAATTGCGCAGGAGATAGGCGATGGCGCGATTGCGGTCGCCGGTCGCACGCTCGGATGCAAACACCGCTTCGTCGATGTCGAGAGTGCGCCCGGCGAAGCGGCCGAGCGCATCACGGATGGTGGCGAAGGCATCTTCGCCCTTGGCTTCGCGAATGAGACCGCTGCAGGCGATCGCGCCGGCATTGACCATCGGATTGAACGGATGGTTCTCGGCATTGAGGCGGATCGAGTTGAAGGGATCGCCGGAGGGCTCGACGCCGATCGCGCTCTCGACCCTGGCCGCGCCCAGCGTATCCAGCGCCAGCGCGAACACGAAGGGCTTCGACATCGACTGAATGGTGAAAGGGATGCGGCTGTCGCCGATCTCGTAGACATGGCCGTCCAATGTCACGAGGCTGATGCCGAAATGCGCTGGATCCGCCTTCCCGAGCTCGGGGATGTAGCTCGCGACCGCGCCGTCATCATCAGCACGAAAATCCGCATGACAGCCCGCCAGAAACCGTTGCAACGGCGGCATCGAGGCGGCCCAATCCTGGGGATTGCGGAGAGCCTTGGCACGCGGCCCGGGCTGCGGAGGAATCATGGTCGAACTCACCGGAGATGGAACTCGGCGGTGGTTATGTCGCAGCCGGGCGCGATCAGCCAGCCCACAGTTTCCGCAAGGCTGATCAAATCTTGCCGCCGCTCACGCTTTGAGCGTCTTCAGCCTGCGACGATCGCGACCACTTGGCCCTCGGCCACCACATCATCGAGCTGCACCAGCAACGATGTCAGCGTGCCGGCGGCGGGCGAGGGCACCGGTATTTCCATCTTCATCGCTTCGACAAACATGATGTCGTCACCGACGCTGACGTTGCCGCCGATTTCCGCCGGCAGCGCGCAGACGCGACCTGCGACCTCGGTCACCACCTTGATCTCTCGCATCCCACTCCCCGACAAGACTGCGTCTTGTGCCAGCACGCTAGCAACGCTGGTTTTCATGCACGGCTTTTTGTTGTGGCAGCAGATTGCCTGAGGTAGCTTGTTCTTCAAGTGGAATTTTATTCCGCACAGCGAAATTACAGGGAAACGAAGCGCATGGGACGACGCTCGGAGCGGCTGAGCAGGGTGGGGATGCTCCCCAGTGATATGACCGGGGAAGGGGATGTCATTCAGGTGGTGTCGCGGGCATTCGATGTGCTCCGCTGCTTCGAAGGACACGAGGCGCGCCTCGGCAATCTGGAGATCTCCAATCGCTGCGGGTTGCCGCGCTCGACGGTGTCGCGATTGACGCACACGCTGACGCGGATGGGCCAGCTCGTCTATCTGCCGCGCGACCAGAAGTACCGCATCGGGCCGAGCGCGGTGGCGATGAGCACCTCGATGACGCGCGGGTTGCAGCTCCGCAACCTGATCCGGCAGCGGCTGCAGGATGTCGCCGAGCAATTGCCGGGGACGGTGGGCTTCGTCATCCCCGATCGCTTTCATCTGGTCTATCTGGAGTTCGGCCGCGCTGCCAACGCGCTCGGCCTGCACGAGACCACCGGCAGCCGGATCTCGATGGCGAGCACGGCGGCAGGCCATGCCTATGTGGCTGCGCTGGAGCCCGAGGTTGGCGACGCGCTGCTGGTCGAGATGGAGCGGGAGATGCCGGAGGCGGCGGAGGCGCTGCGTCCGCGGCTTGCCGCCAACCGGCTGCATCTCAAGGAGCATGGCTATGTGACCGCTTGCGGCCTGTGGAGCCCGCACATCAACGGCCTCGCGCTGCCGCTGTGGTCGCCGCAGTACCAGACCTTCGTCGTGCTGACGATCGGGCTGCTTTCGGCGATGTATGACGAGACGCGTCTGCATGAAGACGTGGCAGGCCCGATGCTCGAACTCGGCCGCACTGTCGGCGCGCTGCTGCAGGGCGCCGAGGCCGAAATGTTCAACGGACGGATCGACAGAAAACCGCTCCCGGTGACGCCCAAGAACAATCACAAGAACACCGACAAGATCATGCGGCCGGAGGAGATGAATGGTCTGGAAGCCCGAGCTCGACGAACTCAACCGGCGCGAAGCCTTCGCGCGGGAGATGGGCGGCGTTGAGAAGGTCAAGCGCCAGCACGACCAGGGCCGGCTCACTGTCCGCGAACGCATCGAAGGACTGATCGACCGCGGCAGCTTCCACGAAATCGGCGCCGTCGCCGGCCTCGGCGAATATGACGCCGAGGGTGAACTCAAGCATGTGACGCCTGCGAACTGCGTGTTCGGCCGCGCGCGCATCGACGGCCGCACCGTGGTCGTGGTCGGTGACGACTTCACCGTGCGTGGCGGTTCCGCCGATGCCTCGATCTCCGCCAAGCCGCTGATGGCGGAGGAGATGGCGCACGACCTTCGCCTGCCGATCGTCCGCATCATCGAGGGCTCGGGCGGCGGCGGCTCGGTGAAGACGATCGAGACCAAGGGGGCCGCCAACCTGCCGGGCGGCATCGGCGGCAATCGTTGGTATCGTTATACGACGGAGAACCTGTCGCGGGTACCGGTGGTCGCGCTGGGTCTGGGCTCGGTCGCGGGGTTAGGCGCGGCGCGGCTCGCGGCCAGTCATTATTCGATCATGACCAAAGCGTCGGCGATGTTCGTCGCCGGCCCCCCGGTGGTAAAGCGGCTTGGGCAGGACCTCGGCAAGCAGGAGCTCGGCGGCGCCGACATCCAGACCCGCGCCGGCGCGGTCGACCATGCCGTGGAGACCGAGGAAGAGGCGTTCGCGTGTGCGCGGCGCTTCCTGTCCTATCTGCCGTCGTCGGTCCATGAGCTGCCGCCGACCGCGCCGTGCACCGACGACCCCGAGCGCCTTGACGAGGCGCTGCTGAATGCGGTGCCGCGCAATCGCCGCCAGGTCTACAAGATGCGGCCGATCATCGAGTCCGTGGTCGATCAGGGCTCGTTCTTCGAGGTGGCGCAGAATTTCGGCCGGCCGGTCATCGTCGGGCTGGCGCGCCTCGAGGGCCGCGCGGTGATGGTGCTGGCCAGCGATCCCTTCCACTATGGTGGCTCCTGGACGGCTGATGCCTGCCAAAAGGTGGTGCGCTGGGTCGACTTCGCCGAGACCTTCCACCTGCCGACCGTCTATCTGATGGACTGCCCGGGCTTCATGATCGGGCTCGAGGCCGAGAAGGCCGCCACCATCCGCCATGGCGTTCGTGCGATGGCTGCCGTCAACCAGTCCACGGTGCCCTGGTGCACGGTCATCGTGCGCAATTCGTTTGGCGTCGCCGGTGTGGTGCACCAGCCGGCGGACCGTTTCTCGATGCGCTACGCCTGGCCGTCGGCCTATTGGGGCTCGCTGCCGTTGGAGGGCGGCATCGAGGCGGCCTATCGGGCCGAGATCGACGCGTCGCCGGATCCGAAGGCGAAGCTGAAGGAGATCGAGGAGCGGCTCAACAAGCTGCGCTCGCCGTTCCGCTCCGCCGAGAAATTCTGGGTCGAGGAGATCATCGACCCGCGCAAGACGCGCGCGCTGCTCTGCGAGTTCGCGCGCCTTGCCGAGCCGCTGCGCAGGCCGGGGCTGCCGAGCGCGATGACGACGAGGCCGTGAGGCTTAGCTTTCTGCTGTCAGATAGACGTCATCCATGAACAGCGCGTCGATGCCCGATTTGCGGAAGGTGACGATCGCGTCCGCCGGTGTGCAGACGATCGGCTCGCTGTCGTTGAAGGAAGTATTGACGACGAGCGGCACCCCGGTTCGCTCATGGAAGCAGGAGATGAGCTCGTGAAAGCGCGGGTTTGATTCGCGCCGCACCAGTTGCAGCCGGGCGGTGCCGTCCTGATGCAGGACGGCGGGAATGCGATTGTTGAGGCCGGGCTTGACGCCACATGCGAACAGCATGAACTCATGGCTCTTCGCGTGCGCGCCGATGTCGAACCACTCGCCGGCATGCTCGGCAAGGACGCTCGGCGCGAACGGGCGGAAGTCCTCGCGATGCTTGACCTTCTGGTTGAGGATGTTGCGCATGTCCGGCCGGCGCGGATCTGCGAGCAGCGACCGGTTGCCGAGGGCGCGAGGGCCGAATTCCATGCGGCCCTGAAACCAGGCGACGATCTTGCCGTCGGCGAGCATCTCGGCCGCCTCGCGCGCCGGTTTCTTGCTGATTTGGGGCGTGAAGCCGGCCGATTTGACCGCCGCCAGGATTTCGCGCCGGTCGAATTCGGGACCGAGATAGGGCGTGGAATTGCCGCGCTCGGGCAGGCCTTTCGCCTTCGCGCAATGCACGGCAAAGGCGGCGCCGATTGCGGTGCCGGCATCGTGCGGCGCGTAGGGGATGAAGACCTCGGAGAAGCCGCCGGATTGTTTGACCAACTCGTTGGTGACGCAATTGAGTGCGACGCCGCCGGCGAAGCAGAGTTTATCGAACGGCACCTTGCGCTTGAGGCACCGGACCAGCGCCATGATCGCTTCATTGGTGGCGACTTGCAGCGCCGCGGCGATATCGGCATGCCGTCGCTCGAATTCCACGCCCTGGTAGCGTGGTGGACCCAGCAGGCTCTCCAGCCGGCCCGTCTTTGCGGATTGGAAGCCCATCGCTTCCGGATCGACCGCATAATCCTCGTCGCCGACGCGGATCATCTGCTGAAATTGTTGGCGAAAGGGCTCGGGATTTCCGTAGGCGGCGAGGCCCATGAGCTTAGAGGCATCGTAGATGTCGAAGCCGAGATAGCCGCAGATCACCTCCCAGGCGAAGCCGAGCGAGTTTGGGAAATCGAATGTTTCGATCGTTTCGATGTCCTTGCCGACGCCCTTCGCCAGCGTCGAACCGGCGGCCTCGCCAATGCCGTCGACGGTGAGGATGGCGGCGCGGTCGAAGCCTGACGGAAAATACGCCGAGGCGGCATGCGCGAGATGGTGCGGAACGAAATGAAATTTCTGGCGCAGCTGCCGTCCCAAGATCCCATCGGCGACATCGCGAACCTGGCCGAGCCGGAGCAGAAAGACCTCCTCATCCTTTGGATTCTGCCACCACTCGGCACGAAATTTTGTGCGGCGGAGATCCGGATCAAACGAGTAGGCGACGTAATCGATGTCCTCGGTGGTCAGGCCGGCGTAATCCAGGCAGAAGCGGATCGCGCGTTCGGGAAACTGATGCGGATTGTCGACGTCAGGCATCTTGCCATGCTTGATGCGGCTGAACCGCTCTTCCTCGACGGCGACGACAAGCTTGCCGTCGACGAGCAGCGCGGCGGCCGTATCATGATATACCGCGTTGATTCCAAGAATATTCACAGATTCACCTCTGCGCGTGCTGTTTCTCGCGCAGCGATGGTCGCCCAGTCCCGCCGCCGCGCTCCCTACCAGGACGCGGCATTATGGCATTCTCGGGCCGTCGCCGAAGGGCGGCTCGGATTGCGTTCCCCGGGCGAACGCAGCGGCGGGACCGATGAGGTCGTCACTCGATCAGGCTGCTGCAGCAGCTACAACCGGCTTGGGCTGGCGGACGATCGAGATCGCCAGCAGGGCTGCGATAATGCAGAGCACGCCTGCCATGAAGAAGGCGGGCAGATAGCTCGCCAGCAGCGTGCGCGACAGGCCGGCACCGAAGGCCGCAGTGCCGGCACCGAGCTGATGGCCGGCGAAGATCCAGCCGAACACCAGGTTGGCGCGCTCCGCTCCGAAGCGCTGCGCGGTGAGGCGCACCGTGGGCGGCACGGTCGCGATCCAGTCGAGCCCGTAGAACATCGCAAACAGCGACAGGCCGTAGAACGAGAAATCGGTGAACGGCAGAAACAGAAGCGACAGGCCACGCAGGCCGTAATACCAGAACAGCAGCCAGCGATTGTCGTAGCGGTCCGACAGCCAGCCGGAGACGATGGTGCCGAAAAAGTCGAAGATGCCCATCGCCGCGAGCAGGCTCGCGGCCTGGACCTGCGGAATGCCGAAATCGAGGCACATCGGAATCAGGTGCACCTGCACCAGCCCGTTGGTCGAGGCGCCGCAGATGAAAAAGGTCGCGAACAGGATCCAGAACACGGTCGAGCGCGACGCATCGCGCAAGGTGCCGAGCGCAGCCGCGAGGATCGGCGCGTTGGTCGCAGGCGGCGCGGGCAGGGGTTCGGTGGCCTTGTCGCCGAAGGGACGCAAGCCCACATCGCTCGGACGGTCGCGCATCAGCATCAGCACGGCGAAGGCCGCAACGCCGAGTGCGACGCAGACGAGGCCCAGCGCCACGCGCCAGCCGAAATGGTCGGTCAGGCTTGCGATCAATGGCAGAAACACGAGCTGCCCCGTGGCGACGCTGGCAGTGAGAATGCCGACCACGAGGCCGCGGCGCTCGGCGAACCAGCGGGTGGCGATGGTCGCGCCGAGCACCAGCGCGGTCATGCCGGTGCCGATGCCGATCACGACGCCCCACAGCGCGATGAGATGCCAGATTTTGGTCATGGCCAGCGAGCCGAGCAGCGCCGAGACCACGATGAGTTGCGCCGCCAGTGTCACGTTACGCAGACCGTAGCGGTTGAGCAGGGCGGCCGCGAACGGCGCCATCAACCCGAACAGGATGAAGCGGATCGACAGAGCGGAGGAAATCTCGGCGGTGCTCCAGCCGAACTCATGCTGTAGCGGCACGATGAACACGCCGGGTGCGCCGACCGTGCCGGCCGAGACCAAGGCGGCGAAGAAGGTGACGGCCACCATCACCCAGCCATAATGGATGTTGCGGCGGGAGAGCGTGGCCGCGAGCCAGTTCGAGATCATTGGGCCTCGTCAGGGAGAGATGCGGGATATTACGCCCATCCTGGCAGGATGGGCGGATGACTAAAAGGGCTAACTTCCCTCGTTTTAAGACATTGCTTTCAGCGCGCAATCCGCTCGATCGCGATTGCCGTCGCTTCGCCGCCGCCGATGCACAGTGCGGCGACGCCGCGCCGCAGGTTCTTCGCCTCCATCGCGTGCAGCAAAGTCACGATCAATCGCGCGCCGGTGGCCCCGATCGGATGGCCGAGCGCACAGGCGCCGCCATTGACGTTGAGACGATCGCGCGGAATGCCGAGATCGCGCTGCGCGGCCATCGCCACCACGGCGAACGCCTCGTTGATCTCGAACAGGTCGACGTCGGCGACGCTCCAGCCGACCTTGTCCAGCAGCTTGCGGATCGCTGGGATCGGCGCCGTCGTGAACCATTGCGGCTCCTGGCTGTGGGTGGCGTGGCCCTTGATCTCAGCGACGATAGGCAGGCCGTCGCGCTCGGCGCGCGAGCGCTTGGCGAGCACCAGCGCAGCGGCGCCATCGGCGTTGGCCGAGGAGGCGGCTGGCGTGATGGTGCCATTGCTGCGGAACGCCGGCTTCAGCGCCGGGATCTTGGCCGGGTCGACCTTGAGCGGATGCTCGTCATTGCTGATCTCGCGCGGACCGGCTTTTTCGACGATCGTGATCGGCGCGATCTCGGCCTTGAACGCGCCGCTCTCGACCGCGTTGCGGGCGCGGGTCAGCGTCTCGATGGCGTAGGCGTCCTGATCGGCGCGGGTGAACTGATAGGCCTCGGCGGTCGCCTCGCCGAAATCGCCCATCGAACGACCGGTCTCGTAGGCGTCCTCCAGCCCGTCCAGCATCATGTGATCGAGGATGCGATCATGGCCGGCGCGGTAGCCGCCGCGCGCCTTGGCCAAGAGATACGGCGCGTTGCTCATGCTCTCCATGCCGCCGGAGACGACGATCCCGGCGGAGCCGGCGTGGATGATGTCGTGCGCCAGCATGGTCGCCTTCATGCCGGAGCCGCAGACCTTGTTGATGGTGGTCGCACCGGTGGCATCGGGCAGGCCGGCGCCGCGGGCAGCCTGTCGGGCCGGCGCCTGGCCTTGGCCGGCCGGCAGCACGTTGCCCATGAACACCTCGTCGACTGCGTCAGGAGCGAGGCTGGCGCGCGTCAGCGCGGCCTTGATGACGTGAGCGCCGAGCTTGTTGGCGCTCAGGGGCGACAACTCGCCCATGAAGCGGCCGAGCGGGGTGCGGGCGGCGGAGAGGATGACGACGGGATCGGACGAGGTGGCCATGGCGTGTTCCCTTGATGTCTATCATATTACAATTATCATATAATGCGCCGTCAAAATTGCAACGGACATGCAACGCTGAACTTGCCGTGAGATCGACGGTGGGGCCGTGGACTCGATCGTCATCATCCGCGAAAGCGGATGATCCAGTAAACGCCGGTGGTTACTGGATGCTCTGCCTGCACGGAGCATGACCAAGCAATTTTGCAATGTTACGTTGAAACCATCTTTGTGCCGAGATGGTGGGAACCTTCTTGGAAAAAGTTGCGGACCTATTGCTTCCGGTTGACAAATTCTTGCATCAGCCGCGTCGGCTCGTCAGTCAGGAACGCGCGGCCGAATGCGCCGATCGATACCTCGACGGATTCCTTGAGCGGCAATTCCTCCCATTGCCGCAGCAGCGCCTTTTGTGCGCGCAGCGCCTGTGGCCCGCATGCGAGCAGCGATGCCACCGTGTGCTCGACGGCAGCATCCAGGCCGCCCTCTGGCGCGACCTTATCGACCAGGCCCCATGCGAGCGCGGTCGGCGCATCGATCGTCTCCGCGGTGAGCAGCAGCCAGCGCGTGCGGCCCCAGCCGATCAGCCGCGGCAGCAGCGCGGCATGGATCACCGAGGGGATGCCGACGCGCACCTCGGGCATGCCGAACTTGGCATCATGTGCCGCGACGCGGATGTCGCAGGCCGCGGCGACCTCGAGCCCGCCGCCGAGGCACCAGCCCGGCATCCGCGCGACGACCGGAGCGGGAAAGGCGCGCACGGCTTCGCAGAGATTGGCAAGGCGCGTGATGAACGCTTCGGCCGATGTCTGGTCGAGCGTCGCCATCTCCTTGATGTCGGCGCCGCCGATCAGGCTCTTGCCGCTCTGGCCTGACAGTACCAGGACGCGGACCGAGGCGTCGGTGGCGAGCTGTTCCAGCCCTGCGCGCACGCTATCGGTCACAGCAGACCCCAGGATGTTGAGCGAGCCGGCATTGCAGATGGTCAGCGTCACAACGCCGCGGGGATCGCGACTGACGCCGCAATGGAAATTGAGCATGTCCATGGAATATCTCGCGAGGCGACATTTACGGGCCAAGTGGTCGAGGCAGTTCCAAGCGAAACCGTGGCAATGTCAACCATCCCGATTTAGATCAACGCAAATTAATGAAATAGCTGCAGCGTTCGCGGAACGAAGCTGCTATTATATGATTGAGAACATGTCATAGGACAGCCATGCGGTATTCTCCGGAACATAAGGCGGAAACCCACGCGCGAATCGTTCGCAAGGCCTCGGTGCGGCTGCGGGAGAAGGGCGCGCACGGTGTCGGCGTCGCCGACCTGATGAAGGAGGCCGGTCTCACCCATGGCGGCTTCTACGCGCATTTCGCGTCACGGGAAGCGCTCGTCATCGAGGCGTTCGGCGATGCGATGGATCGTTCGACCGAACGATGGCGCAAGGCGCTGGCCGAGCTCGCGCCGGAGAAGCGCCTGCCTGCGATCGTGGATGGATACCTCTGCCCACAGCATCGGGACGATGTCGGCCACGGCTGCGCCGTTCCGGCGCTTGGTGCAGAGATTGCCCGCGAAAGCCCGAAGACGCGCAAGGCCTTCGCCGCCAAGCTCGAGGCGATGGTGGATCTGTTCGCCGAAAATATTCCGGGCGTCTCGCCCAAGATCGCGCGTAAGCGGGCGTCCGCCATGCTCGCGACCCTGATGGGCACGCTGGTGATGGCGCGCGTCGCCGGCAGCGGCGAATTCTCGGACGAGATCCTGGACTCTGGCCGGGTCGCGGCGCTGGCCTGCGCGTATGGCGGTGGCGATGTGAAGAGCGCCGCCAAGCCAGCCGCGCGAAAGCGCCCCGTGAGCAGGACGGCGGCGGCAGCCGCGCGGCGCTGACCACAGCATGACGGCGTCCCCGCGATACCTCCCGACTGTATGACGGCATCGCCGGCTGCGCGGCAGCAAGGGCGGCATTTTCGCAGTTCCGCCGCGCGGATAGACCCTTCCCAAACGCCATAAAGGCTGCAAGATGCCGGCCAAATCGGCACTTGTGTTTACGGGGAGGACAGCATGCGATCAATCGGTCATTTCATTGGCGGCCGCGAGGTCAAGGGTACCTCGGGGCGGACCGCTGACGTGTTCGAGCCGATGACCGGCGAGGTCCAGGCCAAGGTGGCGCTGGCCTCCCGTGCCGAGCTACGGACTGCGGTGGAGAACGCCAAGGCGGCCCAGCCGGCCTGGGGCGCGACCAACCCGCAGCGCCGCGCCCGCGTCATGATGAAGTTCCTCGAGCTGGTGCAGCGCGACTACGACAAACTCGCCGAGCTGCTCGCGCGCGAGCACGGCAAGACCGTCCCCGATGCCAAGGGCGACATCCAGCGCGGCCTGGAAGTGGTCGAATTCGCCTGCGGCATCCCGCATCTGATGAAGGGCGAGTTCACCGAAGGCGCCGGTCCCGGCATCGACATCTACTCGATGCGCCAGCCGCTCGGTGTCGTTGCCGGCATCACGCCGTTCAATTTCCCGGCGATGATCCCGATGTGGAAATTCGCGCCCGCAATCGCCTGCGGCGATGCTTTCATCCTCAAGCCGTCGGAGCGCGATCCCGGCGTGCCGATGAAGCTCGCCGAGCTGATGATCGAGGCAGGCCTGCCGGCTGGCATCCTCAACGTCGTCAACGGCGACAAGGAGGCGGTCGACGCCATCCTGGAAGATCCCGATATTATGGCGGTTGGCTTCGTCGGCTCCTCGCCGATTGCGCAATATATCTATGAGCGCGCCGCCGCCCACGGCAAGCGCTGCCAGTGTTTTGGCGGCGCCAAGAACCACGCCATCGTGATGCCCGATGCCGACATGGATCAGGCGGTCGATGCGCTGATCGGCGCCGGCTACGGCTCGGCCGGCGAGCGCTGCATGGCGGTGTCGGTCGCCGTTCCCGTCGGCAAGACCACGGCCGACCGGCTGATGGAGAAGCTGATCCCGCGCGTCGAGAGCCTGAAGATCGGCACCTCGATCGATCCGTCCGCCGATTACGGCCCGCTGGTGACCAAGGAGGCGGTTGAGCGCGTCAAGAACTATGTCGAGATCGGCATCAAGGAAGGCGCGACGCTCGCGGTCGACGGCCGCGGCTTCAAGATGCAGGGCTACGAGAACGGCTTCTACATGGGAGGTTGCCTGTTCGACAACGTCACCAAGGACATGCGCATCTACAAGGAAGAGATCTTCGGCCCCGTGCTCTCGGTGGTGCGCGCCAAGGATTACGCGGAGGCGCTGGCGCTGCCGTCCGATCATGACTACGGCAACGGCGTCGCCATCTTCACCCGCGACGGCGACGCTGCGCGGGACTTTGCTGCCAAGGTCAATGTCGGCATGGTCGGCGTCAACGTGCCGATCCCGGTGCCGATCGCCTACTACACCTTCGGCGGCTGGAAGAAGTCCGGCTTCGGCGACCTCAACCAGCACGGCCCGGATTCGATCCGCTTCTACACCAAGACCAAGACGGTGACCTCGCGCTGGCCGTCCGGTGTCAAGGAAGGCGCGGAGTTCTCGATCCCGACGATGAAGTGACGGCCAAGGCGTCAGACCTGGCTCCGTCATTGCGAGGAGCGTAGCGACGAAGCAATCCGGACTTCCTTTGCAGCCCTGGATTGCTTCGCTTCGCTCGCAATGACGAAGAGCATGATTAGCTCGACCCGCCGAGAGGAAGCACAGACGACGCATGCAATTCGCTCTCAACGAAGATCAGATCGCACTGCGTGACATGGCGCGGTCCTTTGCCGCGGAGAAGATCGCGCCGCATGCGCTCCGTTGGGACGAGGAGAAGCACTTTCCGATCGATGTGATGCGTGAGGCCGCATCGCTCGGCATGGGCGGCATCTACATCCGCGACGATGTGGGTGGCTCGGGCCTGTCCCGCCTCGATGCGGCGCTGATCTTCGAGGCGCTGGCCACGGGCTGCCCGACGGTGTCGGCCTTCATCTCCATCCATAACATGGCCTCGTGGATGATCGACACCTTCGGCACCGAGGCGCAGCGCCAAGCTTACCTGCCGAAACTCTGCACCATGGAGCTGATCGCGAGCTACTGCCTGACCGAACCGGGCGCGGGCTCGGATGCGGCCGCGTTACGCACCCGCGCGGTGCGCGACGGCGATCATTACGTTCTCAATGGCCAGAAACAGTTCATCTCCGGCGCGGGCGCTACGGGCCTCCTGGTCGCAATGGTGCGCACCGGCGGCGAGGGCGCAGGCGGCATCTCCACGCTGGTGATCCCTGCGAACACGCCGGGCGTCTCGTTCGGCGCCAATGAGCGCAAGATGGGCTGGAATGCGCAGCCGACGCGCGCGGTGATCTTCGAGAATGCGCGCGTGCCAATCGCCAACCGCCTGGGCGAGGAGGGCATCGGCTTCAAGATCGCGATGGCCGGGCTCGACGGCGGCCGGCTCAACATCGCGGCGTGTTCTCTTGGCGGTGCGCAAAATGCGCTCGACAAGTCTCTTGCATATACGAGGGAGCGCAAGGCGTTCGGCAAGCGGCTCGACGAATTCCAGGCGCTGCAGTTTCGTCTCGCCGACATGGCGATCGAGCTGGAGGCGGCGCGCACCTTCGTCTGGCGCGCAGCCGCCGCGCTCGACCGCAAAGACTCCGACGCCACCATGCTGTGCGCGATGGCCAAGCGTTTTGGCACCGATGTTGGCTTCGAGGTCGCGAACCAGGCGCTGCAGCTGCACGGCGGCTACGGCTATTTGAGCGAATATGGCATCGAGAAGATCGTGCGCGATTTGCGCGTGCACCAGATCCTCGAAGGCACCAACGAGATCATGCGGCTGATCGTGTCGCGCAAACTGATCGAGGACGCGCGATGATGGATGCGACGACGGCTGCGGAGGAGGGCGATCTGATCGTTCGCCGTGAGGGCGCGGCCGGCATCATCCGGCTGAATCGTCCGAAGGCGATCAACGCGATGACCCTGGAGATGTCGCTCGGGATCGACGCGGCGCTCGATCAATTTGAGGCTGACCCCGAAGTCGCTGTGGTGCTGCTGGAAGGCGCGGGCGAACGCGGGCTGTGCGCCGGCGGCGACATCCGCGGACTCTATGAGAGCTCGAAAGAAGGCGGGGACCTCGGCAAGGTGTTCTGGCGTCAGGAATACATCATGAACGCGCGCATTGCCGCGTTTCCGAAGCCCTATGTTGCCTACATGGATGGCCTCGTGATGGGCGGCGGCGTCGGCCTGTCGGCGCATGGCCGCCATCGCATCGTCACCGAACGTACCAGGCTCGCGATGCCAGAGGTCGGTCTTGGCTTCTTCCCCGATGTGGGCGGCACCTGGCTGTTGTCGCGCTCACCTGGCGAGCTCGGCGCTTATTTTGGCCTCACCGGCCACACCATGAATGGCCCCGATGCAATCCATGCGCGTTTCGCCGACGCCGTGGTGCCGACTGCAAATTGGCCGGCGTTGCGCGAGGTCCTGACGAAGGTTCGTCTCGGCACACCGTCAAGCGAGGTCGAGCGGCTGATCGACGGCTTCGCCACAGGTGAGACCGCGGGGCCGGTCGCCGCGCAGCAGGCCGACATCGACGCCTGGTTCGCCCATGACAGCATGCACGATATCCTCGCGGCATTGAAGCAGGACGGCTCGGAGCTGGCGCGCGCGACCTTGAAGGCATTGCGGGAGAAATCGCCGCGCGGCATGGTGGTGACGCTGACACTGCTGCGGCTGGCGCGTAGTGCCGCCTCGCTCGAGCAATGCCTGGTGCGGGAATATCGTGCCGCACTGGAGGTGTTTC
>Ga0209677_100482_pt1 | contig 22696 bp, 19 predicted proteins | sample AraplaCvi_mCL_r2_2_FD_184285 | JGI IMG/M metagenome (GOLD analysis project Ga0209677, IMG submission 184285) | Arabidopsis root microbial communities from North Carolina, USA - plate scrape CL_Cvi_mCL_r2 (SPAdes) (version 2) | ecosystem: Host-associated > Plants > Roots > Endosphere | place: USA... | reverse complement strand
ACAGCAGGTTCAGGCTGAAATAGCCATCACGGCCGAGCGCATAGGTGTTGTAATTGACGTTCCTGGGGGTGTCGTCCGGCTGGCCCTTGTCCTTGCCCAGGAGCGACCAGACCAGCCGATGGGTGTCAGCGTCATAGGCCGGCGGCTCGATCCAGCCGACCACCTGCAGCTCGGCAAAGCCGCGGGCGACGCGATCCCGGTTGCTCTGCTCCACGCCCTCGCTGATGTTCTTCAAGAGCTCGTCGGCATTCCAATCCTTGGCATCGTCATCCTTGATGTAGCCTTCCTTGGTGTAGCGGATCACAACCATCCACGGTTCGTTCTGGCGTATGCTCAGCACCAGTCCGACGAAGGTCGTCTCGTCCGGGACATTGCCGAGCGCGCGCAGCACGCGCAGGCCTTCGGTCTTCGGCACGAAAAAACGGTCGGCGGCCAGGTTCAACGTAGCTTGGTCGATCAGCGTGATATTGCTGGGGCCGGCGGTGCCGGCCTTGCCGGCGCCCTGCCAGGCGGCCCGCAACTCGGCCTGGCGAGCCGCCTCATTCGGCGGTGCCGTCTGAGCCGACACGGACAGCGATCCAGGCAGAGCCAGCAGCATGAGGCCCGCCACCACGGCAGCAATGAGCTTTTGCACCTGCCCCATTCCTTCTGAAACGTGTCGAGCTGCAAATATTTTGGTCGAACGTCGATATCAGTATCGAGAATACGCAAGTCGCAGGCATTCATCCGATCTAGCCAAGCAGCCGAAAAAGGTTACCTGACCTCGGATTGGGAAGGGGCGTTGCGGCCCCCTCCTCGCGAATGTCAGCCGGTGTTGCCCGGCTTATCGACAGGCGTGCGTCCGGTGGTCGTAGCCGAGATAAGTGCCGTTGTCGGCGTCGTAGCTGCGGAAATGCGTGCACTTCGCGGACGAGCTGCGCACGTGCCGGCGATGCCGCTTGCGCGGCGTGTCGTCGTCCTCATGGGCGTGATGCCTCGCGCGCTTCTGCGACTTTGCTTCCTCGTGCTCGGCATGTTCGGGTTTGGCAGCGGCGGACTTGGCTGCGGGCTTGTCTTCGGCCGTGGCCGGCTTAGCAGCCGCAGGCGTTGCGGCTGGAGCGGGCTTGGTGTCCGGCTTGGTCTCTGCAGTCGCCGGCTTGGCCTCTGTCGTCGCTGGCTTCGCATCCGCTGCCGCTGGCTTAGGCTCGGTCATCTCGGGCTTTTGCGCAGGCTCGGCAGGCTTTTCGTTCGCAGCCGTGGCCGGCTTGTCTTCGGAAGCAACCGGTTTGTCCTGCACGGCTGCCGGCTGCGCCTCAGGCTTCTTCTCCTCGGCGACCGCAGGCTTTGCCTCGGTCGCTGCAGGCGTCTCCGCGGCCACCGCGGCGGGCTTGTCTGCCGCGCTCGAAGAAGCCTCGTCCTTCACAGCTGGCTTCTCCTCAGCCTTTTGCTCGGCAGCGGCCGGCTTGTCCTCTGCAGTCACAGGCTTGGCTTCCGCCGATGCCGGTTTGCCGGCCGCCGCTTCCGGTGCCTGCTCCGGCGCTTTTGGCTTCTCCTCGGAAGCCGCTGGCGCCTTTTCCTCGACGACAGCAGGCTTGTCAGTCGTGGCCGTCTCGTCGGCGCGCGCGTGCGCGCCCAGCATCACGGTGAACAGCAGGCAACACAGGACGCCGGCGCGCTGCATGATCGCGGTCGGTAAGGCAGACGAACTCATGGATGGATATCTCGATTGGAGGGAAGCTCGACAGGGCTGCATCATCTCTTTACGGCAAGTCTGTGAATCCTGCCGCATCGGCGTTACGCGCTGAGGCATATCGCCGCGCAGTGTGTGCCGGCGGCCTCAGCTGCTGCAATTAGTGGGAGAAGTCTGCTTGCCGATCTACTCAGGGACGACAGGATCGAGCTCTTCCTGCTCCAGCCATTTGGCGCCCGGCCCGGACAGATAGGCGATCAGAGCGGCGATCGCCGTGTCTTCCGCCGCTCTCGGTGGCCGGCTCTGATCGTCGGGCGTGCGTCCAAACCTCTCGGCAAGCTCCGGTGTCATCAAATGCGGCCGCAACGGGCGTGCGATGATCCGCTCGACGGTGCGAAAGATCCAGGCCCCGTCCGGGTCGACGTCCGACCAATGGAAGAACGGCACCTCCTCCGGCACCTGGCGTGCGAGCGAGCGCAATGCGTCCTGCGTCGCCAGCGACGGATATCCGCCGACATAGATCGTCAAGCCCTGGCCATCGCGATCCGCCTCGGCGATATGCCGGTGGAAGCTCGCATAGTTCTCGATCGTCAGCACGTAGCGCGGTGCCTCCCGCAGGCGGATGCGCGAGGCCTCCTGCGGCGGAATGCCGAAATAGGCGGGCCGTGTCAGCGACAGCTCGGCGCGATCGAAATCGATGCGGCCGGCCAGGAGCAGCGGCGGCGCAAACTTCTCAAGGCCCAGCGTCCTGAGTGCATCGCGCGGACGTGCACCCGGCGGCAGTTCGAGTGCCGCGCCCAGCAGCCTGACGACAGCGCCTTCGAGTCGTTCCAGCGCCTTGCTGGCGCCGGCGAACTTGCTCGAGAAGGTTCGGTAATCGAGACCTTTATGCATGTCGTGGAGAATGGCGGAGGCGAGCATCAACGCGGTCCGCAGCCGATCGACATCCGCCGCAGCAAAACCCTGCCAGGGCCGGCCGCGTTCCCATTGCGCGCGGATCGAAGCGACCGACGGCGCAAGCGCATCCTGCAGGTCAAGCCCATCGCATAGGCGTTGTATGGCCTCACCTGCGAGTTCTGCGACCGGGCGGCGTCCCAGCAAATCGTAGACCTGCGCAGGGTCATGCAATCGGACATGCTTAATCTGATCGCTCTCGCGCCCTTTCCCTTTGACGATTCGGATCGCGCCAGCGGACGCAGCCTCTTCGAGCTGCCTGATGAAGCGATCGACCTCCGTGATATTGGCAAGAGGTGAAAAATCAGGGCGAGCGATCGGATCGGCTATACCATCCTCGCGCCGGTCCAGCAGATAGGACAAGAGCGCCTTGGCATCAGAAAACTGCGACGCCATCGCCCTACTCGGCCGCCAGTCTCTTCAGCTCGTCATCCGACAGCAGGTCCGGATCCATCGCCCGCAGCTCGGCGCGAGCGCGCTCCTTCAACTGCGCGACGGTGGCGCGGGCGCTCTCGCCGATGCGGTCGACCTCGATCACGGTATCGATGTGCTCGAGCACGGCCACGCGCTTCTCATTAGGAGCCGCGATGATGATCTGCAGGCCGAGTTTCTTGTAGAAGCTCATCATCTGCCGCTGGTTCTTGCCGTCCATCTTGGAGAAGGCCTCGTCGAAGATCGCAAGCGCCATCCCCGGCGCACGGCCGCCATGCCGGCTGCCGCTGCCATAGACCGAGGCCAAAGACGCGCCGATCGACACATAAATCGGCACTTGCTGCTCGGCGCCGGAGCCGGTCCCGCGCCGCGTCTCCCAGCGGGTCTTGCGGCCGCTGACGATGTCCTCCATGACGATCTCGAAGGTGAAGAAGTTGCGATAGTCCTCGAACTCGCTGAAGTCCTTCTCGGGATCTTCCAGCAACACCTCGATTTCGCGCAACGTGTCCCGATGCGGAAAATCGTCCGGCACCTCGTCGCCCCGAAACAGCATGTCGAGTGCTTCCGGAGAGGTCTTGCCGATCTCGATGATCTTGAGGATTGGCTGGAATTCGACCAGCCGCGTGTGATGGAACGAGTATCTCTCATTGTGGAACGGATGGTCGGCGAGACCCCGGTTCATCGCGGTCAGCTCACGCTCCATCTTGGCGATCCGCGACGTCAGCGCGTTGATGAACTGGCCGCGCAGGAGGGTCGCCGCCTTCTCCGCGGCCTCGCGCGCCTGGCTCTCATATTTGCGCAGCTCGCTCGTCTCCATCTCCTCGATCAGGAGATCCATCCAGGGCTTCACCTCGGCCAGCGGCTCGCTTTCGACGCCGACTTGGGTCACGACGCCGAACTTGTCGAAATAGGCGGTCAGCGCACGGCGCACGTCGCGCTCGATCCTGCTGCGCTCGGTCTCTGCCGCCTCGGCCGATTTCGCTGCCGCATCGGCGATAGTGCGGTGCCGCTCAGTCTCGGGCCGCTTTGGCGAAGCATCGAGCCGGCTTCGATACGCCGCACGCCCATTGATCCGGTCGTAGAGCAGCAGCGTCTTGCCATACAGGGTCCAGGCCAGTCGGACGCTGAGCCTGGAGCCCGGGATGTTCTCGCCGCCTTCGATCGTGCCTTCCGCCTTTCCGGCCTCGACCAGATGCTTGTTGTAAGCCTCCTGCTGGCTCTTGCGCTGCTCGAGCCTGAGACCGCGCCGCTTGCGCTGCTCGCCCCGCTTGTCGCGCAAGCCGCCGTCGCCCTCGCCATCCAGCGCGGCGATGCGCTCGGCGATCTCGTCGTTCTCCTGGCGTGCTTTCGCGAAATCCGCGATAATGGATTCGAACGTGACGGCCCTGTCTTCAAAAAAGCGGCGCAGCTCGCCATACGCCTTGTCGGCGAATCTGGCCGCTGCTTCACTGCGCTTGCATGACTCCGTGAGCCGCTCGACCTCTTCCTGCACCTCGTTGAGCAGGCGGGCTTGCGCTGACTTGCCGATCTTGAACGATGCAGGTTCGGCGGCGCGGTGTGACCGCACCAGGCCATCGTCGTAGAGACCATCGCGCATGATCGCCCGGCCGGGCTCGTTGAACTCCGCGAGCGTATCGGCGAGGCGAACCGAGCCGTGACGCCGCGCGATGAAGGCGAGCGCGTCGCCATCGTCTGATTTGAACAGCGACGGGAACGTGCCGGGCAGCGGCGGCACCTTGAGTGGATCGAGCTTGTTCAGGCTCACCAGAGAGGCGCCGCGAAATTCGCGCCGGCCTTCCTTGAACAGCGCCGTTGCCTGCGCGATGTCGGAGCGATCGACAAAGACCGCCTCGCTGTCGCGGCCCAGCAGGCCCTCCGCCGCGGCCGTCCAGGTTTCGTCTGCGACCTCGACCAGCTCGCACAGAATCCGCGGCACCATGTTGGCCTGTCGCAGCTTCCGGCAGAGATGCAGGGTGACGTCGCTGAGATGCGCGGCCCCTCCTCCGCTGGTGTGAACCCGCAGCCGCTCACTGAGCTGCTCGGCCCGGGCGCGCTCGTCATCCGCCTGCCGGATCAGCCGTCGCCGCGACTCGTCGACCTTATCGAGCAAGGTCGGGTCGGATGACAGCAGCCTGGTTTCCACCTCGACCAAGGCGGCCGTCGCGCGGTCGATGGCGGCCTCACGACCCGCTTTCGTCAGTTGAGATAACGTGGGGACAAGATCGTCGAAGCCGAATCCGATCATGGCGCAGAGCGGCTCGAGCGCGCGCACGCGGCCGAGACGGGCCTCGAACGCAGCCACAGCCCGCTGCATGGCTTGCGTTGCCGAATCCCGCGCTTGCGCGAGGGCATTGCGCCCGGTCCTGGCGTCGTGCTCGGCGATCGCCCGGTCGAGCCTGCGGATCTCGGTGTCGATCGCCTCGATGTCCTGGTCGAGGAATTCCATCTCAGCCTTGGCTGCGTCACGCTTGGCGGTCTCCTCGGTGAGCTTCGCGAGCTGGATCGCATAGGCCGCGCGGGCCGCAAGCCAGCCGCCGCGCCGTGCGATCCATTGCTCGCAGGCGCGACGCTCATAGGCGCCGGCCAGTTCGGCGATGATCGCGCGCAGCGTGAGAAGCGCCTCCAGTTTCTCGCGCATGGTCTTGATGGTGTCGTTGATGCTGCGATAGGTCCGGATCGACTCGCGCAGCTCGCCGACCCGCATGTTGTTGCGTTCCAGAACGTAGTTGCGCACGAACTCGGTGGCGGTCTGGTCATGGTCGAGCGTCATCGCGTTCACGACCGCCTTCTGCAGCGCGTTCGCGTTCTGCTCACCCACCACGGAGACATGCGGCACCAGCTTGCGCATATATTCGCGGACATAGTCGATCGCCTTGTCGCGGTGATTGACGAAATTGCCCTGCCCCACGGCTGCGACGATGCGATTACGGACGGCATCCCATTCGGCGGGGAACTTCTTGCCATCGCGCTTGTCGATGAAATCGTCCGACGTCAGGATTTTCCCCGTGACAACAAAACGCCCGAGCACGGTCTCGTTGCTCTCGGACCGGCGCGCCTCGATCGCCATGCCAATCGTGACCGGCTCGCGCTGGCCGTCACCGTCGGCAAAGCCCAGGCAGATATAGGTGCGCGCCTGGTCGCGCTTGCGCTGGTCCTCGCCCAGCGTGCCCAGACAATAGTCGACCACGCTGCGCTTCGACGCGCTGCGGCTGCGGCCCTTGTCGCCCGCCACCGCGTTCAGCCGCTGAACGTTGCGGTTGCCGCCGGTCAGCACCACCTGCGCCATGTCGAGAATGGTCGACTTGCCCGACCGGTTCTCGCCGAATACGCCGACATGGCCTGTGATCTCGACATCCTCGATGTCGAACAAATGCCAGTTCACCATGGCGATGTGACGCAATTCCATCATGCGTCGTCTCCCTCGGCCACGACGAGGCCGACCTCCTGCGAGCGGATGTAGCGTTCGATCCGGTGCAGGGCGTCAGCGCCGGAGATCAGCTTGATCATCGGGCGGATCGCGACTTCCAGGTCCTGCGCCTCGGCATCGAGATCGCCGAGATCGACCAGGCCGCGCTGCGCTGCCTCTTTCAGGATCTCGCGGAAGCGAGCCGGCGAGATTGCACTCGATCCGTTCCGCTGCACCATGTCCTTGTAGCGGTCATGCAGCGTGTTGAGCGTGGTCACAACGATGGCGCGATCCTCGACCGCGCCGACATTGACCTCGTCCTGCCAATGCGCCGCCAGCACCAGGATCACGATGGTCTCGTCCAACTTCATCCGCGGCAGCGGCACGTCCTCGCCGATCGCGGTGATGCCGCCCCATTGCGCCTCGGCGTCGCGATGGACCCGATAGCCGCAGCTGTCGAAGAAGCCGTCGACGACGGTTCTGAAACGGCCGTCCATCACAATGTTGTAGACGGTGGCCGAGCGCGGATCGCCGGCGAACACGAATTGACGCCGCAGCAGGAAATGCAGAGCCTTGCGCAGGTCGCTGGCGCGCTCAGCGCCATAAGTCCGCTCGATCGCCTCGAATTCGCTAAGCATGGGTGCGTCTCATTGCTATGGTGGCGCGCCGGCGGATGATGAAGTTGGCGCAGCGCAGCCACTCGCTGTCGTGTGGCGGCGTGCCCGGCGCAAATTCGAGCTCGAAATGCTTGGCGATTTCGGCGGGCACATCCTTACCCAGGGCAAGGCGACGCGCAGCATCGAAGGCGAGGAAATCATCGACCGTCGAAAGCGCGATGAAGCGCGCCTCGCGCATGCCGCCACCCGGCACCTGTCGCTCCAGAAAGGAGCGGATCTGCGCCGGGCTGGGCGCGATGCGGGTGATGTAGTCCAGCCGCAGCTGCTTCCGGATCTCGTAGAGCGGATCGGTCGGCCGCTCGCCGAGCGCCTGCGGCTCCATCGACCTTCTCGGCTCACGGCTCGGGGCGTGCTGATATTCCGACCAGGGCGAGCGCAGCGGCTCGAGACTCCATTCCACGGTGGCGGTCGCGTGACGCCCGAGCGCGAGCAACCGGTCCAGCCGGCGCACGATATCGCCGGCGCGCCCGACCAGGCCCTGTGCGCCGCGCTCGGCGTACTTGATCGTGTTGCGGACCCGCCCCTCCAGCTGGCGGCGGAACGATTCGATCCGCTCGAACATCTCGCCGATCTGGCCGAAGGTGCTCTCGATTGCCAGCAGATCATCCTCGGCATCGCGCGCCGCCTCAGTCATCGAGGGCGAGATGCCGTTGGCCTTGTACTCCTCGGCCAGCACCTGCATCGTCGGCGGCGTGTGCGCGATCCGCCGCGCCAGGTCGACGATCGCATCCCGAAAACGATAGGGATGATTGAAGGTCAGGATCGATTCGAAATCCCGCAACAGCAGTTGGCCGACGAACTCCTCGAAGAAGGCCTCCAGCCGGTCGCCGACCGTCTTCGAGTCCATCACCGCCCGCCGGATGCGCTTGAGGTCGGACAGGATGGCGCGCAGGCTCTTGGTGAAATGATCGACCTGGTTGCGGGCCTCGCGGACGGCCAGCGCAACCTCGCGCTGCTTGCGGTCGGTCACATCGGGCGTGAGCCGCTCCACCGCTTCCAGGTTGAGCCGCACTGTCACGATCAGTCCGCCGAAGCGCTGCGAGACGTCCTTGTTCAGGCTCGCCAGCCGCTGAATGACGAGTAGCGGCCCCATCGACATGTCGACGGTGACCCGCAGGCCGTACTCCTCCTCCTCGAGCCAGCCCCAGCCGAGCAGCCGCGCATAGACTTGGCGCGCGATGTCGAGCGCCCGGTCAGACTCCTCGCTCTTGTTGGAACCGGCACGCTTGATGCGGCGCCGGCCGGCCGAGATCACCTCGGGCAGCGGGTCGCCGAAATCGTCATTCTCGTTCCACAGCGTGGGGTTAGCGCGCATGACATCGTAGATGGCATGCGTCACCTCCTGCGGAGTCGGAAACGCCGGCGCGCCGGAGAAGAAGCGCTCGTACAGATCCAGCAGACAGGCGGCGTAGAGGTGCTTGTGCTCCCGCGAGAAGGCGAGGAACGCGTCGTCATGGAGGTATCGGAACAGCAACACCTACTCCTTCGGGCGCAGCCACGCGCCCGGCATGAAGGTTCAGCCGAATCGTTCCCTTTTCGTTCAAAACTAAGGCGACGGATCGCGCTTGTCCACCCGTGCAGCCGCGCCCTCAGGCTGAAGATTTAGGCGTGCTGCGCGCTCGGCAGCGGATGAAGTCACGTCCCCGCCCCGCGCGTAGCCGGCTCAGTTCTTCGGTGATTTTTTGGGCCAGATGAAGGGGACGGGAGATGGCGTTTAGGCGCTGAATGCGGCACGCATCTGCGCTGCCGTATCGCTTGTTCTACAGAGCGGATGTGAAAGACTGACCGATAGGTCCGGTGACGACTGGCTGGACTGGTACGACGACGACATCGTCCGGACCAAAAACTCCCTGACTGCCCTTCATACAACCGGCCGCACTGCGGCCAAGGAGGCGCAATGAGCGAGACCATTTTTCCAGGCGGAAAGACCGCACTGCATATCCCCGATCCTCACAATGATGTTCGGCCCGCGAGCGCCAAGGTGCATTCGAAGCGACCTCCCGCAATTGCGGGGAAGCAGGCGAACGCGGAGATCATCGATCACGGCAGGCGGACGTTGATTGTCAGCACGGCCATGGGACTTGCTGCCGCAGCTGCCGCCAGCCAGTTTGCGTTCCATCCAGCGCTTGCCGGGACGAGCGACGAGATTCGCCCGTTCCACATCGAGATGCCTGATGAAGACCTCGTCGATCTTCGCCGGCGTCTGGCAGCGACCCGATGGCCGGACAAAGAGACCGTTGCTGACGACTCGCAAGGCGTGCCGCTCGCAATGCTGCAGGACCTCGTCCGTTGCTGGCAGACCGACTACGACTGGCGGAAAATTGAAGCGCGGCTCAATGCGCTGCCGCAATTCATCACCGAAATCGACGGACTCGACATTCACTTTATTCACATCCGCTCCAGGCATCCGAACGCCCTGCCGATGATCGTGACGCATGGCTGGCCCGGCTCCGTCATCGAGCAGATGAAGATCATTGATCCGCTCACCGATCCGGCGGCGCACGGCGGCAGCGCAGACGACGCCTTCCATCTGGTGATCCCTTCGATGCCCGGTTATGGATTCTCCGCCAAGCCGACCACGACAGGTTGGGATCCGCAGCGAATTGCCCGCGCCTGGGTCGTGCTGATGAAGCGGCTCGGCTACCGGAAGTTCGTGGCGCAGGGGGGCGACTGGGGGTCGCCAGTCTCCAACGAAATGGCAAAGCTGGACGCGCCGGAATTGCTCGGCATCCATGTCAATCTGCCCGGCGTCGTTCCGCCCGATATCTTCAAGGCGATCGCCTCGGGTGATGCCCCGCCGGCGGATCTTCCGGCCGATGAAAAGCGCGCCTTCGATCAGCTCAAGTTTCAGTTCGCGAAACGTCGTGCCTACGCGCAGATCATGGGGACACGTCCACAGACCCTCGCAGCGCTGACGGACTCGCCAGCCGGACTCGCGGCGTGGCTGCTCGACCACGGCGATGGCTATGCCCAGCCGGCCTCGGCGATGCAATCGGCGGTGCTCGGACGCGCGGTCAACGGACACTCGGCGGGCTCGCTGACCCGCGACGACGTACTCGACAACATCACACTGTACTGGCTCACCAACACTGCGATTTCTTCCGCGCGGCTCTACTGGGAAAACAAGACCAATCTGTATCTCCCTGCCCACGTCGCGATCTCGGCCGCTGTGACGGCATTTCCCGGTGAAAGTTTCGTAGCTCCCCGAAGTTGGGCCGAGAAGGCCTATCGCAAGCTGATCTATTTCCACGAAGCCGAGGCAGGCGGCCACTTCGCAGCGTGGGAGCAGCCGGATATTTTCAGCCGCGAGGTTCGGGATGCGTTCCGGCCGCTTCGAAGCCAGATATGAACCGGCGGCGCATTTAATGCGTGCGCTTTCAGGAGTCGCTGGGGACGCGCTCAAACCGCCGCGAAGAAAAGGCATGCGATGTCCAAGCTCGTGATTATGACAGCGATCGAAGTCGGGCCAGGGAAAAGAGATCAGGTCACCTCTGTGTTGATGGCCCATCGGGCTCGCTGCCTGATGGACGGGACGAGCCTGGCACTCTGCAATTCGACGTCGTGCTGCCCCGCGACGACGACACGAAAATTCTCATCCACGAAGTCTACCAGAACGACGACGCTTTCGAGGTGCATCGAAATGGGCCGTCCATTGCGCGATATCGGCAGGAAACGGCCGGAATGATTATCAACGTCGTTGCAACGAGATGCACGCCCGTCGAGTAAGGCGGCGTGCATCCCGTCAGTACGTCGATCAGTTCGTGGATCAGTTCTTCGGCCAGATCGTGTTGAGGATCTCGGCCAGCCGGGCGCCGGCCTTGGCGAGCTGCTGGCGCTTGATCTCGTCCATGCGGTGCAGATAGGCCATGTGCTGGTCATGATCGGCGAACGAGACCGGCCATTTGCCCTCGTCCGTCTTCGGGCAGAAGGTCAGATCCTTGAACGCCTCATGCGCGACCTGCATCGTGTCGGTCGCCCAGCTCGCGGCCCAGCCGTCCATCGGCGCGGAATCGGCCGGCACGGCGCGGGCGCTCTGCAGCAATTCGTCGGTCGCCTTGAGGCCGATATCGAACGGGATATCATCCCATTCGGCATGCAGGACGACGTTCCCATCCTGAATCGAATTGCCCCCGGCCGTCTCGGTTGCCGGATCGATCTGATGCGCAGCGTCGGGGTCGACGCGGCCACCGAGCGGATCGAGATAGACCGCACCGACATGCAGCGGCTGGTGCAGGTCGCCGACGAAATGCGTCAGCAGCAGCAACGCCATCTTCTTGTCCCTGATGACGAAGGGCGGCGGCGGTGTCTTGTCGGTCAGGACCGCGATCGCCGCATTGATCGCCGACACCACATCATGTGAGCTGGTGCCGAGATCGCTGCGGTCGTAGCTGTCGCGCTGGATCGCGACGTCGTCAAAATGATAAGTGTTGTGGCAGCCCTGCTCATGGCCGAAGGGATGATAGGAGCAGTCAGGCGTGCTCCAATTGTGCTTCACATAGTCCTCCATCCGCGCCCGCTCCAGCGCGGAGTTGAACGGGATGCACGGCGTCTCATATTCGGGATGCGCGGGATCGAGCTCGTATTTGAAACGGTCGCCATCATGATGGGTCACCGCCTTGACGCAGTCGGCCCAGGGCCCGGCCTGCTGCAGCGTCAGATCGCGTTTGCCGGGCAGCAGGTCCTTCTGCTCCTTGATCTCGTCGGCGGATGGCAGCGGGCTGTTGAGGATATCGTGAACCTGCCTGCTCGCATTGGCATTGTCCTTGATCAGCTCGTCCGCGATGGCGCCGACCACCTCATGGCCTTGATAGCCCCAGGCCAGCACCTGCTGCCCGGATTGCAGCAGGATGCAGCTGCAGACACAGCCCAGAATGAACGCCAGACGCGCCATGACGAACCTCCCCGATCGATCATGTGGCATATGATGCGCGAGAATGATGACGGCGATATCGGCTAGATCACGCACCGATCGCGTTTTTCGCAATCACGTCGCGGTAAAAGGACGCGCTGAGCTTGGCCGTGCGCGCCTGGGTCCTGAAGTCGACGTGATAGACCCCGAAGCGCTGCTTATAGCCGAACACCCACTCGAAATTGTCCATCAGGCTCCACAGGAAATAGCCCTTGACCGGGACGCCTTCGGCGGCCGCGCGCTGCAGCTGGCCGAGATAGTTGCGCAGATACATCACGCGGTCGAGGTCGTGAATCCTGCCATCCGGCGAGATCCGATCATCGGAGGATGTGCCGTTCTCGGTGATGTAGATGTTCTTGAGATTCCACACCTTCGCCGCCAGCCGCGGCACCCAATAGGCGATCTCCGGCCCGAGCATGAGCCAGGGCGAGCTCATATGCGGGAACGAGGTCGGAAACGGCAGGGACTGGAAGCCAGGTGGATGATCCGCTGCCACCACATAGGCCTGGGGCGCGTAGATGTTGAGCCCGACGAAATCGACCGGTGCGGAGATGATGGCAAGCTCCTCGGCGGTGAATTTCGGCGCGTCCTTGCCGGCCCAGGACAGGAACGGCTCGGTGTACTGGCCCGTGAGGATCACGTTGAGGAAGCCGGCGTTCAGTTCGCGCGTGGCGATCTCGGCGGCGCGGATGTTCTCCGCCGTATCGATCGCCGGCACGCAAGCCGTGATGTTCTCCGCCATGCCGACCCGCGTATCGGCGCGCCCCTTGGCGCGGATCACCTGCACCGCAAGCCCATGCGCCAGCGCAACGTGGTGGCGCGCCTGGTTCACCTCGGCCTGCGGCAGCTTCAACCCTGGCGCGTCGATGCCGGAGCCGTAACCAAAGGGAACAAAACGCCCGCATTCGTTGATCGTAAAGATCGTCTTGACGCGGTCGCCGAGATGTTCGGCGACGTATCCCGCATAATTCGCGAATGCTCTTGCCGTCTCCGCGGAGCGCCAGCCGCCAAAGCGGTCCTGCAGCGCCTGCGGCAGATCCCAGTGATACAGCGTCGCATAGGGTTCGATGCCGCTCGCGAGCAGCTCGTCGACCAGCCGACGATAGAAATCGAGCCCCTTCGAATTGGGCGCGCCGTCGCCGTCCGGAAACACGCGCGGCCAGGCGATGGAGAAGCGATAGGCCTTGCAGCCGAGTTCCGCGATCAGGCGCACATCCTGCTTGTAGCGATGAAAGTGATCGCAGGCGACGTCGCCATTGCTGCCGTCCTCGATCGTCCCTCGCTTCTTCGTGAACGTGTCCCAGATCGACGGCCCGCGTCCGTCTTCAGCGACGGCGCCCTCGATCTGGTAGGACGAGGTCGCGGTCCCCCAGACGAAGCCGTCCGGAAAGCGGCCGGTGCTGCCAGCCGGCTCGCCGCTCGCCCTGCTCTCGCCCTGTTCCGCGGCGCCGGCTGATCCCGCCGCCAGCGACAGCGCGCCTGCTGCGGCCCATGTCATCGCATCGCGGCGCGAGATCGTCCGTCCTGCGCCTTCATCGCTCCCACTCGAATCCTTCAACGCACCACACCCTTCTTCCGCTTCGCATTCGCGTGCGGACGATAGCGGAGCGAGGTGTCTCGACATAGCCGGAATTTTCCGACTATCCTTGCGCCATGACCGAGCATCATCATGACCACGACCATTCGGAATTGTCCGAGACCGAGCTGCGCGTCCGCGCGCTCGAGACCATTCTGACCGAGAAAGGCTACATCGAGCCCGCCGCGCTCGATGCCATCATCCAGGCCTATGAGACCAGGATCGGCCCGCATAACGGCGCGCGCGTCGTTGCCAAGGCCTGGACCGATCCGGTGTTCAAGCGGGCCCTGCTCGAGGACGCCAGCAAGGCGGTCGGCACGCTCGGCCATGTCAGCCGGGTCGGCGACCACCTGGTTGCAATCGAGAACACGCCGCAACGTCACAACATGGTCGTGTGTACGCTGTGCTCCTGCTATCCCTGGGAAATGCTCGGGCTGCCGCCGGTCTGGTACAAGGCCGCGCCGTACCGCTCCCGCGCCGTGAAGGACCCGCGCGGCGTGCTTGCGGATTTCGGCATCACGCTTCCTAAGGAGACCGAAATCCGCGTCTGGGATTCCACCGCCGAGACCCGCTTCCTGGTGCTGCCGATGCGCCCCGAAGGCACCGAGGGATGGAGCGAGGCGCAGCTCGCCGAGCTGGTCACCCGCGACTCCATGATCGGCACGGGATTTCCAAGGACACCGGGAGCGCCATCATGAACGGCGTGCACGACATGGGCGGCATGGATGGCTTCGGCAAGGTCGAGGCCGAACCGAACGAGCCGACGTTTCATGCCGCGTGGGAAGCGCGGGTGCTGGCGATGGTGCGCGCGATGGGCGCGGCCGGCGCCTTCAACATCGACACCTCGCGGTTCTACCGCGAGACCCTGCCCCCGGACGTCTATCTCGCCAGCTCCTACTATAAGAAATGGTTCCTCGGGCTCGAGGACATGCTGCTCGACAAGGGCATCATCGCGAGGGAAGACATCGCGGCGGGCCATGCGGTGACGCCGGCAAAATCGCTACAGCCCGGCAAGCTCACGGTTGACAATGTCGAACGGACCATGGTCCGCGGCACGTTCGCCCGGCCCGCGCCGTTGCCGGCGAAATTCAAGGCGGGCGATCGCGTCCGCGCCAGGAACATGCACCCCGTCACCCACACGCGGCTGCCGCGCTATGTCCGCGGCCATATCGGAGTCGTCGAGCGCGATCATGGTTGTCACGTATTTCCGGATTCAGCCGCCGAGGGCGCCGGCGAGAATCCGCAATGGCTTTACACGGTGGTGTTCGAAGGAACAGAGCTCTGGGGACCGGACACTGATCCGACGGTGAAGGTGTCGATCGACGCCTTCGAGCCTTATCTGGAGCTGCCATGATGGACGCCGCCACACAGGCGGCCAGGGCTATCCCTGGCATTCCGCGCGACGACGACGGCCCGGTGTTCCGCGCGCCCTGGGAAGCCCAGGCCTTCGCCATGGCGCTGACCTTGCATGAACGCGGGCTGTTCACCTGGACGGAATGGGCGGCGACGCTGGCCGACCAGATCAAGCGCGCCCAGGCGGCTGGCGATCCCGACACCGGCGAGACCTACTATCAGCATTGGCTCGCCACGCTGGAACGCCTGGTTGCCGAGAAGGGCGTGACTTCGACCGCGATGCTCGCACGTTACCGCGACGCCTGGGACCACGCCGCCGATCGCACGCCGCATGGCACGCCCATCGAGCTCAGGCCTGAGGATTTCCCCGGCTAAATCACGATCCGATCTCTCTTTGATTGGATCATGATCCCGGTTAGTTCCCGAAGCTGCGCGTCATGAAACTGTCATTTGAGTTCTGCTGTGTCGTCTGCGCCGATCAGATCATCACGCCCGCGGAAACCGTGTTCATTCGAAATTGAACGTTGGCCGGTTCTCCAATAGCGTCAGCGAATCTCACGCGAGGGGATCAGAGGACCCGCAATGGCTGAAGTCGCATCTTTCGGTAACATCGTGAATTCGCTGCTTACCCTGCGCCAGGATTATCACGAGCAGCTCAAATCGATCCCGCAATATGAGGCGTATCTGCTGGTTGAAAGTTCGACCGAAAAAGCTGCCGGCGCGCTGCATGCCTCGGCCGGCTCGCCGGCATCGATCGCAGCCGAGGTGATCGACTCGCTGCAGTTTGCCCGCAACCGGTACGCGCAGCATCTGAGCAGCGTTCCGGAATATCGCGCGCTGCTCGCGATCGACAGGCTGATCGAGGAGATCTCGATCGATCTCGGCGTCAGCAAGCCCGTATCGGACAGCGCGGCGAAGCTGCCGGAGCCCGTGTTCGAGGCTGCTCCCTCCGCTTTGAGCGAAAGCATCGAGGCGGTCGCGGCCGATCCGGAAGCGGCCGCGCACGAGGACGTCGAGGCCACCGCGCCGCCGGCCAATGCGCCGTTGCAGCCGTCACGGGTGATGAGCGTCGATCTCGATGAAACGCCGCCTGTGGATGACGATATCATGCCCGTCCATGCGCCACGCCATGAAAGCTCGATCGAAGGTGGCGAGGATGAGGACTTGCTGGAGATCGTCTATCGCGATGTGACGAAGGTGAGCACTGAAACGGTGGATGCCGAGCACGACGACATGACGGAGCCCGCGCCGGCGATTCCGCCGCAGCCCAAAATGCTCGACGAGGAGACCGACGAGGCCGCCGCGTAACGATCAGCGGCCGGCACCTGATATCAAGGCCCAACGGCGCCTTTCGCATCAGGCGCCGCGATACTCCCGCCAGCCCTTGGCGCGCAGCTCACAGGCCGGGCACGTGCCGCAGCCATAGCCCCACTGATGCCGCGCGCCGCGCTCGCCGAGATAGCAGGTGTGCGACTGATCGCGGATCAGGTCGACCATCCCTGCCCCGCCGAGATCATGCGCAAGCTGCCAGGTTGCGGCCTTCGACAGCCACATCAGCGGCGTGTGCAGCTCGAAGGACCTCGCCATACCGAGATTGAGCGCCGCGTTGAGCGCCTTGATGGTCTCGTCGCGGCAATCCGGGTAGCCGGAATAATCGGTCTCGCACATGCCGCCGACGATGTGGGTGATGCCGCGCCGGTAGGCCAGGGCCGCCGCGAAGGTCAGGAACACGAGGTTGCGGCCCGGCACGAAGGTGTTCGGCAGCCCGTCGGCTCCCATCTCGATCGCGACGTCGCGGGTCAGCGCCGTCTCCGAGATCGCGGCCAATGTCGGGATATCGAGCGTGTGGCTGTCGCCGAGCTTATCCGCCCAATCCGGCCGCAGCGTCTTGATGCCGTCGAGCAGGCGTGCCCGGCAATCGAGCTCGATCGCATGGCGCTGGCCATAGGCGAAGCCGATGGTCTCGACACGCGCAAAACGGTCCAGCGCCCAGGCCAAGCACGTCGTTGAATCCTGCCCGCCTGAGAACAGCACGAGCGCGGTCGTATCCGGTTCACTCATCGGCCCGCATTAGCACTGTCGGACGGTTGGGCCAACCGGTGCACTGCACGCGCATTCACCTGGTTTTCGCTGGGAGCGCCGCGCGACTTGAGGCATACAGGCCCTCCTCGTCATCGTTTCAGGATCTGCAATGACCCCGTCCCGCGACATTTCCCGCCTGATCGAGATCATGGCCGCGCTGCGCACGCCCGTCACCGGATGTCCCTGGGATCTCGAGCAGACCTTTGCCACGATCGCGCCCTACACGATCGAGGAAGCGTATGAGGTCGCGGATGCGATCGTCCGCAACGATCTCGACGACCTCAGGGACGAGCTTGGCGACCTCCTCCTTCAGGTGGTCTATCACGCGCGGGTCGCCGAGGAGCAAGGCGCGTTCGCTTTCGGCGACGTGGTCGAGGCGATCACCGCCAAGATGATCCGGCGCCACCCGCACGTCTTTCCCGACCAGGACGGCAACATCACCAAGCCGACCAAAGGCACCTGGGATCGCATCAAGGCCGAGGAGAAGGCGGCGCGCGCCGCCCGCCGGCCGATCGAGGATGCAAGCGAGACATTGCTGCTATCGGGCATCAAGGCCGGCCAGCCGGCGCTGGTGCGGGCAATGGAGCTGCAGCGGAAGGCCGCGACCGTCGGCTTCGACTGGAACGATCCGCGCGCGGTGCTGCAGAAGATCCGCGAAGAGGCCGACGAGATCGAGCGTGCGCTCGACAAGCGCGATGCCGACGAGCTCGCGGACGAGACCGGCGATCTGATGTTCGCACTGGTCAATCTGGCACGCCACGCCAAGGTCGATCCGGAGATGGCGCTGCGCGGCACCAATGCCAAGTTCGAGCGCCGCTTCTCCTATATCGAGCGCGCGCTGGCCGCCGAAGGGCGTTCGCTGGAACAGGCCACGCTCGACCAGATGGACGAGCTGTGGAACGAGGCCAAAACACAAGAGAAAACCGAAGTCGCGCAGCAAACTCCGCTGTCGTCGCGGCCTTGAGCCGTGGCCCATGGCCACAGGCGATCATGGGTCGCAGGCTGGAGCGACAGCTCGTCGCCACACAGCGACGGTGGTTATGGATCCCGGCGTTCGCCGGGACGACACCATTTTTGCGGAGGCAGGTCCTTCCCAAGGTAACCTGTCGTCCCGGGCAAGCGAGCAAAGCGAGCGCGACCCGGGATCCATAGCCACCGACGGTCCTGAACGAGCACGCTGGAGCGAGGCGCGTCTCTATACGAACAATTTTGGTTATGGGTCCCGGCGTTCGCCGGACGACAGCGGAGTATGTTGTTACGCCTGAATTACGCGAGAATGCGCGGCGCTGCGGTGGCCTTGTCGCCGGAATTCGGCGTGCCCGTCGGCTCGATCAGCAGGATGTGCACTTCGCCGCGCGCGACTGGCCGGTGCTCGACGCCCTTCGGCACGACAAACACCTCCCCGGGCTTGAGCGTAACCGTGCGATCCCGCAGCTCGATATCGAGCACGCCCTCGAGCACGAGAAAGAAGTCATCCGTGTCGTCATGCTTGTGCCAGTGGTACGGGCCTTCGAGCTTCGCCACCATGATGTCGTTGCCGTTGTAGGTTGCAATCGTACGCGGCGAGAAGCGGTCCGAGAACGTCGCGAGCTTCTCGGCCAGATTTGCTGGTGCTTTCATGGTGTTGATCCCGGCTGGAATGGCGGCTTGAGTGGCAACAGCTTGCAATCAATGCCGACCCACTTTCGCTCAGTGTAGCACGTTGCCATCGGTGTTCGATGCAATGCATGCGCAGATCGTGCCCTCCTGCTCGAATATTTCACCGCCGTAGTGGTCAACCTCAGATTGTCACGCGCTCGGCGTGCGGTTAGCATGATCGCCTCACAACCATAACGATCCCGGGAGGACGACCATGCATCGACCCATTCTCGTCGGCGCGGCGTGGGGCCTGTTGGCCTCGGTTGCGGTGGCGGGCGCGCCTGCGATGGCCTCGCCATGCACCAACCTGCAGACGCTCAACCTCGAGCACACCACCATCACCTCGGCCACCGACGTCACCGGCGGCACCTTCACGCCTCCGGGCGCCGCAGCGATATCAGGGCTGCCGCCATTCTGCCGCGTGACGGCGACGCTGACACCCACTGCCGACTCCCAGATCAGGATCGAGGCCTGGCTGCCTGAGGCGAACTGGAACGGACGCTTTCTCGGCACCGGCGGCGGTGGTTATCAGGGCACTTTCACCTACTCAGAGCTGGCCAGCGGCCTCATGGCTGGCTTCGCCGCGGCCAACAGCGACCTCGGCACCGGCACCTCCGGTTGCACTCCCCTGTTCTGCGGCGACGACGGCAACAAGGGCAATGCGCTTGCCATCGCGTTCGGAGAACCGGCAACCCCGTCGACCGGCCTGTTCGGACATCCAGAGAAGATCAAGGATTTCGGCTATCGGGCGATCCACCTGATGACGGTCAGGGGCAAGGAGATCGTCAAGGCGTTCTATTCGCATCACGCCAACACGGCCTATTTCGCCGGCTGCTCGACCGGCGGCCAGAATGCGCTGATGGAGGCGCAGCGGTTTCCGCATGATTATGATGGCATCCTGGCAGGGGCGGCGGCCTTCAACCGCACGCACCTCCACATGGGGGCGCTGACCCTGTGGCAGGACGCCAATGCGAGTACGTCGCGCTTCATCCTGCCGGCGCAGATGCCTGTCATCAACAAGGCTGTGATCGCGCAGTGCGTCGGCCGCGACGGTGGCGTCAAGACCGACCAGTTCCTGACCGATCCGCGGGATTGCCGTCTCGATCCCAAGGTTCTGCAATGCCAAGGCGGCACCGTGCCGCCCGCCTGCCTGACCCCGGATCAGGTGACGACGATGCGGAAGTACTATCTCGGCGCGATCGATCCCGTGAACGGGGACGTCATCAATCCCGGCCCCGCACGCGGCAGCGAGACCGACAACGTGCTTGCGTTGGGGCTCGTGTTCGCCGAGCAGCTTCCGGAGCCGGCCTTCGACGGCCTGTTCTACTGGGTCTATGGCGCGAGCTTCGGCATGCAGAGCAGCCCTGTCAACTTTGCCAATTTCGACTTCCACCATGACATCAAACCGGTGGACGATCAGCTCGAGGCCATCTTGAACGCGACCAGCACCGACCTCAGCGAATTCCGCGGACACGGCGGCAAGCTTCTGATGTATCACGGCTGGGCAGACCCGCTGCTGCCATCGCAAAGCAGCATCAATTACTTCAACGCGCTGGTGCACAACGGCCGTGGCTTTCCGCTGCCGGTGCGCTTCGACGACAGCGATCCCGCGTTGAGGCAGACCCAGACCTATGCGCGGCTGTTCATGGTCCCCGGCATGTGGCACTGCTCGGGCGGCCCCGGACCGAACACGTTCGACGCGCTCACCCCCCTCGTCAACTGGGTCGAAAAGGGTATCGCACCGGAGACGATCACGGCGACGAAGTACGTCAACGACACGCCGGCTTCGGGCGTTCAGATGACACGGCCGCTCTGCGTCTTCCCCAAGGTGGCGAAATATGACGGCCACGGCGACACCAATGCCGCCGCCAGCTTCATCTGCGTTCCCGACGAGGCCGACTTCAACCAGATGCCGGCCCCGCAATACGGACCGTGACACCGATCTACCCCAGTGAGCGAAGCCGGAGCAGCATGCGTTGTTTTGCAGCGAACGAAGCGATTCACAGTCGGTGCAGAAACGCTTCGTCGCTAGCGCGGACACGACTGTCGTCCCGGCCTTGAGCCGGGACACATACCGCGCAATCTCTCGATGAGAACGCGTGGCAATCTTGCTCCGTTCGCCGCGCGCACGGCCGGTCGTGGCTATCGTGCCGCTCGCTGAACACCTTGCCATTGCGCTGCAGCACATCCTTCGCTTCTCAGCTGCAGGTCATGGCGAACCCCGCTATCGAACGCGGATGAAACCATTTATCGAGGGGCACGAAACGACATTGAAACGGACTCGGCGCAGCATCTGCACCATTGCGAACAATGGAGTTCAGTCGATGCTTGCGGAAAAATTCATACTTGTGCTCGAGGCTCTGATCAGAGTGCAGCGCCATCCCGACGGATCTCCGAGGGTGGTGAGTACGTCACCGCACATCCCGGTAACGTTGACCGCATCGAAGCCCAACAAATAGAGCTCGCTGCGACGCGTTCAGGGCGCACTGCCGAACACAATTAGTTGGCGGAGTCGGGCAACTCGAGGACGACGCCCGGAAAGCGCTCGGCGCGGTGTGAGCTATCGAGCGTGCAGAATCCCTTCGCGAACACCCGTCGTATGCGACCGCTGCTGATGACCCGATATTGGGCCTCGAACACCCCGCCGTCCTTCACAGAATGAAGAATGGCATTGCTGACGGAGTGAATGTCGTCGGGATGAATGGCCCTGAGATAGGTGCTGATCGGCATGCCGGCCTGCGCCCTTTTTGAGTTCACTCCGAACAATTCCGCGCATCCCGGATCGAGATGATCGCAATCACTCGCGACGTCCCAATCCCAGATTCCGATGGCGTTGCCCGTAACGAGTGGCGCTGGAACGGCTTTATCCAGCGCTTCGAGAGCTGCCATCTTGCACAGGTATGACAGCACCGGCTCGTTGAATGAAGTTGCCCGCCTGGCGATTTCCGTCAGCAACACTGACAATGTCTTGGACATGGTCATCTCCGCGCGTCACGGAAAATTAATCCAGAATCATCCCATATCAAAGCGGACGCCCAGCCGGATTGCGATTTACCGGGACAACCCCCCTGTAAACGTCACGCCACCCGTGGCACCGCCTGATAGCGGTCGACCACGACATCGCGCTTGCTCGGATCTATACGCACGGTCATGTCGTCTCAGCCATCTCCAGCTTCGCGTTGCGCGGGCCGAGAAGGTTGGACAAATTTGATCTCGTAGATATTAAGCAGGCAAGAATGCGCGGCGCCGCACCAGTTTTTCACTGGCGTGCCGAAGAGCGATCCGACCGCCGGCGAGATCGTCTTTCCACCCGAACCAATTGCTGACGATCGTACAAGCATCATCGACGGTCGAAATGATCGGCGCTTCTGTCATTGCTCGCTCGTCCACGCGAATGAAGATGCTCGATGCCTGCAGCTTCACGCCACCCGCGGCACCGCCTGATAGCGCTCGACCACGACGTCGCGCTTGCTGGGATCGACGCGGACGGTCATGTCGTAACGGCCGTCGTGTAGGTCCTTGGCAAGCACTTCGGCGTTGCGGTGCAGCCAGGAGATGCCGGCACCATCGGCGGCATCGATCGAAAGATCCAATGTGATGCGCGCGGCCGCGAGCCGATCCTCGATCGTCTGCAGCAGCACCTCGACGCCCTCGCCTGTGTGGGCCGAGACGAGCAAGCATGGCCGCTCGGGCGGCCGGCGCGCGGCGATGTTGACGAGGTTCTCGCGCGCAGCGTCGTCGAGCCGATCGATCTTGTTCCAGACCTCGATGATGTTGTCGCTCGCCTCGGGGTCGATGCCGAGCTGGCCGAGCACGGCCTCGACGTCGTGCTGCTGCGCCTCGGCGTCTTCATGCGAAATGTCGCGGACGTGCAGGATCACGTCGGCCTCCAGCACCTCCTCCAAGGTGGCGCGAAAGGCGGCGACCAGCTGCGTCGGCAGGTTGGAGATGAAGCCGACCGTGTCCGACAGCATGGCCTTGCCGCCATGCGGCAGAGCGA